>Ga0207914_100009_pt1 | contig 142870 bp, 147 predicted proteins | sample DeeseametaMP2497_FD_184171 | JGI IMG/M metagenome (GOLD analysis project Ga0207914, IMG submission 184171) | Marine microbial communities from East of Antigua and Barbuda, Atlantic Ocean - MP2497 (SPAdes) | ecosystem: Environmental > Aquatic > Marine > Oceanic | place: East of Antigua and... | reverse complement strand
CCCGCCATATTGGCTGGCGGAGCGGCGGCTGGCTGGCTGATTTCGCTCTGATGGCAACGCCCGGCCAGGCCGTTTCGCCCCACCGGGGTGGGTAAAGGAACGGCCCGGCACGCTTTTTTGTTACAGGAGGGCGACAAAGCGGACGAGAGTGACTATATGCGCGCCAAAGCCCGGCCCTTGGCGTCGGGCAGGAACGGCTATGGACCCGCTCACACCCATGATCACGACCAACCCTTTCGACGACGACAAGTTGCGCGAAGAATGCGGCATTTTCGGCGTTTCTGGCGCTGACACGGCCTCTGCTATCGTCGCGCTCGGCCTCCATGCGCTTCAGCATCGGGGGCAGGAAGCCGCAGGCATCACCAGCTGGGACGGGCATGATTTCCATACCCACAGGGCCATGGGCCATGTCGCGGGCAATTTCGACCGGGACGAGGTGATTCGCGGCCTGCCGGGCGGTTCGGCCTGCGGCCATGTGCGCTATTCAACCACTGGCGAAACATCGCTGCGCAACGTCCAGCCGCTCTATGCGGAACTGAATTCTGGCGGATTCGCGGTTGCCCATAATGGCAATATCTCCAACGCCATGAAGGTGCGGCGCGAGCTGATTCGGCGCGGCTCGATCTTTCAGTCGACGTCCGACACCGAAGTCATCATCCATCTGGTCGCGACGTCCAGCTATCGCACCCTGCTCGACAAGTTCATCGATGCGCTGAAGCAGGTCGAGGGCGCCTATTCGCTGATCGTCATGACGCCTGAAGGCATGATCGCCTGCCGCGATCCGCTGGGCATCCGACCGCTGGTCATGGGGAAGCTGGGCGACACCATCATGTTCGCGTCCGAAACCGTGGCGTTCGATGTGGTGGGCGCTGAATATATCCGCTCGATCGATCCAGGCGAACTGGTGATCGTCACCAATTCGGGCGAGATACGATCACACCGCCCCTTTGGCGAAGTGCATCCGCGCCCCTGCATTTTTGAGCATGTCTATTTCAGCCGACCCGATTCGATCGTCGATGGCTCCAGCGTCTATTCGGTCCGCAAGGCGATCGGCGCGCAGCTGGCGATCGAAAACCCGGTCGAGGCGGATTATGTGATCCCCGTGCCGGACAGCGGCGTTCCCGCCGCCATCGGCTATGCGCAGGAATCGGGCATACCGTTCGAACTGGGCATCATCCGGTCCCACTATATCGGCCGCACCTTCATCCAGCCGGGCGACAAGGTCCGCCATCTGGGCGTGAAGCTGAAGCACAACGCCAACCGGGCGCTGATCGAGGGCAAGAAGATCGTGCTGATCGACGATTCGATCGTGCGCGGGACGACATCGCTCAAGATCGTGCAGATGATGCGCGAGGCAGGCGCGGCCGAGGTGCATATGCGGATCGCCTCTCCGCCGACCAAACATAGCTGCTTCTACGGCGTGGATACGCCCGAACGCACCAAGTTGCTGGCGCACAAGCTGGACGTGGGCGGGATGCAGGATTTCATCCATGCCGACAGCCTGTCCTTCATCTCGATCGATGGCCTGTACAAGGCGCTGGGCGAAGCCAAACGCGCGGACGGGCGGCCGCAATATTGCGATGCCTGCTTCACCGGCGACTATCCCACGACCCTGACCGATCAGGACGATGTGGTGGTCACCAACCAGCTGGAATTGCTGGCCGAGCGGGTCGCCTGAACGCTCGGTCGGGCGAACCTGTAATCTATTGCCGCATGTAAAAGGAATTCCGGCGTTCGCTGGAATATGGGGACATATGACTGATACGCTTCCTCTTTCTGGCAAGCTGGCGCTTGTAACCGGGGCCAGTCGCGGCATCGGAGCAGCGACGGCCAAGGCGCTGGCGGTGGCGGGCGCGCATGTCGTGCTGACCGCGCGGACCACCGGGGGTCTGGAAGAGGTGGAGGATGCGATCCACAAGGCGGGCGGCCACGCGACGATCGCGCCGCTGGACCTGATCGACGGGGAAAGCATCGGGCGGCTGGCCCAGGCGATTGCCGGGCGTTGGGACGCGCTGGACATATTGGTGCTGAACGCGGCGACGCTGGGATCGCTGGCCGCAGTGCCCGCGATCGACGCCAAGGAATTTGCGCGACTGCTGACGCTCAATATCGCCGCGCCGCAAGCATTGATCGCGGCGTTCGACCGGATGTTGCGGGCGAGCAAGGATGCGCGAGTGGTGGCGCTGACATCATCGGTCGCAACGCCCCGTGCCTATTGGGGCGCCTATGGCGCGTCCAAGGCCGCGCTGGAGACGCTGGTAGGAGCTTATGGCGAGGAGATGAAGAATATCTCCGCCATCCGCACGCATATCGTCGATCCGGCTGCGACCCGCACGGCGATGCGCGCGCGGGCATTTCCCGGTGAAGATCCTGCGACGGTCAAGGAACCGGAAGTGGCGGCTGACGCTATTGTCGATCTGGTGGTGGCGGACACGCCGACCGGGCATCGGGTGCGGATCGAGCGCTGAGGCGTCAGGCGGGCTTGACCAGCGTGACCTGGGCCACGTCTATGCCCCGGCCACGAAAACCGCCTTCGCAATACATCAGATAATAGCGCCACAAGGCCACGAAATGCTGGTCGAAACTGGCGGGCAGCCGGCCTTCGTCGATGACGCGGTCGAACCGTTCGCGCCACCGGCGCAGCGTTTCGGCATAGTCGAGGCCGAAGCGCTCCACATCCTGCCAGACAAAGCCCTGCTGCTCCGCCAGAGCGCGGAAGCGGCTTTCGGAGAGCAGCATGCCGCCGGGGAAAATATAGGTCTGGATGAAGTCGGCGCTTCGCGCATAGCCATCGAAGATCGCGTCATCGATCAGGATATACTGGATCGCCGCGCGACCGCCCGCTTTGAGTAGGCGATGGATGGCGGCGAGATAGTCGGGCCAATAGCGCTGGCCGACCGCCTCCACCATTTCGACGCTGGCGATGGCGTCATATTGCCCCTGCGCGTCGCGATAGTCGGTCAGGCAAATCTCCGCACCCGACCCCAGGCGATCGCGGGCATAATCGGCCTGTTCCGTCGACAAGGTTAGGCCGGTGTAGCGGACCGCATGGCGTTCCATCGCCTGCTCCGCCAACCCGCCCCAGCCGCAGCCAATTTCCAGCAGCGACGCGCCATCGGCGAGGTCCAGCCGATCGAGGATCGCGTCGACCTTGCGACGCTGCGCCTGTTCCAGGGTTTCGATCCGGCTGTCAGGACCAGCGAACAAGGCACTGGAATAATGCATATTCTGGTCGAGCCAGAGGCGGTAGAAATCATTGCCCAGGTCGTAGTGGAAGGCGATATTGTGGCGCGATCCGCGACGACTGTTGCGACGTGCCCAATGCGCCAAGCGCCCGGCCCAGCGGGCGGGGCCGCGTGGCCGGGCAGCCTTGCCCAGCGCCACCGCATTCGCCATGAACAGCGCGAAGAGCGGCACCGGGTCGGGACTGGTCCATTCGCCCGCCGCCCAGGCGCGATACCAACCGGACGAACCACCCGTCGCCAGTCGCAACAGCGCGCGCCAGTGCAACAGGTGCACCGTGCATTCCGGCCCCGGCGCGCGTCCGCCCAACAGCCTGCGCGTGCCATCCGGCAGGGTGGCGTCGATCGCCCCCTGCTCCAGCCCCTGGTCGATACGATCGAGCAGGCGGTGAAATTGCGGGCCGATCATGCGGGCGAACGCACTGACGGCCCCCGATCGCGGCGGACGCCGTACGGACAGGGGGCGCTTGCCGCGCCGGGGATCGATCGCATTCATGACGTCAATCTTGCATCAAGCCGGGCCGGGCTGCAATCATCCCTTAACGTCGCGATAGGCGGCCAGCGCGCGTTCGCGGCCTTCGCGATGGCCGACAATCTTTGCCGGATAGGCCGGGGGACGGACGCCATGGGCGTCGGGGTCATGAATATGGGTGTCTGACAGGTCGGCAAGTTCCGGCACCCATTGGCGAATATAGGCAGCCGCGTCGAACTTTTCCGATTGGACCAGCGGGGCCATGATGCGGACGAACATATTGGCATCCACCCCGCTGCCCGCCACCCATTGCCAGTTGACACTGTTGTTGGCGTAGCTGGCATCGACCAGCGTATCCAAGAACCAGCGCGCACCGTGACGCCAGTCGATCAGCAGATGCTTGATCAGGAAGCTCGCCGCAATCATGCGGACGCGGTTATGCATCCAGCCCGTCGCCCAAAGCTGGCGCATCCCGGCGTCGACAATCGGATAGCCTGTACAGCCGCGCTGCCAAGCAGTGAAATCACGTTTCGCCTGTCTCAGGTCGCGCCAGGGCAGCGCGTCGAAATCCGCGCGGGCGTTGGCGGAGCCATAGTCGGGCCGCTCAACGATCTGGTTATGTGCATAATCGCGCCAGATCAGTTCCTTGAGGAAGGTTGTTGTTCCTTCATCCGAACCTGTCAGGCGATGCCAGACCGTGGCCGGGGAGATTTCCCCGAAATGAAGGTGGGGCGAAAGGCGGGACGTCCCCTCGATCGAGGGCAGATTGCGGCCGGTGGCATAGTCAGGCGCTTCATCGGCGAAGCTTTCCAGATTGGCCTGCGCGCCGGCCTCTCCCGGCGTCCAGTCCTTTGAAAAGCCGGTCGCCCAGTCTGGGCTGGTCGGCAGCAGCGCCCAGTCGTCCAGCGAATCGCTCGTCGGCCAGGATGATGGCGCGGGAATATCGTCCGGGGCGGGGCAAGGCGCAGGCGGGGGCATGTGGGTCATCACCGCGCGGGCGAAAGGCGTATAGATGCGATAGATGCCCCCTCCCCCTGTCCGTACCGCACCGGGCGGCAGGAGCAGGCCGCCATCATGAAGGTGCAGGTCCACTTGCCTGCCGACCGCCTTTTCCGCGTTGCGCCACCAGGGTTCATAGTGGTGGAGCGCATATACGCTGTCGGCGCCCGCCTGCTTTGCGACCTGCGGTATGATGTCCGCCGATTTGCCCTGCCGCAGAATGAGGCGTGATCCTTTCGCGCGGAGGCTTTCGTCCAGCCGCGACAGGCTGTGGTGCAGCCACCAGCGCGCCGCGCCGCCCATTGCCCAATGGCGCGGCGTGTCATCGTCTAGGATATAGAGAGGGATCACCGGCCCTGCCTGGACAGCGGCGACCAGCGCAGCCTGATCCGACAGGCGAAGATCCTGGCGGAGCCAGAGCAGGACGGGTTTGGTCATCATCCTGCAATGCAGCCGGATCATGCCGGTTCCAAGCGACCTATAAAGCATCTTGCCAAGGCAGGCCGCCATATTTGTGGCGACCAAATCCATCGCGTTGCGATTCGATCAATGGACGGATGCAGCCATGCCGCCTATCCTTGGCGGGAGAAACAGGAAAAAGTCGGCGGCTCCGGGGGGTATGTCGCGGTCGAAATAGCGTAATCAGGGGACAAAATGGCTTCGACGCCCGAAGAACAGGAACGCGGATACCGACCTTGCGTCGGCATCATGCTCGTCAACATGCATGGCAAGGTTTTCGTCGGCCAACGGCTCGATAATATGGTCGAAGCCTGGCAGATGCCGCAGGGCGGCATCGACCAAGGCGAAGAGGCAAGGGAAGCGGCGCTTCGCGAATTGCATGAGGAAACCGGCATCATCGCCGATCATGTCAAGATCATCGCGACGACCAAGGACGAGCATTTCTACGATCTGCCGCCGGAACTGGTCGGCAAGCTGTGGGGCGGCAAATATCGCGGCCAGCGACAGATCTGGTTCCTGGCTCGCTTCCTGGGGCAGGACGAGCATATCGATATCCAGACCGAGCATCCCGAATTTCGTGAATGGCGCTGGACCGATCCGGAGACGCTGCCGGAGCTGATCGTGCCGTTCAAGCGCAAGCTGTACCGCGACATTCTGGCGGAGTTCAGGGCGCTTATCTGAGCGACCTGTCGCTTTGGGGGTTAACCTTTGCGGTCATGCAGCTATGACACGCACATGCGCTGCTGTTTGATCCCCGTCGCCTTGCTCTTCGCCGTTCCGGTCCATGCCGCCGATACGACCCTGTTGCCGCCAACAGTGCGCGAAATGCTGGAGGCGGCGATTGCCAATGGGAATGAAACGGACATCGCGACCGTCGCGAAGATCGCCCGTCAGACCAACCCAGGTTCAGCGGACGAGATCCAGCAACTCGTCAACAGCTGGAAAGAGCGAACCAAGGCCACCCATGACACGGTGATTCGCGAAGCGAGCTTCGCCGAATTGTGGACCGGACGGGTCGAAGCGGGCGGGTTCCGATCGACCGGCTCTACCAGCGAAATCGGGATCAGCGCATCCGCGACGGCAACCCGCAATGGCCTTCAATGGTCGCACAAGCTGAGCGCGTCCGCCGATTATCGCCGCGCCAATGGCGTCACGTCGCGCGAACGCTATTTTGCCAGCTATGAACCCAAATATCAGTTCGATCCGCGCGGCTTTGCCTATGGGCTTGCCCAGTTCGAGCGGGACACGTCCATCGGCTATGACGAGCGTTACACCGCGTCGGCGGGGGTGGGTTATAAATTGATCGTGAGCAAGCCTGTCGACCTGCTGGTCGATATCGGCCCTTCGGTGCGACACGCCAAATATCTGATCGGGGTGCGGGAAACCAAGCTGGGCGCCCGTGGATCGATGGCGCTGGCCTGGCGGGCCAGTCCCACCCTGACATTCAAGCAGACCGCCGCCGGTTATGCGGAGAGCGACGTCTATTCGCTCAACGCGCTGACGTCGATGGAGACGAAGGTGACGACGCGCTGGTCGGCCGCGCTGTCCTATAACGTGCAGTATGAGTCCGAGACATTATTGTCGTCGCGCAATTTCAACACGCTCAGCCGGGTGACTTTGAGTTACGATTTTTAGGCCATCGGCCAGATCGGATTGTCACATTCCAGGCTGACGCATGACTACGCTGTCAGAGGGGTGGAGACACAGCGCGGGGTCTGATAGACCCGGCGGGATGACGCTTTTATCATCGCTCGATCGAACATTGCTGGACCATGCGGCAGATGCGCCGATGCTGGCGCAGGTGCAGGCCTGGGCCGCTGTCAACAGCGGGTCGCGTAATCTGGATGGACTGGGGGTGATGGCCGGATTGCTGGCCGACGCCTTTGCCGTGCTACCCGGTGACATAAGACTGGTGGACGCCACGCCAGTCGAGACGGTCACCGCCGACGGGCGGATCGATAGCATCGCATCGGGTCGCCACCTCCACCTGTCGGTTCGCCCGGATGCGCGAGTGCGCCTGCTGCTGACGGGGCATATGGATACGGTGTTCGGGATCGATCATCCTTTCCAGACGCTGCGCTGGCTGGAGCCGGGCGTGCTGAACGGACCGGGGGTGGCGGACATGAAAGGCGGGCTGGCGGTGATGCTGGCGGCGCTGCACGCGTTCGAGGAAACGGAAGAGGCCGCAAGGCTGGGCTATGATGTCGTCATCAACAGCGACGAGGAAGTGGGCAGTCCTTCTTCTGCCGCGCTGCTGAAGCAGGCGGCGGCGGGAAAGCTGGCCGCCTTCACCTATGAGCCTGCGCTGCCCGATGGCACGCTGGCGGGCGCGCGGGCCGGGAGCGGCAATTTTTCGATCATCGTCACCGGGCGCAGCGCCCATGCCGGGCGCAATCCCGATGATGGGCGCAACGCGCTGCTGGCAGCGGCGGATCTGGCGCTGAGGCTGAAGGCGGCGAGCGGCAAGGGCTTTTCCTGCAATCCGGCCAGGATCGACGGCGGCGGGCCGAACAATGTCGTTCCTGATCATGCGGTGTTGCGCGTGAATTTCCGGCCGATGACGCCCGCAGACGAGAGTGCGGCGCAGGCGTTGCTGGACCGGGCGATCGCCGATGTGGCGCGCGAGCATGACGTCAGCCTGCATTGCCATGGCGGCTTTGGCCGACCGCCCAAGCCGATGGACGCCAAGGCGCTGGCGCTGTTCGAACTGGTGCAGCGGTGCGGCGCGGAACTGGGCCTGCCGATCGGCTGGCGCGACACGGGCGGGGTATGCGACGGCAATAATATCGCGGCGTGCGGCGTGCCGGTGGTCGACACAATGGGCGCGCGCGGCGGCAGCATCCATAGCGACGCGGAATTTCTGCTGACCGACAGTCTGGCCGAACGGGCGCAACTGTCTGCGCTGGCGCTGCTGCGGATCGCGCAAGGACAATATAAAAGAGAGGGAATGATCGCTTGAGCTTCATCATGCGTACCGCGCGCGCGGACGATTTGCAGACCTTGTACGAGATGGCCAAGCTGACGGGTGGCGGCTTCACCAACCTGCCGCCTGATCGCAAGGCGCTGTCGGCAAAGCTGGAGCGGACCGCGACTGCGTTGGCCCGCACCGGGGAAGGCATCAAGGACGAACTGATCGTGCTGGTGCTGGAGAATACGGAGACGGGGCAGGTGCGCGGCACATGCCAGATATTTTCGACCGTCGGGCAAAGCTGGCCCTTCTACTCCTATCGGCTGGGCATGTTGACCCAGCATAGCCGGGAACTGGCGCGGACGTTCCGGGCGCAGATGCTGTCGCTGACGACCGATCTGGAAGGGTCGACCGAAGTAGGCGGGCTGTTCCTGCATCCGCGCGAACGGGCGGAGGGGCTGGGCCTGCTGCTGGCGCGCAGCCGCTATCTTTACATTCGCGGGCATCGGCCACGCTTTGGCGACCGTATCATCGCGGAACTGCGCGGTGTGATTGACGAGGCTGGCGGATCGCCTTTCTGGGATGGGCTTGCCGGGCGATTTTTTGGCATGAGTTTTCAGGAGGCGGACGAGTTCAACGCGGTCAATGGTAACCAGTTCATCGCCGACCTGATGCCCAAAACGCCCATCTATACCGCGATGCTGACCGACAGCGCGCGCGCCGTCATCGGCCTGCCCCACCCCAATGGCCGGGCGGCGATGCGGATGCTGGAGACGGAAGGGTTCATCAATGCGGGCTATGTCGATATTTTCGACGGCGGGCCGACGATGGTGGGGCAGATCGACCAGTTGAAAACGATCGCGGCGGCGCGTGACGTCATATTGTCATGCTGCCACGACAAGGGCGGCGTCAAGATGCTGGTGTCGACAGGAACGCTGGCCGATTATCGCTGCACCTATGGCTTAGTGATCGAGGATGAGGATGGCGTGGTGTCGCTGGACGCGGCAAGCGCGGCGCGACTGCATCTGGAACCGGGGCAGAGCTTTACCATGGCGGGACGGGCATGAGCGTTACCGAGATCAACTTCGACGGGCTGATCGGGCCGAGCCACAATTATGCGGGACTGAGCCTGGGCAATCTGGCTTCGTCCCGCAATGCCGGGGCGATCGCTTATCCGCGCGCGGCCGCATTGCAGGGTATCGAGAAGATGCGCGGCAATGTCAGGCTGGGACTGGCGCAGGGGATATTCCTGCCGCAATGGCGGCCCGACGGGACATGGCTGGCGCAACTGGGGACGGATATTGGCGCGGCCGAGCCACATATCCGCGCGGCTGCGATGTCGGCATCATCCATGTGGGCGGCGAATGCAGCAACGGTTTCCCCCGCCAGCGATACCGCCGATGGGCGAACGCACCTGACCGTCGCGAACCTCGTCACCATGCCGCATCGCAGCCATGAATGGCCGCAGACGCTGGCGCAGTTGCGGGTCGCCTTTTCCGATCCCCGCGCCTTTGCGGTTCATGCCCCGGTACCTGCGCCTTTCGGTGATGAGGGCGCGGCCAATCATATGCGGCTGTGTGACCATCATGGCGCGGCAGGCGTGGAGATATTCGTTTATGGCCGGTCGGGCGGCCCCTTCCCTGCGCGCCAGCATCTCGAAGCGAGCAAGGCCGTGGCGCGGCTACATGGGCTGGACGCAGCCCGGACCCTGTTTGTCGAGCAGTCCGAAGAGGCGATCGCGGCGGGGGCGTTTCACAATGATGTCGTGGCCGTCGCCAATGAACGGGTACTGTTCGCGCATGAACTCGCCTTTGCCGACAAGGCGGGTTTCTACGCCGACTTGCGCGCGGTCATGCCCGGTGTCGAGATTGTCGAAGTCCCGGCCAGTGCGGTCAGCCTGGCCGACGCGATCAAATCCTATCTGTTCAACGCGCAACTGGTAACGCTGCCCGATGGCGGGATGGCGCTGATATTGCCGACCGAGGCGCAGGAAACCCCTGCCGTGTGGCAATGGCTGGAGCAGATGGTGGCGGGCAACGGGCCGATCCGTCGACTGGTGCCGGTGGATGTGCGCCAGTCCATGGCCAATGGCGGCGGCCCGGCCTGCCTGCGGTTGCGCGTGGTGGCGGACCCGGCGACGATCGACCCGCGCTTCATGATGGACGAGGGCAAGCTGGACGCGATTGCGCGGATCGTCAGTGATTATTGGCCCGAACAGATTGCGCCGGATGACCTGGCGGACACACGGCTGATCGCCCGGATCGAACAATCATGGTTAACCCTTGTTGACCATTTGCAGCTTTCAGGCGATCTAATCCCCTAGCGGCGGGCCGCAACGCCAGGTGGGATCATAATGGGACGCATCAAACGCCTTTTCACGATAAAGACCAAGTTCGAGGCGTTCCTGATCATCTATGCGCTGGCTCTGGGCGCGTCTGAACGCGGTTTGGTCTATATGCAGCAATATCCCGGCCTGGGCGGTCAGTTGCTGGCGCTGGCCTGCACTGGCGCTGTGTTCATGGCGGGCGGCAAGATGATCGACGCGCTGGACTATCAGCGCGCTTACGGCAGCTGAGCCACCCTCCCCTCCGAAACGGAGTGGTCTGTCGATTCACCTTTTGATCCGGCGCTGTATCCTGGTTTCCTGACAGGAACCGGGAGCCAAGAAGCCATGCTGGATGATCGTCGCGGGCGGAGCGTCGCCGCCGCCGAACTGGTGCGCAATTTCGCCCATTGGCGGGAGGTCGGCGCGCGTGAACCCGTGATGATCACCCATCATGGCCGCGAGACCCATATCTTCATGGGGGTGGAGAGTTTCCGCAATCTGGGCGTCGGCGATGGTCCCGCCCCTGCCCCCGACCGGATGCGCGAACTGGCGAACCACATCCATCAGGGGTTGATCCTGTGCCGCAGCGACCTGACGATCGACTATGTGAACAGCGTGGCGCTGGCGATGACCAAGCGGTGGGACCGGCACCTGGAAGGACGATCGCTATGGGAAGCGCTGCCCGAATTTGCCGGTGCGCTGACGGAAGCCCATATACGTCATAGCCTGGCGTCCGGGGAGGCCAGCGCGGCGGACATCCCCTCCCCCTTTCGCAGCGATGCATGGTTGCATTTCGAGACATTCTCCTTTGGCGACGGCATCGCCCTGCTGCTGCGCGACATTACCGCGGACATGCGCCGTCACCGTCTGGCCGACGTCAAATCGGCGATTCTGAAGGCGATGAGCGTGCATGGCGGGGTCGGCTATGTCCGGGTGTCGACGCGCGCCTTCATAGAGATTGCCGACGACACATTCTGCGCGATGATGGGCCTGCCTGAAGAAAGGCTGTCGAGCGTGTGCCTGCCCGACATTATCGAAGTTTCCGCCCGCCCCCAGTTTCGCGAGCAGTTGGAGCGGGTGCTGCGCGGCGAGGGTGACAGGCGGGTGACGACACGGCTGCTGACCAATGGCGGGGAAATCATGCCCGTAGAGGCGGCGATCGCGCAGCTGCATGGCACTTACGGGATCGAGGGCGCCGTGATCGTGATGACAGGGCAGCGAATGGCAACGGATAAGGCCGGGTAAGCGGCGACGGGTGCAGCTTTTGCGCAAATTCATGGTCCGTTTCGGAGGGAGTGGATCAGGATTGATTGAAGGCCCGGATCGGTGGGACGGAGAATTGCGCGAATTGCGCACTATCCACCGACAGCCGACCAAACCGGCTGTTGAGTGCGCCCGGCTAGGCTGTCCTTATGCGTAAAAACCCAACCCTCCGCTTTCGGTCGATCGCCGCCCTGTCCCGCAATCAAGCGGGCAGCGCGCTGGTCGAGGCGGCCTTTGCCCTGCCCCTGCTCATCAGCCTGCTGTTTGGCATATTGGTCTATGGCAGCTGGTTTATGACGGCCCACAGCCTGCAACAGGCCGCCAATGATGCGGCACGCGCGGCGGTCGCCGGTCTGGACGCTGCCGAACGACGCGCCCTGGTGGAGCAGAGCATCGCCGCCAGCCGCACCGCCTTCCCCGCGCCCGCCGCGCAGACCATCAGTATCGGCACGCAGGAGAGTGGCGGCTATTATCGGGTGACGCTGAGCTATGATCTCAACAATGCGCCGATCTTCGCGGCCACACCCATTCCCCTGTCCAACACGACGCTTCAGCGCAGTGCAGTCATACGGATCGCCATGCCATGACCCGACGCGGCCTGATCCAAGAGGCGCGTGGCGGCATCAGCCTGATCATGGCGGGATCGCTGTTCATGCTGGCGGGCGCGGCGACGGTCGCGGTGGATCTGGGGTCGGTATATCTGGCCAAGCGGCAGTTGCAGGGCATTGCCGATGCAGCGGCGCTGGCGGCCGTCGGCGGCGGGCGCAGCGCGGCAGAAGAGTTGATAGGGCAAAGCGGGGTCAGTGGCGTTGCGCTGGTAGGCGTTGACGGTGGCAATTATCGGGCCGATCGCGCCGTGCCGGTGGCGGATCGGTTCGTGGCCGGCGAAGGCGGGGCGATGCGGGTCGAACTGCAACGGCGCACGCCCCTGTTTTTCGCCCGGCTGCTGGTCGGTCGCGATGGCATCGACCTGCGGGCGCGGGCGATCGCCACGCGACAGGATGCGGCGGCCTTTTCAATCGGGACAGGGCTGGCGGCGGTCAGTGGCGGGTTGCCCAACATGCTGTTGTCCAGCCTGGCGGGGACGGAGTTGAACCTGACGGTGATGGACTGCCAGGGTCTCGCCAGCCTGAATCTGGACCTGCTGGGCGTTGCCGATGCGCTGCGGGTCAGGACGGGGCGCGATGATGAGGCCTATGGCGAATTGTTCGATCGCGAAATCCCGCTGTCCGACGTGATCGGGGCGATGGCCGACAGTGCGGGCGGCAATCAAAGCGCTGCGGTGCTGCTGGGCATGGCGGGCAAGATTGCGGGACGATCGATCCGGCTGAGCGATGTCATCGATCTTGGCCCGATGCGGGGCGCAGCGAGCGCAACCGGGCAACCCCATCTGCTGCTCGACGCCTTTTCGATGTTGCGCATGATCCTGAGCCCGCCATCGGGAACATCCGTGCCGATGGACCTGCGTGTGACGGTGCCGGGGCTGACATCGACGCGGCTGATGCTGGTGATTGGCGAAGGGCAAGTGCGATCCCCCCTGCTGAGCGTGACGGCGGACAAGTCCGTCGTGCTGCGCACGGCCCAGACCCGGCTCTATCTGGAAAGTAGCGTGGCCACGGCGCTGTCCGGCATCGCGTCGGTGCGTATCCCGCTCTATGTGGAACTGGCAGCGGCGGAAGCCCGGCTGTCGGCGATCGATTGCACGTCCGGATCGATGACCCAGGGCGTGACCCTGGCGGTGAAACCATCGATCGGTACGGCGGCACTGGCGGATGTCGACACGCAGGCCCTGACCAATTTCAACCTGCCCGCCAATCCGCGTCCGGCCCTATTGGCGCAACTGCTTGGCACGAAAGTGACGGGCTATGCGAATGTCGCGCTGGGGGGCGTGCAGCCGCAGAATGTGCATTTTTCCCCCGCCGAGATCAGCGCGCAGACAGCCAAGCGCGTCAGCACCAACGACCTGACGCAAGGATTGGCCGCCAGTCTGGTCAGCCGGACGCAGGTGCAGGTGTCGGTGCTGGGCATCAACGTGAACCTCAGCCCACTCGCCCCGGCCATCGGCACGCTTTTGGCCACGACCACCCCCTTATTGGACGGCATATTGGCGAGCGTGACGGCGACGCTTGGCGTGCAGCTGGGCTATGCCGACGTGCGCGTGCATGAGATGCGGTGCGGGATGGCGGCCATCGTCGCCTGACGACTTGCGCTGGCGGCCCGCTGCCGTCAGGAGCGTCCGATGGGCGCGATCATGCTACAGGGAACCGGATCGGACGTGGGCAAATCGGTGCTGGTCGCCGGATTGTGCCGGGCGCTGGTCCGACGGGGCTACAATGTGCGGCCGTTCAAGCCGCAGAACATGTCCAACAATGCGGCCGTCACCAGCGATGGCGGAGAGATTGGCCGGGCGCAGGCATTGCAGGCAGTTGCGTGCGGCGTGCCGTTACATAGCGACATGAACCCGGTGCTGTTGAAGCCGCAGGCGGACCGGACATCCCAGCTGATCGTCCATGGCCAGGTGCGCGGCACGTTGGGATCGGGCAATTTCCGTAGCGCGCGCGGCGAGCTGCTGGGTGCTGTGCTGGAAAGTTACGAGCGATTGAAGGCGCAATGCGACATTGTGGTGGTCGAAGGGGCGGGATCGCCAGCCGAGATCAATCTGCGTGCGGGCGACATTGCCAATATGGGTTTTGCGCGGGCGGCCAACGTGCCGGTCATACTGGTCGGTGACATCGACCGGGGCGGCGTGATCGCGGCGGTGGTTGGCACACGCACGGTGATAGACCCGGCGGACGCTGCGATGATCCGGGGTTTCCTGATCAACAAATTCCGTGGCGATCCTGCCCTGTTCGAGGATGGCTATGCCCAGATTGCGGCGTTGTCGGGCTGGCGCGGCATGGGGGTGATGCCGTGGCTGGACGCCGTGGCGCGGCTGCCGAGCGAAGATGCGGTGGTGCTGGAACGGCGCGCGCCGTCTGTCGATGCGCCGCTGGTCATCGCCTGCCCGGTGCTGCCGCGCATCTCCAATTTCGACGATCTTGATCCGTTGAAGCTGGAGCCGTCGGTCGAGTTGCGGATGATCGGGCCAGGGCAGGTAATCCCTGCCGATGCGGCGCTGGTGATCCTGCCGGGGTCCAAGGCGACGATCGCCGACATGCGCGCGATGGTGGCGCAGGGTTGGGACATCGACATTCGCGCGCATCACCGGCGGGGTGGCGCGGTGCTGGGGATTTGCGGCGGCTACCAGATGCTGGGACGGACGATCGGCGACCCCGAAGGGATCGAGGGACCGTCGGAGACCATTGCCGGACTTGGCCTGCTGGAAGTGGATACGCTGATGTCGTCCGGCAAGGCGCTCCATCAGGTACAGGGTCATGGGCTAGCAGCCGATTTTACCGGGTATGAGATGCATATGGGCGCGACCAGCGGGCCGGATTGTGCGCGGCCCTTTGCCATTCTGGACGGCGAGAGGACCGATGGCGCGATCAGCCGCGATGGGCGGGTGCTGGGCAGCTATGTCCATGGCCTCCTGGCCAGCGCGCCGCTGCGGAACGCATTGCTGCAGCGCTTGGGCGGGCAGTCGGCGATGGCCGACTATGCACAGACGGTCGAGGACGCCCTTGATGAGGTCGCGGCGCTGCTGGAGCAGCATGCCGACATCGACGCGATGGTCGCGCTGGCGATGGGGTGAAGGGGAAATGGTGCACCCGGAGCGATTCGAACGCCCGACCCTCAGATTCGTAGTCTGATGCTCTATCCAGCTGAGCTACGGGTGCGCTGGAAGGGAGACTGATCGCGGCTGGAAGCCAGGACCAAAAGCCCTTCGAATAAATGGTGCACCCGGAGCGATTCGAACGCCCGACCCTCAGATTCGTAGTCTGATGCTCTATCCAGCTGAGCTACGGGTGCACTGGAGTGGCGCGGATAGTAGGGCGCGCCGGATTGGGCAAGCCCCTTTTTTCACTTTTACCCGCCCTTCCCGCCTTTATGGGGCCACGGGGCAACTTTTGGCGTCATCCGCCGTTCGAGACGGTAATGAAAGGATGCCATCATGAGCTTCACCCTTAATGACATCGCCCTGCTGCTGATCGCGCTGGTCATTGGCCTGATCCTGGGCCTGATGATGAGCGGGCGCGGTAAATATCGCCGGGCCTGGCGGGACGAGCAGGCCGCCCATCGCGCGATGCTCAAGGATCGCGACGCGCAGTTGGAGGCTGCCAATGCGCGGATCGTCGCGCTGGAGAAGCGGACGCCAGCGGTTGATGCCGTGCCGGGCGCTGGCGTTGCCGCGGAAGGCGACGATCTGAGCCGGATCAAGGGCTTGAGCCAGTCGCAGGCAGCATCGCTCCATGAGGCAGGCTATCATCGCTATGGCCAGATCGCCACGCTGAGCAGCGAGCAGGAGGCGGCGCTGGAAGCGCGGCTGGGGCTGACGCCCGGCACGATCGCGCGTGAGGATTGGCGGGAGCAGGCGCGTGCGCTGGAAGGCGGCGGGCAGCGCAAGGGACTGTTCGGTCGGATCAATACGCCGGTCTGAGCCGGGCCGGGTCTAGAGCCGGTAAGAAAAAGGCGGGGTTTGCGCCCCGCCCTTTGCCTTAATTCTTGTTCGCCAGAGCGGCCTGCGCCGCGGCCAGGCGGGCGATCGGCACGCGATAGGGCGAGGCCGAGACATAATCGAGGCCGGTGGCCTCGCAGAAGGCGATCGAGGCGGGGTCGCCGCCATGTTCGCCGCAAATGCCAAGCTTGATGCCGGGGCGGGTCTTGCGCCCGCGTTCGGCGGCAAGCTGGATCAGTTCGCCTACACCCTCGACATCGATGCTGACGAAGGGATCACGGGCGAAGATGCCCTTGTCCACATATTGGGTCAGGAACCGGCCAGCATCGTCACGGCTGATGCCGATCGTGGTCTGGGTAAGGTCGTTGGTGCCGAAGGAGAAAAATTCGCCGACTTCCGCGATCTCGCCTGCCTTAAGCGCGGCGCGGGGCAATTCGATCATCGTGCCGACCAGATATTCGACGCTGTCGCCCTGTTCCGCGAACACTTCGGTCGCGACCCGATCGACGATCGCCTTCATCAGTTCCAGTTCCTTGCGGGTGGCAACGAGCGGGATCATGACTTCGGGGATCGGCGCTTCGCCACCGCGCTGCTTGACGATCAGCGCCGCCTCGAAGATCGCGCGGGCCTGCATCTCGTAGATTTCGGGATAGGTGACGCCCAGGCGGCAACCGCGATGGCCCAGCATCGGGTTGAATTCATGCAGTTCGTTGGCGCGACGCTTCAACAGTTCGACGCCGACGCCAGCCGCCTTGGCCACTTCCTCAAATTCCGCCTCGGCATGGGGGAGGAATTCGTGCAGCGGCGGATCGAGCAGGCGGATGGTGACGGGCAGGCCCGCCATCACCATGAAAATCTGCGCGAAATCGTCACGCTGTTCGGGCAGCAGCCGGTCGAGCGCGACGCGGCGGCCCTTTTCGCTGTCGGCCAAAATCATTTCGCGCACGGCGGTGATGCGGGCCGCGTCGAAGAACATATGTTCGGTGCGGCACAGGCCGACGCCTTCCGCGCCGAATTCACGCGCGACCTTGCAGTCCTGCGGCGTTTCGGCGTTGGCGCGGACCTTGAGGCGACGCACCTTGTCGGCCCAGACCATCAGGGTGCCGAAGTCGCCGGCCAGTTCGGGCTGAACGGTCGGGACTTCGCCCGCCATCACTTCGCCGGTCGAACCGTCGAGCGTGAGGATGTCGCCTTCCTTGAGTTCACGGCCACCGACGCGCAGGATCTTGGCGCTATTGTCGATCGAGATGCCGCCAGCGCCGGACACGCAGGGGCGGCCCATGCCGCGGGCGACGACGGCAGCGTGGCTGGTCATGCCGCCGCGGGCGGTCAGGATGCCTTTGGCCGCGTGCATGCCGTGAATATCCTCCGGCGAGGTTTCCACGCGGACCAGGATGACGGCGTCGCCCATTTCGTTGCGGCGCTCGGCCGTATCGGCGTCGAACACGATCAGGCCCGACGCAGCGCCGGGGCTGGCGGGCAGCCCCTTGGTCAGCACGTCGCGCGGCGCCTTTGGATCGAGCGTGGGGTGAAGCAACTGGTCGAGCGCGGCGGGATCGACGCGGGCGACGGCTTCTTCTTCGGTGATCAGCCCTTCATGCGCCATGTCCACGGCCATTTTGAGCGCGGCCTTGGCGGTGCGCTTGCCCGACCGGGTCTGGAGCATCCACAGCTTGCCCTGCTGCACCGTGAATTCGATGTCCTGCATGTCGCGATAATGGGTTTCGAGGATCTGGAACACCTTGGCCAGTTCGGCATAGGTTTCCGGCATCGCCTCTTCCATCGACAGCGGCTTGGCCCCTGCCCGTTCGCGCGCGGCTTTGGTCAGATATTGCGGGGTGCGAATGCCTGCGACGACGTCTTCACCTTGGGCGTTGATCAGGAATTCGCCATAATAGACATTCTCGCCGGTCGACGGGTCGCGGGTGAAGGCGACGCCGGTGGCGGAGGTTTCGCCCATATTGCCGAACACCATCGCCTGCACATTGACGGCAGTGCCCCATTCGCCGGGGATGTTGTTGAGGCGGCGATAGACTTTCGCGCGTTCCGACTGCCACGACCCGAATACGGCGCTGATCGCGCCCCAGAGCTGGTCATGGACGTCCTGCGGGAACGGCTTGTTCCACAGCTTTTCCACCAGCGCCTTATATTCGGCAACCAGCGCCTTCCAGTCGTCCGCCGTCATTTCGGTGTCGAGGGTGTAGCCCTGATCTTCCTTGGCGATTTCCAGCGCTTCTTCGAACGCGCCATGGTCCAGTTCCAGCACGACGTCCGAATACATCTGGATGAAGCGACGATAGCTGTCCCAGGCGAAACGCTCGTCGCCCGACGTGTTGGCGAGGCCGACGACGGTTTCGTCGTTAAGGCCAAGGTTGAGGACCGTGTCCATCATGCCGGGCATCGAGGCGCGCGCGCCGGAGCGGACCGAGACGAGCAACGGATCGGCAGCGTTGCCGAACGTCTTGCCGGTGATGCTTTCGATGTGGGCGAGGCCAGTGGCGACTTCCGCCTTCACGCTGTCGGGATAGACGCCGCCATCTTCATAATAGCGGGTGCACATGGCCGTCGTAATGGTGAAGCCCGGAGGGACAGGCAGGCCGATCGCGGCCATGCCGTCGAGATTGGCGCCCTTGCCGCCCAGAAGATTGCGGTCCCCCTGACCGCCATCATCGACGCCGCCGCCAAAACGATAAACATAGCGCGTTGCGGTCGTCGTCATCATGCCCTCTTCTGTATTCTTCATTCCCGGCACTCCCTGCACTGATTGCCGATTATATTGCATCGCAACAATCCGACATGCATAGCCAGATCATGCGCGTTCGAATAGGATTATTACGCCTTAACTTCGTACTTTTCCCGGCAAACATGACATTTTATTACGTCACCCGGTAATTTTCGAAAAGTCCGCCACACTGTGAACGGCGTCGCGGACCCGCGCCAGAAGGGCGAGGCGGGCGGCGCGCTTGTCCGCATCGGGATCATTGACCGTCACGCTTTCAAAGAAGGCGTCGATGGGCGCGCGGAGCGTTGCAAGGGCCGCCATCGCACCCTCGAAATCCTCCGCCGCCACCGCCTGAGCCGTGCGCGGTTCCGCCACGTCGAGCGCGGCGATGAGCGCAGCTTCGGCTATTTCGGGGGTGTAGGAAAGAGGCCCGTCATTCCCGCGAAGGCGGGAATCCATCGCCGCCGCTGTGTCTGATTGCTCGGTTGGGAGATGGGTCCCCGCCTTCGCGGGGATGACGGTGGTGGGTTGGGCAGGCGCTTCCTTCTTGAGGATGTTCGCGGCACGCTTGTAGCCCGCCAGCAGGTTCGCGCCGTCATCGGTCGCGACGAAGGACTGGAGCGCATGGACGCGGGCGAGCAGGCGGAGGACTTCCGTCTCCTCTTCAGCCATGAAAACTGCCTCTATAAGATCATGGCGAACGCCTGCCGTGCGCTGTTGAACCTTCAAGCGCTCAATGAAGAAATCAAACAGATGAAATACCGCTTCTGGATCTCCATCTGCAGTTCGCTGTTTTTCGGCAAGCGCAGCAATGAACAGCTTTTCGAGAGGAAAGCGCACATTATTTTCGACCGCTGAACTAATCAGACCCAACGCAGCGCGACGAAGGGCGAATGGGTCTTTAGAACCGGTAGGCCTCTCGCCGATGGCAAAAAAGCTGCCAATCGTATCCAGCTTATCCGCCAAACTCACCGCTACCGTGACCGGCGCTGTCGGCACGTCGTCGCCTTGGCCGACCGGCTTGTAATGGTCGCGGATGGCGTCGGCTACGGCGTCGGGCAGGCCTTCGGCGCGGGCGTAGTAGCCTCCCATAATGCCTTGCAGTTCGGGGAATTCGCCGACCATTTCGGTGACGAGGTCGGCCTTGCAGAGCATTGCCGCGTCATACGCAAGCTGCGCCAACTGCTCTTTCGTCATGCCAGTGGAAGCTGGCATCTCAGGCGTTGGTGTGCTGCCGCCTGAGACCCCAGCCTTCGCTGGGGTGACGGTGGTGGCGGGGGTGGTTGGGGTGACGATGCCCTCTTCCACCAGCCAGCGGGCGAGGTTCGCCACGCGCTCGACCTTGTCGGCGACGGTGCCGAGTTTCTCGTGGAAGGTGATGCGTTCCAGCTTCTTTGCGTGATCTTCCAGCCGGGTTTTGCGGTCCTGTTCCCAGAAGAAGCGCGCGTCGGAGAGGCGTGCGGCCAGTACCTTGCGGTTGCCCGCGATGATCGCCGCGCCGCCATCCTTCGCCTCGATATTGGCGGTGCAGATGAAGGCGGGGGCGAGTTTGCCCTGCCCGTCGCGCAGCACGAAATATTTCTGGTTGATGCGCAGGGTCAGCTGGATGACTTCGGGCGGCACCTCCAGGAAGGCGGGGTCGAAATCGCCCAGCAGCGGGACCGGCCATTCGGTGAGGCCAGCATTTTCCGCGATCAGCCCCTTGTCCTCGACCACGGTGTAGCCGTGGGCGGCGGCGGCCTGCGCCGATTTTTCCGCTATGATCGACTGGCGTTCCTGATGGCTGACGATGACATGGCAGGCGCGCAGCTTTTCGGCGTAATCGCTCGCGCCCCCGATGGTGATCTCGCCGCTATGGTGGAAGCGGTGGCCGAGCGTGGCGTAGCCGGACTGGATGCCGTCGACTTCGCAGGGGATAAGGTCTTCGCCCAATATCGCGACGATGGCCTGCAACGGGCGGACCCAGCGCAGGCTTTCGGTGGTTTGGGACGCGCTGCCCCAGCGCATGGATTTGGGCCAGGGGAAGGCGCGGATGATGGCGGGGATGGCCTGCGCCAGCACGTCTGCGGTCGCGCGGCCCGGCTTGTTGATGACGGCGAACCAGACGCCGTCGCGATCCTCCAGCTGGTCCTGGGTCAGGCCGGTCTTGCGCAGGAAGCCTTCGAGCGCCTGGGGCGGCGCGCTGGTGCGCGGGCCTTTATGTTCTTCGCTGACGGCGGCGGTTTCCAGCGGCAGGTCGCGGGCGATGAGCGCCAGGCGGCGCGGCGTCACGAAACTGTCGATCGCGCCGGGGGTGAGGCCGGACTTGGCCAGTTCCTCGGAAAACAGGCGGGCGAGATCGTCGCTGGCCTTCAATTGCATGCGCGCGGGAATTTCCTCGCAGCGCAGTTCGAGGAGGAAGTCAGTCATTGGTCATACCCACATGTAGAAAATCCTCCCCTTGCAGGGGAGGTGTCTGGCGCAGCCAGACGGAGGGGTGTCGCCTTATCGACAGGGCAACACCCCTCCGTCACGCCTCCGGCGCGCCACCTCCCCTGCAAGGGGAGGATGTTAAGTGCTGAATTCACGCCGTCCATCCGTTGGATTCCATCCATGCTTCGCAGCTGCCCTTGGCCATGTCGCGGACCTGGCCCATGTAGCTGGCGCGTTCCTGTACGGAGATGACGCCGCGGGCCTGCAGCAGGTTGAAGGTGTGCGATGCCTTGATCGCCTGCTCGAACGCGGCGAGCGGGACGCCATTGTCGATGCACTGGCGCCATTCGGCCTGGCAATCCTTGAACCAGCGGAACAGTTTTTCGGTGTCGGCGACCTCGAAATTCCATTTCGACATCTGCTTTTCATTGTCGAGGAACACGTCGCCATAGGTGACGCCCGCGTCGTTGAATTTCAGGTCATAGACGCTGTCGACGCCCTGAATATACATGGCGAGCCGTTCAAGCCCGTAGGTGAGTTCGCCCGCGACCGGCTTGCAGTCATAGCCGCCCATCTGCTGAAAATAGGTGAACTGGCTGACTTCCATGCCGTCGCACCAGACTTCCCAGCCCAGCCCCCAGGCGCCCAGCGTCGGGCTTTCCCAGTCATCCTCGACAAAGCGGATGTCGTGGACCAGCGGGTCGATGCCGATTTCCATCAGCGACCCCAGATAGAGATCCTGAAGGTTGGCGGGCGACGGCTTCATGATCACCTGATATTGGTAATAATGCTGGAGCCGGTTGGGATTTTCGCCATAGCGGCCATCGGTCGGGCGGCGGCTGGGCTGGACATAGGCGGCGTTCCACGGCTTTGGCCCCAGCGCGCGCAAGGTGGTTGCGGGGTGGAAGGTGCCAGCGCCCACTTCCATGTCATAGGGCTGGAGGATGACGCAGCCCTGTTTCCCCCAATAGGCATGGAGGGTCAGGATGAGATCCTGGAAGGAAAGCGCTTTGCCTTCGGCCACGGGTGATCCTTGCGATATGACGGTTTATCTTGGCGTCGCGCATTGGCGTATGGGGCTGATACGGTCAAGGGAAACGCGCGCAAAACAGGGTTAAGCAGCTTGCCCTTGGGCCGCCCTGCACGCATGTGTGCGGCATGAAGATGCTTCGTTTATGCGCCGCTGCGCTGTTGATGATGAGTGGCGTGGCGCAGGCGCGCCCTGCCACGCCCGCCAATATCGTTGCCACCCCCGCCCTGTGGCGGGTGCAGGATGCGGACACCACCATCTACCTGTTCGGCACCGTCCATGTGATGAAGCCCGGGATCGACTGGTTTCGCGGCGATGTGAAGGCCGCGTTCGACGGGGCGGACGAGCTGGTGCTGGAGATTATCGAGCCGGACGATCCCAATGTCATGGGCGCTGTCATGATGAGCAAGGCGGTTGCGGGCGACGGGGTGGCGCTGTCGGACCGGCTGGACGACACGGCGCGGGCGAAATATCGCGCGGCGATGGAAGCCAATGCGATGCCGTGGCAGGCGTTCGAGCGCTTTGCCCCGTGGATGGCGGGCATGGCGCTGTCGGTCGCGCCGCTCCAGAAGCTGGGCTACCGCGCCGATCTGGGCGCGGAGAAGATATTGCGCGCGGCGGCGGTGAAGGCGGGCAAGCAGGTCGAGGCGCTGGAGACGGTCGAGCAGCAGATCGATTTCTTCGCCACGCTGCCGATGGCGCAACAGATCGAATTTCTGAACGCGACGGTCGATGGATTGCCGGAGATGGAGGGCGAGTTTGCCAAGCTGCTGCGCTATTGGCAGGCGGGCGACCCCAAGCGGCTGGCCAGGTCGATGAACGAATCGCTCGAAGCGACGCCGCAGCTGGCGCAGACATTGCTGATCGGACGCAATGCGAACTGGGCGCAGTGGATAAAGGGGCGGATGGACCGGCCCGGCACCGTGTTCGTGGCCGTGGGCGCTGGGCATCTGGCGGGCAAGGGCAGCGTGCAGGATCAGTTGAAGGCGCTGGGCATCAAGACCCGGCGCGTGAAGGAGTAAGCGGGGATGCGGCTGTTCACCCGATTTCTGGCGCATTTTCTGGCATTCTGTGCGCTGACGCTGGTTGCCGCCTGTGGCGGTGACCCTGCCCCATCGCCCGCGGCAAAGGAAGGCCCGGCGCTGTGGCAGGTGCAGCGCGGCGACATGAAGGGATGGCTGTTCGGCACCATCCATGTGCTGCCCAAGGGGGTAGCGTGGGAGACGCCGACGATCCGCGCAGCGATGGCCAAGGCCGACCGGCTGGTGCTGGAGGCGGCGGATTTGCAGGACGAGGAGAAAACGCTGGCCCTGTTTGAATCCATGGGGCGCAGTCCGGGCCTGCCGCCACTCGAAGCGCGCGTGCCGGACAAGGAGAAGGCTGCGCTGGACAAGGCGATCAGCGATGGCGGGACCAGCACGCAAATATTGTCAGGCTATGAAAGCTGGGCAGCGGCGATGCTGCTGTCGGCGGCGACGCAACAGGAGCTGGGCGTCAGTCAGGATGACGGGGTCGAGCCGGTACTGATCGCGGCCTTCACAAAGGCAGGCAAGCCGATTGGCGGGCTGGAGACGATCGAACGGCAGTTCGGCGCGTTCGACACGCTGCCGCAAGCGGCGCAATCGCGCCTGCTGGTGCAGACCGTGCATGAGGCCAAGGATATGAAGGGGCTGTATGACCGCATCCTCAAGGCCTGGAGCACGGGCGACATGGAAGCGATCGCCAGGGAGGACCAGATTGGCGAGCAGCCCGACCCAGTGGTCGAGGAGGCGGTGCTGGTGGCGCGCAACCGCGACTGGGTGAAGGCCATCGAACCGATGAAAGGCGCGCCGTTCATCGCGGTGGGCGCCGGACATCTGACGGGGCGGGAGAATCTGATCGACCTGCTGAAGGCGCGCGGGTTTGCGGTGACGCGGGTGCAGTAGGCGCTTTGTGCTCCCGCGAAGGCGGGAGCCCAGTCGAGACGTATGAACTGGGCTCCCGCCTTCGCGGGAGCACCGCGTGTTGGCCCGCTTGCTTTCTGGGACTTTTCTGCTAAAGGGCGCGCTCCCGCTATGGTCATCCCTGGAGGCGTGGCGGGAAAAGTAACTCAAACCAGCTTTTGGAGACACGCAATGAGCGAGCAGCTTACGCTGTCGGCCGAGGCACGCGATCGGGCAGGCAAGGGAGCCTCCCGCGCCCTCCGCCGTGAGGGCCGCGTACCCGCCGTCATCTATGGAATGAACGAAGAACCCCTGTCGATCCATGTCGAGGAAAAGCTCCTCAACAAGCTGCTCGGCACCGGCCACTTCTTCAATTCGGTCATCATGGTCGAAGTGAACGGCAAGACCGTCCGCACCCTGCCCAAGGATGTGGCCTTCCACCCCGTTTCGGACCGTCCGCTGCACGCCGACTTCCTGCGCGTTGCCGAACATGCCAGCGTGACCGTCGCGGTCCCTGTGCGTTTCGAAAATGAAGCCGCCTCGCCCGGCCTCAAGAAGGGCGGCGTGCTGAACGTCGTTCGTCATGATGTCGAACTGGTCGTCGATGCTTCCGAAATCCCCGACGATGTCGTGGTCGACCTGACCGGCTTCGAAGTCGGTGATTCGATCCACATCAGCGCGGTGACGCTGCCCAAGGGCGCGAAGCCCGCGATCGAGGATCGCGACTTCACGATCGCGACCATCGTCGCCCCGTCGGCTCTCAAGAGCGCCGAAGGTGAAGGCGAGGCCGAGGCGGAAGCCGAATAAGCCTTTCGACCGTATAACGGTTCAGCTCAACCCCGTTCGGGCTGAGCCTGTCGGACCTGGCGGTTCGACAGGCTCAGGGCGAACGGGGTTTTGTCGTGAAGGAGCAAGGGACGATGCAAATCTGGGTGGGCCTGGGCAATCCGGGCGCGCAATATGCGATGCACCGGCATAATGTCGGCTTCATGGTCGCAGACCTGATCGCGGACCTGTATCGCTTCTCCCCGCCCCGCAAGCAGTTCCAGGGCTGGACCCAGGAAGGGCGGATCGGGCCGGAGAAGATACTGCTGCTGAAACCCGCGACATTCATGAATGAAAGCGGGCGGGCGGTTGGCGATGCTATGCGCTTCTACAAGCTGACGCCGCAGGACGTGACCGTCTTTCACGACGAACTGGACCTGGCGCCGATGAAGGTGAAGGTGAAGCGCGGCGGCGGCAATGCCGGGCATAACGGCCTGCGATCGACCGACGCGCATATCGGCGCGGATTTCCGCCGGGTGCGGATCGGCATCGGTCATCCGGGGCACAAGGACCGGGTGCATGACTATGTGCTGGGCAATTATCACAAGAGCGAGAGCGACGCACTGGCCGACATGCTGGGCGCGATCGGCGCGGAAGCGGAATGGCTGGCGAAGAATGACGATGCGCGATTCATGAACGAAGTCGCGCTGCGGCTGGCGGATTGAGCGGACGGGCAGGCAATAACTGCATTGCGAATTGTCATAACGCCGGGCCATAAGGGCGCGGGACATTGCGTCTTGCAGGGGGTTACCGGGTGATTCAGACAGTTTCGACCACGCCGTTCAACGATCAGAAGCCGGGAACGTCGGGCCTGCGCAAAAAGGTGAAGGTCTTTGCCCAGCCCCATTATGCCGAAAATTTCGTCCAGTCCGTGTTCGACAGCCTGGAGGGCTTTGCCGGGCAGACGCTGGTGGTGGGTGGCGACGGACGCTATCTCAATCGCGAGGTCATCCAGATCGTCCTGAAAATGGCGGCGGCCAACGGATTTGGCCGGGTGCTGGTGGGTCAGGGCGGCATTTTGTCGACGCCAGCCGCGTCGCACCTGATCCGCGCGTCGGGCGCTTTTGGTGGGCTGGTGCTGTCGGCCAGCCACAATCCGGGCGGACCGGACGAGGATTTCGGGATCAAATATAATGTCGGCAATGGTGGCCCGGCGCCGGAGAAGGTGACCGATGCGATCCATGCGCGCACGCTGACGATCGACCAGTATCGCATATTGGACGCCGCCGACGTCGATCTGGACCATATCGGCACGAGCCGGATGGGCGACATGCTGGTCGAGGTGGTCGATCCGGTCACGGGCTATGCCGACCTGATGGAGCAATTGTTCGATTTCGGCGCGATCCGGGCGATGATCGCGGGCGGGTTCACGCTGGCATTCGATTCCATGAGCGCGGTGACCGGACCCTATGCGGTCGAGATATTCGAGCGGCGGCTGGGCGCGCCCGTGGGCACGGTGATGAACGGCACCCCCCTGCCCGATTTCGGCCATCACCATCCCGACCCCAATCTGGTCCATGCCAAAGAGCTTTACGACAAGATGATGGCCGTCGACGCGCCCGATTTCGGCGCGGCATCAGACGGCGATGGTGACCGCAACCTGATCATCGGACGGCATTGCTATGTGACGCCGTCGGATTCGCTGGCGGTGCTGGCCGCGAACGCGCATCTCGCGCCCGGTTACAAGGCGGGGCTCAAGGGCATTGCGCGGTCGATGCCGACCAGCGGCGCGGCCGACCGGGTGGCGGAGAAACTGGGCGTTGCGCTCTACGAAACGCCGACCGGCTGGAAATTCTTCGGCAATCTGCTCGACGCAGGCATGGCGACCATCTGCGGCGAGGAAAGCGCTGGCACCGGGTCCGACCATGTACGCGAAAAGGACGGCATCTGGGCGGTGCTGCTATGGCTGAACATCGTCGCGGCGCGCCAGCAGAGCGTGGCGGCGATCATGGCCGATCATTGGGCGACCTATGGCCGCAACTATTATGCCCGGCATGATTATGAGGCCATCGCCACCGACCGGGCTGATGCGCTCATGGCGGCGCTGCGCGGCAAGATCGACAGTCTGGCGGGAACGGGCAACAGCGGCGGGACGATCAGCGCGGCGGATGATTTTGCCTATACCGACCCGACCGACGGATCGGTGAGCCGCAATCAGGGCGTGCGTATATTGTTCGAGGATGGATCGCGGGTCGTGTTCCGCCTGTCGGGCACCGGCACGCAGGGGGCGACGCTGCGCGTCTATATCGAGCGGTACATGGCGCCCGATGGCGACCTCAATCTGGCGACGGGGGACGCGCTGGCCCCGCTGGTCGCCGCCGCGCAGGAACTGGCCGACATTCGCGGCTATACCGGCATGGACGCGCCGAGCGTCATCACCTGATCGGCCCGATATTGTCGCCGATGGGGCAAAGGCTGGCCAATGCACGGCGAAACCGCTATCGGGCGCGCCATCGGATTTGAAGTGAAGGCAGTCAAATGGGTTTTCGTTGCGGTATCGTCGGGCTTCCCAATGTGGGCAAGTCCACCCTGTTCAATGCGCTGACCGAAACGCAGGCGGCGCAGGCGGCGAATTATCCCTTCTGCACGATCGAACCTAACGAGGGGCGCGTGGCTGTGCCGGACCCCCGGCTGGAGACGATCGCGAAGATTGGCGGGTCGCAGAAGATCATCGAGACGCAGCTGGCGTTTGTCGACATTGCCGGCTTGGTGCGGGGCGCGTCCAAGGGCGAAGGGCTGGGCAACCAGTTCCTGGCCAATATCCGCGAAACCGACGCCATCGTCCATGTGCTGCGCTGTTTCGAGGATGACGACATCACCCATGTCGAGGGCAAGGTCGACCCGATCGCCGACGCCGAGACGGTCGAGACGGAATTGATGCTGGCCGATCTGGAAAGCCTGGAAAAGCGCGTGCCCAATCTGCTGAAGAAGGGCGCGCAGGGCGACAAGGAGGCGAAGGCCGCCGCTTCCGTGCTGGGGCAGACGCTGGAATTGCTGCGCGATGGCAAGCCTGCGCGCCTGACCCAGCCGCGCGATGACGAAGAAGCACGCCTGTTCGCGCAGGCGCAACTGCTGACGGCCAAGCCCGTCCTCTATGTCTGCAATGTCGAGGAAGGCGCGGCGGCGCAGGGCAATGCCCATTCCGCACGGGTGTTCGAAAAGGCGGCGGCGGAAAATGCCAGCGCGGTCATCGTATCGGCAGCGATCGAGGCCGAACTGGTCACCATGCCGGTCGAGGAACGCGGCGAATATCTGGAAGCCCTGGGGCTGACCGAAGCGGGCCTCGCACGGATCATCCGGGCGGGCTATGAGTTGCTGGGCCTCATCACCTTCTTCACCGTGGGACCGAAGGAAGCGCGTGCCTGGACCGTGCACAAGGGGTCGAAAGCCCCGCAGGCGGCTGGCGCGATCCATACAGATTTCGAAAAGGGCTTCATCCGCGCCGAAACCATGGCCTATGCCGACTATGTCCAGTTCAATGGCGAGGCGGGTGCCAAGGAAGCAGGCAAGTGGCGGTCCGAAGGCAAGGACTATGTGACGCAGGACGGCGACATCATGCTGTTCCGGTTTAACGTGTAGAAACCCCAACGTCGCCCCAGCGCAGGCTGGGGCCTCGTGAGGCAGCGCACTAACGCCTGAGATGCCAGCCTTCGCTGGCATGACGGCTTTGGAGGATGCGATCCAGCGCAAGGCAGCCCTCCCGCCCAGCGTCGATGCCGACACCCGGCTGCTGATCCTGGGCAGCCTGCCCGGCGATGTGTCGATCGCGCGGCAGGAATATTATGCGCATTCGGGCAATGCGTTCTGGGCGCTGATCGGCGATGTGCTGGACGAGGCATTGGTCGGGCAGCCCTATGCACTGCGGCTGGAGCGTTTAAGGGTGCGGGGCGTGGGGTTGTGGGACGTGATCGCCAGCGCGACCCGGCCCGGCAGTCTGGACAGCGCGATCAGCGATGCGCAGCTTCGCGATCTGGGCCAATTCGTTGCGGCCCTGCCCGCGTTGCAGGCGGTCGCGTTCAACGGCAGGACGGCGGCGGTGCATGGACGACGGCAATTGGCGGGGCGGGACGACCTGACGCTGATCGACCTCCCCTCCTCCAGCGGCGCGCATGCCACGTTGTCGCGCACGCAGAAGGCGGAGCGGTGGCGGGTCTTGCGCGCGTGGATCGTCTGACGTGCTTGCGTCGATCTGTCATATTGCGAAGCTAGGGCAGCAGGCTAAGACACAGTCGTAAAACAGCCATACAGAAAGTCGCCGCCATGTTTTCCCGTCGCCAGTTACTGACCGTTGCCACGACGGCGCCGCTGATCGGCGCGCCCGCATTGTTGAAGGCGCAAAGCTGGTTTGCGGGCTACCCCTTTGCCCTGGGCGTCACGTCGGGCGATCCGGCGGCGGACGGTTTCGTCATCTGGACCAAGCTGGCCCCCAAGCCGTTCGAGCCGCATGGCGGCATGCCGATGGTGCCGCTGCCGGTGAAATGGGAAGTGGCGAGCGACGACAGGTTCAAGACCATCGTGGCTTCGGGCGAGGCGACGGCACGGCCAGAACTGGGCCATAGCGTCCATGTCGAGGTGACGGGCTTGCAACCCGACCGGCCCTATTGGTATCGTTTTGCCCTGGGCAGCGACCAGTCGTCGCGCGGGCGGGCGCGCACTTTGCCGCTGGCGTTGGCCAGTCTTGCCAGCCTGAAATTCGGGGTCGCGGGCTGCCAGAATTATGAGGATGGGCTGTTCACTGCGTTCCGCCATCTGGCGCGCGAGGATGACCTGAATTTCGTCTTTCACTATGGCGATTTCATCTACGAATATAAACAGCGCGGCCCCGATTATGACAAGGACGGGTTGCCGGAGGATCAGGTCCGCCATCATATCGGCCAGGATTGTTTCGACGTGGCCGATTACCGGCTGCGCTATGCGCAATATCTGAGCGACTATGACCTGCAGGCCGCGCGCGCGAACCACACATGGTTTTCGACCTTCGACGATCATGAGGTCGAAAATAACTGGGTCGGCGACCATGACTGGAAGGATGTGCCGCCGGAGATTTTCCGCCTGCGCCGTCAGGCCGGGTTGCAAGTATGGTATGAATATATGCCGGTGCGCGCCGCGATGCTGCCGCGCGACGGCATCATCACCAACATGTATCGCGAGGCGCGCTTTGGCGACCTGCTGTCGATCGACTTTCTGGACACCCGCTCCTTCCGCAGCGACCAGCCGTGCAACGACGGGTTCAAACCCTATTGCCCCGGCATTGACGACAGCAAGGCGACCGTCATTTCGGCGCAGGAGGAAAGCTGGCTGGTCGATAATCTGAAGCGCGGGCGGACCAAATGGAATTGCCTGGCGCAGCAGGTGATGATGATGTCGCTCGACCGGCGCCGCTATGCCGACGAGAAGGCGAAAATCTATAATATCGACAGTTGGGCCGGCTATAGCGTGCCGCGCAACCGCTTGCTGGCCAAGATGCGCGGGCTGGACAATGTGATCGTGCTGACCGGGGATGAGCACCAGAATTTCGCCGGGCTGCTCGACAATGGCGACAAGACCGTGGCGGTGGAATTTGTGTCGACCTCCATCTCGTCGGGCGGCAACGGGTCCGATCTGCGGACCGGCAGCGACATGATGCTGAAGAACAATCCGGAGCTGAAATTCATCAACGACCAGCGCGGCTATCTGGTGTGCGAAGTGACGCCCGATGCCTGGACGACGAAGGCGCGGGTGGTGGATCAGGTATCCACGCCGGGCGGCGCGATCAGCACGCGCGCGACCATGACGGTGCCGCGCGGCCAGCCTTCCCTCCAAATTAGTTGACATTGACGTAAACGTAAGTTCGCATTAGGTCCGTCATGAAAGGAAATATCATGGCGGACGCGACAGTCTATTTCGAGGATATTGCGGTGGGCGATAGCATCGCCTTTGGTCCTCGGACGGTGAGCCGGGAGGAGACGATCGCCTTCGCCGCCGAGTTTGACGCCCAGCCCTTTCATCTGTCCGACGAGGCAGCCGCTGCCACCCATTTCGGCACGCTGTCGGCCAGCGGATGGCACACCACCGCCCTGTTCATGAAGATGTTTGTGACCGAGATGCAGCGCGATCCGGGGCGGCAGGCGGCGAGTCTGGGCGCGATGGGCGTCGACGAGCTTCGCTGGCTGCGCCCGGTGCGGCCCGGCGACACGCTGCGCGGCACCAGCGAGGTGATTGCCAAGAAGGCGTCGCAAAGCCGCCCGGAAATGGGCATCGTTCACAGCAAGGTGACGATCCTCAATCAGGATGACGACGCGGTGCTGACCATGATCCCGATTGCATTGTGGCGGACGCGGCCGGTTTGATTTTGGGGGAGGTGCGCACCTCTTGATCCTCCCCTTTAAGGGGAGGTGTCGGGCCGCAGGCCAGACGGAGGGGTGCCTCCCTATCGATAGGGCGACACCCCTCCACCATTCGCTTCGCGAACGGTCCCCCTCCCCTTGCAGGGGAGGATTTTGTAACGCTATCCGACCGGCTGGTTGGCCAGCGCGTCGGCCGCCATCACCCGCACATCGGCGGCTTTCGACCCCGCAATCTGCACCAGATGCCGACCGGCGGGGAGATCGAACCACACGATCTTGCGGATGCCCGAACAGTCCGGGCCATGACCATGTTCGACCGAGGCCATCGCCTGCGTGCCGGTGATGACGTCAACCCAGGCCGGGCCATCTAGTGCGATCCCGACCCGCGCCGCCTGCTTGAGCGACAGGGTGAAGAGACCGCCATGCCCATCTTTCGCCCCTTTGCCCGGCGGCGCGGCGAATTGGACATGGGCGGCGGGCGTCAGCGTGGCGGTGACCGGCTTTCCCAGGATCAGCGCGGGTGCGCCATGAGCCTGAACGCCCGCCTTTGCCCGTCCGCTCTGGGTCCAACTGGTCCAGGGTTCGGCCAATGGTGCGGGTGCTGTGCATTGCGTGGCGGCAACCGGGGCTGCGGCAAGCAGCAAGGCGGCGAGGATCGTCATTAGATCACTTCCTTCCGAACAATTTTTCTATGTCGCCATGGCCCAGCTTCACCCAGGTCGGGCGGCCATGGTTGCACTGGCCAGAGCGTGGCGTGACTTCCATTTCGCGCAGCAGGGCGTTCATTTCCGCGACGCTGAGCACCCGGCCTGCGCGGACTGATCCGTGGCAGGCCATGGTCGCGGCGACGAGATCCAGCCGTTCCTTCAGCGACAGGGCGCTGTCATAGGCGGCGAGATCGTCGGCCAGATCCTTGACGAGGCCCTGGACATCCGACTGACCGAGCATCGCCGGTACGGCGCGGACCAGCATGGCGGACGGGCCGAAGCGTTCGAGGTCGAGGCCGAAGTCGTGCAATTCGGGGGCGCGCGATTCCAGCCGGTCGCAGGCGGGTTCTTCCAGTTCGACGACTTCGGGGAGCAGCAGCGCCTGCGACTGGACGCCCTGCCCTTCCATCGCCCGGCGCATCCGTTCCAGCGTCAGCCGTTCATGGGCGGCGTGCTGGTCGACGATGACCAGGCCGTCCTCCGCTTCCGCGACGATGTAAGTGCGCGCAACCTGGCCGCGCGCGACGCCCAGCGGGAAGCTCTGCCCTTCCGGGGCGGGGGCCATGGCAGGTTCGGCGCGCGCCTGCGGCGGCGGGGTCATGAAGCTGGAACGGCGATCGCCGAAGGAAGATGCGGCGAGCGGGTTGTAGCTGACCGCCGCGGCGTCAAAGATCGGCATCGCGCCGATCGGCGTGGGCGAGACGGGTTCGGCGCGCCAGGCGGACAGCGCGGCGGGATCGGCATTCTGGACCGCGCGAAAGCCCTGTTCGTCGAGCGCGCGGCGCAGGCCCGAAATGATCATGCCCCGGATCATCGCGGGATCACGGAAGCGCACCTCCGTCTTGGCGGGATGGACATTGACGTCCACATCGAGCGGCGGGACGTCGAGGAACAGGGCCACCACCGGATGCCGATCGCGCGCCAGCATGTCGGCATAGGCGCCGCGCAACGCGCCGATGAGCAGCCGGTCGCGCACGGGGCGGCCATTGACGAACAGATATTGATGATCGCCCACGCCGCGGTTGTAGGTGGGAATGGAGGCGACGCCCGACAGGCGCACGCCTTCGCGTGCCAGGCTGATGATGACATGATTGTCCGCCAGCGCCCGGTCCGTCAGCGCAGCCACCCTTTCCTCCCGCGCATGGCCCGCCTGCACCCCCAGCGTCCGGCGACCGTCATGTTCCAGCGCGAAAGCGACCGCGGGATGTGCCATTGCGAGACGGCGGACGATGTCGAGACAGGCGGCATATTCTGCCTTGGCCGATCGCAGGAATTTGCGGCGGGCGGGCACCTTGGCAAAAAGCTGTTCGATGGTGACGCGGGTGCCGGGGGGCAAGGCGGCTGGCCCCTCCGCCACCAATTGCCCATTGTCGACCGTGCGGTTCCAGCCCTCCCCGCCCTGCCGCCGGCTGTCGATCGACAGGCGCGCGACGCTGGCGATGGACGGCAGCGCTTCGCCACGGAAACCCAGAGTGGCCACATTTTCAATGGCATCGTCATCGGGCATCTTGGATGTCGCGTGCCGTTCCAGCGCCAGCGCCATGTCGACCGAATCCATGCCGACACCGTCGTCGCTCACCTCGATCCGGTCGAGTCCGCCGTTCGACAGGCGGATGGCGATGCGAGTCGCGCCAGCGTCCAACGCATTTTCAACAATTTCCTTGAGCGCGCTGGCGGGTCTTTCAACCACTTCACCGGCAGCGATACGATTGACCAGATGTTCGGGCAGGCGGCGTATTGACATTGATTAGGGACTAGCCCAATCGGTCGCTTTCCGCGACCCGCGACGCCAAATATTTTGCACTGCACAGGACAACTGAACAGGGCAGAAGCCATTTAGCGCAGTGATGAACGGAACAGCTTTCCGACCGGTCCCCCAGTCGCGTCGCGGGGACGGCGGGCGATACAGGATAAGGCATGTCGATCTTCTCGCGTCTCTTCAAATTCACTTCGCAGGATATGGCCATCGACCTGGGCACCGCCAATACGGTGGTCTATGTGCGCGGTCGCGGCATTGTATTGAACGAGCCGTCGGTGGTGGCGGTCGAAACGCTGAACGGCGTGAAGCGGGTGAAGGCGGTCGGCGTCGACGCCAAGCTGATGATGGGCAAGACCCCGGATTCGATCGAGGCCATCCGGCCACTGCGTGACGGCGTGATCGCCGACATCGACGTCGCCGAACAGATGATCAAGCATTTCATCACCAAGGTGCATGGCGGCAAGCACAGCCCCTGGCGCGCGCCTGAAATCGTGATCTGCGTGCCGTCCGGCTCCACCAGCGTCGAGCGTCGCGCCATTCGCGATGCCGCCAGCAATGCCGGTGCGCGGCAGGTGTTCCTGATCGAGGAACCGATGGCGGCCGCGATCGGCGCGGACATGCCCGTGACCGAGCCGATCGGTTCGATGGTTGTCGACATTGGCGGCGGCACCACCGAAGTCGCCGTGCTGTCGCTGCGTGGCCTGGCCTATACCACCAGCGTGCGCGTGGGCGGCGACAAGATGGACGAAGCGATCGTGTCCTTCGTGCGTCGTCATCACAATCTGCTGATCGGCGAAGCCACGGCGGAACGGATCAAGAAGCAATATGGCATCGCCCAGTCGCCCGCCGACGGCGTGGGTGAGACGATCCATATCAAGGGCCGCGATCTGGTGAACGGCGTGCCCAAGGAAATCAGCATCAATCAGGGCCAGATTGCCGATGCCCTGGCCGAACCGATCAGCACGATCGTGGAAGGCGTGCGGATCGCGCTGGAAAATACCGCGCCCGAACTGGCCGCCGACATTGTCGATCAGGGCATCGTCCTGACTGGCGGCGGTGCGTTGCTGCATGGTCTGGACGACGAATTGCGCGACGAAACCGGCCTGCCCGTCACCATCGCCGAAGACCCGCTGACCTGCGTGGCGATCGGCACCGGCCGTGCGATGGAAGATCCGATCTTCCGGGGTGTATTGCAAACCGCCTGATCGTTAGGCCAGAGCGAAAGGGACGCGTAGATGGCGCGGCCACCCAGCCGACGCCCCGGACACAACCGGAAGGCGCAATATAGCCTGTTCGCCAGCTATGTGGTGGCGGTCACCGGCGCAGCGATCGGGCTGTTGCTGATCGTCGTCGCGATCTTCGATCCCACCGGGTTTGCAGGTATTCGCGCAGTTACCGCCGAATTGACCCGCCCTGTGTCCGTGGGCCTGAAAAACATGGTGAGCGGGGTCAGTTCCATCGACGAAGTGCTGGCCGCCTATTGGCGCGCGGGGTCGCAGAATGTCGCGCTGCGCCGCCAGGTGGAGGCGGATCGCAATCGCATCATCGAAGCCAAGGCCGTGGCGCAGGAAAATGCGCGGCTCAAGAAATTGCTCAAGCTGGTCGATGAGGATGCCAGCCAGTTGTTGACGGCGCGGCTGATCAGTTCCTCCTCCAGCAGCGCGCGGCGCTTCGCTCGCCTGAATGCGGGGCGGTGGCAGGGCGTGCAGCCGGGCATGCCGGTGCGCGCGACGGAAGGGCTGATCGGACGGGTGCATAGCACCACGCCCAACACGTCCGACGTCCTGTTGCTGACCGATAGCGGCAGCATCGTGCCGGTGCGGCGGGCGAATGACAATGTGCCCGCCATCGCGACCGGGGCCGGCGACGGATCGCTGGAAATCCGGTCGCTGTCGGCCGGGCGCAATCCGTTCAAGCCGGGCGACCTGCTGGTCACATCGGGCATTGGCGGCATATATCAGCCCAACATTCCCGTCGCTGTCGTCGTGCGGGTGCAGGGTGAAATCGCCTGGGGCTTCCCGCTGGCCAACCCATCGCGCGTCGATGCGGTCGTGGTCGAGCGCGCGTTTGAACAAGTCGTAACACGCCCCGACCCAGGCGCCCCCGCCGCGGCGGAGGGCGCAGAGCCGGGCAATGTAGCGACGCCATGATCGACCGGCACCTTCATTATGTGCCGCGCCTGGGGCGGAACCCGTCCCGATTTCGGCTGGCGGGAATCCCGGTCATCACCGTCATGCTGGGATCGTCTGTCACGGCGCTGCCGGTGATCGCGCAATCGCCGGTCATGCCGCCCTTTGGCCTGCTGTTTCTGCTATCCTGGCGATTGCTGCGCCCGGAATTGTGGCGGGCGTGGATCGGCCTGCCGCTCGGCCTGTTCGACGACATGATGAGCGGGCAGCCGATCGGTTCCGCCATGTTCCTGTGGACCATCATGCTGATAGGCGTCGACGCGGTCGAGCATCGCATGATATGGCGTAGTTACCGGCAGGACTGGCTGATCGCCGGTTTCGCCATTATAGTCTGCATGGCCGGCGGGCTGTTCTTTGCCCGCATCACCGGCGGAGGCGATGTGAGGTTGCTGTTGGTCGCGCCACAGATGTTCTGGACGATATTGTTGTTTCCCTTCGTCGTCCGGCAATGCGCGCGGATCGACCGCTGGCGCGTGATGGCATGAAATTTCCCGGTTCCAAACGCCAGATCATCACCGAAGCCGCCCAGTCCTTCACCTTCACCCGCCGCACCATGGTGCTGGGGGCGCTCCAGGGGGCGGTTGGCGCCGTGCTGGCCGCGCGAATGGCGTGGATCAGCGTGGCGGAGAATGAGAAATATTCGCTCCTGTCGGAGAGCAACCGCGTCAACCTGACGCTCATTCCGCCACGCCGGGGCTGGATCATCGACCGCCATGGTCGGCCGCTGGCCAACAACCGCACCGATTTTCGCGTCGACCTGATCCCGCAGCGGGTGGTCGACGCCGATGCGACGGTGAAGCATCTGGCGCAATTGCTGAGCCTGGAGCCGGACGAGGTCGATCGCATTCGCGAGGAACTGGACAAGTCGGCCGGGTTCCGCCCGGTGCAGGTCGCCGACAAGCTGACCTATGACCAATATGCCGCCGTCAGCGTACGCCTGCCCGACCTGCCGGGCGTTGCGCCCAGCCAGGGCTTTTCGCGCCATTATCCGGGCGGGTCCACAGTCGGTCATTTGCTGGGCTATGTCGGCGCGGCGACGGCGGAGGAATATAAGGAACGCAAGAATCCGCTGCTGATCACGCCGGGTTTCAAGGTCGGCAAGGACGGGCTGGAACGCGCGTTTGACGAACATCTGACCGGCAAGCCAGGGGCCAAGCGGGTCGAGGTGACGGCGCGCGGCAAGATCGTGCGGGAACTGACCACCCGACCCGATACGCCCGGCCATTCGATCAAGCTGACCATCGACGCGGGATTGCAGGAATATGCCGGACGGCGGCTGGCGACGCAGAGCGGCTCCGTCGTCGTCATCGATTGCGCCAATGGCGATGTGCTGGCGATGGCGTCGATGCCCAGTTTCGATCCGAACAGTTTTTCGGACGGCATCAGCCATATGGAATGGGCGATGTTGTCGCAGGATGACCATGTCCCGTTGCGCAACAAGACGTTGCAGGGGCTTTATCCCCCCGGATCGACCGTCAAGCCGATGGTGGCGCTCGCGCTGCTGGAAGCGGGCATCGGGCCGCAGGAAACGGTCGGTTGCTCCGGGGCGCTGCGCGTCGGCAATACGCTGTTCCACTGCCACAAGCGGCGCGGCCATGGCGCGGTCAACATGCGGACCGCCATCGCCCAGAGCTGCGACATATATTTCTACCAGATGGCCCAGCGCATCGGCATGGACCGGATCGCGGCGATGGCGCGTCGGTGCGGCATGGGCCAGCGTTTCGACCTGCCCTTCCCCAGCCAAAGTTACGGCACGGTGCCCGACCCGGCCTGGAAGCTGAAGAAATATGACCAGAAATGGCAGGTGTATGACACGGTGAACGCCACCATCGGTCAGGGCTATATGCTGATCAATCCGCTGCAAATGGCGGTGATGGCCGCGCGGCTGGCGACCGGCAAGCAACTCATGCCCAATTTCCTGCACGGCGCGAAGCGTCCCGAGCCTGCGTTGGTCGGCGCATCCGAAGAGCATCTGGTCGTCATCCGCGATGCGATGAGCGCAGTCGTCAATGGCGGCGGCACGGGCGGGGCCGCGCGCATGTCGATCCCCGGCGTGCTGATCGCCGGCAAGACCGGCACCGCGCAGGTCCGGCGCATCACCATGGCCGAGCGCGCGGGCGGGGTACGCGGCAACAGCTCACTGGCGTTCAAGCTGCGCGACCATGCCCTGTTCCAGGGGTTCGCGCCGTTCGACAATCCGCGCTATGCGGTCGCCTGCATCATCGAACATGGCGGGCATTTGATCCGTAACGAGGACGCGCCGATGATCGCCAGCGATACGCTGTCCTATCTGTTCGATCCCAAAAAGGCGATGGAGAAGCTGGAGACGCTGGAAAAGGGCTGGGGCGGCACCCCATCGGAAAGGCAGGCGCGGCAAATGGGCGCGTTCCGGCTGGCCCGCGCGATCGAGAAGGGTGAAGTCCCGCCACCTGCCGCCGACAATGGCAGCAACGCAGCAGCGGCGGGCAACAGCGCCACGCCAGCACCAGCGGCACCACCAACCGACGAGTCGGACGACGCCCCTCCTCCCCCCGGCAGCAATGCGGCGGATGTGCCATGAGCATCATTCCCCAGCCCATCACTCAATTCCCCTGGCGCGTCATGGCGCTGCTGCTGGCCATCGCGGTTTTCGGTACGCTGGTCCTCTACAGCGCGGCGGGTGGCAGTATCTTCCCCTGGGCGACCAACCAGGCGGTGCGCTTCTGCATATTTTCCGCGATGGCGCTGGTCCTTAGCCGCATCCCGCTGGAAATCTTCGCGCGTTTCGCCTTTCCCGCCTATGGCGCCATTCTGGTGGCGCTGTTTCTGGTCGAGTTGATCGGCGGGGTTGCGGGGGGAAGCCAGCGCTGGATCAATCTGGGCTTCATGCAGCTTCAGCCATCCGAATTCATGAAGCCGGTCATCGTGCTGGCCGTGGCGCAATTCTATGCGCGCCTGCCGGTGGGCGAAATCCGCAGCTGGAACGCGATCTGGCCCGCTCTCTTGCTGATCGGCATGCCATGGTCGCTGGTGTTGATCCAGCCGGACCTGGGGACCGCCACGATGATCCTGGCTGGCGGCGTGACCGTCATGTTCCTGGCTGGCTTGCCGCTGCGCCTGTTCATCGGATCGGGGCTGACCGTGGCTGCCATCGTGCCGATCGCCTTCAGCTTCCTGCACGACTATCAGAAGAAGCGCGTCCTCATCTTTCTGGACCCGGAAAGCGATCCGCTGGGCGCGGGCTATCATATCAGCCAGTCCAAGATCGCAATCGGTTCGGGCGGTATCTGGGGCAAGGGATTTCTGCAGGGATCACAAAGCCATCTCGACTATCTGCCCGAAGGCCATACCGATTTCGTTTTCGCCACCATGGCGGAGGAATGGGGCATGGCTGGCGGCCTGTTGCTGATCGGCGCGTTCATGCTGCTGTTCCGCTGGGGCCTGCGCGTGGCGATGCGTACGAACGACCGCTTCGCCCGACTGGTCGCGGCGGGGCTGACCACGACGATCTTCTTCTATGTCGCCATCAACCTGATGATGGTGATGGGCCTGGCCCCGGTGGTGGGCATCCCCCTGCCCTTCATGTCCTATGGCGGATCGTCGATGCTGACCGTCATGCTGTGCGTGGGCATCATCATGGCGATCGACCGCTCCAACAGCCGCGCGAACAACCCCCGAAACTGGGGCTGAAGCCGCCCCCGCGCAATATTTCTGCAACCCAACGCAATTTAGGGTTTGCGAATCCCGATGACGCTGCTAATTGCCCGCCCACGCCAACGGGCACTGGTCATCCAGACCGCCCGATTGCCGGTGTGGACGCATAGCTCAGTTGGTAGAGCAGCTGACTCTTAATCAGCGGGTCCTAGGTTCGAGCCCTAGTGCGTCCACCATTTTTCAATTTAATTTCAATACGTTATGCAGACACAGCGGTGGACTGCTGTTCGGCTTGTACGAGCTAGGTAGCTCTCTAGGTAGCAGGCTGCACAATCTTCAAAAAATTGCGCGCCCACTCGACGCATGAACAATCAGGGCGAAAAATTGGGCGAGCGAGTGTTCATCCTGCACTATGGCGAATCGCCTGTTCTTTTCCTGTCAATCGTGAGGGTATTTCGTGCCCTGCCCCTAACAACACCATGTACCGGGAGGACTACATTTCAGAGTGAGCCGTGCGTTCGGACGGCGAAATTGCGTGTCCGCCGGTTCGATCAATCGCAGCTTGCGAAATGCACCATCTGGTCGAGGTACGCCTTCTGAAAGGCTGGACGCTCTGTGACACGGGCCACATAGGCTTCCGTCGTCGGCCGAGTTCCGAATGCGCGAACCTTTTCGACACGCAGCACATCGACCATCAACAGGTCTGCAACTGTGAATTGCCCGCCAGCAAGCCACTCCCGTGCACCCAGCACGCGTTCCATGTGATCGAGGCGGCTTTTCATCCAGCCGACAAGATGATTTTCTGGCGCGCCGGTCACTTCCAGAAACCACCACGGCACCGTCACCATCTCGATCGAGTTGAGCGCCGCAATCGTCCATTGTAGAGTCTCAGCCTCTCCGGCGGGGTCGCGCGGCATCAACACCTCGCTCCGGCGGGCCAGATGGATCAGTCCGGCACCGCTCTCGAATATCTGCAAGTCGCCATCGCTCAGCATCGGGACCTGGCCAAAGGGCTGGCTATCGAGATGATTGGTTTCCCGGCCTTCGAAGGGTACGGTGCTGACGGAATAGTCAAAACCTGCCTCTTCGCATGCCCATCGAAGCCGCAAATCACGAACAAAGCCTCTCGGGCCTTCCGGCACCCAATCAAGCGTCCAAATGATCAACCCACTCATCTTGCGGCACGTTCCTTGTATCAATCGTGTTTTGAAGTACGCTCAACCCAGTCGTGAATGCTTGTCCGTTCGATCAGGCGGTAAACCTGCCCTGCGTTTGCAACCTTTGTTCCCCCGCACCAAACCGATGCCGCGTGATGTCGTTCAGGCCTGGAGTGGGAATGACGCAGCGTGAATACCGTCTTGTCGTCGAACTGTTCGTCGAATCTCACTATGGTGCTGAAACGCCCGGGACCGTCTCCATCAGAGATCCGCGACTAGCCGTCGGACATCCTCACACCGTCGCCGTGCCACAGCTTCCAACCATCGCGAGCTATCAGCACACATCCGGCCATCAGCACGACATCCTTGATCAGGAACTGTCCTGACGAATCCAGTGCCGGGAAACTATATCCTTCAGGCGCAAGCGGGCCGACGCTGGACAGGAACGACAATGTGAACAGGAAGGTGACTGCGCCCAACGCTCCACCCAATGCGGAAGCCCATGGCTTCCACTGCCCCAGTGCCAGGAGCACCCCGATCGCAATCTCGGTCGAACCGATCAGGCCGCTGAAGCGCGTCGTTCCCAGGATGTCGTACGGAACCGACATCAGGAAATGGTTCCTGACGATGCCAGCGACACCCTCCGCCTCGAACGGCAGGAATTTCATCCAGCCAAACCACAGGAATATCAGCACCAGTGCCCACCGAAGGAAGGCCAGTGCGGCAGAGTCCCGGTCGATCATTGCATCCCCTCCCTGTTGTCTCTGCAATTGAGACATGAATGCGACACGCGTAAAACGGTCATTCCTCAAGTGACAGCTTTTTCCGATTGGAGCGCAGAGATTTCATTCGATCAAGACTTTCCTGTACCTGATGCGATCCATGATTTTCCGCTGCACCGGTTCACCACGGAATTAGCCGGTGCGGTTCAGCGTCGAGCATTCGAGGTAGGGATCAATGACCAATACCGCGCAGGTGCCGAGCGGCTGGCAACCCATGACTGCCGGAGATATCGCGGCGTTGCTGGCTATCGCTGACAACTGCCATCCTGATCATCCCGAGGACGAAGCCGTGTTCCGCGAGAGACTGCATCTTTTCCCGAATGGTTGCAGCGTTCTTCGAAACGGCCACCGGATTGCCGGTTACATGATCTGCCACCCCTATCCGCTGGGTATGCCGGTTCCATTGAACGGCCGGCTCGGGTCACTTCCCCGTGATGCTGACGCGCTTTATATCCATGATCTCGCGATCGATCCCGGCATGCGCGGGCAAGGTCTGGCGACTTCTGCCGTTGCCCGGGCACGAAACCTGGCTTGCGATCTGAAACTGAACCGGATGGCCCTCGTCGCAATCAACGGCTCCGTTCCATTTTGGGAAAGGCACGGATTTGCCTCAGTGGACGAGGCCGCGCTAACCAGACCATTGATCGGATACGGCCAGGCTGGCACCTACATGGTGAGCAAACCAGCGGACGCCTGGCGAGAATGAACGATTGGGCAAAGATGCCTGTTCTTCGTTCGTACAGACATTTCGGGAAGGAACGAAACATGCCCGCGATCGATGAATTCCGTGCGCTGCACCGGCCGGGCAAACCGTTGATCCTGTTCAACGTATGGGACGCCGGCAGCGCCCGGGCCGTCGCACAGGAGGGAGCACGGGCGATTGCAACCGGAAGCTACGGCGTTGCGGGCGCGCAAGGGTTTGAGGATGACGAGTCGTTCCCGATTACAGAAGTACTGAGCAACGCCAGGCGCATCATCACCGCGACCGATCTTCCCGTTACCGTCGACTTTTCTGCAGGCTATGGCGACAGTCCTGAAGCGGCAGGGCGGTCCGTCACGGCTGTGGCGGCCCTCGGCGCGGTCGGGATCAATCTGGAAGACCAGCTGCCGGGCGAAAATGAACTCAATCCGATCCCGGCCCAAATGAAGCGGCTTCGTGCGGCGGCCGATTCCGGCCTGTTCATCAACGCGCGATGCGATGTGTTTCTTGATGTTCCGGCCGAAGGTCACGATGCAGGGCGAACCGCCATCGCTATCGATCGGGCCAGGGCCTATGCCGATGCCGGGGCCAGTGGCTTCTTCATCGGCTTCACTGCCGATCGCAGGGCTATCGCGGCGATTTGCGAGCAGTCACCAATCCCGGTGAACGCGTTGTGGACTCCGCTGGCAGAGGGCGGCTTTGCCAGCCATGCGGAGCTTGCCGATCTGGGCGTCGCCCGCATCAGCCACGGTGTGCGGCCATGGTTTGCGGCAATGGCCTGGCTGCGGCAGGCCGCCCGCGCCGTACATGGCGGTGCTGCTCCGCCGTATGACGGGTAGTAGCGCTATCCGGTTATCGGGATTTCCGGCAGCCCTTCAATCACGGTGGGTACGCGGATACCGCGCTGGATCGCGGGACGCCGGGCAATCGCATGGACCCAGCGATCCAGGTTCGCGAAATCCTGGTGCGGCACCTGCGCCCAGGCCGATGCGCGTACCCAGCTCCAGTTGGCGATGTCGGCGATGGAATAGTCATCACCCAGCCACTCGCTTTCGCCAAGTCGCCGATCGAGCACTTCGAACAGCCGCCGCGTCTCGTTCTGGTAGCGTTCGATGGCAAGCGGCATCTTCTCGGGCATGTAATCGAGAAAGGTGTGCGCCTGCCCCATCATCGGGCCGACGCCGCCCATCTGGAACATCAGCCAGCCAAGCACCCTCGCCCGCGCCTGTCCACCCGGGGGAAGCAGCGCGCCGGCCTTTTCGGCAAGATAGATCAGAATCGCGCCGGATTCGAAAACCTGAACGCCCTCCGCACCGTGATCGATGATCGCCGGGATCCGGCCGTTCGGATTGATCGCAGTGAACCAGTCGCTCTTCTGTTCCCTTGCCGAAAAATCGATCGCACGAGTCTCGTAGGCGAGTCCGAGTTCCTCGAGCGCGCAGGAAACCTTCTGCCCGTTGGGCGTCGCTCCGGTAAATAATTCAATCACACCAACACCCCAGGCAAAGCAACCGGGTGACAAGGTCATTCCAGAAATGACCGCACCCAGTGGCATCGAAAGCAGGATCCGGTCGACCGGCCCTGCTCCCGAACGGACGTTCTTTCGGTTACGTTGTTCCCTAGCGAACCCTGCCGCGCTGAACCAGATTGGTCACGCCAAGCAGGATAACCGCGCCGACGAATGCAACGACGAGCCCGATGATGGAGAACTCCTTGACCGAACCGGCGATCCCGAACTGGTTTGCAACCAGGTTTCCGATAATCGACCCGACGCAGCCCACCACGATATTCCAGAAGATGCCCATCGATGCATCACGGTTCATGACGAGGCTGGCGAGCCAGCCTGCCACGCCGCCGACAATCAACGCTACAATCCAACCCATGTTACTTCTCCTGCAATCATCAGGCGGAATCCCTTGCCCCGCCGATCGATCAACGCATCAACTTGCCGGCCATGCCGAGAATATCATCCAGCGGATTGCCGTTGCCGTCGAAGTCGAGCATCGCGCCCAGACCGCCTGCGGAGCTGCCGCCTGCCTGCCCGCCGCCGAGGATCGAGCCCAAAATCGATCCAAGTCCGTCGGATTGCCCCTGAGCCTGTCCCGATTGCCCCGAAGAAAGATAGCCGGCAACGAGCATCGCCAGGATGGGCAGCATCTTCTTGAGCAGGGCCGGGTCTATCCCCGTGCCCTGAGATGCATGGTTCGCGACGGTGCGGCTGACATCCTTCGATCCGAAAATCTGCCCAAGGACACTGTTTCCCTTATCGACATCGGTCGGTTCGGGGCCGAGGACGTTCGTCGCAAGTCCTGCTCCGCCGAGTTGTTCGAGGATGGAACCCAATCCCCCCAGAGGAGATCCGGATCCTGCCTGAGCCGCGCCCTACTTTCCGAAGCCGCCCAGGATGGCGGGAAGAAGCGCCTCGGCTCCGGTCTGAGCAAGGGCTGGCGGGATACCGAGCTGGTTGGCAATCGCTTCCACGCCGCCTGTTGCCTTGAGAATGTCGAGAGCCTGCATGATTGTTTCTCCGGAAAGGCGATGCGCCGAGATAGCGATGGCAACGATTGCAATACCGCTCTATTATCCCGCAGGTTCATCCCATGCTAGTCCCCGTCACGCAAAGCACGAACAACAATGGGTTTATGTCAACAATTTGAAGGAATTGCCAATGTCCATTTTTGGAAAGATCAAGGACGCTATCTTCGGCAAAAAGGCTCAGGCCGCTCCGGTCGAAGCGGCTCCGGCTGCGGCGCCCGCGGCAACGCAGGCCGCGCCCGCCCCGATCAGCGAAGTCGATGTCGAAGCGAATCTTGCGGCCATGGCGCAAGGCAAGGATCTGAACTGGCGTTCGTCGATTGTCGACCTGATGAAACTGCTCGGCATCGATTCGAGCTACGAGAACCGTAAGGAACTGGCGCAGGAACTGGGTAACACGAGTTACTCGGGCAGCGCCGAGGACAACATCCAGCTCCACAAGCAGGTGATGCAGGAACTGGCCAGGAATGGCGGCAAGGTTCCCGCCGACCTGCTGGACTGACGCCAGCGGCGCGGGCGTCAGGCTGAAATTTCAGCTAGCCAGCGCATTATCCCGCTCCTCGCGCGATGACAGGCTTGCCTCTTGGCACAGGTCGGCATCGCGCAAGGAAACCCCGAACCATTGGTTCCGGCTTCGTTTGTCTCCCTTGTCAGTGCAAGGTGTCACGGGGCATCATTCGCGCACTCGCAATAATGTAGACCAGCAGGCTGACGACCACGACCAGTCCGCCGGCAATCATCGGCAATGTCATCGCCTCTCCGATAACCACCCATACCCAAACCGGACCCAAGACGGTTTCGAGCAGCAGTAGCAGGCTGACGTTGGCTGCGGGCGTATGCCGCGATGCCACATTGAGCAGCATGAACGATGTCGGCAAAATGATGAAACCCGACACCACGATCGGCCAAAGCTGGTCCCCGTCCGAAAATGTACCGGCCCCTCCGGCAGCGACGATACCAAACAGTGCCGCCAGCAGCGATCCAAGCCCGACCACCGCTTCGATCGGCATCTTGTCACATTTGCGGATGACCACAAAGGACAGCGCCAGCACCGCGGCCGAGCCCAACCCGGCCAGCGCCCCCAGCAGCACCGGAATGTCCAGAACAAGGCCGCCATCGCTGCTGCCAAACACCGCGACGGCGATACCACTCAATACCGCAGCGATGACCACCCAGGTGATCCGCGGCACAGCTTCACCGCCCATCCAGCCGAAGATCGCGGAAAACACCGGGACCGTTGCCACCGCGAACAGCACGATGGCCACAGGTGCTACCGAGAACGCGGCAATGAACAAAATTCCGTTCAGCGCGTGACAGGCAACAAGTATCAGCGCCGCGCGGCTCTTGAGTCTGGCCCGTTCCGGCAAGCCCTGGAATGCCCAGAGTCCCAGCAGCATCGTGGCCACACCAATACCGCGCCAGGCGATGAGGGGATATCCGTCCATGCCCGACAGACGGACCAGCAAGGTATCCGGTGTCAGCAGCAAGGCGGCCATGGTTGCGAGAACAAGACCGAAAGGCGAGGATCGGGGCAAGCGGGGGGCTCCTGTCAGCCGGGGCAGCGAACTCTCGAATTCACTACCCTATTGGCGGATTGAAACGCGAATAGCCTTCCAGCACCCACGCCGGATCGGGCTGGAACGGTTCGAGGTTCCATTCATCCACATCGAAGGTCCAGAAACGACCGCCTGTCCCGTCATGCGCCCGCGTATCGGCAAACTCGATTGTCGCACGCCCGGTCAGGTTAAGCTGCCTGCCGCCATCGAAATCGACGACAGTCAGGCCGCCAGCCGATTCGAGTAGGAAGTTGCCCAGCGTCATGAACATCGAATTGCCGATATAGTCGGGGATCGTCAGCCGGTTGCCCGCGACCGCGACGAAACCGGGGTTGCCGCCCCGGTGGCTGGCATCATGCGCACCATCTGGGGCCCTGCTTGCGGTAAAGAGCGTATCGGCGTGTTCGATCAGTTCGCGGACCCGTGCCGGAAGCGAGGTTCCAGCCTCGCGCACGGTGGAGACATAACCGCCTGGCGCTCCGCCGGGCACCCGCTTCTGGATATATTTGGGACAATTGGGGCACGTCTGCTGCACGGCGATGGCAATGTTGCTATCATGCGCCTGTTCCAGCAGTCCGTTGACTCGGAACCGGCGGCCCCGATCAGGGTCGATCACCACCATACCAATCGGACGCGGCTTCGGGCAAGCGTCCAGCAGTTCCCGCAGCAGTTCCGGGACATGGGCATGGGCCAGAGATGCCACAAGGCTCCGTGGATTTTCAACCACGAGAAACGGTCGGGCCGACGTGACGATGAACGACCAAACGCGGCCCCGGTCGTCACTCATGGCGATATTCACCATCCGCTGCTCGGCCATGAAGGAACCGGCATTCGCGGGGAGATGGTCGCTGATGAACCGCTCGTTCTTCAGGCCCGTGGAATGCTCTCCGGTCAATGTCTGGAGGCGCAGCTCGCCCTCATGGAATGCCCCCTCATTCATCGTCACAGCCCCATGTCCGAAAGCGATGGGTGATCGTCCGGCCGCCTCCCCTGTTCCCAACGGAACAGGCGCTGACTTTCGTCGATGGGCAGATCGTTGATGCTGGCGTGGCGGTTCTTCATCAGACCGTCCGGCTCGAACTCCCAGTTTTCGTTGCCATAAGCGCGGTACCATTGGCTGCTGTCGTCATGGTATTCATAGGCATAGCGCACCGCGATGCGGTTATCAGTGAAGGCCCAGAGCTCCTTTACCAACCGGTATTCATGTTCCTTCGCCCATTTCTCCGTCAGGAACCGTACGACCTCCTCGCGCCCATCGACGAATGTCGAACGGTTGCGCCATTTCGTATCCGCTGCGTAGGCCTTGGATACGGCCTCTGGATCGCGCGAATTCCAGCCATCCTCGGCGAGGCGGACCTTGAGCATAGCGCTTTCACGGGTGAACGGCGGAAGCGGCGGTCTGTTTTCCAATTGAATATTCCTTCTTCAAGAGATCTTATGCAGGGGTGCGATGAAACCTCGACACGCGCGGACTTTCGACGCTCATCGCCAGCACTTTGCTGATGTAGGTAAGACTCTGGCCGGATTCGGATTGCCAGACATCGAAAGCCTGCTGGATCGTCTGCCGGGCTCGTGTGGATGTCGGCACCTTGTCAGCCACGCCTTCGATCGAGAGGCGTTGGATAACGTCGTCGGACAGAACATAGCTGTCCACGCCCGCTTCACGCAGGAAGTATTGCGCTGTCTTGTCGCCAAGCCGATCGCCGTGGCGGTGAAGATGCTCAAGCAATTGTGCGAACTGATGCGGACCGTGCCCGGCCAGAAACCTGCCGAAACTGCCGTGACGTTTGATCGTATCCAGCACCAAGACCGCGTTGCGCCGGACTGATTGGATGCGCGCGCCGTTGCGCACTATTCGCGTATCCCTGAGCAGATCGTCGAACCAGTCGTCACTCATCTTGGCACAGCGTTCGGGATCGAAACCGGCGAAGGCTTCCTCGAAGGCGGGCCACTTTCTGTTGATGACCTGCCGGTTGAATCCGGCACGAAAGATGTTCTGCGTCATCTGCGACAGCCACCGGTCGCCCGGTACTGCGGAAAGATTCTCGGGCGAGAGCGGGGCCGGGATCGATACCTCGACCGCCGCTATGCTGCCTTTGCGTCCAACGGCGATTGCCAGGATTTCCGTAAACTTGCGCATGGGACTATTCCTTGCCCTGCCCGCGTCGATTCGACACCGGTTTGCCCACCCACCCGGCAAATGTATTCACCCCGCGCACGCGGACCAATCCTGGATCAAGACCATGCCCGCGACCGGCAACTGGAAGCACCTGTTTTCCCGCTCGCTTGCCGCGCAGGCGCCGCGCGTATCGTTTATGGCACATGGCCACCATTTGTGGCCTGACGTGACGCTGGAAGCACAAATAGCCGCCTGGCATGACGCGAGCGCCCTGGCGGGACGGAAATGGGACCATGTGCTTGGACCAGTATGGAAAGAAGCCCGGCGCCATGTGGCGAACGAACTGAACCTGCCCGATCCCGGAACAATCAGCTTTGCGGGCAACGCCCATGATTTCCTCCTCAGGATCGTCTCTGCCATGCCGCGCCGTCCGGTGCGTGTACTCACCAGCGACAGCGAATTCCTCAGCGCCATGCGCCAGTTGCGCCGATGGGAGGAAACCGGAGAAGTGACGCTCACGATCGCGAAGCCTGCGGAAATCGAGGGCATCGCCGCGAAAGGCGACTTCGATCTGATCCATGTCAGCCAGATCCTCTACAACAGCGGCCTGGAATCCGATTGGCGCAGCATCGCCCGGCTTGGGCGTCCGGAAGGTCCATGGGTTGTGATTGACGGCTATCACGGTTTCATGGCGTTGCCGACCGATCTGTCCGGGATTGCCGAACGCGCTTTCTACATCGCCGGCGGATACAAATATGCCATGGCCGGAGAGGGCGTGGGCATCCTGCACGCACCGCCCGGGTTCGCACCGAAACCCGGCATCACCGGATGGTTCGCCCAGACTGGCGAAGACGCCTCTCAACTCCCTGGCGAAGTATGGTATCCCAAGGATGCTCGCCGTTTCATCGGCAGCACGTTTGATCCAAGCGGTCTTTATCGGTTCAACGCGGTGCGGCGGCTGCTGGATGCCGAAGGACTGGATACGGCCTTGATGGCGGCGCACGCGTATGCGCTGCAGAACAGATTTTTGCAGGACGTGCGGCTTCCCGGTCTGGAACTGGTCAGCCGATTTGGCCACGAACCGGGTGCCAGGTTCCTTGCTTATCGCGGAATCCATGCCGAAGAGGTGCGCAGCAAACTTGCCGAGAAGGGCGTTGACGTGGACGCACGAGGGGACCTGCTCCGCATCGGGTTCTCGATCTATCACGATGAGGTCGATCTCGAGCTCCTGATCAAGGCGGCGTCGACCTGATAGCGGAACATGGCCTGTCCCATTGCTCATCGTGCGGGGCCGAGTGACCTGAATACCGCCATGACCTGATCGCGCGCGTGCCTGTTTCCAGTCAGTTCCGCTATCGCCAGGAGAGTTGCGCGTGCGCCTTGGCTATCGTTCGTGGAGATCTGCAGGCGAGCCAGATGATGCCAGGAATCGAGCATCCGGGGCACGATCCGGGTAATCCGGTCATGCAGCACGATTGCGCGCTGGGCATCGTTTTCGCTCTCAGCCCTGACCGCCTGGTTGAACAGTAGCCGCGCAAGAATCTGCTGATTGGTCATCGGAACAAGCAGCAGATCGCCACCCGGATCTACGTCAACAAGGTGACCATGATAGAGCGCCGTGAATTCGTCCTCGCCAACATGACGCCCACCATTGAAAGGGTCGATGACAACGGGATTTTTCTCCCCGATCTGTACGAGGACATGACCCGGTCCGTTGAGAACATGGGCGACCCACCCCGCCCGCCTGGCCATCGCGACGTAGAGGATGGCAAGACTGATCGGCAGACCGCGCCTGCGATCCAGAACCCGGATAAAATCGGCGTTGACCGGCGCGTCGTAGCCTTCCTGATCACCGGCAAAGCCCAGTTCGTCATGAAGAACCTCTGCCAGCACAATAGCTTGCTCGCTCGACAGGGTCGCGCCGCGGCCTTCCAGGCAAACCCTGTCCTCTATTGCTTCGAGCTGCGCCAGATAGGCGCCGACGTCGCATTCCGCATGGTCAAGCTGGCTGAGCGCAAGCGCTGCGATATCGAGGAGGATCTCCTGATCATCAAGAACACCGATTACGGAAATATCCATGGCAATCGTCCCATTTGAAACAGGTCATGACAACACACTACGCTGCGAGGCGTTGTCACTGGCAGGCATATGATTCATGCGCTTCGCGTATGCCACTAATGCGTTGCATCAGACTGGCAATCGACTGAATCTGTCGACCAGCAACATCTGCGACGAACAGGAAAGGGCTGGCGGCCTCTGCCCAGATCGCCCGGTGGCGCGCAAGGAAACGCGGACGATGAATGACAACACCCAATTGCGGCAACGGCTGATCGAGGCATTCAACACCGCCAGCGAGGCACATGGCTTCGCCTTCGTGCAGGTGAATGGCGCGGACGATGACTGGGCCTATTGGTACGCGAGCGTACTGGAGCAGCCGCTCTCGCTCATTCTGAACCGCGAATTGACCCGCTCGCAGATCGTCGTCTGTCTGACCGCGATCGAGGAAGAACGGTTATCCCGATTTGGAGACCAGCACCCGTGGGCACCGCTTTATGCCGACCACTTCCTCATCATGTTTGCGGCGCCGCAGCCGGATACCCAACCTGAACTGGCGCTCTACTACTACCCGGAATGCCCCTATTGCCAGCGGGTGCTGCGGACTATCGCTGAAACGGGCACCGGGGTTTCGCTGCGCCACATCTGGGATGACCCCCAACACAGGGCTGATCTTCAGGCGGCGCGTGGGCGTTCCACCGTTCCGGTGCTGAGGATCACCGACAAGGATGGGGATCGCTGGATGCCGGAATCCGCCGATATCGTCCGTTATCTGCACGAATTGGCCAGGACATGATTGCTGACCGCAATTCTTGAACGATCGACTGCGCATTTCCGCGGTACTCATGCAACGAGGGCATAGATTCGATGCCCTCTTGCGGCAGTTCCGCCCACCTCCAATCTTGCGAGAACGGAGGAAACACCAGGAACTGCCTTGGCGAGTTCCTTCCTGAACCGTGATTGTATACCGGGTGATGGTACCGGTGCCCGGGCAGGAACCGAGAACATGGAACTGAACCGAAGAAAGCTGCTGGGCGGATTGCTGGTCGGAGCAGCGGCGTTGCCATTCGCGAACAAGGTGCTACGCGCGCCCGCACATGCTGCAATCGACGCAAGACCGCGCGGTGAAATCAACCTGAGCGATGCCGAGTGGCGCCGACGCCTGAGCCCACAGGCCTATCAGGTGCTGCGACATGCCGATACCGAGTATCCCGGTAGCAGCCCCCTCAACCGCGAACATCGCAAGGGCACGTTTGCCTGCGCGGGCTGCAATCTGCCGCTCTATTCCTCGACCAGGAAATACGACAGCGGGACTGGCTGGCCCAGCTTCTGGGATCACCTGCCCGATGCGGTCCGCCTGTCGACCGACCATGAACTGGGATACCCCCGCACCGAAGTCCGCTGCCGACGCTGTGCCGGACATCTTGGGCACGTCTTCAACGATGGCCCGCGCCCCACCGGGAAACGCTATTGCATGAACGGAGTGGCGATGAAATTCCTGCCGGAGAAGTCATGATGACCAGAAGCCTGCTGATTGCGGTTGCCGCCGCCGGACTGACATTTGCTGCACTCAACCTGCCCACACCGGACGCTCAGGCAACTGCTGCGGTCCAGCCCGCCGCAGCAGGCGATGAAGTGGCGGTGTTCGCGGGCGGATGTTTCTGGGGCATGGAAGGCATGTTCGAGCACATCAAGGGCGTGAAGTCCGTCACCCCGGGTTATGCCGGTGGAACAGCGCGGAACGCCAACTATCCGGCGGTATCGTCAGAAACCACCCGTCATGCCGAATCCGTGCGGATCGTCTATGATCCGCGACAGGTAAGCTATACCGACCTGTTGGGCGTATTCTTCACAGTGGCTCACGATCCAACCCAGGCGAACGGGCAATACCCCGACAAAGGCACAAGCTATCGCTCCGCGATCTTCCCGCAGAACGATGTCCAGCGACGGATGGCGGCTTCCTATATCGCCTCGCTGGGTCGCTCCGGCGCCTTTGCCAAACGGATCGCGACCAGGCTGGAGAGCGGAACCTTTTATCCCGCAGAGGCGGAACACCGGGATTTCATGCGGCGCAATCCCGATCATCCCTATATCGTCCGGTGGGACAAGCCGCGTCTCTCCAAGCTGGCCCGGACCTGGCCCCAGCTATACGTTCGCTAGATCGTTCCTGGCAGCAGTAATCGACGCGCACGGCACTTGCTGCCGTGCGCGTCGATTACTGCAGGCATGGACCAAGGCCTGTGGCGCATCCCAGCGCGCGCGCCGCTGCTTCCGGTGACTGTTTGCCGTCGGTGCGATCGACCGCGTAGTTCGCCTGGCGCATCTGATCCACGCCGATCCGACCGACCATCGGGCGTATCGCCGCAAGAAACCGGCTATTATCGGCCGAACGTCGCGATACCAGCAACACCGCATCATAACCTGGCAGCGCCCGGCGCGGATCGGTCAGGACGACCAGATTGTCTGCGGCGACCCGACCGTCCGAACTGAAGGCGGAGATTACGTCGGCATCGCCGCTTGCGAGCGCATTGTACATCAGGGAGGGCGCAAAGCGCCGGGTATCGGCGAATTCGAACCGATAGGCCTGCCTCACCGCCTGCCATTCGGGGCGGACGAGAAATTCAAGATCGGCACCCAGCACCAGATGCGGCGATTGCCGGGCGAGGTCGTCGAGAGTTATGATCCCAAGCGCCTTGGCTTTTTCACCTGGCATCGCGAAGGCATAGGCATTCTCAAAACCCAGAGGCCCGACAAGTTCCACGCCGCCATTGGACCTCGTCCACCGCCCGATCGCTTCAAGAGTCCCTGCTCGTTCGAGCCGATCCGTGCGCTTCATTTCGCTGGCCCATAGCGTTCCGGTATAGTCGACGTAGACATCGATTTCGCCAGCCGCGATCGCCTTGTATGCAACGCTTGAGCCCAGTCCGTCGCGGTAGTCGACCGAATACCCCTTCGCTTCCAGTCGCTGCCCGATCAGCCTGGCAAGGATGAACTGTTCGGAAAAATTCTTGGCCCCGATCACGGCATGTGGGCGTCCATTGCCAGATGCCGCAGAGGTGGTGGCAAGGCAGCTAGCAAGACCAGCGACAATCGCAAGACCTGCAAGCGCGGCCTGCCATCTGCGCCGGAACGACAGGCCGGCCTCGATCTGGCCGATGAGGAAATCGACCGTCAGCGCCAGCCCCGCCGCCAGCGTGCAGCCCACCAGCACCAATGACCAGTTCTGGATCTGGAGCCCTGCAAAAATCGGATCGCCAAGACTCGGTTGGCCGACCATGGTGGCAAGCGTTGCCGCCCCCACCGTCCACACTGCCGCCGTGCGTATCCCTGCGACGATGAAAGGCATGGCGAGCGGCGCCTCGACCAGGCGCAGCTTTTGCCAAGATGTCATCCCCAGTGCGTCGGCTGCCTCGAGCACTTCCGGGTCCATCCGCTGCCGGGCCGTCACCGCGTTGCGCAGGATGGGCAGCAGGGCATAGAGCGTCAGGGCCAGTAGCGCCGGCGTGAAGCCGAATGCCGGGATCGGCCAACCGGTAAGTGAACCGAGATTTACCAGGACGGGATAGAACAGCGCCAGCAACGCAAGGGCCGGTATCGTCTGGACCAGACTGGCCAGTCCCAGCGCCACTGCCGCCACACGCCGCGAACGGCTTGCCCACACCGCGAGCGGCAGCGCCAGTGCGATCCCCAGAAGCAATGCCGCGGCACTGAGCAGAACGTGCGCCGTCAGCTTCGTGCCCAGACCATCGAAGGCTGCCACCAACCCGATCATTGCTGAAGATCGATCAGCCGGCGCGCCGCATCGCGATGAACGGCGATCAGCGATTGCGCCTGTTCACCGCCCGCTCCGCCCAGCAGCGCACGCGGTGTTTCGTCCGCCACGATCTGTCCGCGCGCCATGACCAGAACCCGGTCAGCGATAAGAAGTGCCTCAACCATGTCATGCGTGACGATCAGGCTGGTCAGCCCGAGCGTGTCATGCAGCGCGCGAACACGCCGGGCAAGGCTACTTCGCGTGACCGGATCGAGCGCCGCAAAGGGCTCGTCAAGCAACAGCAGCGAGGGCGAAGGTGCAAGTGCGCGGGCGATCCCGACGCGTTGTTGCTGCCCGCCCGAAAGCTCGCCGGGCATGCGTGAAGTGTAAGCTGCCGGGAGTTCGACCAGTTCGAGCATGCGCGCAACCAGCGCCCTATCGGGCCGCTCGCCCTTGAGGGTTACGCCGATTTCGATGTTTCGGGCCACGTTCATATGCGGGAACAGAGCGATCGACTGGAAGACGAAACCGATCCTGCGCCGTTCCATTGACCCCGGCGGAACGCCTTCAAACAGGATCTCGCCGCCATCAGGCGCGACCAGCCCGTTGGCCAGACGCAGCAAGGTCGATTTGCCGGCACCGGACGTTCCCACGATCGCGGTCATGCTGCCGCGCGATATGTCCAGTGACAACGGCCCTACCACGGGCCTTGCGCCATAGGCCTTGCCGACTTGCCTGAATGTCAGAACGGTTGGAGTTGTATTGTCCACGCGGAACAGGGGTAACGCATCACTGGCGGCACAGGAAGAGCCACCAGCCCCGGTCATCCATGCGCGTCGGCCACGCAGGCGCAGCTGGCCTTGAGCCAGTCCGGGATCGCCTCTGCCGGCAGATCGCCGGGACGCCGCAAGTCGACTGACAGGCCCTGATCGGGGTGCTCGTGACGTTTCGTGGGCATCTCCGCCAGGCTGGATGACACAACCACCAGACGCACCGGCACTCCATTCGCCTTCTCGGCAAGCAGGGCCGCGCGTCCTGGAAAGTCATGCCGGTCCAACACCAGGCCGTTCAGTTCGATCGCGTTGCACTGGAGCAATGTCAGTTCACCGAAACCGAGTTCCGCCCTGCCCTCCGCGACGCCAAGCGACAGGCGGCACTCCAGCCAGCGCTTGTCAGCACTTTCATCGTCCGTGCCCACCTTTTGGATCCAGCGCTGGCCAAGGGCACGGTGGCGGGGATCGGACGCGGCGCCATCGCCGCTGTAAGCGCGGTAGTGCGCGCCCAGGGTGTCATCTATCGAGATCGCGATACCGGCCGGAGCACATTCCGGTCGAAGGTATTCAACCAACTGTTCGGCACAGGCCGCCTCGCAATCGAGGAGATAGCCATGGCCGCCCGGCCAGACCAGGAAATCGAACAGCACCCGCCCCTGATCGTCAAGCATTGCCGCCCATACCGGCAGATAGTGCGTGATGCGGTTCGACAGGCGCGGCTCAAGGAAAGCAGCGACATCGACTGAGCGCTCTGCGGGATCAAGGCGGACGAAACGACGCGAGAACAATCGGGTAGCAGTCATGGACGAACCTTGGTTACAGGCGGGAGATCAATAGATGGCATGGACTTCGAATTCACGCCCGCGAAATTCCGCAATATCGCCTGCCGCCAGACCATCAATGGCGCCGTAGAATGGCGCGGATTTGGAAAGCCCCATCATCTCAACGCCTTCACAGGTGAACCGACCTGTCGATATGCCAATCACGAAGTGGCGGCCATCGACGCAGACAACGGCTCCGGATTCCACCAAGTCTTTGGGACCGAAATCGATTGTCTCGATCGCCTTGAGTTTCCCTTCGGCGGAGTGAACCGGCTGTTCGAAACTTTCGGCAAGATTGGCCTGAAACTTCGCCTGGGCCTGTTCGTCCAATTCGATTGGCTCGGTAGGAACCAGTTTGGTGCCCTCCAGGAACTGAAGATAGTTATGGGTGGCGTGCTCCAGTTCCTCGGCTGTGAGGTTCAGTATGCTATCCCTGACGCAATCCTTGTTCATTATTTCCCCGTCCTTCCGCCGGGCAGATCGCCCGGACATTCCCGTTTCCAAAACTTGTATCGATGGCCGCCTAGCCCACCGCGACACCGCGCCAGAATGCGATGTGATCCTTGATCTCGGACGCAGCTGACGAAGGATCGAGATAATACCATGCGGCATCGGCATTCACCTGTCCGTCCACCGACACCGAGTAATAGGAAGCGACGCCCTTCCATGGGCAGGTCGATCTTGTCGGGCTGTCGATAAGGTATTCTGCCTTTACCGAAGCACGCGGAAAGTAGTGATTGCCTTCAAGTTGAACGGTTCTGTCGCTTTCGGCGATCACGACGCCGTTCCATACTGCCTGCACCATCTTCGTTTCTCCAGGTCCATCTGTGTTAATTCGCGGTCCAGGCAAGGCCCGAACCGCCTGTCAGGTTCCGCAGAAGGTTACGCATCGCGGCGCACCGGCCGGAGCAGGCATCGCGTAGTCAGCCCACTCAGGGCGCTCCAAATAGGGGTTGGTGACGACTTCCAGCAGCTTGCCGTAGGGAGCCATATCTCCATCGATCGCTGCCGCAAGAGCCTCCTCAACCTTGTGGTTGCGGGGGATATAAAGCGGGTTGACCACATTCATCGCCGCTGCCCGCGCTTCGGGCAGCATGGCTTCATCGCCCGCCAGGCGAGCATGCCAGTCATCAAGCCAGGTGCCGATTTTCTGGGTGTCCACAAACATGGCCGTGACAGCCTCGCGACCGGTGGTCAACGACCTGGCCAGGTTCCGGAACAGGTTCGTGAAATCGACCCCCTGTCCCTCCATCGCGGCAAACAGCCGGTTGGCCAGGTCGAGGTCGCCCGCTTCGGCACGGGTGAGCCCCAGCTTTGTCCTCACCCCGTTGAGCCACACAGCGAGATAGCGTTCGCCATATCCTGCCAGCAAGGCATTCATGGCTTCAACACCCTGTGGATCGACTTCGGCAACGACATCGGCGAGCGCCGAGCCAAGCTGTGTCAGGTTCCAGCGGCCGATCACCGGCTGGTTGCCGAAGGCATAACGGCCATGTTCGTCGATCGAGCTGAAGACCGCCTTGGCCGAATAGGTATCGACGAATGCACAGGGACCGAAGTCTATCGTCTCACCCGAAATCGCGACATTGTCGGTATTCATCACCCCGTGCACGAAACCGACATGGATCCACGACGCGATCAGTCGCAGTTGCGCGTCCATGACTGCCTCGAAAAAGGCAAGGTAGGGGTTGGCGGCATTCGCGGCAGCCAGGTAATGGCGGGCAATGGCATGGTCCGCCAGTTGCCTGACCTGATCCGGCCCAAGGTGGGCGGCGAAGAACTGGAACGTGCCGACCCGGATGTGGCTCTTCGCAATACGGGCAAGCACCGCGCCGGGTTGCAGGCTCTGCCGGGCCACTTGCTCACCGCTCAGGACAACACCGAGCGAACGGGTCGTCTCGATCCCGAGTGCGGCCATGGCTTCCGAAACCAGATGTTCACGAAGGGCCGGTCCAAGGGCATAACGCCCATCGCCATTGCGCGAAAACGCGGTCCGTCCCGCCCCTTTGAGTTGCACATCGAACCGGGCCCCGTCCGGAGTAATATGTTCGCCCAGCAGGATCGCGCGACCATCGCCAAGCTGCGGCGAGAAGTGACCGAATTGGTGGCCCGAATAGGCCTGTGCAATCGGATCGGCGCCCTGGGGCAGACATGCGCCCGAAATCAGTCCGGCGGCACCTTCCTTCAGGTCGGCCAGTCCCAACCGGTCGGCCAAAGCCTCGTTCCAGATGAGAAGTTCCGGTCCGGTTGCCGCACTGGGTGTCGCCGGCGCGTAGAAGCCGGGCAGATCGCGAAAATAGGAATTATCGAAGTTGAACGACATTTTTCACCTGATCAATGGCCGCCGGGCGGCCCTGCAACGCGAGAGGGCGGCGTTGCAATCCACCCGGCGGCGCGCGAGCGGCAGGCAGGGGTGGGCCTGCGCTCAGCGTACGAGCTCTACTGTGGGCGCATCTTCGAAGGCTGCGATCAGCCGATCCGGATCAAGCCGGAAGTCGTTGAAGATCACTTCACCTCTGGGATCGATCACGATGAACCATGGGGTTCCGCCGCTGCGATAATCCTTCATCACGGTCGGATAGCGTTCACCCGCGGGCGGCAGATCGTGACCGAACGGCAAATCCAGCCCGTAGTGCAACTGGGTTTCGCGAAGCTTCTCGACGGTGTTCTGGTCCGCGCCTTCGAACACGGTCTGGACCACGGCAAAGCCGAATCCCTTGTCCGACAGACCATCGACCAGCCGCTTCAGTGCCGGAAAGCCGCGCGAATGGCAGCCGGGGCACCAATGCTGGAAGCAGTAGATCACCTTGTAGCCATCGCCAAGATCGGCGAGCCTGACCGGCTCGATCCGGTCGCCCTTGCCGTCGATCCAGTAGGGCACCCGAAGTTCGGGTGCTCGCCGGGAACTGATGCCAATCGACATGTCATAGCACTCCTCAATTGCCAGCCCTTGTACGATTCAGGATCAAACCTCTGAAATCGTGCTCATGCTGCCCGCGGCAGGACCCAGTCCTTGCGCGGGAAGTGGCAGGAATATCCGTTGGGATAGCGTTCGAGATAATCCTGGTGGACATCCTCGGCTTCCCAGAAATCGCCGGCGGGGGCCAGTTCGGTCACGACCTTGCCAGGCCACAGCCCGGAAGCCTCCACATCCGCAATAGTACGCTGCGCTTCGGCCAGTTGCTCGTCGCTGGTGAAGAAGATCGCCGAGCGATACTGGCTTCCCCGATCGCCGCCCTGCCGGTTCTGCGTGGTCGGATCGTGGATCTGGAAGAAGAATTCCAGCAGCTTGCGAAAGCTCATTCTAGTCGGGTCGAACACGACTTCCAGTGCTTCGGCATGGCCGGTTGTGCCGGTCTTGACGGTCGCATAAGTGGCGTTGGGCACCGATCCGCCGGAATAGCCGACCCTGGTCGAGATCACGCCGTCCATCTTGCGGACGAGGCCCTGCATGCCCCAGAAGCAGCCGCCGGCCAGGATGGCCCGTTCAGTAGTGGCCATGTCAACCTACCTCCTCTGTGAAATGGCTGGCAAGATCGCCATAGCCTTCTGCATCGAGCTGATCGGCCGGAACAAAGCGCAGGGCCGCTGAATTGATGCAATAACGCATCCCGCCCCGGTCCTTCGGGCCATCAGGGAAGACGTGGCCGAGATGGCTGTCGGCATGAGTGGAGCGCACCTCGATCCGACGCATGCCGTGGCTACTGTCGTCATGTTCGACCACCGCGCCGGGCCGTACCGGCTGCGTGAAGCTGGGCCAGCCGCTTTTCGAATCGAACTTGTCGGTGGAGATGAACAGCGGTTCACCGCTCACGATATCGACATAAAGGCCGGGGGCGTGATTATCCCAGAATTCGTTGCGGAAGCGCGGTTCGGTGCCCCCGCGCTGGGTTACTTCGAACTGCATCGGTGTCAGTCGATCGACGGATTGACTGGTCTTCTTGAAAGTTCTGGCGAGCGCCATGATGACATCTCCCGTCATGGTTACTGTTCGGAAGATGGCTGCACAGACCGGAAATTACCAATAGCCGTGATGCATAGATTCTATAGGGTTGTTCGAATGGCTCTTGCCTATTCCCGATCCCAATCCTCCCTGGCGAGCATCCGGCGGAAATCCTGCAGGACTTTTGAATTTCCCGACCCCGAGACCGAAACGAAAGTAATCTCGCGAGACAGTTCCAGGCCCTCGACCGGACGCACGAGCATATTGGCTGCAATCCGGGAATGCTCCGGAAGCATGCAAATTCCGCCCCCCGAGGCAACGACCTCCTGAAGCCAGTCTTCCCTTTCCGAACGCAGGCGCGCGGCGGGAAGGCTACCCCTTGCCTCAAGGAACTTGGTCACTCGTTCGCGAAACTCGCAATTGAGTCGGTCGATATAGGTCTCATTCGCCAGTTCATGCGGTGGAACGATGTCCATTTGCGCAAAACGGTGCTCGGCGCCGCATCCAAGCAGCAGTCGCTCGGGAAACAGGGGAATGGCATCGAGCTTGTCATTTCTTTCCGGCATCTCACCGATGATGCAACCGTCCAGCGTACCGGCCAGCACCAGCTCTATGCCACTGCTCCGGCTTATGGGATGCAAGACCACCTCCGCCATTGGAAGCTGTTCCAGCACGCGGCGGACGAACCGCGCAAAGCGGATCGGCGCAATTGAGCTGACGATCCCGATCGAAAGCTTGTCGAGATGTCCATCGCGGCTGTCACGTGCAATGCCATGAATCCGCTCTTCCGAACGCAGAATGGCCTCGAACTCATCGCGTACCGCCATACCGAGCGCGGTGAGGCGCGTATCCTTGCCATCACGATAGAGCAGCCTGCCGCCAAGCTGCTCTTCCAGCCGCTGGATGGAGCGGGTCAGTGTCGGCTGGGTTACTCCACTCGCACGGGCGGCAGACGTGAAGTTCAGGCTCTCGGCCAGTTCCAGAAAATGGCGTATCTGGGATATGTTCATGGGGATTGATCTTCAGCCCTTGCGATGGTGTTCGAATATCTCGCCAGCGGCGACATCGTATTCGCGCAAGAGCCGGGCCTTGCCCAGTTCCTTGGCGCGTTCGTGATCGGGATGCTTGTCCCAGGCGAGGAATGCCTCGCGATCGGTCCATTCGGCAATGACGACCATCTCGCCATCGTCTGCCGTGAAGACCTTGTGCCCGGCATATCCCGGCATAGCGGAAACGATCGCGCTCATTTCGGCGTAGAGCGCCTCGAACTCCGCCAGTGTTTCCTGCGTTGGCCGCGTTCTGAACGCGGCGATAATTCCACCCTCCGGCATGACTATCTCCCTAGAATGCTATTGTCTTGATTTCGATGTGGTTTTCAAGCGTGCGGTGAACCGGGCATCGATCGGCGATGCGCATGAGATCGGCCCGCTGCCTATCATCGATCGGGCCATGCAACCTGATGGACCGATCCATAACGTCGATCTGGACCCCGGTATTCATGTCGGGGCATTCGGCGCAATCGGCGGCATGTTCACGCCCATGTTCGAGCTCGATCTCGACCCGTTCGAGAGGAATCCCCTTGCGGCGGGCATAGATCATCAGAGTCATCGACGTGCAGGTGCCGAGCGCAGCCAGGAGGTGATCGTAAGGGGTCGGACCAAGGTCGTCGCCGCCAACCTCGGTCGGTTCGTCCGCAATCCAGTCATGCGACTGCGACTGGACGAGCTGGGCAAAGTCCCCGGCCTGGGTAGCGACCCTGACCGTGCCGGAAAGCGGCCTCTCTCCCGCCGGCAAATGGGTGTTTGTGCGGGAGAACCAGTGGTCGATACTCTCGGCCACCTGTAGCGATGCCCCCGGTGCGCTCAGCAGATGATCGGCATCAAGCAGCGTCACGAAAGCCTTCTCTCCGCCGGCGGCAAGGAACAGGCCTTCGCCCTGTTCGTAGGCAACGACATCGTCCTCACGCGCGTGGAGAACAAGAAGGCGCGCCTCCAAGGCGGCCAGCCGGGCAGCCTGCTCGTCGTTTGATGCCTGTTTGACGAAAGCATCGGTAATCACTGTCTCGCGCCCCATGAGCGTCACAGTGATGCGCCCGGCCCCTGCCAGTTCCGCGCGGTCGGCACCGATGGTGTCCAGCACGTGGTCCACCTCGAACGGTGCGCCGATAGTGACCAGATGCTCCACCTGGGGAAGCCTAGTGGCTGCGGCAATAGCGGCCGCGCCGCCATAGCTGTGCCCGATCAGTATACTGCATTGCAGACCGCGTTGCGCGAGTGCCTCAACGGCGGACACGATGTCATCCGCGTTGCCCAGCAGGCCCGTTTGGCCAAATTCGCCTTCGCTCTCGCCCAATCCCGCGAAATCGAAACGCAGAACGGCAAAGCCGCGTTCGGCGAGATCCCGCGCGACACGCGTGGCCGCAATCGACTGGCGCCCGCAAGCGAAGCAATGGGCGAATACCGCGACGCCGCGATGTGGTTGTGTGGCAGGAAGTTCGATGATGCCCGCCAGATCGCCCTGACTTCCGGTAAAGGCGAAACGTTCCGTCTTTCGCACGGTCATGCCTCGAGCGATGAGATCTTGTCGAGTGCCAGGGCATTGATGCAAAATCGCAGACCACTGGGTTCGGGTCCGTCCGGGAATACATGTCCGAGATGCGCATCGCAGACATTGCAGGTCGTCTCGATCCGGGTCATTCCGTGACTGGTGTCAGCATGGTGAGCGATGACCGCATCATCGACGGGCTGGGTGAAACTTGGCCAACCCGTACCGCTTTCGAATTTGCTGGATGAATCGAACAGCTCCGTCCCGCAGCAGCCGCAGGCATAGCGCCCCGGCGTGAACAGGCTGCACATCTCGTTTGAATGTGGACGTTCGGTGCCCTTGAGTCGGGTTACGTAGAAGCGATCTTCAGGAAGCAGTGCGCGCCATTCGTCGTCGCTCCGCTCCACCCGGTGTGGAGGCCGAAGGTTGCCTTCCCTCGCATATCTGCCCACGTCATTCCAGTTCATGCATCCTCCGACCTTGTATTGTGACATTCCGAATTCTTGCCATAGTCGTCGGGAGGACGAAAGGTTGAGCGAGCAGGCTAGCCAGGGTAGGCTTGAGCAGAAAAGTCACGATTTTTCGTTGGTTACTTATACCTATGCGTGAATCGCATAAAATATATGCCGCTCTTTTCCTGACTCAACTCCTAAGGTCGGAATCAAGAATGTCATCAAACGGGATCACGAATAATCAATGATCGAAGCCACCCTCATTGATCGCTTTGCCGGCACGCGCAACGTGACAATGGCGCTCGCACAGGAACTGGGGGATGCGGATGCAACGGTGCAGCCGATGCCCGATGCTTCGCCGACGAAGTGGCACCTTGCGCACACAACGTGGTTCTTCGAGACCTTCGTCCTGCGCGATCATACGCCAGACTACAAGCCGTTCAATCCGGACTGGCCGTTCCTGTTCAACAGCTATTACGAGGCCGAGGGCACTCGCCTGGCGCGCGACAGGCGCGGGATGCTGTCCCGCCCTTCCCTCGATGAGGTGCGCGCCTACCGCCACCATGTGGATAGGCAGATTACGGCACGATCTGATGGACTCGCCGGTCGCGCGGCGGACCTGATCGAACTGGGCATCCACCACGAACAGCAACACCAGGAGTTGCTCCTGACGGACATCCTGAACGCCTTTTCGCAGAACCCGCTCAAGCCGGCCTATGCCCCGGCTCCTAGAGACCGCGCACGCACAGAAACGCCGCAGCCGCTGACATGGTACGAATTCGATGGCGGACTGGTTCAGGTAGGGCACGATGGTGCGGCTTTTGCGTTCGATGCGGAAACGCCCGAGCACCAGGTGATGCTGCGCCCTTTCGCGCTCGCCAGCCGCTGCGTGACAAACCGCGAATGGGAGGAATTCATCGCTAATGGCGGATACCGCAACCCCCGCCACTGGCTTTCCGATGGCTGGGCCTGGGTGCGGGAGAACGAGATCGACCGGCCGCTGTACTGGGGCGAACACGATGGTGACGGGCGCAAATCGTTCACTCTTGGCGGCGAGGCCCTGCTCAATCCCGATGCACCTGTCTGCCACATCAGCCTGTACGAGGCGGACGCCTATGCAAGCTGGGCAGGAGCACGTCTTCCCACCGAACACGAATGGGAATGGGCAGCGCGCGATGCCGATCCCCTGCTGGGCAACCAGCTCGATTCCGGAGGCACCGTCAAGCCCCTTCCTGCCACGGGTGACGGTCTTGCCCAGATGTTCGGCGATGTCTGGGAATGGACCGGTTCGGCTTTTCGTCCCTACCCCGGTTTCCGCATCGCCGAGGGCGCTGTTGGCGAATACAATGGCAAGTTCATGTCAGGGCAGTTCGTCCTGAAAGGCGCCAGCTGCGCCACCCCGCGTGGCCATTCACGGGCCAGCTATCGCAACTTCTTCTACCCGCACCAGCGTTGGCAGTTCTGCGGTCTGCGCCTTGCAAAGGACATTTGAAGGCATGACAGCCGCATCACGGACTCTCGTTCAGACGCTTGCCCAACTCACCCCGGAGCAGGTCGAACTTCGCGACGATTTCATCCGGTGCTGCCGCGATACGCGGCAGACCATGCCCGCACGCTGGCTTTACGATCATCGCGGATCCGAACTGTTCGAAGAGATCACCACGCTGACGGAATATTACCCGACGCGTACCGAACTGGCCCTGCTGCGCGATGCCGACGCTAAATTGCACGAGGCGATCGGCGAAGGCCGGATGCTGATCGAGTTCGGGGCCGGCAGCGCGCACAAGACCCCTGCCCTGATCGAGGCGATCAGGCCGGCGCGCTATGTGCCGATCGACGTTTCGGGCGACTACCTGCGCGAATCCTCGGCCGAACTGGCACAGGCGTTCCCCGATCTCGAAATCGAACCCATCGAGGCCGATTTCAACCGCACGGTGCCGCTGCCACACTGCCCTCGGCGTCTGCCCATCATCGGGTTTTTTGCCGGTTCGACCATTGGCAACCTCACCCCGTTCGAAGCCACCGATCTCTTGCGCCGAATGGGTGAAACGCTGGGGGACGATGCCCTGCTGTTGATCGGCATGGATCGGGTCAAATCGCTGGATATTTTGCTGCCTGCCTATGACGATGCCAGGGGCGTGACGGCCGCGTTCAACCTCAACCTGCTACACCGGATCAATCGGGAGTTGGGTTGCGACATCCCGATCGATGCCTTCGCCCATGAAGCGCGCTGGAACCAACCGCGTACCAGGATCGAGATGCATCTCGTAGCCCTGCGGGATGTGGAATTCTCATTGGGTGAGGAACGGATTTCATTCGGCAAGGGCGCCACGATCCACACCGAAAACAGCCACAAGTACCGTTTCGAGGAAGCGCGCATGCTGCTGCGCTGCGGGGGCTGGGAGCCAATCGATGCCTGGTCCGATCCGGCGGACCATTTCACCCTGTTTCTCGCCCGGCGGGACTCCTGAAATCGGAGACAAGTCATGCGCAGCGCCGTAATCGTTTCAACTGCCCGCACCCCGATCGGCAAGGCCGTGCGCGGTGCATTCAACATGACCAAGGCGCCGACGCTGGGCGCGCTGTCCGTGCGCGAGGCAGTGGCGCGTGCCGGCATCGATCTCGGCGAGGTTGACGATGTCGTCTATGGCAGCGCGCTGCAACAAGGTGCGGCGGCAAACAACGTCGGCAGGCTTGTCGCGCTGCGGGCCGGCTTGCCCGTTGAGGTTGCGGGACAATCGATGGACCGCCAATGTTCGTCAGGCGTCATGGCGATCGCCACGGCGGCCAAGCAGATCATCGTCGATCGCATGGATGTGGTGATCGGTGGCGGCCAGGAATCGATCTCGCTGATCGAAACGCCGGAATTCCGAATCGATTTCGATGCCGAACTGATCGCGCTGCATGACGATATCTACATGCCGATGATCCAGACCGCCGAAACCGTGGCCAACCGGTATGGCATCAGCCGCGAGGCGCAGGATGCCTATGGATTGCAATCACAACAGCGCACTGCCGCAGCCCAGGATGCGGGATTGTTCGACCAAGAGATCGTGCCCGTTACCGTGACCAAGGCGGTGAGGAACCGGGAAACCGGCGAAGTCACGCATGAGGAAGTCACCCTGACGAAGGACGAGGGCAACCGGCCGGAGACCACCCTCGACGCTCTTGCAGGGCTGAAGCCGGTGATCCCCGGCGGCTCGGTCACCGCAGGCAACGCCAGCCAGCTCAGCGATGGATCCTCGGCCTGTGTGCTGATGGAAGAAAAACTGGCCGAGAAGCGCGGCCTGCAACCGCTCGGCCGATATGTCGGCATGGCGGTTGCAGGATGCAAACCTGACGAGATGGGGATCGGTCCGGTCTTCGCGATCCCGAAACTGCTGGGCCGCTTCGACCTGACCATGGACGATATCGGCCTGTGGGAGCTGAACGAAGCTTTCGCGGTGCAGGTGCTCTACTGCCGCGACAAGCTGGGCATTCCCGACGAGCTGCTGAACGTCAACGGCGGCTCCATCGCCATCGGCCACCCCTATGGCATGACCGGTTCGCGCTGCACGGGCCATGCATTGATCGAAGGCAAACGGCGCGGGGCGAAATATGTCGTCGTCACCATGTGTGTCGGCGGCGGTCAGGGCGCCGCAGTCTTGTTCGAAACACTCTGAATCGGGAAGGAAAAGAATAATGGGAGATCGCAGCTTCGACTCGATCATCATCGGGGCGGGCCAGGCTGGCCCTTCGCTGGCGGTCACACTTGCCAAACGGGGCGAAAAGGTCGCGCTGATCGAGGCCGAACGGCTCGGCGGCACGTGTATCAACAACGGCTGCACGCCCACCAAGACCCTGCGCAAGTCGGCACGGGTCGCCTATATCGCGCGGCGCGCGGCCGAGTTCGGGATCGACACCGGGCCAGTCACGGTGGATTTTCCCCGCGCGATGACACGGATGCGCGAGCGGGTCGATACCTCGCGCGCCGGGCTGGAAAGCTGGGTGCGCGGCAGCGGGGTTGAAGTCATCATCGGCCACGGAAAGATCGAGGGACGCGAGGGCGAGCAGTTCCGGGTCAACGCTTGCGGTGAGGCATTGCTGGCCGCCAAGCTCTTTCTCAACACCGGCACCCGCCCGTTCATACCGCCGATCCCTGGCCTGGATCTGGTGCCCGCGCTCGACAACCGCTCGCTGCTGGCGCTGAGCGAATTGCCTGAACATCTGGTTATCGTCGGCGGAAGCTACATCGGATTGGAGATGGCGCAGATTTTCCGGCGTCTCGGGGCCGATGTAACCGTCATCGAAGGTGGCCCCGCCCTCGCCTCGCGCGAAAACCCGGACATCTCGGCGATGATCCGCGAGTTTCTCGAAGCCGAGGGCATCACTGTCCATACGGGTGTGAAGATCGAGAAAGTGAACGGCACAGCGGGTGCGATCACAGTCCGGCTGGACAAGGGTGAAGCAAGCGGGACGCATCTGCTCGTGGCCACCGGACGCCTGCCCAATACTGATGGGCTGGGGCTTGAAAGCATCGGCATCGAGACAGGGCCGCGCGGACACATCACAACAAACGAACGTCTCGAAACGGCTGTACATGGCGTTTGGGCACTGGGCGACATCAACGGGCGCGGCGCCTTCACGCACACCAGCTATCACGATTTCGAGATCGTGGCTGAAAATCTTGCCAGAGGTACGCGCAGTGCGGATGAGCGGGTAATGGCCTACGCCATGTTCACCGACCCGCCGCTGGGTCATGTCGGCATCCAGCGTTACGAGGCGCAGAAACTGGCCGACGAAGGGCGCAACATCCTGATCGCGGAACACGACATGAAGGATGTCAGCCGCGCCAAAGAAGAAAGCGAACTGGCCGGTCGTATCCGTATCATCGTCGATGGCGATGACGGCAAGGTGCTGGGCGCAACCATGCTGGGCATCAACGCCGACGAGATCATCCAGGTTTTTTCCAATTTCATGGCGGCGGGCGGGCATTGGCAGGCGATGCGCAATGCCCTGCCCGTCCACCCGACCGTCACGGAATTCATGCCCACCATCCTGACCAAGCTGACCCCGCTGACCAGGAACTGAGCAGATGATGGAACAGCCATTCACCTGCGACATGCACCGCGAGACCGTTCCTGGCGGACTGCTATCAGCAACGGTAACGCCGCTGGCCTCGATTTTCGGCAGCGGCTTTCTGGTGATCGCGGCGATCCTTACGGCGGCCGTCGGGCGCTATGCGGTGTTCGCGATGGCGGGTATTTGCGCGCTGGCCTACGCGATCGGCATGGTGATGCGGCACAATATCCGGCATGTCGAACCGCTGCTGTTCAATCGCAAGCTGCCAGCCTGGCCCGCACGGCTTGAACTTGTTTCCGATTTCTCACTGGTGCTGGCCTATGTGATTTCGGTCACGCTGTACCTGCGGATCATGGCTTCGTTCGCGCTCAACCTGGCCGGCGCGGACTCGCAGCACAACCAGTCTCTACTGGTGAGCGGCTGCATCGCGGTGATACTGGCTTTTGCCTTGTGGAAAGGACTGAAGTCGCTTGAGTTCCTGGAGAAATGGGCGCTGATCCTTACAATGGCGATCGTCCTGGTCCTGCTGGCGACATTCGTGAAACTGGATGCCTCGGTACTGACGGAGGGCGTGCTGAAGCTCCCGCAGGCCAGCGCGGAAACGCCGCTGCATGCCCTGCTGCTGCTCGGCGGCACGGTCATCGTCGTCCAGGGGTTCAAGACGACCCGTTATCTGGGCGAACATTACTGCCCCGAAACCCGCATCCGCGCATCCCGCCTGTCGCAGATCGTCTCGACCATCGTCTATGTCGCCTTCATCGCGCTGGTGACACCACACACCCACCTGCTCGATGGCGTGATGAGCGACAGCGGCTTGCTGGACATTGTCAAGCAGGTCGCCACCTGGCTGGTGCTGCCGCTGGTCGGCGCCGCTATCTTCAGCCAATTCAGCGCGGCCATTGCCGATACCATCGGCGGGACAGGCAATGTGCGCGACCGCACCGACGGCAAGGTTTCGGAACGTGCAATCTACGCAGTGATCTTGTCGGTCGCCCTGATCCTGGCGTGGAGCGCGGATACGGCCCAGGTGCTGGTTCTCGCCTCCAAGGCCTTCGCCTTCTACTATGGCCTGCAATGCGCTGTTGCCGCGATAATTAGCAGTGACACCCGGATTCGGCTGGGCGCCACGATGCTTGCGGCTGTGATGTTCGCGATCACTGTATTTGCCATACCGGTCGGCTAACTGGCATCGCGCGAGGTGGAATGGGTTCTCGAAACGAGACCGAATTGCAGATGGGGGAGTAGATGGAAGCGGCATTCACCGTCATGGCGATCTTTACGCTCTCGACCATTATCGTGCGGATCGCATCAACCATCATGCGGCTGACCGGCCTGCCCGACAACGTGGCGCGCTTCCAGAGCCTTTCCGCCATGACGGGCACCGGCTTCACAACCCGCGAATCCGAATTGATCGTGAACTACCCGATCAGGCGCAGGGTGCTGATGACATTGATGATCATCGGCAATCTGGGGTTGGTTTCGGTGGTCTCGACCTTCGTTGTCACGTTTTCGGCGATGGGCCCGGACAGGAGCTCGATCCTGCAACAAGCGCTGTGGCTTCTCGCCGCGCTCGCTCTCAATTTCGTCATAATAGCTAATCCGGTGGTCGATGGCCTGCTGTGCCGGTTCCTGAGCTGGTTTCTTCTACGCACGACAAGCCTTGGCAAGCGCCGCTTCGTCCGCCTGCTCAGCCTTGATGATGAAATGACCATCGCCGAACATCATCTGCGGCTGCGAGGCCCCGTCATGCTGGGCGAACTGATCCCCGATCACATCGACCTGTCCGTCGTCATGATCAGGGGGGCAGAGACACGGCACCCCTCGCGCCTGGAAGACGAGATCGAAATCGAACCATCCGAGACCGCGGTCTGTTTCGGCAAGGAAGACATGCACCGGCGCTTCGCCGACTGGCTGGAACGCGAAGCACCGTTTCGCGCGCCGGCGATATCGTGATGGTTCACACACAATTCGAAACTGGAAAGTGGGAGATATTCAATGAAGGGCACAAGACCATTTGCAGCGCGCCTGACCTGCGGACTGATCGCGGCAGGAATGGTGATGGCATCGCCAGGACCGGCGATGGCATCGCACCACTTCGATTCCTCATTGTCGCAAGGCAACCCGGCTCTCGACCTGACCGACCTTTTCGTCTTTCCGGCCGAGCGCAAGGGATACACCGCGTTTGTCGTCGATTTCAATCCGACGGCGAAACTTGACGACAAGTCGCCGCTGGCCCCCGATGGGCTCTACAGCATCCACATCGCCCGATCGGCCGACCTGTCGCAGGGCATGACGCTGACCTTCCGCATGGCCGGTGACAAGGTCCGCGTCGGCAAGGTGCTGGGTGCCAACGAAGGGGTCGGCTCGGCCGGGGAAGAGATCGGCCTTGCCGCAGTCGGCACCGCGGCCACTCTGCCAAACGGCATGCGGCTGTGGATCGGTCCGATCAGCGATCCGTTTATGGGCAACTGCGCAGGGCTGGTCAGACAGGATGCGGCCGTCGATGCCGGCAGGTTCGATCCCACCGTCTATGACGGCAAGCGCGATTTCTTCATCGGCAAGGCCGTCGGCTCGATCGTGGTGGAAGTGCCCGATGCCATGCTGGGCAAGGACGTGCATGTCTATGCCACCAGCGCCCGGCACCTCGGCGACACATGGGTCCAGATCAATCGCATGGCCAACCCTCTGCTGACCCATATGTTCACGCGGGCCGATATCGCCAACACGCTGGAGCATGTGCAGCATCGCCCGGATTCGGACGGCATGCGCGCCGCCACGATCCGGGGGGCGGTACTGCGCACGGTCACGCTCACAGGCAGCAAGCCTGGCGCTGAAGTCGCCTATGCTGACGACGTGACGCACCGCCTCCTCCCCGACCTGCTGAGCTATGCCGTCGGCGGGCCTGCCAGCTATGCGCCCGGCACACTGGGTGGACGCAAGATCGCCGATGACGTGATGGACACGCAGATCTCGCTGCTTTGGGGGCGTCAGCAGAGCGACGGAGCGAATGACAACGCCGCACGCCGGCAAAATGCCTTCCCTTATGTCATGCCGCTCGCCTCGCTGCCCGGAGGCTTGCCTGTCGGTTTCGAGGGGCAGCAGACAAGTTGCGCGTCCTGACGATGGCAGCTGGTGACGATACGGCCGACGAGATCGACAGGCTGCGACGGGACATCCTGGCCTGCCGGGTGTGCGAGGCGCACCTGCCTAATCCCCCTCGCCCGATTATGGCGATTTCTGCCACGGCGAAGATCGTCATCACGGGGCAGGCGCCAGGGCGTTTAGCGCATGAAAGCGGCGTGCCGTGGAATGACCCCAGTGGCATCCGTTTGCGAGAATGGATGGGCATCGGTGATGCGGATTTCTACAATCCAGCAAAGGTTGCGCTGGTGCCCATGGGGTTCTGCTTTCCCGGCACGGGCAAATCCGGTGACCTGCCGCCTCGTCGCGAATGCGCGCCGCAGTGGCACGGCCGCATCCGGAACGTCCTGCCGCCCCGGCGACTGACCCTGCTGGTGGGAACCTATGCACAAAAGGCCGGCCTGCCGAAGGAGTTTGGCACCTTGCTCGAACCGCGCATCCGCAATTCGCTTGCGTCCGGGGGCGATCTTATTGCCCTGCCTCACCCTTCGTGGCGGGTAACCGGCTGGATGAAGCGCAATGCGTGGTTCGAGGAGGAGGTGCTGCCAGCCTTGCGTGAACGCATCGGTAGGGTACTCTCACCCGGTGGAGGAAGGCCATGAAACCGGATCCGGCGCAACTCCCATGCCCACCGGGTGCGCTTGTGCACCACATCGTCAATCGCACGCCAGCGGTCGGCGAACGCGCGAATTTCGAATGGCTGCACTATTGCGCCCGCCATGAAGGCATCGAGGATATCCTTAACGATCAACTCGGCCTGCCGATGTTCATCTCGCAGGCCATGGTGGCCGACGAAACCCGCTCGCGCGCGATCGTCCGGCCCGAGGGCATCATGGTGCTGTTCAAGGCTATGCACCAGCACGATGGCGCCGATCCAGAGATGATGGTGTCGCTGCGGCTGTGGATCGAACCGCACCGCGTAGTCAGCGCGCGCGAGCGCGATATCGATGCGCTGCTGACCATCCGTGATGAAATGGAGGCGGGCACCGGCCCGGCGTCAACCGCGGATTTTCTGATTGACATGATCGGCCACGTCTATGACGAATTCGAACCGCTGATCGACGCGATGGAAGTGGAGATCGACGCGCTGGAGCTGCTAGTCGAGCGGGAGGAAACCGAGGCGGTCTGCGGCCGGCTTGCAGCACTTGAGCGGCGCACGGCGATATTCAATCGCCATCTTGCGCCGCAGGCCGCGATTTTCAGGCTGGTCGCCTCGAACAGCTGTCCGCTGGTCAGCGATGACGATCGCGATCACCTCAATGAACTGGACAGCCGGTTGCATGGCATTCTGGAGGCTCTGCGCGATATCCGCGAACGCGCGCTCATCATCGATCAGCGCATCCAGCGGATCGAGGAATTCCGGCAAACCAGGGCCAATCTGGTGTTCGCGGTCGCCGCCACATTGTTCCTGCCGGCGACATTTCTGACTGGCCTGTTCGGGGTGAACGTCGGCGGCATCCCATGGATGAACGAACCGACGGGTTTTGCAATTATCGGCCTTATCTGCCTGGCGTTGATCGGGGCAAGCTATCTGATGATCCGTCGCGGACGTTGGCTATAAGACATGGGCATTCAATGACCTACGGGTCGGTTAGGAAATTCGGTTCGGATCGGGAGAAAAAGTTATGGTACGAAAATTGTCTGCCGAGTTTTTTGGCACATTCTGGCTGGTTTTTGGCGGATGCGGTTCGGCGGTGCTGGCCGCCGCATTTCCTGAGCTGGGCATCGGATTTGTCGGGGTGTCGCTGGCGTTCGGCCTCACCGTCCTGACTTGGCCTATGCCGTTGGCGGAATTTCCGGGGGACATTTCAATCCCGCCGTATCGCTGGGACTGGCAATTGGCGGACGGTTCGCGTGGAAGGAACTCGTCCCCTACTGGATTGCCCAGATCGCCGGAGCAATCGTGGCGGCGGCCGCACTCTATGCCATTGCTTCCGGCAAGGCCGGGTTCGCCGCTGGCGGTTTTGCGTCCAACGGTTTCGGCGAACTCTCGCCCGGCGGGTATTCGATGCAGGCAGCTTTACTGATCGAGATTGTTTTGACGGCGGGGTTCCTGATCGTGATCCTGGGATCGACATCGAACGCCGTTCCGGCCGGGTTCGCACCCATTGCGATCGGTCTGGCGTTGACGCTGATTCATCTCATTTCGATCCCGGTCACGAACACATCGGTAAATCCCGCCCGTTCGACCGGTGCGGCGCTGTTCGCCGAAACCGCAGCGATGGGGCAGCTCTGGCTGTTCTGGTTGGCGCCGGTCGTCGGCGCGGCTATCGGTGCGCTTGTCTGGCGTTTGCTGCTCAGACCTGATGGTACGGAAAACGCCTGACCGGCAAACGTCAACGTTCTGACGGATTTCTCCGATCCCCCGGCACGCTCCCCTGCATGCCGGGGGTGCGTTGAACGATTGCCATGAAGGATAACGACAATGACCGACGAACGACAGGCAGGCGGAAAATACGGCGAAGGTCTGGAAGGGCGGATACCGCCCAACCAGGTGGTTACCCGCAAGTTCCCGGTGATGACGGCGGGCAAGACGCCCGATATCGACACGGCAGCATGGTCGTTCTCGATCAAGTCCGGTCCGCGCACTTTGGCGAGCTGGAACTGGGTGGAATTCAATGCCCTGCCACAAACACGGTGGCGCGGCGATATTCACTGCGTCACACGCTGGTCGAAGTTCGATACCGACTGGCAGGGCGTGACTATCGACGACATGCTCGCGAGTGCCGGAATCGAGCCGCCCTCCCCCCATACCCTGTTTCACGGCTATGAAGGCTATTCCACCAACCTGCTCTTGTCAGACATCACCGATGGCAAGGCGATGATCGCCACCCGTTTCGATGACCAACCCCTGACACGCGAGCATGGCGGCCCCGCCCGGTTGCTGGTGCCCCATCTCTATTTCTGGAAATCGGCAAAGTGGGTGAAGGCCATGCAGTTCACGCAGAAGGAAGAAAGCGGCTTCTGGGAACTGCGCGGATATCACCAACGCGGCGATCCATGGGCTGAGGAACGGTTTTCCTGAACCATCACAGCATGGCGCAGAAATTCGCAAGGATATCCTTGCCATGATCCGTGCCGATGCTTTCCGGGTGAAACTGCACACCGAAAATCGCATGTTGTCGGTGCTGCAGCCCCATAACATGACCGTCGTCGGACATGGCCGTGATCATCAGGCTGGCAGGCACATCCTCGACCACCAGCGAATGATACCTGACGGCAGGAAAGGGAGATGGCAGCCCCTGGAAAATGCCGATGCCATCATGGCTGATCTGCGATACCTTGCCATGCATCAGGCCGCCGCGCCGCACTTCACCGCCAAAGTGCTGGCCGATTGCCTGATGGCCAAGGCAGATACCCAGCAGCGGCTTCCCCAAGCGCGCGCATGCAGGGACCAGATCGAGGCACACGCCGGCTTCACTGGGGGTTCTTGGTCCGGGTGAAAGGACTATTGCGTCCGATCCCATTGCCATCAGCTGATCGACAGTGTGCACATCGTTGCGCACCACCTGAACGTCCCGCCCGATTTCCTGAAGATACTGGACGATGTTCCAGGTGAAGCTGTCGTAATTGTCTATCAGCAGTATCATCTTTTTCTGGTGCGCCTTCTCGTCCGGTCCCGAAGCCAGTGTGCGCCGGCAAATGTCGCATGGACCATGACGGCGGCCAGCATGACTCCGGCCAGGCGCGCATGGAATGACAACAGGCCATGAGCAAGCGGTACATCGGGCCGCGACACAAAATTATAGACCGGCAGCGGAGAAACCAGTTCGATCCAGCGCCCATCCAGCGCCCGGCCAATCCAGGCCAACATGCCCATCACCACCGCCAGAGCGGCGAGACCGGCCTGATATCCCCTCACAAGCAGATGCCGCCTGTCGCCATGCACAAAACTGTTTCGGGGAAGGCGATAATACAGCAGCCAAGCCAGCGACGTAGCCATTCCAATCATACCTGCCGCGCGGTGAACCGCGAACAGATCCTCCCGCAGCGGGAAGCTCACCTCCCACGACCAATCGAAAGCGACAAGGCCGGTCCCCAGCGAGACGGCACAGGAAATCGCGATGATCGAGTGAAATCGGGCACGGGCACGAAATTGCCGCTGCCGTGCTGAAGGTGAACGCCCTGCGCCGCTCACATCTATTTGAGCGTTCCCAGATAGGCGACGATATCCATACGGTGCCGACTATCGCGCACACCATTGGGGAAGAGATTGCCCATCCGGTTGCCGGGAATGAATTCCTTCGGCTTTTCCAGATGCTTCGCAAGGTTCTCTGGTGTCCATGTCACACCGGAATTGGTCATCTCCGGCGAGTATGCATAACCTGGCCCGGTGCCCGCCTTGCGGCCCGCGACGCCGGCCAGCGACGGACCGACGCCTCCCTTCCCGGCAACGGTCGAATGGCACGCCACACAGGTCGTCTCGAAAGCGAGTTTCCCGGCCGCCGGATCGCCTTTTCCGTCAGTTGCGGCAGATGCCTCATGCCCGGCAGCATCCGGCGTCATGGCCGCGGTTTTCGCCCCTTCCGGCAAATTGACCTGGCCCCTGGGACCAAGCGCCGGATAGGCATAGGTATAGATCCAATCGTTGTCCTGCGCCGGTATGTGGCAGGACTGGCAATCGGTCTTGTAATCCGTGGCGATCTGGCGGGTCGTGTCCGCAGGGTCGAACTGCGCCCAGCCCCAGCCATCGCCCCATAACGGGTTATCGCCAAAACGGCCTTTGGCATCCTTGACCATCATGAACCAGGTTTTCGTGTCGGTCGGCCAGAAAGCCTCCCCGGTCGTGTGTTTGGCACCCCGGCTGGCCGAAACTTCCTTGATCAGCACGGCACCGTCAGGAAACCTGCCCGCTTGCCTGAAGGCATCGACATCGGATGGCCGTGCGTAGACCGAATGGATGTCCGCCACCCCGCCTTCTCCCGCAACGGCCCAGGAACCGATGAAACGAAAACCGTCGGGGAAATCAGCCGGAAAGCTGATTTCCCCTCTCTCGCTGACCAATGACGAGTAGGTATCGGCTTCGACAGGTGTATCCTGCGTGCCCTTACAGGCCGACAGGCCCAGAAGCCCCGCTGCCACGAACATGAGGGCGCCTTGTCCCGTCCGATTGCGATTCATCTTGCTCATATCCCGGTCGCTCGTGTCTTCTGCCATACGATCGGCGTTGCCGTGTTACTTGCCGGGCAGTGGCAGCGGATCGAGGATGGGCTTGTAAAGGCTGACATAGACCATATCCTCGTCGGCATTGGCGATATGGCATCCCGCGCATTCGCCGATCGGCTTGACCTCTGTCGAAGCGAGGTAGGGCGGCGCCGAATGGTTGAAGTTGAAATAGCCCCAGTTGTTGCTTTCCTTGAACCGCTTGCTGTCCTTGACGGCAACATCGAGTCCATTGACGGCACCGGGGAAGTAGCCACGTCCTGATGGCTCATAGCGCGAACCATCCGGAAATTCCGCCTTCCCTCCGACAAGCTGCAGTTCCTTCACCATCATCGTGCCTTCCGGCCACTTGCCGGTTGCTCGATAGGCCTTGAACGCGGCGGGCTGGACGTAGACATTGTGGAATTCAGGAAAATTCGCCTTGCCGTCATTCAGGCCATTAGGAGTCAACGGCGCGCCGATGAATACCCATTCGCGGAAATCCTTCGGCTGGAAAAGCTTGCCATCCCTGTCCCACACGGGCGGAATATCCATCTCCGGATATGCCGGGTCGGCCTCGGCGGCTGCCGTGCCTGCCGTTTCGTTCTTCGAACTCGCGGATCCAGACGCTGAATTTCCTTCGCCGCTGCTACACGCCGAAATCAAGGCCGTGGCACAGACAAGACTGCCCAGTTTCCAGATTAGTAGCGAAAACTTGCGAACCATTTTCTCTCCCCCTGCCCGATTGTCGATGGATCAGGTGTGAGATATCCGACGATCAGGGCTACTGTCCAATAGCTGGTTCGGATACCTTCCATACGGAATGAGTATCGGGTAAGATGGCTTCGACTTCTGACCGTGTCCTACAGGTGTCGATAAATCGTGCACGCGGCTTAGCGCGATGATTTCTTCCACGATAGTTCACGGAACGTCTCAATGAGGCTTGTCCGCAATTGATCTGATCCACGCGTCGATTTCCGCCTCTATCCACACCGCGCATTTGGGGCCAAGCGAACGGGATTTCGGGAAACGGCCTTCGCTCATCCGCTGATAGATAGCCGAACGACGTAAGCCGACGCGGTCGATGACTTCAGGCAGCCGCAAAAGCCGGGCCGGCGGAGGGACTTGCGGTGAAGTCTGATCTGCGTCGGCGTCGTTCTCGGCAAGCTGGGGATTTGCTTTCATGATCGTTCCTGTCGGGTCAATTTCTCGGTCCCCTCCGAGGTGAATTGGATCAGCGCGGCAGCGCCATCGAAATGTCGCGGTTAGCAAAATCATCGATGTGCTTGGCAAGCATGCGGGCGACGAGCTGCGAAGTGCCGTTCGCCCACCGGGGTCGCAAATCTTCGACGCGTCGCCCAAGCGTGCGTTCGAGCTGGCCTGGCAAGGCCGTAAAGAAGTCCTCAAGAAACTCTCCCATTTCGCTGCGCATCCATTCGCAGGCGAGATTCTCCTGACCGGCCAAGGCGAGGATCATGCTCGCGCGGGGAAAGGCGCCACAGACATCGAGAACGCGCGCGGCTTCATCAAGGCCGATCGGCCGATCGCCGCGCATCACACGAAGCAGTGTCTCGCGGTGGATCCCGACTTCTCGAGCGATCTGGTGCTTGGGCTTGTCAGACGACTCGATTGCATGGGCAAGAATGTGCGCGAGGCTGGTGTTGGCTTCGCCTCGGAATGGCGCGGGCTGGTGCATCGACAAAAACTCCAACGATGAGGAACTGAGTCGTAGCCATATCGCGCGTGATCCATGTAGGAAAATGAAAAGAACATTTACAGAACATCTCGTTTCTAGGCGAATCATCTCCTAGGCCCGAGTCGCCGACAATCACCGCCGCCCCTGTCAGAATTCGTCGACGCTGACTACCAGATAAACCGCTGTTTCTGCGTATTATCGCCGACGCCATCCAATTGATGCGTCCATATCCGTCCGCCGCTTCAGCCCCAGCGTCAATCCGACTTTCCTACATCGATTTCCTAGATGCATGTGGAACACACAGCGAACGAAAGAACGCTGGGTTCACCCCTCCAGATGGAGCTCCATATGCAGTCTCTCACCCTCCCCCGGCGTTCCGGCGCCATGAATCAGAACCCCTCGAAGTTCGGGCGGGCCATGACCTTTGCAGTACCGCTTGCCGTCGCAGCACTGGCCGCCAGCGCCGCCTATGCTGGTGCCGACACTACCTTCACCCCTGCCCTCACGAAATTCACGGATTTCCTCGAAGGCTCGGGCGGCAAGATCATCACCGTCCTCAGCCTTGCGGGCGGTCTCATCGGTCTCGCCTCGGGTCGGTTCTCGCTCGGACAGGTCGCTGTTCCGGTCGGTGTCGGCATCGGCGTTGGCACGGGTGTTCCGATCGTCACCTCGGTCGTCACCGCGGTCATCTGACGCATCGGACGGGAAGGCGCGTCGCCATGGCAGACCCATACATCATCCCGCGGCGGCTCGACGATCCGGAGCTTATCGGCTTCTGGACCATCGACGAGTTCGCCGGGATGCTCATCCCCTTCACCTGGGGGATCCTCAGCCAGCATATCTTTATCGGCATCATCGTTGCCTTCGGCGCCTGGTTCGCGCTGCGAAAGGCAAAAGCAGGACGCGCCAGCTCCTGGGTAGCCCATGCCGCCTATTGGTATCTGCCGGCCGGATTGTTGGGCCTGAAATCGACGCCGCCTTCCCACTGCCGCCTGCTTGCCGGTTGAGGGGAGATATCCATGTTTGCCGACATTTCACACGAGCGCCAGCAGTCGTTGCTGCGCCAGCGCAACCTCTTTGCGCTGACCAGCGCCGGGCTCGGCATTGCGCTTGTCGTCGCCGTCAGCCTTGCTGCCACCCGCGACCGCGAAGTCGTGCTCCTGCCAACGCTCCCCAAGCAGCTCACCGTCAGCAGCGCGGGGGTCGAGGCCGACTATCTCGAACTTGTGACCCGCGATGCCGCGCTCGTTCTCCTCAATCGCAGCCCCGAGGGCCTCGACTACTGGATGGACGAGATCCTGAAGCTCGCCGATCCGGCAAGCTACGGGCGCCTCAAGGCCGATCTCGTCCGGATTGTCGAAGAGCAACGGGGTTCGGATGTCACCCAGGCCTTCGTCATCCGCTCGATGACCGTCGACCCCAAGGGGCTTACTTCCGATGTGACGGGCACGCTCAAGACATTTGTCGGCGCCCAGGTCATCGCGAGCGACGAACGCCGTTTCCGCTTCAACTGGACCTACCGGGGCCTGCGTCTCGCGCTGTCAGGCTTCAGCCAGTTGCCCCCCAAAGACCCAACGAAGGAGGCCCAGTGATGGCTTACCGACGCAAGACGCGCGCGTGGAGCCTGGCTCTTTGTGCCAGCACCATCCTCGCATTTTCAGGGAGCGGCGCGCAGGCCGCCGACCAGTTCAAACAGGCTGCAGATGGAGCAAGCATCGAATGCGCCGTCTCGGCCCGCGAGCTGACGCGCTTCGCGCTTATCGACGACCAGTTTGCCAGCGTGTCGAAGATCTCGACCGGCACGCCCTACAACGATTTTGCGGTCACCAACGAACCGCTGCGCGGCGACATCTACGTGTCGGTGCCCGAGACCTATGCGGCGCGGTCGATCAGCTTCTTCGCCACGACCAAGAAGGGCTTCGTCTACAAGGTTTCCTGCCAGGTCGAGCCTGTCCCCGCAGTGCAGGTCTTCATCACCAACCCGGCTATCGCGACAAACAAGGCATCTGGCTGGGAAAGCGAAACGCCGCTGGAGACGAGCGCAGTGCGGCTCATCCAGGCCATGGCCAATGACCAGACGGTCGATGGCTTCGAAGTCAGGCAGTCCTCCGCCCTTCCGGCACGGGTCGGCGATCTCGAAATCCAGCTCATCGCCGATTATCGCGGCAGCGCGCTCGCCGGAAAGGTCATCCGTCTGGCAAACCGTGGTCGCAAACCACTGACGCTTGCCGAAGCGGATCTCGCATCCTCCCAGACACTCGCAATCTCGATCGCCCAGCCCACTCTCAAATCGGGAGAAAGCACGGTCGCCTTCATCGTCGGTTCGAACGGAGGGTTGGGCCATGACTGATGCTCCCTCGATCTCAACCCCGGTACAGGCCGATCCGGCATCGCCGTCTCCAGTAACCAGCCTCAACGCGAAGACCGCACGGCGGCAGAAGCTTCTGCTTGGCTCCCTGGGCGCACTCGCGCTTGTCGGCGGCAGCTGGTTCATCCTGGGCGGCGACGACAACGCGAAGAGCGATGATCCCACCGCCGCGCAGACCATCGACACGGCAGGGCTCATCAATCGCGACCTTTCGCAGCGCGAGTTCGTCGCGACCTACGGCAACCGTCTCGATGCCGTGACCCGCGAGCAGAAGGCCATGAAGGACGCGAGCCTCCCGCGCGAGGAAATCGAATCCCAGCTTGCCGCGCTCAAGGCGGAAAACCAGGCGATGCGCGTCGATGGCCAGGCCGCGATCGATGCGATCTCCGCTGAGAATGCGGATCTCAAGTCACGCCTTGCCAGCCAGGCCGCCCCGGCAGCCGCAAGCCTGCCGCCACCGGCCTATGGCCCGCAGGCGGGTGGCTACGATGCGCGCGGTCGACCGGTTCAGCCTGCTCCTGCGGGTGCCGCGCTGGGCGCAAGCGAAACCGGCCTGCCCGGTCCCGGTGAAGTCAAACTCATGAGCTTCACCGCCGACAAAGCAGGAGCCAGCGGCCTCAGGGCAGCACGCCCGGAAGCGCCGCCGGTGGTGGTCGAGGACTCGCCCGACTATCTGCCGCCCAATTCCTATGCTCCTGCCAAGGTCATCGTCGGCGTCGATGCGTCGGCGGGCGTTGCGAGCCAGACCGATCCGCTTCCCGTGGTGCTGCGCATTACCGGTCCGGCGCGATCGGTCATGCAGAACGGCAAGGTTCTGACCACGCGGCTTCAGGGCTGCATCGTCAATGGCGCAGCGCGCGGCGATCTCTCGTCCGAAAAGGTTTACGTGAAGCTGGCGCGGATGACCTGCGACCAGCCCGGTGGGCGCGTCGCGGTGAGCGAGGTCAAAGGCTTCATCAGCTTTGCTGGAAAATCGGGCGTGCGTGGCCGTGTCGTCAGCCGCGAGGGCAGCCTTGTCAGTCAGGCCCTGCTTGCCGGGATTGTCGGCGGGTTCGGGCGCGGCTTTTCGGCGAACGCCAACAGCGTCTTCTCCGGCGTCACGACCAATGCCGATGGCACCCGCTCGAAGCTTTCTGCCGGCGACATCCTCGGCGGTGGGCTCGGCCAGGGCGCTGCGGATGCCGCCGATACGGTCAGCAAATATCTGATCGAGCGCGCCGAACAATACCAACCCGTCGTCGAGATGCCGACCGGCATCGATGTCGAGATCGTCTTCCTCGACGGCGTCTACGTGAGGAACTCCCAATGACCCCTGCCGCAAACGATCCGACACCGACCAAGCCGTGGCGCTGGCTGCGACCAGTGGCGACCGTTGCTGCCGTCGTCGCCCTGTCAGCCGCAACTGGTTGGGGCGTGACCAGCCTCGCCTCCCCGCCCCAGGCTCCCGACACGGCAAAGGTGCGCGCCGCGCTCAAGCTGCGCCTCCCGAAGACGTCGATTGACGCCATCACCTGCGATGGCCTTGGCGGCCTGTGCGAAGTCGCCTCGAAATCGACGCTGTTCTATGTCGATCGCGCGGCCAAATATCTGGTGATCGGGCGCATCTACGACATGGAGGCGCGGCAAGACCTGACGGCAGCCCGTCTCCTCGCACTCAACCCAGACTTGCTGGCTGCTGGTGCTGCACGGCGGAGCAATGCCAACGAAGAAAGCCAGCCTGCCCCGCGCGCCACCCCGCAGAAGGTATCGCTCGCTGGCCTGCCCGCGAACGGCGCGATCACCTGGGGACCAGCCAACGGCCCCAAGGTCGTCGTCTTCTCCGATTTCCACTGCGGCTACTGCAAGAAGCTCGAAGCCGAACTGAAGGCGATCGGCGCGCGCGTCGAGGAGCGGCCCATTTCGATCTTCGGGGCCGACAGCCGCCGCGATGCCGAACGGGTGCTGTGTTCGCCGCGCCCTGAGGTGTCCCTCCACATGGCCTATTCGGGTCTCGCCCTCGCCAACCCGAAGCCGTGTGACACGAGCGGGCTCGATGCCAACGAGGCCTTTGCCAAGGCCCATGGCTTCAACGGAACGCCGGTGATCGTACGCCCGTCCGACGGCGCGATCCTTGAAGGGTATCGCCCGGCTTCCGTGCTCCGTGAATTCCTCAAGCCCGCAAAAGCGGCCGCCCTCGCTCCGGCCAAGAAAGGATAACCGTCATGGGATTTTCCCACCGTATTCTCGCCTCTGCCTGCCTTGCCGTGCTGACCAGCGGCTGCGCCACCTTCGGCACCAATATCGAAGGCGATTTCACCTGCCGTGCCCCCAAGGGCGACTGCGCACCCAGCCAGGTGATCGATGCCCGCGCCACCAAGGATTTGTCCGCGAGCGGACCGGTCCATGACGGTCTGCGTCCCCCTGTTTCCGTCGCATCCGGCGATCAGGCCCGCACCTCCGAGCGTACGCTCAGGATCGTCTTTCCGGCGCACATCGATGAAACCGGGACGCTGCACGACGATGCGGTCGCCTGGGCGGTGGTCGAAAATCCGCGCTGGGCCGCAGAACTGCGCCGCAAGGCAGGTGAGGATACCGCCCCGCCGCTGATGCGGCAGCTCAGGCGCCAGCTGAAGGCCGCGCAGGCCAAGAGCGATCTCCTGAACGAAACCACGGCCCTTCCCCCGGCCGAACAGCCTGAAACCGAGACGTTCGATCTCGGACAGCCCTTTCAGCCTTTGTCCTCGCTTGAGGACATCCCCTCTGCCTCGCCGCTGGTCCTCCCCTCCACGGCGCGCGAGGCGGTTGCCGGTGCGAGCGCACCGGCGGTCGAGGGGTTCGACATGGCGCAGCCCCCGCATGATCGAACCCCTCGGCCATCTGCCGACAAGGCCCCGCTGATCTTCCCGACCATCGAGGCAATCGAGGCCGCCAAGAACGCCGCCAAGGCACAAAAGGAGCCCAAGTGATGGCCGAGAAACTCAAGACGATCGTTGACAGGCTCCTCACCGGTCTTCTGGGCGATGCCGAGCACGCTGAACATGACCGGCCTGCCCTGATGCTCGATCTGCTGTCGGACTGGCTCCCCTACCGGGTCTATGATCCGACGAACCGGCTCTATTTCAACGCGCGCTCCAAAGGCTTCGTGCTCTCGGTCACTCCTCTGATCGGGGCGGACGAACGCACTGGCGAGATCCTCGGGTCATTCTTCTCCGAAGGGCTTCCGGCAGGCGCCTGTCTCCAGGTCCTGCATCTCGCCTCCCCGCGCATCAGCCGGATCGTCGCGCCCTGGTTCGCGCCGCGCTATGTCCAGGGCGGCGTTTACGAGGCGATTGCCCGTCACCGTGCGCGTCGGCTCTACGGCCTTGTCTGGGAATCAGGCTCGCAGGACGCGCCCTTCCACGCCCGGCACCATCAGGTCATCGTCTCGGTCGGCGTGCCTGCCGCCAAGGCGGTCAGTAACGAGGATCTCAAGCAGACCCGCGACGGCCTCATCGCCATGCTGAAGTCGCTCAATCTGGGCGTTGCCGAAGTCGAGCCCCAGCAACTGATCGCGATCATCGACGACCTGACCTCGCCGACCACCGCGCCGCAAGACGATGCCGTACCCTATAATCCCAACGACGCGATCGCGGCCCAGGCAATCCGGCACGATATCGAGCTCGTCATCCACGAAGACCGGATGCGGCTCGTCACCGAGCGATTTCGTGCGACGGGCAAGATCGAAGACGGCGTTCCGGAGATCGGCACGGTCTACCCCGATGCCTTCGACGTGCGGCATTTTTCCTCGCGCAACATGCCCCAGCGATGGGCGCCGTGGGAATGCGCGAGGCTCATCGGCGACATGTTCACCGACAAGCTGCGCTTCCCGTGCCCGGCGGCGACGATGCTGTGCCTCGTCTATCCCGACCAGGAAGCCGCTTCGGCCAAGGCCGGCTTCAAATTCATGCGTACGACGAGCCTTGCCGGAACGCGCAGCGCGCGTTTTCTACCCCGCATCGGCGAGCAGGCAGCCGAGTGGCATCATGTGCAATCCGAGCTGCAGGAAGGCCGCCGTTTGGTGCGGGTCTTCTATGGCCTGACGACCTACTCCCCGCTCGGCCGCGGGGACCGCGACGAACGCGCGATCAAGTCGATTTACAAGGCGGCGGGCTGGGATCTTGCCGATGAGCGATACCTGCAGATCCAGGGGCTGCTCGCGGCCATGCCGATGACGCTAGCCGATGGGCTTGGCGCGGACATGGAGCGCCTCAAGCGCTTCAAGACCGTACTCTCGACGACAGCGGCCAATATCGCTCCCATGCAGGGCGAGTATCTCGGCAGCATCCACCCTCACCTGCTGTTCGTGGGCCGGCGCGGCCAGCCCTTCTTCTGGTCGCCGTTCGAGAACGATGCTGGCAACCACAATGTCGCGATCTGCGGCAAATCCGGCTCGGGGAAGTCTGTGCTGCTGCAGGAAATGTGCGCGGCGCTGCGCGGTGCTGGCGCGCAGGTCGTAGTCATCGACGACGGACGCAGCTTCGAGCATTCGGTGAAGCTGCAAGGCGGCCGGTTCGTCGAGTTCACGATGAAGGCGGGCTTCTGCCTCAATCCGTTCTCGATGATCGATGGCGAGCGCGCGGCCGAAGACGAGGATTACCGGCTCGACTGCTTTGGCATGGTCAAGGCGATCGTCGGCCAAATGGCGCGGCACAGCGCAAAGCTCAACGACACCGAGCGCGGCCTGATCGACCGGGCGGTCAACATGGTCTGGAGCGAACGGGGCGTCGATGCCTCGATCACCGGCGTCGGCGAAGCGCTGGCCGGTCTCGGCAATGAAGCCGCGAGCGATCTCGCCACCGCGCTTGCGCCATACATGGCCGGCGGCACCTATGGCGCCTTCTTCGAAGGCCAGGCGAGCCTCGATCTCGACACCGACTTTACCGTCTTCGAGATGTCGGACCTTGCCACCCGCGAGGAACTGCGCAGCGTCGTACTCTCGGCGATCATGTTCATGACCAGCCAGGCCATGACCCGCAGCCCGCGCTCGGTGAGGAAGCTGCTCTTGATCGATGAGGCGTGGTCGATGCTCAAGGGCGGCTCGATGGGCGAGTTCGTCGAAACCTATGCCCGCACCTGCCGCAAATATGGCGGGGCGCTGGCAACCGCGACGCAGTCACTCAACGACTATTACAAGTCGGACGGCGCGACCGCTGCGCTGGAAAACAGCGACTGGATGCTGATCCTCCAGCAGAAGCCCGAGACGATCGCCGATTTCAAGGCGTCAAAGCGCCTCGATATGGACGATCGCACCGAGACCCTGATCCGCAGCCTGAAGCGTTCGGGCAGCGACTATTCGGAAGTCTTCATCAAGGGCCCGGAGACCGAAGCCATCGGCCGGCTCGTCCTCGACGACTATTCGGCGACGCTGTTCTCAAGCTCGCCCCAGACCTTTGCCGCGATCGATGCCGAAATCGCGCGCGGCCACCAGCTTGCCGACGCGATCGAACGGATCGCCTTTGCCAATCGAACCTGACTTCTCCCTCCATCCAAGGACACCCGAAACCGATGCCACTCCATCTCGTCACGCCGATCGACCAGGCCCAGGACGCCCTTGCCGACAGCGACAGACTCGATCTGCCGGTCAAGGGGTGGCGGTCTCATGCCGCCGACCTTTGCTACATCGTGCTTCGCGGCAGCACCTTCCTCGCCTCGAGCTACCTCATGGCGCTCGGGCTGCCGCTGCTCTTCTTCCTTCTGATTTCCGGCGGAGATGCCGGGGTCTTCTTCGCCCATCTCGCCAATATTTCGGACCGCTTTCTCGGCGCCGAGCAAGGCCGCCAGATCGGCTTCCTCGACGAGTTCAAGTTGGTCCTCATCGGTGTCGCAACGCTCGTCGTGGTCTGGCGCCTGCCGCGCTTCATCAACGATCTCGAGCGCGAGCTTTCGGGAGAAAAGCTGTGAAAAACATATTGGCAACAAAATCCCTGCGTGGCCGCATGGGTGCGGTCAACTGGACCGCCGTCACGCTCGGTTTGAGCTTGGTCGGCTCGGCGCTCTGGGGCGTCTGGGCCACCGACAAGCTGCTCGCGCTCGACAAGCGCGAAGTGGTGACCGTGCAGCTGAGCCGCATCATGGGCGACTTCATCGAAGCCGAGGCGCGCGCGGGAAGACCGCCAGAAGAAACCAAGATGCGCGTCCAGGCATATCTCCAGGCGGTCGAAGCCTCGGTCGAACATCTGGGCCGCGAGGGCCGCACGGTCCTTGTCGCCGAAGCGGTGGTGGCCGGCAGCACGCCTGATCTCACCGAAGCCGTGCGCGCCGATGTCGCGCGCCGCGTGGGAGCCATTCCCGATGCGCGCCGCTGATCTTGTCCTCCACTCGCCAACCGGGCGGCGCCTCGCGCTGTGGGCAGGGCTTGGCGCGGCAGCGCTCGCGCTCACCTCGCTCGCCGCTTTCTCGAAGGACCATGCCCTGATGATCAACGCCAGTCCGAGCCTGCCATACTGGGCGATCTGGCTCGATCGCGGCGCGCTGCCACAGCGCGGCGAGATCATCCTGTTCGATCCGCCCGCCTCGCCGCTGCTCGAAAGGCACTTCGGCAAGAAGCCTAAGCCGTTCGGCAAGAAGGTGAGCGGCATGCCAGGCGATATCGTGACCGAGAAGGAGCGCAGCTTCTTCGTCAATGGCCGCAAGGTTGCGGTAGCCAAGGCAGCAAGCCGTTTCGGCGAGCCGCTGGCGCTCGGTCCGACAGGCGTGGTGCCTCAAGGCTGCTATTTCGTCACCACCGCGCACAAGGATGGTTTCGACAGCCGCTATGCGGCGATCGGGTGGATCTGCGCCAGGCGCATTCTCGGGGTCGGGAGGCCGATCCTGTGACACCGCTTCGCGCCGCCCCATTCCTCGTAGCCGGTCTTCTGATGGCCGCGCCGGCGAGCGCCCGCGACTACGGCCAGCAAGGCACGGTCTGGTCCGTGATCGAGCCCGACCTGCTCGAGCAAATCCATGCGCGCCTCACCCATCTCGAGAAGACCGGCGAGACGACCAAGCTCAACGAGGAGCTGAAGCGGCGCACGATCGCGCGCGTCAACCGCCCTGAGCCAGTCGCGGGGATCAGTGCCGCGCCGGCGGCGCGTAGCTGGCGGTTTGATCCGACGATCAGCGTCGAGCGCGACATTGCCGACGACAAGGGCCGGGTGATCGTGGCGGCCGGAACTCGGGTTAATCCGCTCGACACCGTACTGCTGCGTGTGCCGCTGGTATTCCTCGACGGCGATGATCCCGAGCAGCTTGCCTGGGCAACCCGGCGCTATGCCAGCACCAAGGCCAAACTCATCCTCGTGCGCGGCGCGCCGCTTGAACTGATGAAGGCCCGCCAGCGCCGCTTCTATTTCGACCAGGGCGGCAGCCTCGTGAAGCATTTCGGCATCCGCGCCGTGCCCGCAACCGTCGAACAGCAGGGCCGCCTCCTCATCATTACCGAGCAGCCGGTTCGAGCCAAGGAGCGCGCGTCGTCATGAGCAGAAAAAATCGTGTTCTCACATGGATATGCTGCGCGCTCCTTGCCTGCAGTCTCAGCCTTGCTGCGGCTTCGCCAGCGCAGGCATCTGCCGGTCCGGGCCGCTGCACGGGCAAGTTCGTCAATCCGATCACCGACATTTGCTGGTCTTGCCTGTTTCCGATTTCGGTTGGCGGTCTGAAGATCTGGCCGTCGAGCCGTCCCGATACGAGCAATCCGGCGCTCCCCGTTTGCCTCTGCGGTTTGCGGCCGGGCATCGCCATGGGCTTCTGGGAGCCGGTACGCCTTGCCGACGTCAGCATGAAGCCCTGGTGCTTCGTCAATCTCGGCGGGATGAAACTCGATCCCGGCTTCGACATTGGGTTCAAGTCGATGGCGGGTCCTTCGGCGGTGGGCGGCGCGACGCAGTACAATTCGCAGTGGCATGTCCACTGGTATGCCTATCCGCTGATCTACTGGATGGAGATCGTTGCCGATTTCCTGTGCCTCGAACAGGGCTCGGTCGACATTCTCTACATCACCGAGATCGATCCGCTCTGGCAGGACAGCGAGCTCACCGCGATCATCAATCCCGAAGCGGTTCTCTTCGCCAATCCGCTCGCGCTTGCGGCCTGTGCGGCTGACTGCGTTGCTGCGACGGCCAAGCTCCCGACCGACGAGCTCTTCTGGTGTGCGGGATGCCAGGGCAGCATGTATCCCTTGAATGGCAATGTCTCGGCGACGATTGGGCACGTCCAGGCATCGCGGCTCGCCCTCGCCCGCTTCTCCTATAAGCTCCACCGCGAACTCGTCGCCTGGGGCACGATGGGCAGCAAGGGGCTCTGCGGCAAGTATCTGATGCCGGTGATGAGGAAGCAGCAATACCGCTTCCAGGCCACCAATCCCAATCCGCAGACCAAGGGCCGCTACGCCTGCGCGCCCATTGGCGCATCCACAACCTTCATGTCGGCAGGCCAGGTCTATCCCGCCATCGGCGAGGATATGGGCTATCTGGTCTGGCGCAAACGGAACTGCTGCGCGTTATGAAAATACTCCCTCATCTCCTTGTAATCGCGTCGATCACTGGCGCCGCCGCCATGGCGGGAGCCGCAGCGCAGACGAGCGAGCCGGAGCTCGATCTCGAAGCGATACGCGCCCGCGCCAAGGTCGAGGCGAGCGAAGCCGATGCGCTTGCCGCCAGTGCCCGCGCGCGCGCCGAAGCGGTCCTTAGCCAAGCCAATGCCAGCGCCGCCGAAGCCCAGGCGCACGGCAAGCGCTACACCGAGCAGGCGGCAAGAACCGCGCGGCCAGAAAGCGAGGACGTCTTCGATTTCGACAAGATGGTGGCCGATGCGGGCAACATGGCCAGCGAGGGCTTGGGTGAAGCACCCCGCTTCATCGCCTTCGCTTCGCTCTCGATGCCGCCGGCAGCCTTGCGCGCCATGGCGGACGACGTCGGCCGCGCAGGCGGTGTGGTCGTGCTTCGCGGGCTGCCAGGAGGCAGCGCCAAGACCCTGACTGCGGCGCTCGCGAAAGTCGCAGCGGACGGCGGCAAGCTCGACGCGGTCGGCATCGATCCGCGCCTGTTTCGCGCCTTCGGGGTCGAGGCGGTCCCCACCTATGTGGTGAGCAGCAGCGATTTCGATCTCTGCGATGGCTTCGAGTGCCGGACCCAGGTTCCGCCCCACGACCGGATGAGCGGCAATGTCAGCGTGTCCTATGCGCTCGAAACCTTCGCGCAAGGCGGTGGTCCCGGCGCGCTCCTCGCATCCCAGCATCTCGCCCGCCTGCAACGGAGTGACCCATGAAGCGGCTTCTCCTTCCCCTTCTCTATCTCGCCTGCGCCTGTCTGCCGGCAAGCGTCTCGGCCCAAACCACGACCGATGCCGCCAAGGCAGACGGCAAGGCGTTCGGGCGCGATCAGGCGGCCGCTGCGCAGAGCGCGGCGACGACCGACCCGGATGCAAACCGCATTCCCAATTTCGGGGGAGTGCCGAACCAGTCGGGCTATTTCGACGATCCCGACCGGATGGCGCGTGAAGCCGCGAGCCAGGCAACGGCGAACACCGGCTACCGGACCATGCGCGATTCCATGGATCGCCGTGCGCAGTTCGCGCCCCAGGACCTCGACGCGGTTGTCGCGCGCAGCAATGTCATCAACGACGATCCGCTCTCCTACACCAGCGGCATGAGCATCAGCGGGAGCCAGGGCCGCTGCGTCCCCCTGCCTCCGGGAACCGGCACCGCAGCGCGCTACATGGCGACCTGCAACGTCGGCTACACCGCGACCCAGGAGACCAGATCCTGCCCGGTGACGCTGAATGCCACGATCGTGCAGCGGCAGGTCTATGACTACTACTGCGTCGGCGGGAGCGGCGTCGATCCGGCATCGATCTACAATTGCAATCGCTACCCGGCGCCGCAATGCACGGTCACACAGTCCTATCCGATCAATCTGTGCGATCCCTATCTCGGTATCTACTGGGGCTGTAACTCGGGCGACCTGCGCGTCGATCTCGTAAGCTGCACTGCACCGGTCGATGGCGCGACGCCCTACACCGTAACCGGCGAGAACGTCGTCACGACGAGCCGAGATGAAAGCCAGTGCGCGGGTCTTGCTGCGGACAATTCATGTCAGCAGGACACCGAGACCTGCACCGACAGCGATCCTGTCACCAGGATCGTCGATGGCATCGCGGTCACCCAGCCCTGCTGGGCATGGTCGCGCAGCTATACCTGCGCCCAATTTACGCAAGCTCAGGACTGCCGGACGCTGGAAAGCACGCCCGGCTGCTCGCTGGTGCGCGAAGACTGCCTATCGGGTGAGCCCTGCCGAACCTGGGAACGGGTCTACGACTGCCCTGTCCCGGACCAGCCTGCTGATACCAGCCAGTTCATCTGCGACGGCGACGTCTATTGCATCGATGGCTCGTGCGAGACGATCGAGCGCGAGGCCAATGACGAGTTCAAGGACGCGGTTGTCGCGCTCAACGCGATGGACCAGGCACGGCGCGAGTTCGATCCCGACACGCTCACCCTGTTCAAGGGTACGCGCAACACCTGCTCGTCCAAGGTCTTCGGCGTGCTCAATTGCTGCAAGGGCAAGGGTTTCCCGCTCATTCCGGGTATCCAGCTGCTTGTCGCTCTCGGCTGCAGCCGCGAGGAAATGCTGCTTCACCAGCGTGATGTGCAAGGCCTATGCGCCTATGTCGGGACCTATTGCTCGGACAGCTTCCTGGGCGTCTGCCTCACCAAGAAGAAGGTCTATTGCTGCTTTGAATCCAAGCTTTCGCGGATCCTGCAGGAACAGGGCCGCCAGCAACTGAACAAGCCCTGGGGCAAGCCCAAGACCGAGCAGTGCCTTGGCTTTACCATCGACGAGTTTTCGCGGCTCGATCTCTCGAAGATGGATTTTAGCGAGGTCTACGCCGAATTCACCGACGCCGCGCGCCTGCCCGACGAGCTCCAGGCCGCCACCGAAATCCAGCAGAAAATCGAGGACTATTATGCCCGCGCCAGCCAATAAGGCCGCCCGGCGGCTGCTTGCCGCCTGCCTCTCGCTCACTGCCGTTGCGCCCGCGCTCAGTGCTCCGGCACACGGCCAGGAACCGCCGCTGGTCACGACCAGCGACAGCCAGGACAGCTTCTACTGCGAGAAGCGACGCCTTGGTTACTGGTTCTATTGCACCAGGCCCAAGCCGCCCGAAGGGCAGGAGGAGACATCCGAGCCTGCTCCGAGTGCGACGAGCCAGCTCGATGCCATCACGGCAAATCTGCGCGAACTGAAAGCCAAGGCGATCCTCGAGCCGACGCCGGCCAATGTGACGGCCTATATCCGCTTCCAGCGCGCCCAGCTCGACCGGGCATCTCTGTTCAGCGATGTCTGGCAGCGAGCGATCTGGCAGGATCCTGATCTCGACTACACGCTCCAGCGTCCGGTCTCGACGCTCGGCAAGCGCCAGTGGCAGGACTCGCGCAATGCCGAGCGCAATGCGGTGATGGCGCAGCTGTCCGAACGCTACGGGCTGTTCTACTTCTTCGCCCAGAGCTGCGGCGCCTGCGAAGTCATGTCGCCGATCGTCCAAAGTGTCGCTTCGACCTGGCACATCACGGTGCGCGCGATTTCGACCGACGGCGGCCCCTCACGGCATTTCCCGAATTACACGGTCGAGACCAATCAGCGCAGCCGCATGGGGCTCGAGCCCAAGGTCACGCCGGCGATGGTGCTCTGGGATGCCGCCAAGGGCCAGCCCATCCCGATCGGCTACGGCGTGATGAGTGCCGACGAGCTTCAGGACCGCATTTACCTCCTCACATCGAAGGAAGCCGGACGTGACTACTAGGATGAAACGTGCCGTCGCCGCGATCCTCGCGGCCACCCTACCCCTTACGAGTGCATCGGCCGATGTCGGCAGTTCGATGGACTCGTTCCTCAATGATGTTGGCGGCGCCGCCAACGTCAACGGGCCAACCGCGTTCGAGGGTCAGTCGGCAGGCTATTACAGCCTCGGCAACGTCTGGACGCGCTTCCCGCAGAAGACGACCAACATCGCCAATCTGCAATTGCCGCGCGCCCGTGCGGGCTGCGGCGGAATCGACATCTTCGCCGGATCCTTCAGCTTCATCAACGCGAGCGAGATCGTCGCGATGCTGAAGGCTGTCGCCAACAATGCGGTCGGCTTTGCTTTCAGCCTGGCGATCGACACGGTTTGCCCGGAATGCTCGAAGATCATGCAGGAGTTCAGCCAGAAGGCTCAGCTCATGAACAACCTCAACATCAATTCCTGCGAAATGGCGCAGGGGCTGGTGGGCGGCATCTGGCCCAAGGGCGATCTGGCCGACAAGGCAATCTGCGAGGCGATCGGCAATTCGGAAGGCATCTTCACCGACTATGCAGCGGCTAAGCACGGGTGCGGCACCAAAGGCCAGCGGTCGAGCACGACGGTGCAGGGCTCGGGCAAATATGACGACGTCAATCCCGCCGTGGCGAGAAACTACACCTGGACGATCCTCAAGAAGTCCGCGTTCTTCTCGCCGAATGGCACTTTCGACGAGGAACTCGCCGAATATGCAATGACGCTGCTGGGCACGATCATCTATGTTCCGCCCAAGGATGACGAGCCGGGCAAGTTCGTGCCGATCGTCGGGGAAGCGTCCTCAACGCTGGTCACCTCACTGCTCGATGGGACAAGCAACGGAAACGTCCTGATCTTCGACTGCGACGAGCCGGACAAGTGCCTCGATCCAGGCTTCAAGTCGCTCAGCCTTTCCGCATCCAAGGCGCTGCGCCCGCGCGTTGCGGCCCTGATTGCCGGTATGATCCAGGCAATCCATGACGACATCGCGATCACCGACGCACAGAAGGAGCTGCTCCAGGTCGCTTCGATCCCGCTCTACAAGATCCTAACTGTTCAGGCGGCCTATGGCCGCGGCATGCCGACCGACGATCGCGAGACGCTGGCGGAGATCGCTAGCGTCGACCTGTTGTTCGCCGTCCTCGACCGTATCGTCAGCGAAGCGGGCCGCTCAATGTCGAGCTTCATCGGCGCGGACGAGGCCAAGATCGCGATGTGGCAGGGCCAGGTGAATGTCGTCAGGCAGGCACTCGCCGACAGGCAGGCAAACACGCACCTCAAGGTCAATGCCATCATGCAGATCATCGAGAAAACCGCGTTCATCGAGAACGTGCTCGCCGCCTCGATGTCGCCCGGCATGGCCGCCTCGCTCGACTGGTCGCGCGGCGTGCAGTCGCGCGCCCTTACCCACTGATCCCTTTCAGCGCGCCGAAAGCGGCGGGAGCCCAGCATCATGGTCGAGATTTTCACAGTTGGCGGCGGCGACTACCTGGTCAATGTCTTTCAGGCGGTCGCCGCCTGGACGGGCAATGGAGGCTACAAGAGCCTTCTGCAGGTCGTCATGGTCATGGGGCTTGGCCTCTCCGCCATTACGCTGGCGTTCAATCAGGACTGGCGGGCCTGGATCAACTGGTTCCTTGGTGCGACACTGATCTATTCGTGCCTGATGGTGCCGCGGCTCGACGTCCATGTGACCGACCGGCTCAACCCCAGTCTCGCTCCCGCCAATGTCAGCAATGTGCCGCTGGGGCTTGCGCTGATGGCGAGCTTCACGAGCCAAGTCGGCGATTATCTGACCGGCTCTGCCGAGGTGGTGTTCGGGCTGCCGGGCGATCTCAACTACTCGAAGAATGGCATGATTTACGGCGCGCGGCTCTACGATGCCACGCGCTCCTTGCGCATTTCCGACCCGGAATTTGCCGCCAATCTCGACGAGCACTTCCGGCAATGCGTGTTCTACGACGTGCTGCTTGGCCGCTATTCGATGAAGGAGCTCGCCGAGACCAGCGACATCTGGACGACCATTGCGCCCGGCAGTCAGGCGCGGGCCCAGCGCTTCCTGACCCGCGACACCGGGACCGGTCAGGTGACTTCGAATATCATCACCTGCCGCGAAGCCTATGATGCGCTGAACGCGCAGTGGGCCGGACTGATCGACGGCATGGGGACGGTCTTCGGACGCCAGCTCTATCCCAACCAGACCGCCGCCCTCGCCAAGGCCAAGCTTTTTGCTGACCTGCCGGTGGCTTACCAGTACCTCACCGGGGTCTCGGCCAATGCGACCGAGATCTTCAAGCAGATGCTGACGATCAACGCGATGAGCCAGGCCATGCATTCAATGGCGGCAACGAGCGGCGCGGGCAACGTCGACGTCTACGCCCAGACGCGCGCCGATATCCAGACCGAGCGGACCTATGGCTCGATTGCCAGCAACGCGATGAAGTGGGTGCCGCTCCTCAATGTCGTGCTGACCGTGCTTTTCTACGCCCTGTTTCCTGTTCTCTTCCCCCTGTTCCTGCTGCCCAAGACCGGGCCGCTGGCACTCAAGGGCTATGTGACGGGCTTCTTCTACCTGGCGGCATGGGGACCGCTGTTCGTAGTCCTGCACATGATGCTGATGTACAAGGGGGCCTCGGACATGAGCGCGGTTGCTGGAAGCAATGGCCTGAGCCTCGCGAGCTTCACCGGCATGGCCGATGTGAACAGCGATATCGGGCTGCTCGCAGGCTATCTCATCGCCTCGGTGCCGTTTCTGGCAGGCGGCGTTGCCAAGGGGGCCATGGCGATTTCGCATCATGCGACCAGCTACCTCAATCCAAGCCAGAACGCTGCCGAGGAAGCGGCGCGCGAGGCGAGTACGGGCAACGTCTCGCTGGGCAATACCAGCTTCGAGAATTCGAGCGTTCTGACCCGCCAGTTCGCACAAGGGACGATCGCGCCAAGCTTCACCTACGGCGCGGCGCAAACCCGGACATTCAGCGACACGGGTTCGATGACGACGAGTTTCCCGGAAGCGAGCTACGACCAACTTCCCAGCTCAAGCTATCCCTTCAACCCCAGCCTCGGACAGGAGTTCACGTCGCGCCTGTCGACGATGGCATCGCAAGCCCGCTCGAACAGCGAGAGCTATGCGAACATTGCGACGGAATCGACCACCAGCGCCGTCACGAAGTTCCGCGAGCTGCGCAGCCAATTCAGCCGCGGATCGGCTTTCGAGAGCGCCACCGGCACATCCAACTCCGACAGCATCCAGACCGCCTTCAACGAGGTCGACCAAGCATCGACCAACCTACAGCGCCAGTTTGGCCTATCGCGAAGGGCCGCTGACGACATTTCGACCGCTTGGTTCCTTGGGGGCGAAGCCGGCGCCAGCGCTGGTGTCACGAACGGTGTGGCGTCTGCAAATGTCGGATTGAAAGGGGGCGGTACACGCACCTGGACCGATAGCGACATCGGCATCGCTTCCGAGGACCGCTCACGCATCTTCGGCAGCCTCGCGCAGATGTCGGACAGCTGGAACTGGTCGAGCACGCGCGACGGGTTTGTTCGCAGCGTCAGCACCTCGTCGAGTTCCTCGATTTCGTCGACCGCGAGCGGTATGAACGCTTCGCTAACCGAGGCGCAGAGTTACAGCCGCGAAGCGCGGCGGGCTGAAGAACTGGCGAACCGCCTCGAAAGCCAGGCATCGTTCTTCGAAGGCAACAGCGCCGCAGGCAGCCTCAACCTGTCACAGGCCTACCGCGAATGGGGCTTGATCGAAATTGAACGCAATCGCGACTTCTACGGCAATGTCCGGTTCGACGACCTGACGTTTCAGCTCAGTCCGGAAGGTCAGGCGCTGCAGGGCAAATTCATTGAAAGCTACGCGGAACAGCTGCGCGACGGGATCGAGGACAGGCTCGTACTGACGCCAGGACAGCCAATCTCGCGCCCTTCGGTGACAGGACCGGGATCTGTCCGTGGTCGTGCCCAAATCGGTGGAAGGGTCTCTGGAAACGTGCCGCAGGTGGACCCAAGCACTGTTCACGACGAAGTGCTGCGCGCTCAGGATTCCGGTCGCCAGCGGATCCGCGGATCCAGAGGCCGCCTTAATGCGGCTACCAAGGGCGCACAGGGCGCGAGCGCGGAGTCTGCTGATGAGGTGAAGGAATGGTGATGGATGGGGTCACCAGAGCCCGGCTGATGCTCCAGCCAAATATGCAAAACCTGCGGCAATCACAAGCAGGACTGTGATCGTGAGCTTCCGTCCCCAAGGATCGGCCCAGGACTTCTTGATCCGATACTCCATCAGGCGATTGTCACGGATCGCCTGATCGATCTCAGACAGCCCATCCCACTTGCGGGTTCCCCGCGTCTCTGCATTCTCAATGTCGAAATTCGTCATGATCGCGTTCACATTGCCTCTCCTTGGAACATAGCGAAAACAATGGCTCAAAGACAGCAGAAACTCGCGCCCTCGCGCTCGTGTGCCACACGCGCGCCTTTACTCTGCGATGACTGCGTGCGGCGACAATCCGGTCGATCAGCTTGTGGCAACGAAATTTGAGTAAGCGGACATTGTCACCACCAGTCCTACTGTGAGCGACGCGCCCCAGTTTCTGTCGAGTAACGATCAACTACGTGACATCTGAAATCAAAGTAAGCGGTGTCCCGCTGCCGTCATCACACGCGCCACGCGACCCCAGCGGGGGGGCGCCCACCATGGCCGCCCCGTTCCCATTAGCCGTCGTCATTATGATAGGTCCAACGCTAGCTTTATCGCGGCTCGCTCATCCGAAGCATGGATTCCATGCAGTCTGCCGTTTTTCCAACTCCATACAGTGAAGCCGAGCTTCCCGACTTTGTTGATCTGGCCGGAGGGTAATGCTTCGGCCTCGCCTTCGGAAATGAGTCTCAGCACAACCTTTGCAGGCTCGCCGAGAGTATCAATATCAAAAAGCTTGCCAACGCTCGCTTCAGCCAAAAGATGATCGCCCTTTGTATCGATAGCGATGACGGTCTTATCTACCCAGACGAGAAAATCGGGCCAGTAGGTAGATGACGACGCTAAATCCAAAAGGGGGATGTAAAATCCACTGTTTCGCGGATTTCGCGCCCATACTCGCTGGGTGCGGTCAAGCGCGCGACAAAAGCGTAGTTCAAGTGGATTTAGCCCAGAATATTTCGCGTGCAGTGATTTACTAAAATCGGTCGCATCGCGAGGATCGATTGCCACTGGGCCCACGGAATAGGGTGCATCAAAATCATTTTGAAAGATTCGAGAATGGGCAATGTAAGCTTCTACAACTGACCTAGCCACGGATCGGACATGATCCGCCGCAGGGCTAGTTAGCTCAATCATCGCATCAAATTTTGGCAACTCGATATCGACAAGATTGACGGGGCCACCAGCACGCCGTAGGGCGCCGGTATAGAGCCTTTGAAGTTCTCGCCGAAATATTGATCGTACGGTGACGCGATTGCTATGCTCTACTTCAATCCATTCAAAAGATGACTCTGCTCCAGCTCCAATTTCCTGAAGGACTAGCATACGGCTTCCTTGACCCACCGTGTTTGGGCCACCAGCGGAAAAGTCCATCATCTTGTTTATAAGGTTGGCGATCGGGTCCTTCGCCTTTGCAGAGTGAATGCCAATTGTCGGGACCGTGCGAGGTGGCTCCGGATGCACCTTCTCCATAACCCTGCCGGTGCTATCGGACTTAATCAGCAGCGACACCGCAGGATGCTCTGACACAAGCTGACGACGAATATCATCAAGAATTTCATCAAAGACACCGCGTTCGTCTGTGCGGATATAAAAGTGTGCGGTGTTTAGGACAGGATTTGTATAGTGTTCTGCGCCAGGCTGACGAAGAACACGACCGATGACCTGCGTTATTTGTCTTGATGACGCCATTTCCTTATCAATATAGGCAAATCCACAAGTTGGATCGTCCCAGCCTTCTTGCAGGCCAAGGTTGAAGATGATGTGTTCAAAATCGCCTTCAATGAAGTCAGTGTAATCCTTATCACCACCAGACAGAACCCGCATCCCCTTTGGGGCTGGAGCATCTTTGGTAAACTTTAACTGACTGTATATGACGATCTTCGACGGATCGATTTTCGCATTTTCCACAAGATGCCGCCAAATAAGAATAGGGCGAGCCTGCCTCTCATTAAATGGTCGCTTCGTATCCTCAGCTATCGGAACTCCATCAACAGTATTTGTGCTGCAAACGTAGATTGCCTTTGGTTTGTATGGAGCCGGGAGTAGCGCGGCGGCAGCTCTAGCTTCCGCCATATCCGACAGCATAGCATCAACGGCCGTTTCCATGGGAGTGACATAACCGCCAATGGCAATTCGCTCTTTCACCAGTCCTGCCGAGACGACATCTTTGCTGGCTACTGCCGTTGTAAACTGACTATCCTGCCAGCCACGATCAGTGCGTAGGCGGGTAATGGTGTTCTCCAGACGGGATGGAAGCGTCATCGTCGCGCTTGCGGCGATCAGTCCGTCAGGTGACAGCTCTAATAGCCTGCGCGTCTGGAGGTCCGATAGATTATGCCCTTCGTCATAAACCACAATTAGTGGACGTCGCGCGCCGCTCGCCGCTCGCCTACGCTTTAGCAGCTCCCACAGGGAATCAGTGGCTAAATCAAGCTGCGCCTCAAAGACCTTACGATCCCCGCCCTCTTCATCCTCGACTGCAAATTTGCCGACTGTCGCTACTAAAAGTACCGGACGTGTTGAATCCTCCAGATCCGATGGTGCAACCTGAAGGAGAGGCTTAACAGTAAAGCCCGGAAGATTATCGGCATATTTCCCGGCCGAAAGATTGGAATACGCTTGAGATACAACGATCTTTCCCTTTGAAACCCAAAGGACAATTGGCTGTATAGGCAGACGATCACGAATCTGGGATACGGCGTCAGCAAGAATAAGTGTCTTACCGCTGCCGGTAATCGATACCAGGGTTTGAATGAAAGGCACGGTTGTGGTTCTATCAACCATGAGTGGATTGATAGCGTACTCTGCAAAGCGCTCTGCAATAGAGGAAGCCGCCCGCTCCTGAAACCCGAAAAGCTCCACTTATTCCGTCCCTTCTGGGTTATTAAATTCATCGTTCTCATTAAGGCCAAGATGAGCCAAGATGCGATCGGGAATTTTCCAGAACCTTACGTTAGGGGACTGGAACGTCTCGTACCGCGCATAGACGTGGTACGGCGTTTTCACCCCAGCGCGCTTTCCTTCTGTCACGACAGTTTTATACGTATCCAAATCGAGGGAGCCGACTGGACCGCCGTTATCCCAGATCAGAAAATAGCCTTCGCCGTCATCGTCTGTTCCAATCAGGTATTGATAATCTGCGTTATCAAAGACGCTGAGATTTGGTGCGCTTCGGCGTTGGTTTTCCCAATGCGAAGTCAGCACTATATCAATCAGTTCATTCCGCTGCATCGACAGCACAGTTTTCGCATCAATAGTCTTTGTGAGAAGGCGATATTCAAAGCCGCCGCCCAAGGGTTCGGCCTTTGCGTTATTCGGCCTTTCTCCGGTGACAGCGTTACGCAGTCGTTTCCAAGTCAGGGTCCGGGCGTACTTATCACCATTTTCAGGCGCGCCTTGTTCGATAAGGATGAAGCGGCGAGCAGCGTCTTGCTCTGCGTTCATCTCAAGGACCGCATGACCGGTCGAACCAGATCCGGCATATGGGTCCATAACCAGACCGCCATCGGGACACCAAATCTGGATAATCTTCTTCAATAGGCGGAGCGGCTTGACGGTATCGAAGCCGTGATCGCGTCCTACTACCTGGTCTAATTCGCGCTTGGCGAGATCGGTGTGGCCTGATTCAGCATGGGGCCACGTGACCGACCCGATGTCGACCGGGGCGCCGTATTGGTCCTCGTCCCAGAACGTCGTTGGAACCTTTCCCTCTTTGATCCGATCGACATAGGTCTTTAGCCGAGGCCGCCCATGGCCGGGCCGCCGGCTCTTGTCATCGCGGAAATAGAGGCTTGGCCAGTTGCCAGCATTGCGACGTGCAAGGGCGCGCTCCGCTGCCTTGATAACGGCTGGGTCGTTGGACGGATCATAATTCTTTAGCGTGACGCCCGAACCCTTAATAACGAGGGCTTTACCACGACCGTCCCCTAAGTCCTTTTCGACATAAGGCGATCCCCACTCCGCCAAGTATGCTTTGGCCTCAGTTTTCGTAAAGTTGACCCAGTGCGATCGGGCTTCGGGTAGCAGCCCGTCGAAGCGGTATTCGCCATTGGGATAGTGAAGGTTCCCGGTTACTGGCGATTGGATGGCATAAGCGGTATCCTTCCGGTGCTGGCGCGCAGTCGGATCGCTTGGAATCCAATCGCCACTCGGATCGCTATCAAGGTTCTTAATCGATCCACGATCAAAGTCGACGCGGCCAGTGCGAGAACGCGACTTATCCTTGGCATATACGAGGACGTATTCCGTGGTTTTTGATACAGTCTTAGCATCGTTCTTGGGAGAGTATGCCTTCTGCCAGTTGATTATGCCGAGCCGGTTTTCCTCACCAAAAACCTCGTCCATCATCATCCCAAGATGGTACAGTTCGTTGTCATCAATACAGACGGCAATGACGCCAGATGGCTTGAGCATCAACTTCATCACCTGAAGTCGTGGCATCATTGCTTTTATCCACTTAGTGTGGCGGGACCCATCTTCCTTGGCGACCAATGTGCCAAGCTCAGGGTCATTTGGATCGCTATCCCACCGGTCATTATATCGAAAATACTGCCCCGTATTGTAAGGGGGGTCAGTTAGGATTAGATCGACCTCACCGCGATATTTGTAGAGCGTGACCATAGCTTGAAGGTTTTCACCCTCAATCAACAGGTTTCTCGCCTGATCTGCTGCGGGGCCAACATGCAGCTTCGCTTCTCGCCGGGTCACACGCGGCCTGACGCGGCGGGCAATCTCCATAGCTGTACGCTTGCCGTGAAAACTCAGAGCCACCCCATTCGTGAGCAAACCCCGCACCATTCGTTCTAGGTCATCGCGATCAAGCTTCGCTAGCTCTCTGCCCAACTCATCGGCCTGCGGTATCGACATTAATGCGCGCCTTATTCATCTCTCAAGTGCGGCCCGTCTGCCGCCAGAATGTTCCTAGTGTGTTCCGACTTCATCGGCAATGCCCCGGCCTGATTTGATCTTCTAGACGGACAATCCGGCTCTTGGCTAGGAGCACATTTCGCTCATAGTCGACTATCGCTGGACCTTCGAAACACGTCCCGATTCCGGCCAGCTTCGCCCGCTGCGGAGCCATAATCGTTTCTCGCAGCGTGCCGTTATGAACTCCGTTCTTCTATCGGTTGTCATTTGGTATGCACCTCCAATCACCAAAGCAGACTGACGCTGGCGGACAATTTCACCGATAGACCATCGCGTGCAAGTACGTCGGGCTTTGTCAGACGGTTCTGAAGACATGAAGTACCGCGTCGTGGGCGGAAGAAGCGAGAACTCGGTCCCTTTCCGCCAGAAATTGCCTGACCTTCTGCTGCGTCTTACGCCTCGGCTGCCGTCCCTCGCGCAGGTCTTGAACGAACCGGGGGTCTCCGACCGCGTCCCTCCCAAACATGCTAGCCTTCGTACCGCTTCGCGCCAAATAGCCCTCAATCTGGTCCAGGAGTTCCATCGCCATCGACTCGCTTTCCGCTTGCGTTCTTGTTATGTTCTTATTAGGAAGACTTCCTAGTGTCTAGGATCGAATTTCCTAGACGGATGCGATAGGACCCGCAGCGATGGAAGATGCACGCAAAGCCCTGGATGAACTGATCCAGCAACGAGGATGCAACTACTCCTCGATTTCCCGCCTTCTCGGACGCAACGCGGCGTACATCCAGCAATACATCCGCCGCGGCAGTCCCCGGCAACTGGACGAGCAGGATCGCTCCGTGCTCGCCCGCTTCTTCGGAGTAGACGAGAAGATCCTCGGCGCGCCCGAACGGCGATCCGGTCCGGTCGTCGAACTGGTCCATGTCCCGGTTCTCGATGTCGAAGCCTCGGCGGGGCACGGCGCTTTGGCCGAGATGGAATCCAAATGCGCTCAGTTCGGGTTCGACGAGAAGTGGCTGCGCCGTCTGACCGCAAGCAAGGCGACGAGCCTTTCGATCATCGCCGTGCATGGGGATTCGATGGAGCCGACGTTGCATGACGGCGATGAAGTCATGGTTGACCTGAATGATGGGCAGTCGCGGCTGCGCGACGGGATCTATGTGCTGCGCATGGACGACATGCTCAGCGTTAAGCGGGTCGCAATCGAGCCGCAAGGCAAGCGGGTCTCGGTGCTCAGCGACAATCCGGCCTATCCCAGTTGGCGCGGACTGGAGAAGCGGACGATCAATATTGTCGGCCGCGTGCTTTGGTTCGGCCGCGCGCTTCGCTAGGTAGTTCGCCAATGCTTGCCCTCCTCGCTGCCTCGATCGTCGCTGCCGGCCAGACCTTTACCTGCACACCCACGCATGTCTGGGATGGCGACGGGCCCATATGGTGCGCCGAAGGCCCCCATGTCCGCATTGCTGGAATCGCCGCGCGCGAAATGGACGGGACATGCCGGACCAACCAGCCCTGCCCCGACGCGTCGGCTATCGAAGCGCGCGACGCGCTCGTCGATCTTCTTGGCGACCCTCGCGGGACCATCGCGACAGGGCATGTCGTGGTTCGTGGACCGAGATTGACGTGCCGGTCGGAAGGTTCGGCAGGTGGCAACCGGACGGCTGCCTGGTGCCGACTGCCGAGCGGAGCCGATCTCTCCTGCTCGATGATCCAGACATGCACAGTGCTGCGTTGGGATCGCTACTGGAAAGGGCCTGCATGCCGCTAGGCCCGGAACTCTATCTGACAGGCCGTCTTGCCGAAGGCCCCTTCGGACTTGAACTCCATTCGGGAGGCGGCGTGTGGGAACTCGACGCCGGGCGTAGAGCACGCCGGTTGCTCGGATGCGAAGTGGAAGTCTGCGGACGCCGCGCCGGGTTCAACGAGCTCATCTGCGATCAGATCTGGCCAGCAGGACAACCCCGCCCTCCTCGCTCCAAATTCAATATTGAACTTCTATTGACGTGCAGTGTCGTGGGCTACGGTTTGATCGCGTTCTTCCTCGGCCTTGTTGGACGTCTCGGCTGATGTTGAGCGATTGGGAACTCTGGGCTTGTGCCAACCATGTCCTGAAAACCCATGGTGAGAATGCACCGCTTCATGTCGCCGAGCAGATCGGCGCGCTCGCGCTGGCACAGGATGAGGCGGGCATCGCCACTTGGAAGGCCATCGCCAAACGCGTTGCAGAGCTGATGGGGAAGGATCGCCCGACGCGTTTGCAATAAGCCCGTATTACCTCAGTCACATCTCAATGCTGGTCAGCCCATCGGCGAGAGATCGCCTGGAAAGAGAGTGGGCTGAGAGCTCCTGCTGGCATTCCCCTCGCTTTCGATCTCCAAACCCTGCATCCGCTCGACCAGATGGCGCGCGAGATCGACACGAGCATTGCGCTGGGTTCGCGGGTCGTCAGCGCCGAGCCCGACAAGCGTTGCTTCGTAAGCGTGGCGCAGAGGCCGCCTTGTCAGTGTGATTTCCTGTCCTGCGAGGCTTTGCCTGCTGCGCGGCGCTTGGCGATGGCGCCGATCCTGAGGTTTGCATCGCGTTCGTCGATTTCGTCGGGAGCGAATGCTTTGCCGTAGCAACCAAGATGCCACTCGGTGGCGTCGTCGTGCTCGGGGTGTTTGGGGTCTGCGATGGCATCGAGGAAGGCTTCAAAGCCGGGCGTTCCACCACAGTCTTCGGGCGGGGCGCGGTATTCGCCCTCGACGTATCGTGGATATTTTGTTCCGGGTTGGCCTTCTGCGACAGCTTCGACGGTGACGATATGCTTCCAGTTGTCGCCCATGTCGTAGGTATAGAAGAATTGGCGGACATCGCGGTTGAGCAAGGCCTTGAGCTTGGTGTTCCTGGCCGCGAATAGGCGATCGTCGGGCCAGTCGGGATCGAGTACGCCATATCGCCTCTCGCCTACCTCGAACTCCCAGAGATGATAATCGAGCCAGCCCATTGCGGCCTGGATGACATCGTGCAGCATCTTGAGGCTGGCCTCGACGGGCACCTCGACCCTGCGCCAGATCAAGGGGGCGGTATCGGCAAGCGCGATGTGCAGGCGGGCAACCCGGTCGGTCATGCCGCCCTCCTAACTGTCATGGGGCTGACTGGCGCTACATCGGCTGTCCAGTTCCAAGGCATGAGTTCGTCCCAGCGCGAGGCGGGCCAGCCTCCGGCGATCTTCTCGATCACGTCGGCGATATAGGTCTGCGGTTCGATGCCGTTCAGTTTGCAGGTCTCGATAACGGAATAGATCGCAGCGGCGCGCTCGCCGCCCGCCTTCGAACCGGCGAACAGCCAGTTCTTCCGCCCGATGGCAACGGAGCGCATGGCCCGTTCAGCGATATTGTTGTCGATCTCGGCAATGCCCCCGTCGAGGTAACGGGTGAGCGCGGTCCAGCGCTTGCGGCCATAGGCGAGCGCCTTGGCCATCGCCGACTTGGGCGACAGGCGTCGCAGCGCATCGTCGGTCACGACGCGCAGTTCCTCGATCTGGGGCTTGCTTTGGTCCTGGCGGTGCCGTCGACGGACATCGGGTGGCCTGCCGCGTATCTCTTCCTCGATCCGGTACAGCCTTCCAATCCGTTCGAGCAGGTCGCTGGTCAGCGGTGTTGGGCTGTTCTGGTGGTTCTCGAATATCTTGCGCCGGAAATGCGCCCAACAGGCAACTTCACGGATGCGACCCGTGGCATAGAGCTTGTCAAAGCCTGCATAACCGTCGGCCTGAAGCAGACCGGTGAACTGCCTGAGCTCAGACTGGGGATGGATACCGCTGCGGTCAGGGGTGAATCTGTACCAGACCAGTGCGGGGCCTGCGCCGCCTGATGGACGATCATCGACGACATAGGTCCACAGCCTGCCTTGCGCAGTCTTGCCCCTGCCGGGAACCAGCATCGGCACGGGCGTGTCGTCAGCGTGAATTTTGGCAGCCTGGAGACCTTCTTCCCGAATGCGGGTAACGATGGGATCGAGCAGTGCAGCGGCTTGTCCCGCCCAACCGGCCAGGGTGGATCGATCGATATCGATCCCTTGTGCTGCCATCATCTCGGCCTGGCGATAAAGTGGCAGGTGATGATCGAACTTGCTGGTTACCACATGGGCCAGAGTTGCGAAGCTGGCTTTGCCGCGCGCGATGGCCTTCGCTGGAGCACGGGCCTGGACGATCTTCTCGCAGGACCGGCAGCTGTACTTGGGCCGTACGGTGCGGATCACGCGCCACTGGATGGGAGCAACGTCCAGCATCTCGTCTCTGTCTTCGGCGAGCGGGCGCAAGGCACCGCCGCAATCGGGGCAAGTGCAACTGCCTGCTTCCGGTTCGATCCGGCGTTCGATGCGGGCAAGGTGGTCTGGCAGCTGACGGACCGGTGCTGAGCGGTCATTACCGGTACGTGGCGCAGACCTTGCAATATCAGCGACAGCGGCTTCGCCTTCCAGTTCCTCAAGCGCCAGTTCAAGCTGTTCGATCTGGCGGGTGAGCTTCTCCGACGACTGGCCAAAGGTCATCCGCTTGAGTTGGGAAAGTTGGAAACGCAGTGTCTCGATCAGTGTGTCGCGGGCTGCCAGGGCCGCTTCCAGCTCGGCGATCCGGGCATCCTTGTCGATGATGGATGAGGCTTGTTCCGACACCTCCATCCTCTAGCGAATCGGACAGGTCAACGCCAGAAAAACCAACGGAATCTTGTCGCTTTATCCGGCCAGCAAGGGCACTGCCGTTCGCTCGGGCCGACGCCAGTCGATGCCTTCGAGAAGCATCGAAAGCTGCGCCGAGGTGAGGCTCACCTTGCCTGCCTTGGTTATCGGCCAAACGAACCGCCCGCGATCCATGCGCTTGGAAAACAGGCACAGGCCTTGGCCATCGTACCAGAGCAGCTTGACCAGGTCGCCGCGCTTGCCACGAAAGGCGAACAGCGCACCGCAATGCGGGTTCTGGTGCAAAACTTCCTGCGCCAAAACTGCCAGGCCGTTGAAGCCCTTCCTCATATCGGTCGCACCGCAGGCAAGATAGATGCGCGTCGAAGGCGGTAGCGGGATCATCGAGACAGCACGCCGATCACCCGCGCCAAAGCATCGGCATCGACTCCGGCATCTACCGTCAGCTTCACTCCCGAAGGCAGTTCGATCCCGATCTGGCCGCATGTCTGCCCTGGAGGTGGAACAGCCGGGAGTGAGGGCTCCGATACCTCGACCTCGGCAAATGCAGGCAATACCGCCCGCTTCGTCCCGGTCAACTCGCCCGACATCGCAAGGCGCCGCCAGGTGTAGAGCTGCCCGCTGCCGACTTCATGCCGTTCGCAGGCCGACCGAACCGTGCCATCCGGCCCAAAGGCGTCCCGCAAGATCGCCAGCTTCTGCTCCACCGTCCAGCGCCGACGCCCCGACACGCGTCCCACAATCTCGACGCGACTGGTCATATGACCACTCAAATGACCAGTCGTATGACTGCTCGCTTCCTGATCGTCGAAATCGTCCATCATCACCGCTCCACAAAAGAGCGGCAATCAGCCTATCCGACCGGGGAGTGGCAAGGCGGCCTCCAGGCCACGCTTACGTTGCTTCGGACGCGATGGCAATCGCGACTTCGATATGCGTGAACAGGATTTCATCGGCGACTCGGGACATGGTCGCCATGAGAACAAACGCAGAACTAGTAGTCAACCGGCGCCATATGAACCCATGCGGATAGACGCTGCGTCAGATCCCGATTTCGAAGGGCTTTGTGATCGAGCGATCGAGTTCGGGCGGCTCGCGCGCCGGTTCTTGCGAACGATCAGACGCCTTGCCCTTAGCCTGGCCCGTTGCTGCCGCATCGCGCAGCTGATTGACCGTTTCGAGTGCCGAGCGCTTCATTCCCGGATTGCGCTCAACAGCTGCTTCGAGCTTGCCCGCATTGTCGACAAACAGGGTCAGACCATCGCGCAGGCGGGTTATCGTCACGAGGAATGTCTGCTGGTTGGCAAGGTTGCGTTCGCGGCTGTCCATGACGGCAATCCCGCGGTCGGAGGTTAGGCCCTGCGCCATGTGCGCGTTGAGTGCGTAGGCGAGGTCAAGACGCTCGAGCATGGGGTCGCCCAGCCCCAGCCGCTGTTCGGCGCCAAGCGAGGTTTTCACCGTGACGCCCTTCGCATCAACCGCCACGATGCGCGCCTGATCGGCGTTGAGCAGTCCGCGCTTGTGATCCGTCGCCGTCCAGCGAATGCGATCGCCATCGTGGATTTCGAGTGGGCGAACCTCAAACAGACGCAGCGGATCCTGCTCACCCTGCGGTCGCATCTGGCCCGGCCGGAATTCAAAGCGCTTGCCCCGCTCGTTCTGCAGCATCACGCGTTCGCGGGTGGGATCGGTTTCGATCACATCATAACGGCCCTTCTGCAGCCCCTGCCCCCTTTGCCGGCGGTCGACTTCGAGCACCATGCCGGCCGCATAGCTGCGCGAATAGCGCATTTCCTCACGCGTAAGGTTGACGCGCGACAGCACAGTGAGACCCAAGGAACCCGGTCCCAATTCGCCATTGGCCTTGAGCCCGATCTGGACTGCTTCATTCACCTGTCCGCGCAAGTTGCGACCCGAAGCATAAATCGCTGTCACCTCCCGCTCTGCAGGCGAAAGCGATAGCCAGGCCGCCGCGGCGTCGACGGCAGCTGTATTTCCCGACGCGACGACATGCGGGCCAAGATGTCGCAAGGCCTCGTCGATATTTCCGCCCTGCGCTGCATATTGAGCGTCGCGCAACGCCTTATCGCGGGCCCGGAGATTGGTGTTCATGGTGGCCGTTTCGACGCCTGCCTTCTGCATGACGTCAAAGGGTTTGCCCGCGTCGACAGCGCCCAATTGCTTCCTGTCCCCAATGCTGGCGAAGCGGTCGAGCTGGAGCAGATTGGCGAGGCGCACGAGCCTTTCCTTGTCGGCATTGCCGACCATCGAGGCTTCGTCGAGTAGCACCGTGGTACCGCGCAGCGACGCGCGAGCTTCGGCAAGCCTCGCCTGGTCTGCTCCTTCCAGAAGACCCTGATGTTGGCGTAGAAAGCGCGCGACTGTCATCGAGGGAATGCCGGTGTCACGTTCAAGCATCTGCACGAGCGTGTTCTGGACTGCTAGCCCGAGTACGGACTTACCTTCCTCGCGCAAGATGTCCGCCACGGGTTTGAGGACGGTACTCTTGCCTGCGCCAGCTACGCCTTGAATAGCGACAATCCGGTTATGCGAGGCGAGAAGCAGGCGCCCTGCCCCCTCCTGCCCAGGGTTCAATGTCAGGCCGTATTTGAGCTGGGAGAGCGCCTGTAGCCGCTCTCCGGCCACATCAGCTGCGACCACGGCAGTTCCATGCCCGCGTCCGTGCTCGACGGCGGCGATGATGCGCTGCTCGAGCCCGATCGCATCGCGGGTCGTGACAAGATTGCGATCTGCACCCTTGCCTTTTTGCAGGTGGCCCTGGCGCAGCAATTGGTCGACGCGGTGTTCGATGTCGGGGAGCGTGGTGGGCAAGGCGAAGCCTAGCGCTGAGCGATATATCTCGGTCCGCGAGAACGCCGCCTCACGCTCGCCCAAATGCCGGATTGCCGATGCGACCGCATGAACGGCGGCGATCTGTTCGGGCGTCCGTCGCGCCATGTCGCGAGGCACAAGCGGGTCGCCCTGACGTAGCCCCAGACGCTCCGCGAAGGTCGCAGCCAAAAGGCGCGCCCGCTGACCGATCGATCGGACCGAATTTCCAATTCCGGAGACAGAGCCAATGTCGGTGGCGGCCCGTGCATTGGCCTGTGCAATGACAAGCCTCGGATCAAAGCCCAACTGCGCCGCTGCCTCGCGCCATTGATTCACGAGAGCCTGGCGGTCCGCCACTGGTCCCTTATCCGCGCGGGTCATCAATGTGGCTGCATCCAATGCGGCCGGACCTTTTGCCTCCATGGTCGAGTATGCCTCGAGAATCTCGGTGCGGCGCGAACTGAAGGCGTCACGAACGGGTTTTGGGACGCCCACCGCTTCGAAATTGCCATGCTTGCCGAATTCGCCAACCTGGTAGCCGAGCTTTTCTACGGCCAAGCGGAAACGCGCCATGGTCATGGCGTTGAGCAGCGTGTTGTGCTCCCAGAGTTTGTCATTCCTCAGTGCTCGCCACTTGCCATCGGGTCCCTGGGTGACATTGGCAACCACGGCGTGAAAGTGCGCGTTGGGCTCCTGATTACGGTTTGTATCGTGCTGGAAAAGTCCGATCACGAGATTGCGCGTCGCGACCACCCGTTCCTTGCCTCGGACCTCCATGCGGGTTTCGGCGAGATTCTTCTCGGCCCAGGCCAGCGTCTCGCGGAGGGCAGCGCCATAGGCATCGAGGATACGCCTGTCGCCGCCGACCAGGGCAAGAATGGACCAGCTCTTGGGCATCGAGAATGTAAGGTCGGTGCCGGCGCGATGCGCCCTGTTATCGCTCCCGACACGGCTTCCATCGGGCAGCATGCCCTTGAGCACGGCCTCGAACTGCGAGGCTTCAATAACGCCTCGCAGGCCAAGCGTCTCCGCACCTTTGCCAAGCCACGCGCCAGATCTCTCGGCATCGGCACGGGTATAGTAATTGTCGGCGGCAAAGTAGTTGGCAGCGCCGCCGGCGGTGCGGACATTGGCTACAGAGAGCATCAGGTCTCACCCCGCCCGGCGGCGTCTGCCACGTGCGTCACAGTTCAAAATCGCCGAGATCGGGACCCTCGTGCGATGGCTGATCCTGCTCGGGAACGCCGTCTTCGAGCATAAGCTTGCGGGCTTCTGCCTCTCGCTGGCGCTGGGCTGTCCGGTCAACGGCTTGCTGCTTATCCGATGGCGGATTGGCACGCGGCAAGTCGCTTCGGCGTCCCTCCTTCACGCCATTCGATGGATCCTTCTCATCGGGATGATCGCCTTTGCGGAGCGCCGCATTCGTCGGCAGCAGCGGACGGGAATTGCGCGGCGTTGCTTTGCGCTCGTCGGGCGACGATCGTCGCGGATGACCGGATTTGCCTGACGGCTTCCTGGTGTCGTCAGGAACGTCCTTTTCGTCCTGTTTCGCCGCCTGCTGGCGTGATCGCTTGGCATCCGCCTCGACTACCGGCTCAAGCGGAAGAGTACCTTGCTTTGGGACGACAGGCTTGCCTGCCCCGTCATCGTTCGACGAAGGATGTTCGCTCTGGTTTGTTGGCGGATTAGCAGACGTCTGGCCGCACCCAGTTTCGCCTTCGGCTTTCCGGATTGGCTCTCGATCCTTGGCCCGACCGACGAAGACATGTGCGTTTCTTTCCCGGTCTATCGGCTTCAAACGGACCGGCGCTGCAGGAAAGCCATCCGGGAATTTGATGAAGCCTGACAGGCGCGGCAGGTTCATCAACTGGTCGGGCAGCAGCAAAGGCTCGATATGCTTGCGCGGCGTCAGGCTGACGGCGTCGCGAGCATTGTTGTAGCCATAGGTGTAGCCCTCTTCCATGTCGCGAACCTGGCGATGGCCGATGAAGTCGGAACACCAGGTAGCTGTCTCGCGGTCTGCCGTACCGAGGATCAATTTTGTCCGGGCAAGCGATGCAAGCGTCATCGCCATGTTCTCACCGTAGACCTCCTTGAGCTTGGCGTAGGCATGGATGCCGGTGACGATTGCGCCGCCGAAATTGCGCGCCGTCTGCAGGCCCTTTTCGAGAGCGGGGAGCCGGTGAAGCGCACCCAGCTCGTCGATGAAGAACCAGCATTTGAGGTCCTTGGTGCGGGGCATCGTCATCAGCGTATTCATCGCCGTATCGAGCCACAGTGTGAGAAGCTGCGCGCACACGCTCATGTCGACGTAGCGCGCGGAGATGAAGACCATCGAGCCACTTTTCTTGGCGTTAGTGCCTTCGTCTTCATTGGCGCCCTCCTCGATCCAGTCTCGGACCGAAAAACGGCGCCCGGAAGTGGGCAAGAGCTTCAGCGCCTTGGCGTTCACGTTGAACACTGCCCGGATCGATTCCGCCATGCGCGCGGCTTCAGGAGCAGTCAGGGGATCGGCGATCGTGCCTCGCATCATGGCGTGGACCCGCGAGAGATCAGCGGTCATCAGTTCGCGGGCAAGCGCAGCATTGGTGCCCCGCCCTTCGGCCACCAGCTTGAGGCAGAACTCGACGAACAAGGCACGCGCCGCGATGACCCAGAACTGCGCCTCCCCGCCCCCATCATGGGGCACGAGGGCTTCCGCTGCCGCCCAGAATTCACCTTCGGTGCGGCATTCGTCGAAGAGGCTCCATTGGGGACAGCGCGCGTCTAGCGGGTTCAGAATGATGTCCCGGTCGGCCTGGTAGAAGTGTTCGATAAAAGCGCCGGTGAGGTCGAAGACGACGCAGCGCTGTCCCTTGGCGCGGGCTTCGGCAATCATGTCCGACATGGCGACAGTCTTGCCCATGCCGGTGGTTCCGATGAGCATGGCGTGGCTCTGTTCGAGCCGCCAGGGATAGACAACTGTCGCAAGATGCGAGGGCCGGTATGGAAATGCCGCGGACAGTTCCTTGGGCGAACACAGATGCCATTTCCAACCCATGGCGCTCGAAAGCTCTCGGGCGCGCTCGCGCTGGTTGTGCCCGCGCAGCTCATCGACCAGTTCCGGTAGCGTAACGAGCATGGCCCCGCGCTCATGCTTTCGCTCTTTCGAGCGACTGCCGAAGCGCGCTGCGAACCAGTAGAACAGCACGAACGTCGGCACGAGAAGCAAGGCCGAACGCACCAGAGCATCGCCCAGCAAGTCGAGCAGATGATCCCACGCACGGATCACCGGCGGATAGGCATCGAGCATTATGATGGGGATCTGGACGGTTCCTCCGAACCCCGTTTCGAGTGCGACCTGTTTGGCCGGATCGAACTCCATGAAGCCGTAGATGGCAGCATAAATTCGCATCCAGACGAGGTAGGCTTCGTGATCGCTCAGCCCTGCCGAAATGGTCCACCAGCTAGTCCAGGAAATGCCGATGGCGGCGATGATCAGCGGCCCCTTGAGGCCTGCTGCAAACATGAAGCTGAAGTGTCCGAGCAGCTGACTTCCGCGCGTGAAGTTGACGAGGTTACGCTTCATCGGAACCTCCCTCGCTGGCGTTTGCGGTGAGCCCCAGTTCCTTGCATTTGCGCGCGTAGGCCTGATGGGCTCGCTCACGCAGACTGTGATCGGCATGCCCTGCGAGAAGGGCATCAACGCCGACCATCGTGAACACTGATTGACGGCTGATGCGGTCGACCGATGTCTCGAGCTTCGATGCAAGATCGTCATTTTCGCATGCCTGCGAAAGCAGCGACCGGATCCATTCGCTGACGCTGATATCGCGCCGCTTTGCTGCGGTACGAACCCGCTCAGCGAGCTCGACGGTGACATGTACCTGGAGAGATTTTGGCCGTGTCATGCACGGACTCCTTGTGGTCAGGAGCCCGGAACGCACTGCGAAAGGCGGTTTTTGTCTAAATCAGAAACGAGGACATGTCAAGAACACTCGGAATGCGCAGGAACGCGCCATTCCTGGCTGCCTTCAATCAAATGCGATTGGCGAATTGGCGACCATTCATTTCTGATTGAGAAGCTGCCATTTTTGCAAGAATCCATCAACACGCTGTCTTTACACTCTTTTTTATCGCCTCCCGCTTGCGATTTGTCGCGTAGGGTGTGCCGGTCAAGCCGGTTTCAAAGTGCGTCTGTTTATCCAGCTTTTCAGGCTCATCGACTGTCGAGTTATGGTTCTGATTCCGGTGGGATTTCGCGCAAATGAGCGGCATCCGAGCGATCAGACCACGGTGAAAGTTTTCGGCACAGTTCGTTTGAGTACACCCCCTTTGTTCGCGATTGGGGACCAAATAGCCATCATTGAATAGCGATCCCGTCGTACCGGGATGCGATTCTTGTCACCAACTTCGACGTATCGCCAGAAGGCCTTCTCTGCAGACATCTGGTCGATTCTAATCGGAGATTACAAGGCCTCGAAGTTTCACGCCTAGCCGAAAGCCGACGCCCGAGACAGCGCATCCGGCATTGATACGATAACCAAAGCCTATTTCAGCCTCCACGCGCTCACTGGCTAAGGCAGCGCATCGCCCCTAACGCGAAGGATCTGCTGTGATACGCCGCTACCTGCCCATCGCTCTGACGCTGTATATCGCGTTTGTGTTCATCCAGTCGCTGTTCTTCAAGTTCAGCAACTCGCCGGAAACGCAGTATATCTTTGGCACGCTGGAGGTTTGGGGGGCTTCGCTCGGACTACCGGGCTTGTTCGCCCCATCCGGCATATTCTCGCAATATGTGGTCGGCACAGGAGAACTGATTGCCTCGGCCTTGCTGCTGGCGGGGCTGTCTCAGCGGTTACGCATTTTGCGTCCGGTTGGGGCCTTGATGGCGATCGGGGTGATCTCCGGTGCCATATTCTTTCACCTTTTCACACCGCTAGGCGTTTCAGTGCTTAACACCGATGGCACCCACGATGGCGGCGAATTGTTCGCGCTGGCTTGCGGCGTGTGGGTGGCGGCGGCGCTGCTGCTGTGGCTGAGCAAGGACACCATTGGCCAGATGGCACTTCGTCTGCGCGGGCGCGGGTAAGATGCTGGCCGATTTGTTGGCCTTGGCCCAGCAACAGCCGTGGTTTCTTGGTCTTGCGCTCTTCGCAGCGACATTCATCGCAGAGGATTTGGCGACGATTGCCGCCGGGGTATTGGTTGCACAGACCCCCGCCGACCCAGTCATCGCCGTGGCAGCAGTCATCTTGGGCACCGCCACTGGCGACTTGGCCTTGTACGCCGCCGGCCGATGGGGCGCAGGCACCGGCATTGGCCGAAAGTTGCGCGGCCGGTCTGACGTGCGGCGGGCCGAAAGCTGGATCGCGGGCCGAGTGCTGGCCTTGGTGTTTGCGGCCCGGTTCCTGCCCGGATCGCGCTTGCCCATATACACCGCCAGCGGGTTAATTCGCGCGCCCTTTGCGCCGGTGGCCGCCATTATCGTGCTCACCACGCCGCTTTGGACCGGCGGGTTGTTTGCAATCGCCTGGCTTGCCGGAGCGGCGGAGGCGCAGCATCTCTTGGCGGCAGCACTGCCTGCCGGAGTGGTGCTGACAGCAGCGGCGCTGCTGGCGCCGCGCTGGTTCTCAGGCCCACGCCGTGGCCCGGCACTGACATGATCGGCGCTACGCGATGAATGACGGATTCCTGAATCTTGCGATCACCACCTCTTCGGCAGCCGCAACCGCTGCGATCCATCAATTCGCCGAAGAGTTGCTGAGCCACGGCGCCGGGGCGAGGGTGATCTTCGATGCAACCGAGGCAGATGCGGAATGCGCGCTGGCTTACGCCTATGCGGCGGCGCTGTTCCTCACCCAGCTTACCCGCGAAGGCCAGACGCAGGCCGCACCGCACCTTGCGGCTGCGCAGCGACTAAAGGGCCGGTGCAACCCGCGCGAAGCCATGACCCTCGCAGCCATTGCCCACTGGTGGGAGGGCGATGAGCGTAGCGCTGTCGCTGCTTGGCGCGAGGTGCTCATTTTAGCCCCGGAGGATCTCGTCGCTGCCAAGTTTTGCCAGATCCTCGAATTGTCGATCGGCGACGTCCGCGGCATGGTGCACTCAGCGCAATTCACCAACGCGATCGCGAAGCCAAGTGGCTATGCTGGCGGATTGCTTTCCTTTGCCCTGGAACAGGCGGGAGAGGCTGAAACGGCGCTTCGCTACGCGCGGCAGGCGGTCGCACGCAATCCCGACCGCGATCCCTGGGCACAACATGCTGTCGCCCATGCCCTCGCTGCGCTTGGCCAACCGTGCGAAGCCCGGTCGTTTCTTCAGGATCATTCCGGCAGCTGGGAGCGATGCTCATCATTCATGCTGACCCATAACTGGTGGCACCTTGCACTGATTGAGCTGGACTTTGGCGATCCAGACCTCGCTTTGGCCATTTATGATCAGCGCGTTTGGGGCGTGCGAAAGGGCCACACGCAAGACCAGATCAATGCCATTTCGCTGCTGATGCGGTTGGATCTGCGCGGCGTCGTTCCCGCCGCGCGGTGGTCAGACATTGCCCATGTCATCGGCGACCGCGTGGATGATCGGATCAACGGCTTTCTCGATCTGCACTATCTGATCGCCTTGCTAAAAAGTGGCCACTCTGCCGAAGCGCAACGGCTCGAACGGGCGTTGCACGAGCGATCCGAAACATTCGGACTGGCTCGAGGCATCGCGCTGCATGCGCGCGGAGATTATCCGGCTGCAGTCGCAGCATTTAGCGAGGTTGAAGGGCGCGTTCATCGCGTTGGCGGCAGCAATATCCAACGCCAATTGTTCGCTGCGATCCATGCCGACAGTATTGCCCGCTCACAGCAACACACGCGCTTCCTTGAGTCGGAGCATGAAAATGCCTCAGGATAGCGAACCCACTGCCCTGCAGGCGATGCCCGCGTTCGGCGGCGGCCCGCCCCTGTCGCATTTCGAATTCTGGCCGGCCTGGCTGTTTTATGCGCCGGTGTGGCTGTGGATCGTGGGGCTGATGGTGCGATATCGCAGCATCCGTCTGCCGCTCATCGCCAATGTCGGGTTTCCGGCGGGAGGGTTGGTCGGAGAACGCAAAAGCGAGCTGTTCGCGCGCCTGACGGGGCCAGAGCGGGCGCATCTGCCCGGATATGTGGTAGTCACACGCACGTCTGAGGAGCCCCACGCCGCCCTGCCGCAGATCACGGCACAACTGGCCGCCGCCGGACTCGAATATCCGTTGGTGGCCAAGCCTGACATTGGCTGCCGCGGGGCCGGGGTGCAGCCGATCCGGGGAGCCAACGATCTGGCCCGCTATCTCGAAGACTTTCCCTGCGGCGAGACATTCCTGCTGCAACGCATGGTCGATGTGGAGGGCGAGGCGGGTGTGTTTTACGTTCGCCAGCCCGGTGCCAGCCGTGGCCGCATCGTCTCGCTAACGCTGAAGTATTTTCCCAAGGTTACGGGTGACGGTCATTCCACCTTGCGCGAACTGATTGAGAGGGATCCGCGCGCAGGCCGGGTGCCGCAACTCTATCTGGCACGGTTCCGGCATCAGCTCGACGATGTGCTGCCTGCCGGCACTGTTCAGAGGCTGGTGTTTTCGGGAAGCCATTCGAAGGGCGCGATCTTTCGCAATGGCGCGGCCCATATTGCGCCGGCCATGGAGACTCGGTTTGATCGGATTGCCGATGCCATTCCCGGCTTTCACTTCGGACGCTTCGACGTGCGCTTTGCTGATTTCGCCGCGTTCCAGCGCGGTGAGGATTTCGCGATCATCGAATATAATGGTGCAGGCGCAGAAATGACCCACATCTGGGATAGCCGCATGAGGTTGGGCGAAGCGTGGTGGACCCTGTGCCGACAGTTCTCGCTGCTGTTCGCCATCGGCGCAGCCAATCGCAAGCGCGGCGCCCGGCCCGAAAGCTGGCGGGCGTTCTTGCAGCAATGGCAGCGTGAAAAGTCGCTGGTGTCGCGCTATCCCATCACGCGATGACATTGCCCCCGCCGATCGATTGGCCCGCTGCGGGCATAGGCCAAGGACAGGACTTGCCCGCCGAGCGCCGTGTCACGCGGGACAATTGGCGGATCTATCCTTACTCCCGGTGGGGGTTCCAGCATACGCGGGAATTGGTTCCGTCGCGAGCCTTGCGGCCAAGCCCGTCGCCGCGCGCGCTGACCGTTCAAGCCGCCCCGCTCGACCAGCTATGCTTCGATGATGAGGCTGGTCAGCCGATGACCTGGGCCGAATTTGAACGCCGTACCTATTGCGACGCAATGATCATCCTGAAGCAAGGCGCGATCATCCACGAAGCCTACCACAACGGCATGACCCCGGCGACGCCGCACCACAGCTTCTCGGTCAGCAAATCCTTTGTCGGACTGCTGGCGGAAATGCTGATCGCCGATGGCACGCTCGACAGCGCGGCACCTGCCGCGCTTTATGTGCGGGAATTCTCGCAAACCGCCTTTGCCGCTGCATCCGTCCGCGATCTGCTGGACATGACCGATGGCGCCGCGTTCGACGAGGATTACGCCAATCCCGATGCCATGGTGCACCGCTATTCGGCCAGTTACTGGTCGCCCGCGCAGGCCAATTTCGGCGCACGCGCGGCGCTGCTGCAATTCACGCATTGCGACCATCCGCCCGGCTGCGGCTTTGCCTATCGCACCCCGGTGGCCGATGCGCTGGGCTGGGTGATTGCGCGCGCGAGTGGGCAGCGGCTGGCCAATCTGTTTGCGCAGCGGCTGTGGCATCCCGCCGGTTGCTGCGACGACGGGCATATCCTCGTTGATCTGGCGGGCGACGAAATCGCCGCCTCCGGGCTCAATGCAACCGCGCGCGACATGGCGCGCCTCGCATTGATGGTGGCTGAGGGCGACCAGATCCCAAGCCCCGCCCGCGCCAGCATCGTGGGTGGCGGTGACCGCCAATTGTTCGCCGCGTCCAGCTATGTCGCGCGTTCGGCGGGTTCCTATCGCAGCCAATGGTGGGTGTCGCATGACGCCCATTCGAGCATCAGCGCGCTCGGCGTGTTTGGCCAAAGGGTTCTGATCGACATGGACACCGGGCTGATCATGGTGCGCTTCGGCTCGCATCCGCTGGCCTCCAATCTCCACACCGATGGGCTGCACCGCTTGGCGATGGATGCCTTGCGGCGCTTCCTCGCCTAAGGCGGTGCAGCCCCCGATCAATACATGTGCTGACCGCCATTGATGCTGATGGTCGATCCGGTGATGAAGCCGCTTTCCTCCGCGCACAGGAAGTCCACCATGCGCGCAATTTCATGCGCTTCGCCCAAGCGGCCAACCGGGATCTTGGCGATGATCTTGGCGAGCTGTTCCTCGGGAACCGCCGCGACCATGTCGGTGGCGATATAGCCTGGCGCGACCGTGTTGACGGTGACGCCATAGCGCGCCGTCTCCTGCGCCAAGGCCTTGGTGAAGCCATGCAATGCTGATTTCGCGGCTGAATAATTGACCTGGCCAAACTGGCCCGCCTGCCCATTGATCGATCCGATATTGACGATCCGCCCCCAGCCGCGTTCGCGCATACCGGGCAAGACCGCCTTGACCATGTTGAAGCTGCCGCCAAGGTTGGTGTCGACGACCGCGTCAAAATCCTGCCGCGACATCTTCAGCACCGAACTATCGCGGGTGATCCCGGCGTTGTTGATCAGAACATCAACCGGGCCATGGGAGGCGGCAATCGCACCCGCAGAAGCCTCGCATGCCTCATGATCGGCAACATCCCATTGAAAGATCGCGATCCCCGTGCGCTCGGCAAAAGACCTCGCGCGTTCAACATTGCCGACATAGCTGGCCACAACCCGGTAGCCTGCATCGCGCAGAGCGACACTCACAGCCTCACCGATTCCCCGGGTTCCGCCCGTAACAATTGCCACGCGCCCCATTGTTTCTTCTCCCTTGACTTTGATTCTTTGCAGAAGGGTCGTCGGGCAGGCCGCCCATAGAAGGCGCGCCCGACGACCCTCCGACCCGCGTTACGCGTCCTGCGACGGCTCCATGCTCTTGGCGGTGGCCAACGCCTGCTGCTGCAATGGCGCGAAAATCCCGCCCATCGCGGCGAACATCGCCTGAGACAGGCGAGCGGTCTCACCAATCGCGGCAGCGAATTCCGCGCGGGCAAAATCGCCCTGCATTTGCACCAGCTCGGGCACCGACTTGGCCTCGGTCAACGCCCGTGCGGCGGCGGTGGTGCGGTCAGCGCGCTGCTTGGCATAATCGGCCACGTCCCGGGCGATGGCTTCCAACGCGCCAGAGGCCATGCGCGAGGATTCGAGCAGGGCATCGACATTGCTGCGCGACGTTGCAGCCGCGACATCGACCGCCTTGAGGCCCATCTCCATCGCTTCGCGCGATTTGGCGGCGACGTCTTCAAACCGGGTTTGGGCCATGGTCATCGCCTGCTGGGCCGATGTCGTCAGCATTGCGGCCGGCGTGGGCTGGGCTGCTGGTTCCGCCGGGGTAGTAGCTTTTGTAGTGTTGGCCATCGGGTCATCCTTTCCTGTTATTGAACGTGCTTCTCGTGATGACGCAGAGAGGGGGCTCTGCGCCTTTCACCGCTTGGTGAAATGCTGAGTGTTTCTGCGACGGGGCCGCTTTGCCGAGGCTGAAGCGGATCGCCCGCGTCAGGCGCTCGGGACGTCCATCATTTCGCCAGCGACGGACTCGTGGAGGATGAACCCTTCCAGCGGATCGCTCGCGTCACGCCAGGGTGCTTTGGCAAGCATCTCGCTGGTGTGGGCATAGCCGGCGTCCCACCGTTCACGAATGCCGCGCGGGCTAAAGTCGACATCCTTGGTGTGATCTTCATGGTCGAGCTGCGGCGCAAGCAAGCGGACCACATGCATCCGGGTTGAGCAGCCATAGCAGGTCAGCTTGGAGAGCTCGTCAGCGGGGATAGTTCCGGCTGGTACCAACCCCGCAAGCTCCTGAACGACATGCCGCAGCTTGTGCAGCTGACGCTGGCGCTTGATATGCGCGTGGGCGCGGCTGGAATACTGGATGTCTTTCTGCCGGTTGGTGACTTCCCAGATCGATTTGGGTTCGCTGCCATGCGGGTTCCACAGGTGGACCGCGAAAACGAGGGCGTCTTGTCGGGGGTTGTCATCAAACACGACCTCGACCGGCGTGTTCGAGACGATGCCGCCATCCCAATACAACTCGCCGTCGATGCGAACGGCCGGGAAGGCGGGCGGCAATGCCCCTGATGCCAGAATGTGGCGGATATCGATGGGCATGTCGCGCGAGTCAAAATAGTGCATGTCGCTGGTGCGGACATTCGCCGCGCCAACGGTCAGCCGGGTTGGCCCTGAGTTGATCAGATCGAATTCGACCAGATCGGCCAGCGTATCGCGCAGGGGCTGCACCGAGTAATACCCGGCAGCCTCTGGCCCCAGCGGCATCCGCTGACCCATGAACGCCAGCGGATTGGGCGCGAAAAAGCCGGGAATGCCCTGCATCACCGCGCTCATCGTGCGCAGCGGGCTGAACAGATTGGCGAAGGGCCCGTCAAACATCTGCCCATGCTCGACCCGGCTCCAGAACTCGCGCAGCTTGTCCAGTCGGTCGGCGGGCGCGCTGCCGGCAATCAGGGCGGCATTGATCGCGCCAATCGAGGTGCCGATCACCCAGTCGGGTTCAACCCCGGCTTCATGCAGCGCCTGATAGACCCCGATCTGATACGCTCCCAGCGCGCCGCCACCCTGAAATACGAGCACGGTCTGCCCGAGGCCGGCGATTTCTTTCTTCAAGTTCTTCGTCATGATTAATCCCTTCGCGAATTCAAAAGCTAAGCGGTCGCAGTGCCGGACGGGGCACCAGCGTGGCGGGCAGATCAGGCGCGACATCGCCGGTGATGAGCCGCGCGCCGCGGGCAAATGTCAGGTAGTTCCAGAACCAGCTGGCACCGACCACGAAGCGGTTGCGAAAGCCCGACAGGAACCAGATGTGGGCCACACACCACAACAACCAGGCGACATGGCCTGACACTGTGACGCGGCCAAAATCTGCCACTGCGTGATTGCGGCCAATCGTCGCCAGATTGCCGTAATCGCGGTAGGTAAACGGCTGGAGCGGCTGACCTTTCAAGCGCGCCTTGATGCACTTGGCGACATGTTCGCCCTGCTGCTTGGCGACCGGCGCCACACCGGGCAGCATTCGTCCCGTGGCATCGGTGCAGGCCGCCGTGTCACCGATGACAAACACATTGTCCCGGTCCGGCACCAACAAATCGGGGCCAACGATCACCCGGCCCGCCCTGTCGCCCGGAACATCAAGCCATTCCGCCGCGCGCGATGCCTGCACCCCGGCGGCCCAGATCGCGGTCCCGGCCGGGATGAATTCCTGGCCGACCGTCACGCCCATTTCATCGACGGCCTCAACCTTCTGGCCGAGCCGGACTTCCACGCCCAGTTGCTCGATCGACAATTGGGCCTTGGCCGACAGGCTCTCTGGGAAGCCGGGCAATAGCCTGTCACCGCTCTGGACGAGGATCACCCTCGAGCAATGCGGCGTGATGGTGCGGAAATCATTCGACACCGAACGGCGGGCAAGCTCCGCGATCGCGCCCGCCATTTCGACCCCGGTCGGCCCACCGCCGATAATCACGAAGGTCAGCAGGGCATGGCGCTTGTCGTGATCCTGCTCGATCTCGGCCCGCTCCATCGCCAGCAGGATCTTGCGCCGCACTGCCGTGGCATCTTCCACCGTCTTGATGCCGGGGGCAAAGGGCGCCCAGGCATCCTTGCCGAAATAGCTGTGCCGCGCGCCGGTCGCGATCACCAGCCAGTCATACGACATCGGCTCGCAATCACCGAGGATGATCCGCGTATGCTCGGCGTCGATGCCATAAACACGATCCAGCACCACCCGGGTGTTCTTGCTGCCCTTAACGATGCTGCGGATCGGGGCCGCGATCTCTGCTGGCGAAAGGCCGGCGGTTGCAACCTGATACAGCAAGGGCTGGAACAGATGGTGGTTGCGCTTGTCGATCAAAGTGATGTCGACATCGGCATTGCGCAGACCACGCGCCGCCGCAAGACCGCCAAAGCCGGCCCCGACGATCACGACATGGGGGCGCTTGTCGGTGGTCATTGCCCAGTCCAGCCGCCATCCACCGGCAAGGCGACGCCGGTGATCGAGCGCGCAGCATCGCCGCACAGGAACACCGCAACCGCGCCCAATTCTTCAACCGTGACGAACTGTTTGGTCGGCTGGGCGGCGAGCAGGACGTTGTTGATCACATCTTCGCGGCTGATCCCGCGCGCCTTGGCGGTATCGTCGATCTGCGCTTCCACCAGCGGCGTCCAGACGTAGCCCGGGCAGACCGCATTGCAGGTGATGCCAAATTGCGCGCCTTCCAGGGCGACGGTCTTGGTCAGGCCGAGCACCCCGTGCTTGGCGGCCACGTAGGCGCTCTTGTAAGGGGAAGCGATCAGGCCGTGGACCGAAGCGAGGTTGATGATCCGGCCCCATCCAGCCGCCTTCATTGCCCCAAACGCGGCGCGGGTGGTGTGGAAGCTGGCCGACAGGTTGAGCGCCTGAATGGCGTTCCACTTATCGACCGGGAAATCTTCGATCGGGCTCACATGCTGGATCCCCGCATTGTTGACGAGGATATCAGCCTTGCCGAACTGTGCGATCGTGCTGGTCACCAGATGTGCCGCCTCGCCCCCGTCGAGCAGGTTGGCTGCGTTGTAGGCAACCTGGACATTGGCAGATTGCGCAAGTTCGCTGCGGGTTCTTTCGATATCTTCCGGATTGCCAAGGCCGTTGAGAACAATGTCCGCTCCTGCCGAGGCGAGGGCGCGGGCAATCCCGAGGCCGATCCCGCTGGTCGAGCCGGTGACAATGGCAACCCGGCCATGAAGCGGCGCGGTGGTTTGGGGCGTTGCTGAGGCTTGCATGGACATATTCCCTTGTGGTTCGATGACCGGGATATGCCGATGGTTGGCGGGTGGCTGAAATGCCGTTTGATCATCGAAGCCATGCCGACAAGCGAATGGCTGTCCCACCCTTTCAGTCCTAATTGGTAGCCTCGTCGCCGGGGACAGATAATCGCTGCCCTTGCTTCATTTGGGTGACGAACCTGTTCTATCAGAAGGAAAAACCATGAAGAAGATTCTTGCAGTAGCGACTGCGGTTGCTTTGGCCGGCATGGCCACTCCCGCTTTGGCTGGCTCGTGCCCGTTGGGCCAGGAAGGCGCCAACCCGCTCAAGGGTGCCGCGACCATGCCTTCGGACGTGACTGACTCGGTGCTCGGCACTGTCGATCTGGGCCCGGAGATCAGCGTTGCGGGCCGCAGCCTGCGTCTGCGGATGCTGGTGCTTCAACCGGGCGGCGTGGTGCCGATGCACAGCCACAAGGATCGTCCGGCGCTGATCTTCACCGCCAGCGGCTCGGTCACCGAATACAGCTCGGCCTGCAAGGTGCCGATCGTGCACAACGCTGGTGAGGTTTCCACCGAAACCAATGGTGTGACCCACTGGTGGAAGAACACCGGCACGACCGTGGCGGTGCTGTACTCTTCGGATGTGCACAATGATGAAGCGGAAACCCGCAGCGCGATGCAGTAAGACAAATAGTCTTGACGCTGCATAAAAATGGCTTGCTGGCACCTTGCAGATTTCATGCAAGGTGCCAGTCTGCTTTTGGAAAATGGATGGACTGATGGGCGCGCAGGATCGCACGCAGATGATTGAGCAAGACTCAATGCCGCACGGATTTGATCCGAGCCCGGCACGATCCGGTTTGTCTGTTCGCCTGGCGAGCGATTGTGCCGATATCGAAGCGGCACAGAAATTGCGCTGGGATGTCTTTCGCAGCGAGCTGGGTGCCAATCTTTCCCATAGCCGCGCCTTGGACATTGATCCCTATGATGCGGTTTGTGACCACTTGCTGGTGGAAGACTCCAGCGCCGGGGCCTGCCGGGTGGTGGGCACCTATCGCCTGCTGCGCCAAAGTGTCGCGCAGCGGCACTCAGGCTTCTACAGCGCGGGGGAATATGACCTCAGCCCGCTTGCAGGCGGAGCGGGTGAATTGCTGGAACTGGGCCGGTCTTGCGTTGCAGCTGGCTATCGCAACGCCGCAACCATTCAGCTGCTGTGGCGCGGGATCGCCCAATACCTTGAAGACAACCAGATCAGCATGATGTTCGGTTGCGGCAGCTTTCACGGCACCGACCCTGCACAGCACGCCGATACGCTATCCTATCTGCACCACCATCATCTCGCGCCGCCCGCCCTGAGAGTTCGGGCGTTGGAGGATCGCTTTGTCGAAATGGCCCAATTGCCGCACGGCTCCTACGATCCGCGCCAAGTGATGCGCAAGCTGCCGCCGCTGATCAAGGCCTATCTCAGGGTCGGCGCGATGGTTGGCGATGGCGCAGTCGTCGACCATGAATTCAACACCACCGATGTGTTCATCGTGATGCCCACCAGCGCCATTGCGCAGCGCTATCGGGATCGGTTTGTCGCGGCGGCATAGGCTTCCAGCATCTGCTGGCGAACGCGCGCGGCTAGAGTCTTGCGGTCGTTTTCCATTGGGGCAGGCGGCAAGAAAACGGCGCGCGCCAGCGTCATCTGCCGCGACAGACGCGCTGCGCCCGAAACCAGGTCATCATCGCCGATCCAGGCCACTTCGCGTCGGCGCTGCGGCGTTAGAGCAGTCCCATCACGGGCGAGATAGGCGAGGATGACGGGTTGGACCGCGATGGCTGCATCGGCCGCCGCGAACAGGCTGGTACGGAACGGCAGAATTCCGCTGCCATCCGAGGTTGTGCCCTCGGCACACAGGATTACCGATCGCCCCGACGCCAGCCGTTCGCGGATCGCCTCGACTTGCCCCTGAGTGCTGCCCTTGCGCTGCCGCTCGACGAACACCGGGCCAAGGCGCTGAGCCAACCTGCCGATGACCGGCCAGTTCCGCAGGTCAGCGCGAGCGACAAAATCGGCATCGAGCAGCGAGAGCATGACCGGGATGTCGGCCCAGCTGATGTGGTTCATCACAAACAGGGTACCTGCCTGCGCGGATATGCTGCCGTGCCATTCGACCGAAAGGCCGAAGCCTCGATTGATCGCCCGGAAAAATGCGCGCTCATGGCTGCGACGGTCGGCAGCCGCGCTGATCATCCATGGCGGTATACGCCAGGCCGCCGCCGTCAGCGTCGCCGCAGCCCGCGCTCGGCCAAAACTGCGCCTTGAATGATCCTTCACGGCCGCAAAAATCGGCGTTCGGCGAGGATCGCCGCCCAGATCGTCACGCACATCACCAGCACGGCAACCCACGCATAGCTCCACAGCAAGGGCAGGCCGACCAGGATCAACCCGTCATTGCTGCCAGGGATCAGCAAGCTGCCCCACCCCATCAGCATTCCGCCGAGGAAGCACCGCAGCATCAAACGCCAGCTCGGCCAGCGCCAGTTGAACGCCCCGGCCGTCCAGCCGCCGATCGACGCGCCAACCAGCAATGCGAGCAGCAGCAGGCTCTGCACCACCGCCGCCGGCGCCATGCCCGCCGCAAGTTGAATGAACAGATCGGTGTAAGCCCAGGCGCCCGCGACCACGAAGAGGATCACGAAATTGATGCCGATGAAAATCGTCGCTTCATGCGGCCGCCAGACGGTTCGCCAGTGGAAACCCTCCCGGCGCGGATCGCGAAAAATCGTCACCAGTCGCCACACTGCATAGGCCAGAAACAGCGGCGCCAGCCACATCGGCAAGGTCGACGCAGGTGCCAACGTTGCCATCGGTTCCGGCCGCATCGCCGCGAAGAGCGGGGCAAATGTCACCGCTCCAACATAAAAGCCAAATGGACTGGTGAGGTAAGCAATATTGCCCGAACCAATGTGGGCGACCGAACCGAACACGCAGGCGCGGTTGATCTGCGCGCCTACGCCCAGCAACGCGCCGCCCAGCAGCGTCCAGCCGGTCAATGCAAAACCGCCCGGAAACTGCGGGAGCACGCCAAGCGCGCGCGCGGTGAGCAGCCCGCCGGCGACCCACAGCGAGGTTTCCGCCATCGCCAACAACCGGTTCGGCTTTCGGTCGTGGACAATTTCATTGACCGCCGCGACCATGCAGGTTGCGCCGCGCTGGATGGCAAAGCCCATCAGCGCGGCGCATATGGCTGCCAGGAGAAACGCCGCACTGGCAACCGGAATGGTCACCGGGTGACGCTCGACGCGATCGACGTGGCGACCGCATTGGCCATCGCGAACTGCGCATCGCGGTCCTTGATGCCGAAGCGGTTGGCGATGTAGCCGAACTCGGTCCAGGCCACGCTGACGCTGCCGTCGGCTTCTTCAAGGATCAGCATCCGAACCGGCCAATCGAGACCCGAATAAGGGTTGGACGACAAGAATTGCACGCCGAGCGGCGGATTACCGAACAAGATCAAGCGCGACGGACGAATGGCGATATCGGCGCTGGCGCCAAGCTGCGATTGGTCGATCTCGGTGAAAAACCGTATGCCCTTGTCCGCAATATCGGCCTTGAGCCGGCGCACGGTCTCATCGATGCCATAGAGGCTGCGGATCCGCACAACACCTTGCGCGGTAGCGGTCGGCGCGATCGTTGTTGCAGCCGGCTGCTCTGGCGCCTGCGCGGAAACGGCGGTCGGTGCGATCATCATGATGGCGCACAGCGAAGTCAGCATTTTTTTCACAGCAGGGTTCCTTTACGGTTGCGAAATTGGGGCGAGGTTGTGTTCCCGCGCCGCCATTTGCCCGTTCAGGAACCGCAACTGAAATCGCATTCCGACATGACTGTCATAACCTTGAGGCATTTTTGATTCCGGCCGGGTGCTGTAGACGGTTGCTTGAACAGCATAGCCAGAGATACGATGGCAACGGGCACGGGCAGGGAAACACACATGGCGGAAACGCTGATAGCCGCTCTCGAAAGCACCTTTGAAGAAGCGCGCAACCTCTACGGCACACTTGGCGAGAAGCTTCGCTTCGTCGCCGAAAAGATGGAGGAGCTTTCACCTGCTTACTGCCAGCAGGTCGATGATTTCATTCACCGCCTGGAGCAGGCGAAGGCAGGTGTCAGCGCGCCGCAGGTTGGTGAGCCGATGCCGGATTTCATCTTGCCTGACGATCAGGGCCGTTTGGTCAGCCTTCAGCAGATGCTGGAGGTGGCGCCGGTGGTGATCACTTTTCTGCGCGGGCATTGGTGCCCCTATTGCCGCCTCAACGCAATCGGCTTGTCTGGGATCGAAGAGGCAATCGCCCCGGTTCAGATCGTTGCGATATCGGCCGAAACGCAAGTCCACACCAGAGCGATGAAGACGGAATCGGGCGGGAATTTTCCGTTCCTGACCGACATTGGCAATGGCTACGCCCTGTCACTCAATCTCGCGATCTGGGTCGATGACGCCATGGCTTCGCTGATCGCGGGATTGGGTTTGGATATTCCCAAGTTTCAGAATCAGGATGGCTGGATCATGCCAATCCCATCGGTCTTTGTGGTGGCGCAAAACGGCTTAATCACGGCACGCCATGTCGATCCTGATTACCGCCGCCGGCTTGAAATCGAAGACCTTCGCATGGCAGCCGAAGCCGTAATGGCTACTCCCAGTGCTTTCCCCGTAGCAAATTGAGCAAGGCCGAGGTTTCGCGCGATTTCGGCCGCCCAGCCACCGTATAGACCGCGACGGTGCGTTCCACATCCAAGCCGGACAAGTTGAGCCTGTGCAACTGGGCCGAACGCAAGGCATGGTTGGGGGCAACGGCGATGCCGAAGCCTGCGGCTACCATGGTCTCCATATCGTGACTTGAATCAACCTCATGGGCATTGATCAGGTTGATTCCAACCGTACCGAGCCGTTCCCGTTCATAGTCCGTGAGATCGGCGTCGCTCAGCAGCAGAAACTGTTCTCCTCGGATCAGTTCGACATCAAGATCGACAGAATTGAGCATGGCCAAAGCGTGGCCGGAACCAACGACCAGCTCGAAGGATTCATTGAACATCGGCCATGCCTCAAGCCGATCCCAAGTCTCATTCAGAGGGCCACCGATGGCAATATCAACGTCGCCCGATTTCAGCATCGCTGCAATTTCCATCGCATTGCCGCGCTTCAATTTGATCTGGATGCCGGGAAAAACCGGATAGAGTTCCTGCAAGGGGCCCATGATCAGAGCGGTGTCGAGTGATCGCGCCACCGCCATGGTCAAAGTGGAAATCTGGCCCTTGCTGACAGCCTTTGCCAAAGCGGACGCTGCCAGCGCCGCTTCATGACACTGGCGCAATATCGGCAGCATCTTGTTGCCAAGATCGGTGAGATGCGTGTTGCGACCTTCGCGCCGTATAAGATCGCCGCCCAATTCAAATTCAAGCTGCTTGATGGCCCGTGTCAGAGCGGGTTGAGTGACGTTGCACTCTTCTGCGGCGCGCGTAAAATTGAGCGTTCGCGCCACCGCAGTGAAATAGCGAACCTGCTGCATTTCCATCAGAATCTCCCCTGGCCCCATTGAACGGATGCACCGCCGACCGACCCGCGCATTCAATACGGGTGATTCCGAGCGATGCCAACCGACGAATCCCGCTGGGCGGTTAGGGCAACGACATGGCGACGTCCTTCACAACGCTGCTTGTCTGCCATCGGCTTCAAGATTGATGCCACCAGATGTCAATTGAAGTGCGGCCATCAATCTGTTTACCGTTATACTGTGCTCGACGTGATTTATCTGATATAAGCCCGCTGGCTTCGGTCCTTTTGGTAGAATGACTTGCCCTTAAGCAAGCTGACGGTTTAAAGTCGATGCAGGAGTTGTCGGCCAATAGATCACAAGACATGGCCACTGAACGATCGCAAAGTCCCACCAACGCCTTTTGATCGAACATGGACTTTGCGATCGCCATCAAGCCAGTAGGCTTTGAACCGCATCGCCGACCTGCTGCGCGGCGTCCAGCAAGTGCTCGTCATCGAAATGGGCGTAGCGCGCGGTCGACTGGTGGTTGGCATGGCCGAGCAGCCGCCCGATCATTGGCAAGGTTTCCTTGCCCATCGCGGCATGGCTGGCGAAGGTGTGGCGCAGGTCGTGGATGCGCAGTCTGCCAAGATTGGTACGCTCAAGGATCGTCCCCCATAGATGCCGGATGCAGGAGATCGGCCTGCGGTATTGGTAGTTCCAGAACAGCCACGGAATCTTCGGATGGCGAGGCAGACCGTCGATGACCTCGCGCGCCGCCGAGCCGAGCCAAACCGTGCGCGGGCCAGTCTTGCTATCGCGCAGCAGCAGGCGGTTGCCTTTCACGTCACGCCACTTGAGAGATAGGATTTCTCGGTAGCGGCAACCGGTCAGCAGCAGCAGCGTGATGACAGCACAGCCCGATCGGATCGTGAGATTGTCACTGGCGCGCAGTTCATTGAGCACTTCCCCGAATCGCGCGAGTTCGTCGGCAGATAGAAATCGCTCGCACTGCCGGCGCTTGTTCGGCCTTACTGATCGGCAGGGATTGGTGTTTTCAAGCCGGTATCCCCAGATCTCGGCCTTGTTGAGCATGTTCTTGAGGATCTCGAGTGTTCGGTTTGCCGCGCCAGGGCTGGTGCGGTTGTTGAGATCCGCGAACCACTTGGTCACATGCTCTTCGTTCAGCTCGTCAATGAAGACGCCCTTGAAGGCACCATCGAGATACTGGCGGCGATAGCCGTCATGGGTCGCAAGCGTCGATGCCTTCCACTGCGGCGACCAACGTGACCAATACTCATTCAGAAAATCGTCGAACCGGGGCGCGGAGCGGATTCGTTTGCGGTCGGTTGCCGGATCGCGGCCGACCTGCGCGTAGGCGATGATGCGCCGCGCGACCATTTGCGCCTGGTGGTGGGTAAGAACCGAGGCCGGGCCAATGGTGACAGTCCGCAGCCTGCCCGCCATGCGCGTCTGCACGATGTAGACATTGCGGCCACTCGGGTAGTGCCGGATGCCGAAGCCGTGCTCAATCCCGAGCCACGTCGTGGACCGCGCCTTGCCCTTCGGCACAAGCAGGAAGTTGACGTTCGCGCCGACCTCGGCAAGCGCCTCCTCGACGATCCGCTTGAGACTAGCGGCGGTCAAGATCGCAACCCTATCGCCCGCGCCAGCGATCCGGCGATGCGGTTGGCGGCATCACCGATCACGTCATCGGAAAGGTGGGCGTACTTGGCAGTCGTTTCGGGCAGGACATGCCCGAGCAGCCTGCCGATGGTCGCGAGCGGAACATTGTCCATGATCGCGGTCGATGCAAAGCTATGCCGCAGGTCGTGGACCCGGACATCGGGCAAGGCACAGTGCGCACGGAATGGGAGCCACCAATTGCCGAAATTGAGCGGCCCGGTCCCGGCACGGTTTGGGAAGACGAGCGTGGTGTCCTCGCGGCGGTTGATCCCTTCTAGCACTTCGAGCGCCTGGCTGTTGAGCCAGATCGTCTTTGCTCCCGTCTTGCTGTCCGGCAAGAGGAGACGCGGCGGCTGCACCCATTCCCAGCGGAGATCCTGTATCTCCCCGACGCGCGCGCCGGTAAACAGTAGTAGCCGCACGATTGCTACCTGAGCGGGATAGGCTGCTTCCTGCTCACGCAGTGCCGCACCAATCCTACGATACTCGGCTGGCGTCAGGTATCGCTCCTTCGGTTGACGTTTGTAGCGTGGCATTCCCCGACAGGGGTTGGATCCTTTGCGCCGCAAGCGGAGCGCCTCGGCATAGTTTAGTAGCGATGCCAATACCGGCAGGGCGCGATTGAACAGCCCTTCCCGCGTGCCCGCACAGTCGTCGCGCCAGCGATGAATGTCGGCGGGCAGAATGTCAGCCACCCGCATCGTCCCGAAGGTCGGTGCGATGACAGTCTTCCACGCGTTCCAGTTTCGCTTGGAGGTCGAAGCTTTCCAGACCCGCGAAAGATCGTCCCAGTAGGTGTCGACGAAATCCGACATGATTGGCGTCGCCTTGACCACCGCCCGCTTGGGCAAACCATCAAGCGCCACTTCGGCCAGCAATCGGCGGGCCTGTGTCCGTGCAAGGTCTGCCGCGAGTTCATCAGACCGCCCCAGAGTGATCCGGCGATGCTTTCCGCGATGGCGTAACCGAACGAACCAGTAGTACTTGCCGGTCGGCCTGACGCGCAGTCCGAAACCAGCCAGTTCGGTATCCCAGATGCAGTATTCGGTCTCGCGCAGCGGCAGCGTGCGCCGCGCAAAGTTGCCATCCAGCAGTGCCCGGCGCCCGGGCTTTCGCCGCGTGGGGACAATATGGCCTGCACTCATATCAAAACTGGGGTCGAAAGTCCCGGAATTCCGGTTATTTGCGGGGACCAGATGGCCTTCAGCGGCATACCCACTGCCAAGCAATCCCAACATGTCGCGAACTGATTTTACGGCATTTTTTCCCATGAGCACAGCAGTACACTGCGTAGGGTGTGCTCTTCCGTCCCCAGCTTAGAGGGTAGATCCCAGTGTCATGACCTGCACGGGATCGACGGTTTTGAAATCCCAAGACCAAGGGATGAAGACGATGCCGTTCGATTGCCGATTGTGTTAAAGATCGATCGAGTCCGCCGGCAGGAAGAATGGTGTCGCGGGCATCCCACCGGGAGCATGGATATGGCGGACGTAACACTGAGCGCGACACCCAAAGGCAATGGTTTCCAAGCAACCGTTACCTATTCGAGCGGCGTCTCGATCAGTTCAGCGGAAGCCTTTCCGACGAAGGCCGAGGCCATTTCAGCAGCGGCCATGAAGGTACTCGACATGCCCGATCGGCTGGAGGAATTCGATGCGTCGGATGCCGAGGACTGATGCTGAACGGAATGCTCGCGCGATGCCTCCGGGAGCGACAATACGGGACCCGAGCAAAAAAATTGGAGGAAGCCCTGACGGACTTCCTCCTTGTGTGTGGCATCAGATTTCATCGCTCAGTTTTCCTGGCACTGTGTCGATGACCCGGTCCAGCATGGCCTTGGGCAGTGCGCCGTAATCGCCCTCATCGACCGCGATGTAACCTGCCTCACCATCGGTCAGGACATATTGGGTGAAGTAGCTGTGAAGGGACCGGGCATGAGCCTTGTCGAGTGCGGCAACGAAAGCTGCCTGATCTGCCTGGAATGAACCCTGCGCGATATTCAGTGAAGCGTACATGATCTTTCCTCCTGATGTTCGATGCGTCGCATCAGGAGCTGCGAGGATGTGGGTGACGGGCCGGGTCAGGGACCGCGCATTGCGCGGCCGCGAAGCGGCGATGGGGGAAACGATTTTTGCCGGGCTTGCCCGGTAAAAATGGTGGGGCCCCGTCGTCCTTGACGCGGCCCCAAAGCCCGCATCACACTTGGACTTTCTGCGAGAGAGACCTCTCCAACGTCAGCGTGAAAAGCACTGGCATCGCGGCAAAAACCGTTTTCCTACATGGGCTCATACTGGCACTGTCGCGCGTGGAGGGGACCAACGGCCAGCGAAAGGACAAACTCATGGCTAGGTCCAAACCGAGCGCGCGTAATGCGCTCAAGAAGCTGCGCGAGCAGCGCGAAGAACTCGACGCACAGGAGGCCAGGTTCCGCGAGGAAGCTGCAGGCGAACTGGGCAAGGTTCTTCTCGAATGCGGAGCCGAGACTATCGAACCTGCGCAACTGAAGCAGCTCATCCGCGCATCGCTTACCATCGGGATCGACGATGCTCTCAAAAGGCTCTCCCCCGCCTGACACTTAAACCGCGGCGGGGTGTGGGCTCGATGCCCCGCCCCGCCGTTCACGCCAGCGAGCACAAAAAAGGCTCCGATGGCGCGAACCATCGGAGCCTTGTCGTTTGCGGGAGGCGCTCAGTCCTCATCGATGTCGGGCGCACCTTCATTGTTCGACGCTCGGCCCTTGGTGAGGAAGTCCACCTTGTCGGCGATGATCTCGCAGCCGTAGCGCTTGGTGCCGTCCTGGTCTTCCCACTGCGTATAGTGGATGCGCCCCTCAACCGTCACGAGCTGGCCCTTGGTGCAGTACTTGGCGACGTTCTGGCCGAGACCGTTGAAGCAAGTCACGCGGTGGAATTCGCTGTCCTTGGCGGTGTAGCCGTTTTCGTCCTTGTAGGTCTTGCCGTCCTTGCGAGCGGGACGGTCGGTGACGACCGAGATCGAGGTGATGTTGGTGCCGCCTTGGGTGGTGCGGGTTTCGGGGTCGCGAGCGATGCGGCCAACGAGGATAACGAGATTGGTCATGGGTCTTCTCCTGATCGAGCATCCGGGACCATCCCGGCTGCGAACCAAGTGAAGAAGCGGCCAACGGCGATACGCACCGGAGGGGAACTCGGAGCTGGTTCGGGTGGTGCGGGCAGCCGGGCGCAGCCCGGCAACACGGCCGGACCTGGTCCGGGTTGCGTCTCGTCCGGGGGCTGATTCAAGGAACGGTTCGCGAAGGAGACGGGTTGTCCGGGATGTTTGGTCGGGAGACCTTGGCCAGCCATCGAACATGTCCTTGCCGCTTCGCCATGGTCCTTTCCGCTCACGGCGGTCCGGCGTCAGACTGTGAGGCGACCACGTCCGTCCGGTCGACATAGGCGCGGGCTGCAGGCGAAAGGTGCGCTGTCGAGCAGTCGAGAAACAGGCGCAGCGGATAGACGACAGTCATGACCGGCCTCTCGCAACAACCGCCACGACAGACTGAAGAGCAGAATCGTCCGACGCAAACGGATCGACATCACGGTGGATCGGCTGTGCTCGCCCCATCCAGGGTTCCGGGCGAATGCAACGCACCCAGTCGGCAAAGCTCGGGATGAAGCCGAGATCTTCGCGCACATGCTGTTCTCCGACCAGGCGCACTGGCACAACGCGCCCGGACGACACCGTGATCGTTGCACCGAAGAAGCGTTCGAGCATGAAGATGCCCTCGGCATGATGGCGCAGCGCACGGTGGCGAAAATCGGCTGTGATCGCCTTCGATTCATCGAACCATTGATGAAGAGCGAGATAATCCTCAGGCACACCGCCCCATTTGCGGACCGAGGAAAGTGCATGATGATAGCAATGTCCCATCGATGCCTCCCTCACCACTCGTGGCCGGAAAATTCGGTGGTTTCGACCCGCTCGTTGTAGTCGAGCCTGATCGTGTTCGCAGCGACGTCGAAGCTGAACTCGCCATAGGCGCCTTCGTTGATTTCCCAGCCGTCGTGAGTCTCTTCAAGTAGGTCGTAGGCGAACTGCTCAATTGCCTCTCTGAGGTGCAAGTTCCGGGTTTCGCACCCAGTTCCATCCCATACGGGTGTCGCGATCTCGACATTGGTTGCGGGCAATTCAACGGGCACGTCATCAGCGAATGCTGAGATGTCCTCAATCTGCCCTGAATCGCCCGCTCCATCGAAGTTGACGATCACGGAAGCGATGTCGGCTGCGGCCAGCGCAGTGAGAATCGCAGCTTTGTTTTGCGGTCGGACCTCGTCCGCAAGGCGCTTGCGTTGGGCGTGCTGGGCTTCAACCTGCGCCCAGGCAACTGCCGTGTCGATCCGCTGACTCATTTGGGTCATGAAGTTTCTCCTGAGATGTGCGGGCAAGCACCGATCGTCTTGCCCACGATAACAGGCGATTTCTCTCCTCTGACAGGCTGCGCCAGCGCCAATGGCGCTGGCGCGATGCCAGACGCATCAGTCGGTATCCTGAGACGCGCGCTTGGGAGAAGTGCCAAGCGGGCCGCGGCGATCGACGACGGTAATCCGACGGGATTTGGCTTCGATGACCAAGCGCTCCAGGACCCCATTTCCGGGAAAGGCAACGACATAACGGGGGTCAAGCGAGAGCATACGCTCGTTGCGCTTGAAGCCTGCGCGTGCCCCCAAGCGCATGTCGAGGGAGAAGCTGATTTGGGGGATACTGCGTCGTTCCGCCCATGAAGATGCCAGACGGTCAACGCCCTTGGTATCACCGCCGTGGACAAGAACCATGTCAGGAACCCGGTCGTGAACCTTGTCCAGAGTAGCCCAGACGTTGTTGGCGAAAGTGAGAGCGTCCTGCTCGTTTGGATGGCGTGTGCGGCCACCGGCAAAGATCACCGGCGTTCCTTCTGGCATGGCGGCGCGGCGCTTGGCTTCGGACCGGGCTCGGATGAACTCGCGGCCCTCCACAAGCGCGGAAGTCAGCATGGCGCTGTGATTGAAGCGCGAACTCGACACGGGCTTCCACGAGGAGCCGAATTCGTTGAGATAGAGGGCAGCGGCCACTTCGCGCATCTCTTCGAGAGCGATCATGGCCCCTTCGGCACACTGCGCACGCTCAACCTGGGTCTCGAGTTCATGGGTATGAATTTCGGATCCATCGGCAGTAGCCAGGAGCGCTCGGACTTCGTCGGTTGCGCGATCGACTGCGGTCGATTTGCGGGTCGCGGAACGGTGGAAGATGTTGACGAACGCCCAGCCGAGGTCCTCGGCATCGGCCTCCAGCGCAGTCCCAGAGACCATCGCAAAAAGATCGGACCAGACCGCTTCGAGAGTCTGGACGACCGCATCGTGGACCGGAAAATCATTGGTGGAAACCGGGGCAGGACCAATCGAAAAACCGGAAAGGTCGAGGCCGGCAAGTTGGTCAGAAAATGATGAGTGCATGGGTATTGTCCTCCTGACTGGCGTGAGGCTGACGCACCCGCTCATGGCTGCGCCAGCGAGAGCCCGTCAGGGCCAGCTTGAGGCAGTCTCCGCACCCGACAGGGGAAACCCGCTTGGGCAGGCTGGCGCGGGCAGGCCAACGGCCCACAGGGCCGGGCCAACTCGGGCCTGCGCAAGCCGGGTTGCGGAAGACTGGCGGCTGGCCCAGGGCCTCTCTCGCATGGCTTCAGACCATGAATGCACATGCAGGCTTCGTCAGGGAGGACAGGCACCTCGTCACGATCAAAGTGACTGGCGCATCAGGCTACGCGTTTTGCGTAGACGCCCTCACCGTTCGACATGTGACCGAGGCAGACGTAGTCGCCGAATAAGGCTTCAAAACGCTGGCCGATCTGGGACAGCCAGCGTTGTGCTCTGGGCGATCTGGCCGTGCGCCAATCGGCATCCCAATAGGCGCCATCGTCACGCTCGACGATCCATACCGCAACCAGGCCGGCGTAAACCGACACGCCGAAATCTGCATAGGCATTGCGCATGAGGATGCGGTCTTCGCGGCCTCGCCAACCGTCGTGCGCGATCAGAGAAGGGAATGCCTGCCCTGCGCGCTCACGCAGATCCTCGCGGAGCCACTCATATTCGAAGTCCCAGTCGTCGTCGTTTTCGACTTCGAGCACAGTGAATGCGACAATGGCCCCGCTGGGGTAACTGACCGATCGGCCCATGACACCCTCCTTCAGGCGGCCAACGCAGCGTCGGCGGACGCTTCGTCGGTATCATCGTCAGAGATCCGTCCTCCGAGTCTGAGCAAAAGCCTTGATGCCTCCTCAGCCTTCGCGGCAGCGGTGAGAATGGCACGGTCATCCTGCTTCAGGAGCTTGAGCCAGTGCTCGATATAGCTGGCATGGCTATCGAGGTGGGTGACTGACAGACCGAGTTCAGCGCCAAGCATAGCGCTCGAAAGTTCGGCAATGAGTTCCTCGGCAGCGTAAGCTGCAGAACCAAATCGATTCTTGAGATTGCGGTCGAGGCGACTGGCATGTCCGGTCCAATGTGACAGCTCGTGCGCGAGCGTCGCGTAATAGTGGTCGAAGCCCGAGAAGAGATGCGCGGGCGGCATTGTCACCCGGTCAGCCACTGGCTCATAATAGGCTTCGTCGCCCTGATGACGCAGGACGGCCGGAATACTGGCAAAGAATGAGTCGAGTTCAGCCTGACGGCCCTCGGGCTCCACCACCTCAAGCGTCGCGGCGGGATGGAAACGTTCCGGAAGACCTTCGACCTGATCAGCATTGAAAACCGGATAGGCCTTCAACACGCGACGACTTTCGTCGGTTTTTTCGCCGGTGTCGGGGGCTTCGACTTCCTTGGTGTAGCTCTTGTAGAAGATGGCGATGGTGGATTTTTCGCCCTTGCGCACTTGCGCGCCCAGTTCTTTGGCCTGATTGTAGGTCATCCAGAACGGCGAGGCGTAACCGCACATGTCGGCAACCATCCAGAGCCAGAATACATTCATGCCTCGATAAGGTACGCCGCACGCCCGCAATGGGCGCGAGACTGGCACACCGCGCCACGGCTTGATCCACGGCTTCGTGCCGGACTCGAGGCGGGCGATGATTTCCTGGGTGATACGGGTAGCAGGCGACACTCCGCCGCTTTGTCCCTTGCGATAGGCCATGTTGTATCTCCTGAAATGGCCTGACGAGAGTTCCGTGGGTCAGGGCCGGAGATCCCGGAGCCCCCTCCGCTCTCTTTCCATGAAGGAAGCGGCCCCCCGGCATGTGCCGGAGGACCGCTTCACGGTGGCGTGCAGCCGTTCCTGTCAGGAGGAGGTCAGGCGGCCAGCTCGCCTGGGGGCTGATTGTCGTCGTTGGCGACGAAATCCGCGTCGGGACTTTGCGCTTCGTTGTCGGCAGGAATTTCCGGCTGGTCGGCAAAGCGCATGACTTCGGGCACCCAGGCGAGCGCCCTTTCCCGAACTTCGACCTCGGTGATGTAGGTCCCCGCGAAGACGCGCTCGGCGCTCATCGCAAGATCGCCCTTTTTCACCGATGCGAAGCGTGAGGACAGTTCCAAACCGCCAACATCGGTGAGCGCATCAAGGATGACCTGCTTTGAGACGCGGTCGAAGTAGTTTGCCGCGGTCGGACGCCACCATTGCGCCATGTCAATGCCGATCGTGCTGCCCAGATGATCCTGAAACGTGATCTGACGTTCGCCTGCCATGTTGAGGCTCGCCTCGAGCGTGCGAGCGACGACGAAGCCGAGCCATGCTGCGCGGCTTTCATCGGCGAGTGCCCGAAACATCTTGAAGCGCGACGAAGCGTCTTCGCCAGATCGCCAGCTCTCATCGAGACCAGAGCGCAGGTCCGCTAGGGATGCGCTTGCCGGCGCATCCTTCGCTTCGAACCCGACAATCGGACCCGCAGGGACGCCGCCACGCAGGGTCGTGGCCGCTCGTGACCGCCAGTCGTGGGTGTCGGCATCCGCGAGGGTGAAGACCATGATGTCGAGCGAAAGGCCGGGATCCGATGCCACGTGGAGCGCGAGCACGTCACGACGTTGCATCGCAAGTTCGTCGACCAGGCGCTTGGAAAGCGCTGCACGGCGTTTGCCATCACTGCCGACACTCGCAACGACTTCGACGACATCTTCGTCACCAACGACTTCGATATCGCGCTCGCCGTAGAACACCGGCTGGAGGACCGGTGTGCCGTCGCGCGAGAGAACGAGGATCATTCCGGCATCGGCCTTCAGTTCGGGTGCCAGCTCCGGGGGCTTTGCCCGAATGTCCTGGCATTCGCGCTCAATCGCTTCGATCATCGCCTCGGCCGCAGCAATTGCTTCTTCGGCGCTGTCTTCGTCCTCAAGAATGGCCGCATGCTCGTCGTAGGAAGCATCGAGTTCGTCAAGGCGGGCCAGTTCGGCGTCAGTCAACGGAGCCGGCTCGGCCGGAAGGCGTATGAGGCCTTCGACGAGATCGTGACTGGCATAGGCGTCAAGCGTAGGCTTGACCCAGGCAAGACCCTGCTCTGCTGCGAGCGCCTTGGCACGCCTTTCCATCTCCTCCGAGGCGAGGGTTTCCAGAAGCGCGACATCAACCCAGGACTCGCTGTCTTCGTCGTCGAAGAGTTCGCGTTCGATCCGGCCACCTGCAGCGGTATATGCGTCGCAACCGACAAGACGGGCCCGAGCATCGCTGCCGCGAACCGTGCCGGAGAGCACCATGCGCCGGATACTGTCGGCGCTGGGCGCATAATAGCCCGAGGACGCCTGTTCGTAGACGCGAGCCTGAATTTCTTGGTCGGAGGTCGCGCCGAAAGCTTTGGCGAGATCGAGAGTGATTTCGCCGGATGCCAGAGCATCGAAGACGACGGGTGCAAGGGTCGCGAGACGCAGCCGGCCTTCGACGAAGCGGACCGTCAGTCCGAAGCGGCGCGCGACATCTTCCGTCGAGGCACCAGCATCAATAAGGGCAGCGAACGCCTGCGCTTCATCGGCTGGGTTCATCGCGAGGCGATGGAAGTTTTCGGCCAGGCTCGTTTCGACGGCTATTTCCGCATCGTCCTCAAGCACGAGGCAGGTAACCCCGTAGCCCTTCGGCAGAACTTTCTCTTCGGCAAGCGCCAGCAAGGCGCACCGGCGGCGCTCTCCTGCTTCGACCTCGAATTTTCCACGAGCAGCAGGCCGAACGATGAGGTTCTGCAACAACCCATGGGCTGCAATGCTCGCTTTCAGTTCGGCATCTGCGGCGGGGTCGCCGTGACGGCGCACATTGCGAGGGGACTGGACCAACTTGGTCAGCGGGATCGTCTTGATCATGGGACTTACTCCTGATTGCGAGCTCAAGCATCGACCATCGACGCTCCTTCGGCTCAGTCAGAAGCAAGCTTCCTTTCCTCTTCTATGGGCGCAGTCGTTGATAGGGAAACCAGTCATTTACTGGTAAGATGGCATGTCACGCCAATATGATGCACGGCCCAACAGACATGTGGAACGAAGACAACGCCATTTACGACGATGGTGAATGGATTACCTGGACTGAGATCAACACACATCTGGCGCGTTTGGAGTTCGAAGCCCGGTTCCCGAACCTCGACGTCGATCTGGTTCCGATATTTCAAGACTTGCTCGCTGTTGCGCAGAACTATTACGAGCTCACGGGCAGCCACCTTCAGGTGTATGGCGATCTCGGTGAACTCTATGGGGCCATCACTCACGGGCTCAAACTGCACCGGAATTACGCACAAGGGTCGGACGGCAAAATTGGCAATCACTTCGTTGAAGTGAAGACGATTACGCCTTTCAAAAGCAACGACACAATTACGCTCAATCTCAAGCGCAACTTTAGCAAGGTCCTGATCGTGAAGATTGATTCTGACTTTGAGGTGCAGGGCAAGCTGATCGACCGTAAAGCCCTGCCCAAGGTGAAGGGCACTTCGTTGAAATTAAGTTGGGCGGATGTCGTTTCATAGCTGGATTGCCTTTTAGCATGCGTGCAGTGGATCTTTCGCTTAAGCAGAACCCACCACCCGAAACACTGCCCCTGTACCAGCGTCTCGAACCAGATCGACACCCATTCCGTCCCAGTGGTAGTCGAGGTGACGTCCCTGAGTGGGGTCGGATGCACAATCCGGGTAGAACAAGCCGACACATTCACCACCCGGATGCCGGATGCTCGGATAGACAAGACCGTCGGCCCCGCCCCCTTTGAGTTCAACAGCGAGGGCTTGCGATGCAGCATAGTTGTCGGGATCTAGCGCGGGATCGCCTGTCGCAAGGCTCCTGAGATCGTGAAGATCAGCGCTTACCGAAAGGATGATCTCACGGAACTGTGAGGTCCAGCCTGGCGCTTCTACAGTGCGAGCCATGAAGCGGGCATGGTGATGGATTGTCTCGAACAGCGCAGTTTCGAATGCATCCCCCGCGTATAGGACGCCGTAGGTCCCATCGGTGAAGCGACTTGGTCGGTCAGTGCTGACATGCGTGAACGGGGCCATCAGATAGGATGCGCCGTTGCCCCCTACCCGGCGGTCAGCAGGTACCAGATCGAGATTGCCGATCGTCGCCATAATGCGGGGATTGGTTTTTTGCTCGGCGGAGATCAGCAGCGGCCAATCTGCAGGGTCTGCGATGTCTTCGAACAGGTCAATCGGTGGAAAGGCACTGCGGATAATCCGTACAGCACCTTTCCACTCGACCTGGGCAACCGGAATCGCCTTGGGATCAATCACCAGGCACCACGTTCGGCATCAAGATAGCGACGCACCCGCATGATATCGGTCAGCTCGCCGCCAAGCATGACGTCGAGCGCACTCGCTCCGGCAAAGGCGGCGTTACCTGCCTTGATCCAGGCGTAGCCACGTTGGGCTTCGGAAAAGATGATCCTCAGCGCCTTGTGGATACCCATCAGGTTGGAGAGCCGCGCCGCACCATCGCGCGAGACACGGCCCGGCCCCTCAGCTTTCCACCGTCGATAGGAGCGAACCGGCATGTCGAGCAAAGTCGCTGCCTGCTCGTCGGTGAGTTCCCATTTCCCAAACAGGTTCAGCACGGCGCGGAACATCGCCGCTGCTTCCTCCTGAGTTACAGGATCGGGCCGGAAGGCATGGGGGACGGTATCAACGGGTTGCAGTGCCAACATGAGCATTCTCCATATGGCATCATATATCACTTTGGATGCCAATTGGCAATATAAGCGTGCCTCATCCGACAAGTCTCGCCAAGACCGCCACCGCGCTCGTCGTCGGGACGAAAAGCCGCGTCTGATAGCGTATTATCTCGGTGAAGCACCCATGTGCCTTGTACCAGTCGAGGCGCGACGCCGACCAACCAGCCAGTTCGAGCCGCTGCGCGCCATTGACGAGGCTGCGCTTGAGCGTAAGCGCTTCGCGGCTTTTGATTTGCATCGGTCGCCCTGTCCCTAGCACCGCATCGACGATTTGCTCTGCCGAAAAGGCATGTTCGTCTTCGAGCCCAAGCGCCTGGCACAGTTCGGGCACGCAATGGAGCGGAACCTCCCGACCTAATAGCGAGCGTCCGTCTCGCGCCGAGATCCGGCTGACCCGAACATAGTCGGAAGGTAGTTTGTCCCACACCGGAAGCAGCAGGCCGGTTGCAAGATGCAGGCGCTCGCGCTTGTGATTTGAGGCGGCGTCATCGACCTCCACCTGCCACAGGCGGCGAAATTCGGTTGGATCCACCGTTTCCCAGTTGCTCTCCTCGAGTTGATCGGCGGTGATGTGCCCATGCTTCAAGGGACGGACAAGCTCGAAGCGGGCCACACGCATACCTTCGTCGGTGAGCAGGCTGCGCGCCGGGACAAGCAGCCCGATCCGGCCTGAGCGCGCATTACGCAGAAGTTGCTGACGCGCACCTGAAAAGCCGTAGAGTTCCTCGAGCCGTTCGAGACGCAAAGGCTTGAGCGCGCGGGCGATCTCGAGTTCCAGGAGATGCGTAGTCGCACCCGACAGCGCATCTGTGCGCAGTAGCGTATCGGTCAGCACCTCGAAATGCTCGACCGCAATGGTCTCGACCCCAATGTCGAGCGTGCCGGCCTGGCGTGCTGCATCGATCCGCGCTTCGACGAGGCCGAGAAACTCGTCAAATATCCCGTTTTGCAGAGCAATAGGCAACGCGAGGATGCGATTGAGCCAGCGCTGGATTGTCGGCAGATCATCGACCATCCCGCCGTCGGGCCCTTCGACCCTGAGCCCGCTCAATTCCTCAAACCGAGAAAGCGTAACGGCTTCCAGCTTGCCTGCGAACAACAGGCCGAACCAGCGATGAAGCGCCTCCTTGGCGTAGGTGCTCTCGAGATTGTCGGCAGGATCGAAGAGGTTCTGCCCACCTGTCTGGCGCTGCCCACGGGTCAGTGCCCCGAGACTGTCGAGCCGACGTGCAATGGTCGATATAAACCGACGTTCGCCACGCACGTCGGTGGTCACCGGGCGGAACAGTGGGGCCGACGCCTGATTGGTGCGGTTGGTACGGCCAAGGCCCTGAATTGCGGCATCGGCCCGCCAGCCCGGCTCAAGCAGGAAGTGGACCCGGCGCATCTGGTTCTTTGCCGCAAGGTCGGCATGATAACTGCGGCCGGTGCCACCGGCATCGGAGAAAACCAGAATCCGCTTTGTGCCGTCCATAAAATCTCGCGTTTCGGCGACATTGGCGCGCGGAGAGCGCGACTGGAGCACCTGGCGTCCATCGCGCCCGACGATCAGGCGGCGGGTACGGCCGGTGACTTCGGCGACCTGATCGACACCGAACCGTTCGATGATCGCATCGAGCGCCGTCGCGATCGGCGGCAAGGCACAGAGCTGCTCGATCATGCGATCGCGCGCGGCAAGCGCCGAACGACAGAGAACAGGGGCACCGTTCTCATCACTCATCGGTTCGGACCGGGCATTGCCATTCTCGTCCGTAAACACGGCCATCAACCGAACCGGGAAGCTTTTGGTGAGGTAATCGACCACGTATTCTTTGCAGTCGCAGTTTATGTCGAGCGTGGTGGCGGGAGGCGCAGGTTTCCTTCGGTTTTCCATGATTTCACTCCAGATAATATGAGTGCCAGGG
>Ga0207914_100006_pt1 | contig 171770 bp, 166 predicted proteins | sample DeeseametaMP2497_FD_184171 | JGI IMG/M metagenome (GOLD analysis project Ga0207914, IMG submission 184171) | Marine microbial communities from East of Antigua and Barbuda, Atlantic Ocean - MP2497 (SPAdes) | ecosystem: Environmental > Aquatic > Marine > Oceanic | place: East of Antigua and... | reverse complement strand
GTGCATCGGGTCGGGCTGACCAATCTGGCCGCAAAACTCGGCAAGCCCGCGCTGGCGCAAGTGCCGCTGGAGGCGATGGTCGCGGCGCGGCCCGATTGGCTGATCGTGGAAAGCGGCAGCGAAGCGGTGGTCGATCAGGGGACCGAAATGCTCCAGCACCCTGCGATCAAATCCATCCCGCGCATCAGCCTGCCGCAAAGCTGGACCGTGTGCGGCGGCCCGGCCTATGTGCAGGCGGCGCGGGCCATCGTGGCGCAACTTGGGGCGCCACGCAGCAAAAGCACGGCGCAACTTGGGGCGCCACGCAGCAAAGGCACGGCGCGTCAGAACGCGCCAAGGTGAAGGGACGAGCAGCGCGCCCGTCCCCCCTTGTGCCATATCAGAAACGGACACGCACGCCGCCAAAGGCGGAGCGGCCATAGACGCCATAGCCATAGGCCGTGGCGTAGGCTTCATCGAACAGATTGTCGATCCGGCCATAGACTTCCAGATGCTCGCCCAGCGGCAGCGAAGCCCGCAGGCCGACAAGCGCATAGCCGTCCAGACGGCGGGTGTTGGCGGCATTGTCGAAACTGTCGCCCACCATCGTCACGGTCGCCCCGGTCGACAGGCCGAACGACCAGACATAGTCGCTCGAAACGCTGATCGCGTTGGCCGCGCGGCGCGGCAGACGGTTGCCGTCCGTGATCCCGCCCGACCGGTCGCGCGCATCGACATAGCTGTAGCTGCCCGTCACGGTCAGTGCGTCCACCGGCTTCAAGGCAATGCTCGCCTCCACGCCCTTGGCGCGGGTGCGGTCCAGATTGCTGTAGCTGAAGGTCGCATTGTCATAATTGATCTGGTCGGTCGTGTCGCGACGAAACGCCGTTACCGACAGGATCGCCCGGCCACCATCCAGGCTCTGGTCAAAGCCGACATCATAGCTTTTCGACCGTTCGGGGCGCAGCGCGCTATTGCCGCTGAACATGTCGTACAGCTGATAGAGCGAGGGCGCCTTGAACCCTTCGCCATAGCTCAGGCGAAAATTGGTCGCGCCTGCATTGGGCGAATAGTTGGCATTCGCGCCGAACGTGGTCGCGCCGCCAAACTGGCTATGATCGTCATGCCGCACACCGCCCGTGACCGACAGGCCCGTAAAGGGCTTGACGATCGCCAGCGCATAGACGCTGTCGATATTGATCCTTGCCGACGACGTGCTGCCGAACCCGAAGAATTCATAGTCGGGCCGTTCATGCTCGTAGCCGAATACCAGCTTGGCCTGATCGACCGGGGCATAGACGCCTTCATATTCAAAGCGCAGGTTAGTGCCGGAATAGCCATAATCCGGGTCGGTGCCGCGCACGAAATAATAGTCGCGGTCGTTGCGCAGATAGGTGACGGCTGCGCGGTTCGTCAGCTTGCCATCCAGCAAAGCCAGGTTGAGGCCCGCATAGCCCACATATTGGTCCAGCTTGCTCACATCGCTGCTGTCGGCCGGTGCGCCAAAGAAGCTGTCATAGTCGAGATCCGCATGGATATAATAGCCACGCAGGTCGAGGCTCAACGCATCGCTGAACGCCAGTTTGAGCCGCGCGTTGGTGGCGATATTTTCATAGCCGTCCTTTTCCGTGCCGCCCGCGGCAGAGGAAATGCCATCCGTGCGGAAATAGGCCGCGCCCACGCCGCCCGACGCGATGCCGCTGGTGCCGGACACGTCCGCCTTGGCATTGACCGTATCGCTATAACCATAATCGACCGAGGCGTTCGCGCCGAAGCCGTCCACCGGCACGCCGGTCATGATGTTCACCACGCCGCCGATCGCCTGACTGCCATAGACGACCGAGTTGGAGCCGCGTAGCACTTCGATCCGCTTGATATTGCCGGTCAGCAAATGGCCGAAGTCATAACCGTCACCAATGCCGCTGGGGTCATTGACCTTCACCCCGTCGATCAGCACCAGAGTCTGCGTCGTTTCCGCGCCGCGCAGCGATACGCCGGTCACGCCGCCGGTGGACCCGTTACGGTTGAAACGAACGCCCGGCGTCGTCGCCAGCAGATCGACCACATCGATAACCTGCCGCGTCTGGATGGTCTGCGCGTCGATGACGGTGATCGCCTGCCCCACTTCGTCGCGCGACTGTTCGATGCCCGATGCGGTGACGATGATGTCATCGTCCTGCGCCAGAGCGGGCGTTGCCGCCAGCAGCGCAAGGAGAGAAATCCCTGTTCTTACCATGATATATGCCCTGAGCGTCCCATGCGACTTCAAGGCCAGGGCGTCCGCGCACGCGGTCGCGCCATGATGCGGGATGACGCCAGCCCCCGCCGCACGGCACGATGCGGCCCCGGCCGCACAGCGTCGCTCGACGGAAAACCACCGTGCCATGACCAATCCCCTGGATCAGGGCAAGAGCGACCAGACGCCGGCAGGTCTCCTGGCTCACGGGTCAGGGCAATGATGCACGAACCTTCCCAGACATTGGCGTCCAGTGGCCGGGTCTTGCGACCCTTATGCATCATGCTCACCGCTTACAGTTGCAGGGACAGCTGCGGAATAGGGCGCTTTCACGCCCGCACCGCATTCCCATTTTCAGCCCCTTGCGGGACACCGGCGCGATCTAGCTGTAAGGAAAGCGAGCCCCCCTCACGCGACGCGCTCTAGGGCAAAGGCGCGGCATTGCCAAGCGGCTGTTTCGCTACGTCAGCGGTGCGTTGCCCCGGTGCAACATCGCATCGCGTCGCGCCAGCACGACCAGCGGCAGTCCCGCCGCCGCCGCGCGCTCGGCCGCCAGCCTTGTGGGGGCGGAAATCGTCACCAAAAGCGGGCATTGGCTCAGCACCGCTTTCTCCACCAGTTCATAGGAACAGCGTGACGACAGCAGCGCAAAGCCGTCGTCCCAGCCCGCGCCCGCGCGCTTCATCGCGCCGATCAGCTTGTCGAACGCATTGTGCCGCCCGACATCCTCCCGCGCCAGACGGATCGCCCCGTCCGCGTCGGCACAGGCGGCGGCATGGGCCGCGCCGGTCGCGGCATTGAGCGGTTGATGCGCCGCCAGCCCATCAAGCGCGCGAAAGATCGCGGCGCGGTCGGCGCGCGATCGCGCCGTCACTGGCGGCAGGGGCCGAATCGCCTGTTCCAGATTTTCGATCCCGCACAGGCCGCACGATGAATCGGACGCGCGGTGCCGTACCCGGTCCAGCAGCAAATCGGTCCGCGATGGCGGCAGAGTCGCGCGCGCCACGATGCCCTGATCGGTATCATGGGTATCGACGTCGAAGGGCGCATCGTCCGGCCCGATCAGCCGTTCCGCCAGCGCAAAACCCAGCACCAGATCGGTCAGATCAGTGGGCGTCGCCATCAGCACCGCATAGCCGATGCCGTTGAATTCGATCGCGACCGGCACTTCATCGGCCAGCACCCGTTCGACCGCTTCGCCCTGCCCATCGCGGGCCAGGCGGGTGAAGGTCAGCGCGTCGCCGCCCTGCTTCAAGCGCTGATCCGGCGCACGGCCTGCGCCGCGATCGGCGACAGGGCGTCGGGCTGCTCCGCCGCCAGCGCCACGATCCGCGCGCGCATAAGCGGGTCCCAGAAGCTGGCGATATGGCTGGCGGTGGACGCAACCGCCTCCGCATCGCCCTGCGCCGCCAGATTGCGCGCGATCTGGTTGGCCATGTAGATCAGCCGGTCGGCGGTGGACATGACGTCATTTTCGTCGCTCATCGGGCCGATCCTATTCCGCCGCTTCCAGTGGCGCAATGCGGCGGCTCATCCTGGCCTGATCGGCATAGTCGAGTTGCCAGTCGCTGGGGCCGTTGGATGGCATCACCTGCACCGCCGTCACCTTATATTCCGGGCAGTTGGTCGCCCAGTCGCTATAGTCGGTGGTGATGACATTGGCCTGGGTTTCGGGGTGGTGGAAGGTCGTATAGACCACGCCCGGCGCTACCCGCTCGGTCACTTGCGCACGCAGCGTGGTTTCCCCCGCCCGGCTTTTCAGGGCAACCCAGTCGCCTTCCTTGATCCCGCGATTTTCCGCATCGGACGGATGGATTTCCAGCCGGTCCTCCGGGTGCCAGGCGGTGTTCGCCGTCCGTCGCGTCTGCGCGCCGACATTATAGTGGGACAGGATGCGCCCCGTCGTCAGCAGCAGCGGGAAGCGCGGGCCGGTCTTTTCGTCCGTCGGCACATAGTCGGTGACGACGAACTTGCCCTTCCCCCGCACGAAACCGTCGATATGCATGGTCGGCGTACCGTCGGGCGCAGCGTCATTGGCGGGCCATTGCAGCGATCCTTCCGCCTCCAGCCGGTCATAATGGACGCCCGCAAAGGTCGGGGTGAGCGCGGCGATCTCATCCATGATCTGCGCGGGGTGATCATAGGTCCACTGCAGGCCCATGGCGTTGGCCACCAGTTGCACGATTTCCCAGTCGGCATAGCCATTGAGCGGGGCCATCACCTTGCGCACCCGCTGGATGCGCCGTTCGGCGTTGGTGAAGGTGCCGTCCTTTTCCAGGAAGGTCGATCCCGGCAGAAAGACATGGGCGTAATTGGCGGTTTCGTTGAGGAACAGGTCCTGCACCACGACGCACTCCATCGCTGCAAGCCCCGCCGCGACATGATGGGTGTTGGGATCGGACTGAAGAATATCCTCGCCCTGCACGAACAGCCCCTTGAACGTCCCGTCGGTCGCGGCGTCCAGCATGTTGGGGATGCGCAGCCCCGGCTCGGCGTCCAGGCTGACGCCCCATGTGCGTTCGAACAATTGCCGCGTCGCCGTGTCGGACACATGGCGATAGCCGGAAAATTCATGCGGGAAGCTGCCCATGTCGCAGGCGCCCTGCACATTATTCTGCCCCCGCAGCGGGTTCACGCCCACGCCTTCGCGCCCGACATTGCCGGTCGCCATAGCCAGGTTGGCGATGGCCATCACGGTCGATGACCCCTGGCTATGTTCGGTAACGCCCAGGCCATAATAGATCGCGCCATTGCCGCCTGTGGCATAGAGCCGGGCGGCGGCCCGCACCTCGTCCGCCTTCACGCCGGTCAGCGGTTCGATCGCTTCGGGCGAACGGGCGGGTTGGGAGACGAAATCGGCCCAGTCGGCAAACTCATCCCAGTCGCACCGTTCGCGGATGAAGGCTTCGTCATAGAGCTTCTCCGTGACGATGACATGCGCCATCGCGGTCAGCATCGCGACATTGGTGCCGGGGCGCAGGGGCAGATGATGGTCCGCCTCGATATGGGGGGATTTGACCAGATCGGTGCGGCGCGGGTCCATGACGATCAGCTTGGCCCCCTGCCGCAAGCGGCGTTTCATCCGGCTGGCGAATACGGGATGGCCGTCGGTCGGGTTCGCGCCGATGACCAGGATGACGTCCGACTGCATCACGCTGTCGAAATCCTGCGTACCCGCCGACGTCCCGAAGGTCTGGCTCAGCCCATAGCCGGTCGGCGAGTGGCAGACGCGGGCGCAGGTATCGACATTATTATTGCCAAAACCCTGGCGGATCAGCTTCTGGACAAGGAAGGTTTCCTCATTGGTGCAGCGGCTCGACGTGATGCCGCCGATGGAGCGGGTGCCATATTTCGCCTGGATGCGACGGAATTCACTGGCCGTATGGGCGATCGCCTCGTCCCACGACACTTCGCGCCATGGCTCGTCGATGCTGGCGCGGATCATCGGGTTCAGGATGCGATCCTGATGCTGGGCATAGCCCCAGGCGAAGCGACCCTTGACGCAGCTATGGCCGCGATTGGCCTTGCCGTCCTTCCACGGCACCATGCGCACCAGTTCCTCGCCCCGCATTTCCGCACGGAAGGTGCAGCCCACACCGCAATAGGCGCAGGTGGTGACGACGGCGCGGTCGGGGGTGCCGACTTCGACGACCTTCTTTTCGATCAGCGATGCGGTGGGACAGGCCTGCACGCAGGCGCCACAGGACACGCATTCGGACCCCAGAAATCCCTCGCCCTGCGACGCGGAAACCTTGGAATCGAACCCCATCCCCTCGATCGTCAACGCGAACGTCCCCTGCACTTCGTCACAGGCGCGCACGCAGCGCGAACAGACGATGCACTTGCTGGGATCGAAATCGAAATAGGGGTTAGACTGGTCCTTCGCCTGCCCCATATTGGTCGCGCCATCATAGCCATAGCGCACGTCGCGCAGGCCAACCGCGCCAGCCTGATCCTGCAATTCGCAGTCCCCGTTCGCGCCGCAGGTCAGGCAATCGAGCGGATGGTCGGAGATATACAGTTCCATCACCCCGCGCCGCAACTGCTTGAGGCGGTCGGTCTGGGTGCGCACCACCATGCCTTCGGCCACTGGCGTCGTGCAGGACGCGGGATAGCCGTTGCGGCCCTCCACCTCCACCAGGCACAGGCGGCACGAACCGAAGCTTTCGACGCTGTCAGTGGCGCAGAGTTTGGGAATGGAGCCACCCAGCAGCGACGCCGCGCGCATGATGCTGGTGCCTTCGGGCAGGGTTATCGCCTGCCCGTCGATGGTCAGCGTGACGGACTTGCCGGTCGCAATCGCAGCGGGCGTGCCATGGTCGGTTTCGCGGGTAAAGGTCATTCCGCAGCCTCCTTCAACGGCGCAGGCGCGCCGAAATCTTCTGGGAAGTAATCGAGCGCGCTCAGCACCGGATAGGGGGTGAAGCCCCCCAACGCGCAGAGCGAGCCATATTTCATCGTATCGCACAGATCGCGCAGCAGCGTGGTTTGCGCGTCGAGCGACGTATCGATACGGCTGGGGGAACGGGAGTAGAGGGCTTTGCCAAGATAGCCCCCCTTCCCGTCATGCTGACGAAAGTCATCATCCAGGGCGGCATCATCCAACCTTGCATTGCGGGACTCTGGATCCTGACTTTCGTCAGGATGACGACTGGAAATAGGCGGTCTCGCCGCCATGATCCGGTCGACAATCTCCACCCCGCGCGTCGATCCGATCCGGCAGGGCGTGCATTTGCCGCAGCTTTCCGCCGCGCAGAATTCCATCGCGAAACGGGCCATATGCGCCATGTCCACGCTGTCGTCGAACACCGTGATCCCGGCATGGCCGATCAGGCCGCCAGCCGCGGCAAAGGCTTCATAATCGAAGGGCAGATGGAACATGGATGGCGGGAAATAGGCGCCCAGCGGCCCGCCCACCTGCACCGCGCGTACGGGCCGCCCGCTGGCCGTGCCGCCGCCGACATCGTTCACCAGTTCGCCCAGCGTGATGCCAAAGCCGATCTCATACAGGCCACCATGGCGCACATTGCCCGCCAGTTGCACCGGCATCGTGCCACGCGACCTGCCAAAGCCGACGGCGGCATAGGCCTCCGCCCCTTCCGCCAGAATGAACGGCACGGCCGCCAGGCTCAGCACATTGTTGATGACCGTCGGCTGGCCGAACAGACCTTTGAGCGCAGGCAGAGGCGGCTTGGCCCGCACCTGTCCGCGCTTGCCCTCGATGCTGTCGAGCAGCGCGGTTTCCTCGCCGCAGACATAGGCGCCCGCCCCTTCGCGCACTTCCAGCGTGAAAGGCGCGATCAGATGGGCGGCATGCTCGATCGCCAGTCGCATCGTGGCAATGGCGAAGGGATATTCGGAACGGATATAGATATAGCCATGGCGCGCGCCCACGGCATGGGCCGCAATCGCCATGCCCTCGATCAGGCAATAGGGGTCGCCCTCCATCAGCATACGATCGGCAAAGGTGCCACTGTCGCCTTCGTCGGCGTTGCAGACGATATATTTGTCGCCCGCAGGCGCATCCAGCACCGTCTGCCACTTGATGCCGGTCGGGAACCCCGCCCCGCCGCGCCCGCGCAGGCCCGACGCCTTGACCGCATCGACCACGGCCTGGGGCGTCATTGCGCGCGCTGCCTCCAGCCCCTTCCATCCGTCCTGCGCCGCATATTCGGTCAGGCTGACCGGATCGATCACGCCACACCGGGCGAAGGTGAAGCGCTGCTGTCCCGCAAAGAATGGATGCTGGTCGACCGGCCCCAGCCGGTTGGCGTGGCTGCCATCCAGCACCGCCGCGACATCCCCCGGCCCGACCGGACCATAGCCGATCCGGCCTTGCGCCGTTTCCACCTCGACCAGCGGTTCGATGCTGAACAGCCCGCGCGATCCGGTGCGGATCACCTCGCACCCCGCATCGGCAAAGGCCTGCGCGACAGCGTCCGCGCCCAGCGCCACCGACGCCATGTCGCGGCTCACATAGATTTTCATGCCGCCACCTCCGCCGCGATCCGGTCCAGCGCCGCACCGTCGATCCGCGCGACCGGGCGACCATCGACCAGCGCGTTCGGCCCGACCGCGCACAGCCCCAGGCAATAAACCGGCTCCAGACTGATCGCGCCATCGCCGCGCGTCTCCCCCATCGCCACGCCCAGCCGCTGCGCCGCCGCCGCCTCGATCGCCGCGCCGCCCCGCGCCTGGCAGCTTTCGGCCCGGCACAGTTTCACGACATGGCGGCCCGCAGGCGTCCGGCGGAAATCATGGTAGAAGGTGACGACGCCATGCACGTCAGCGCGCGACAGGTTCAGCGCGCGGGCGATGACCGGCACGACAGTGTCCGCGACATAGCCAGCCTCTTCCTGCACCGCATGCAGCAGCGGCAGCAACTGGTCGCGGGTTGCGCCATGACGCGCAGTCCAGCCTTCGATAAACTCTTCCATCCCGATACCCTGACTTATGGCCCAGCCTTTGCCGCGATTGTGCGGCGGGAAGGTGCGCCGGTCAAATCGAAGGCAGCGATGCTTGATAGAGTTTATCTATCAAATGGAGCCAAAGCCGGGCGGCAGGCGCAACCCGCGCGCCACCGCCAGCACCGCCTGCGCCAATGGCCCCATCGGCGCGCTGTCCGACACGATCACGCCCACCCGGCTGCCCTCCCCCATGTCCGGCAGCGGCGCGGTGCGCGCCCAGCGCAGCCCGTCCAGCAAGGCGGCATGGCTGTCGGGGATGATCGAACAGAGCCGTCCCTGCTGCACCAGCCCCAGCAGCGCGACATAGGAATCGGCCGTGACCAGGGGCCGCAGCGCCAGCCCGCGCTCGGCCAGCCGCGCGTCCAGTATCCGCCGGTTCTGCATCCCCTGATGCAACAGGCAGAGCGGCAGGCTTGCCAGGTCCGCCCAGTCGAGGACTGCCGGGATCGGCACGCCATGCGCCGCGCTCACCAGCATAGCCCGTTCGGCATACAGCGGCACCGACAGGGCATGGGCGGGCGGCTCGAAATCCAGATAGGTGATGCCCGCATCCAGCTCGAACGCGGCCAGTTCGCGCTCGATCTGGCGCGACGTCAGCGCGCGGACGGAAATGTTCAGCCCCGGATGCCGGTCCAGCATCGCGGTTGCCAGACAACCGATCGCCGGCATGGCGGCGGGAATCGCGCCCAGCCGCAGCTCGCCCTTCAACGGCCCACGCGCAGTTTCCGCCGCCTGCCCCAGCGCTTCGGCGGCCGCCACCAACTGCCGCGCCCATGGCAATATCGCCTCGCCCTCCGGCGTCAGCCCGGCATATTTGCGGTCGCGCCGGATCAGCCGCTTGCCCAATTGCGTCTCCAGCGTGGCGATCCCCGCGGACAGCGTGGGTTGCGACACATGGCATAGCACCGCCGCCCGCCCGAAATGGCCTTCGCGCTCCAGCGCCAGGAAATATTCGACAAGGCGGGTCTGCATCTCTTTGCTATAGGGCTGATAGAGCGGCGCTATCAAGGAAGCATCATGGCGGAACGGCGGATATTGGGGGCGGTGCTGGCAGGGGGGCGCTCCAGCCGCTTTGGCAGCGACAAGGCGCTGGCGATACTGCCGGATGGGCGAACCTTGCTGGACCATGCTATCGCGGGGCTGGCCCCCCATGTCGAACAAGTGGTGATTTGCGGTCGCGCAGCCGGTCTGGCGGATCGGCCCGCGCCCGGCATGGGACCGCTCGGCGGCCTCAACGCAGCGCTGCATCACGCGCAGGCCCATGGGTTTGCCGGAATATTGACGACAGGGTGCGACATGCCGGTCTATCCTGCGGACCTGCCCGCCCTGCTGATCGGTGAACAGGCCGCGATATTGGAGGGTCAGCAACTGCTTGGCTGGTGGCCGGCATCGCTCGCCAACGCATTGGACGCGCATCTGGCGGAGGCGAATAATCGCTCCATCTACGGTTGGCTCGACCGCATCGGCGCCCGTGTGGTGACGGTGCCGGGGCTGGCACTACCCAATATCAACCGGCCGGAGGATCTGGCGGCGCTGTAAACGGGGTCAGTGCGCGGCGGACGTGTCCACATTGGGGCGGGGACGGGGCGCCAGCCAGACCATCGCCGACGCGAAGAACAGGATCAGGGCCGATATGAAGAATATATGATCCACCGAAATGGCCGTCGCTTCCTGATCGACGATGTTCGAAATCACCTGCCGCGCCTGGTCGGTCGACATGCCGATATTCGCCAGGGCCGCCTGCGTATCGGCGGGCTGGAGGGTGCCCGCCAGTTCACTGCGCGACACGCGCTGACCATTGCCCCAGCCTGTCAGCACCAGCGACGTCGCGATCGCCAGCGCCATGGTGCGCAGGAAATTCTGAAGCCCGGCAGCGGACGCCGTCTCTTCGGGCCGCACCGACCCCAATGTCAGCGTGGTCAGCGGAATCATGAAGAAGGGCATGGCAAACCCCTGAATGAACTGCGGCGCAGCCATCATCCAGAAATCGACGCTGCTGGTCCAGTGCGCGCGCCACAGCGTCATCAGGCCCAGCCACAACACGGCCCCCGAAATCATGAAGCGCGGATCGACCCCCCGGCCCATGATCCTGGCGGCGACCGGCGCACTCATCAATGCGGCCATGGCCGTGAAGGCGGTGACGATGCCCGCCCATGTCGCGGTATAGCCCCTGGCGGACTGAAGCCATTGCGGGATGATGACGATGCCGGAAAAATAGGCACCATAACACAGCGCCAGCGACAATACCCCGGTGGTGAAGCCGACATGGCGGAACACGCGCAGATCGACGATCGGATGCTCTTCCGTCAATTCCCAGATGATAAAGACCAGAAAGCCGATCAGCGAGAGAATCGCCAGGCTCAAGATCAGCGGATCAGCAAACCAGTCATGGTCCCGGCCAAGGTCCAGCATGACCTGAAGGCAGCCGATCCAGAAAACCAGCAACGCCAGCCCGATCTTGTCGATCGGCACGCGCGCCGTTTCCGTTTCGACCGGACGCAGCAGCGCCATCGCCGCAAATACGCACAGGATGGCGATCGGCAGGTTGATGAAGAAGATCCAGTGCCAGCTCCAATTATCGCTGATATAGCCGCCGATAATCGGCCCCATCGCCGGACCCAGCAGCGTCGTCATCGCCCATAGCCCCATCGCCCGCGCACGCCGTTCGGGCGGAAAGACGCGCAGCATCAGCGTTTGCGACATGGGCATGATCGGGCCACCGCACAGCCCCTGGCCAATGCGGCAGACCACGATCATGCTGAGCGACATCGACAGGCCGCACAGCACCGAAAACAGGCCAAAGCCGACCATCGCGCTGATGAACATCTTGACGACGCCAAAGCGCTGCGCCAGCCAGCCTGTCAGCGGTACGCAAATCGCTTCGGCGACCGCGTAGGATGTGATGATCCACGTCCCCTGATCGGGCGTGATGCCCAGATTGCCCGAAATATGCGGCACGGAAACATTAGCGATGGTCAGGTCCAGCACGACCATAAAATTGCTGAGCGCCAGCACCATCCCCGCCAATGTGCGCTGTCGCGCCGTCAGCCGGGAAAAAATATTTGCCTCGCCGCTCACGACCCGGCCTTTCAGTGACCGGAAAGGTCGATATCGACCTCCGTGGAAAGGCCGACACGCAACGGGTGGGCCGCCAGCTCCTTGGGGTCGAGCGAAATACGGACCGGCAGGCGCTGGACCACCTTGATCCAGTTGCCGGTCGCATTTTGCGCCGGGATCAGCGACAGCGACGATCCGGTGCCACCGGAAAAGCCCACAACCTTGCCATGATAGACGACGTCGCCGCCGTAAATGTCGGCAACGACCGTGGCGGGCATGCCGACCTTCACCTGGCGCAACTGCCGTTCCTTGAAGTTCGCGTCGACATAGACCTGCGCCAGCGGCACGATCGTCATGATCGGGCTGCCCTGCGCGACGCGCTGTCCTACCTGCACCTGCCGCTTGGTGATGACGCCGTCGATCGGCGCGCGAATGACCGTGCGGTCCAGGTCCAGCTTCGCCGCATCCAGCTTGGCCTGCGCGACCATGACGCCCGGATCGGTATCGACGCTCGACCCGCTGACCAGCGCGTCATTGGCGGCCAGCTGCCCGCTAGCCGCGCTGCGCGTCGCCTGCGCGGTGTTGACGCCGGCCTGCGCCAGTTCCAGCGCAGCGCGCGCGGCGGCATAGGCGGTGCGCGCGCTGGTCACTTCGTCGCCCGACACCGCACCGTCGCCCACCAGCGCCTCGCGCCGCTGCAGGTCGATCCGCGCCTTTTCGACATTGGCCTGCGCTGTCGCCAGCTGCGCGCGCGCCTGCACGATGTCCGCGACGCGCGCGTCGACCTGCGCCGCCAGCGCGCTGCTGGTCGCGCTGCTCTGGCGGAAGCGGCGCCGCGCTTCGGCCAGATCGGCCTGCGCCTGCGCAAGGGCGATGCGCGCATTGGTCGGGTCCAGCCGCACCAGCACGTCGCCGCGCTTCACCGCCTGGGTGTCGCTGACCAGCACCTGCGTCACCTGCGCGGAAATCAACGGCGTCACCTGCGCCATTTCGGCATTCACATAGGCATTGTCGGTGCTGACATGATTACGCCCGATCAGCAGATACCAGGCCGCCCACAACAGGCCCAGCACCACGACTGCCAGCGCAAGACGGGTCAGCCACAGCTTGCGCACAGCGGCACGATCCGCCTTTTTCGTGTCATCCGGCGCAGTGGCATCCGAAGCCTCTGAGGCAGAAAATTCAGGGGTGGCATCAGCCATGCGCAGCATCCTTGGGCAGTGTAGCGCTGTCGGCGAAACCGCCGCCCAGCGCACGGATCAGGGCAATATCGAGCGAAAAGGCGCTGGCTTCCAACGCAGAAACGGACCGGCGCGCGGCGATCAGCTGATCCTCGACATTCAGCACGTCGAGATAGGTGGACAGGCCACCATCATAGCGTTTGCGCGCCACGCCATAGGCGTCCTGCAACGCCGCCAGCGCCGCGCGCGCATCCACCAGCCGATCGTCGAGCGTGCGGCGGCTGGTCAGCGCATCGGCAACGTCGCGATAGGCGGCCAGCACCGTCTTGTCATAATTGGCCACCGCTTCATCATAACCGGCGCGCGCGCCGCGATACTGGCCCTGCAACGCGCCGCCGTGGAAAATCGGCAGGCTGATCGCCGGACCGGCATTGCCGAACAGCGAATCCTTCTCGAACAGCCTGTTGTAGAAGGGCTTGGCCGATCCATTGACGCCGGTGCCGGTAAACATCGTGTCATAGCCCAGCGCCTGAACCCCGATCAGCGCGCTCAGGCGCACCGCCGGGTAGAAATCGGCGCGTGCGACCTTGACCTGCTTGGCTGCCGCTTCCGTGCGGGCGAGCGCGGCTGCGATGTCCGGGCGACGGGCGACCAGATTGGTGGTGACGTCCGCGGGTAGCCCGACCGGCATCAACCGGCCCTTGGGCGGACGGGTGATCGCCAGCCCGCGATCCGGCCCCGCCCCGACCAGCGCCGCAATCTGATGCTGGCGCAGCGCGATCGCCACGCGCGCCCCAGCCAGTTGCGCGCGCGCCGTCGCAACCGTCGCGTCCGACTGGCGCACATTGCCGCGCGTTTCCAGCCCGTTCTGGCGGCGATCGGCAACCAGCTTCTGGCTGGCGGTCCGGATGTCCAGCGTGCGCTGTTGCAGTTCGGCTTCGTCATACAGCCGCGCCAGATCGGCATAGGCGTCGGCGATGCCCGTCGTCAGAGCCAGCCGCGCCTGTTGCGCGTCCAGTTGCGCCGCGCGGGCCTGTGACGTCGCCGCTGCCAGCGCGGCCTTGTTCCGACCCCAAAGGTCCAGGTCAAAGCCCAGATTGAGCGCCACCTGACCCGTACCGAGCCAGCCCTGCGGAATGAACTCCTTGGGTTGTCCCATATTATAGCTTTGCTTGGTCGTCCCGGCCCTGGCGTCCAGATCCGCCGACGGCAGCAATGTGGCGCCTGCCTGTTGCGCCATGCCCTGCGCCTGTGCGAATCGGGCGGCGGCGATCGCCATGTCGGGCGCGTTGGCCAGCCCTTCCTCGATCAGCGCGGTCAGTTGCGGGTCGCCATAGGCGGTCCACCAGCCTTCGCCCGGCCAGGCGGCGTCAGGCGCGTGCAGGCTGTCCTGCGCCGCCACGCTCTGCGCCGTGCGAATCGCGGGGGCGGGGCCAAGATCGGGCACGGCCGCACATGCTGACAGCAGCGACAGGGCCGCCGTCGAAATCATGATGCGTTCGGGGGAAAACAGGCGACTCACCGACATGACAAACCGTACCATCCAGTATGAAAACCGCCATTGCCGCTGTTGCCAGGCCTTGTCAACAAAATTGCCATACTCTATGGTACGGTTTAATGACAGCTGTGGTCAAATCTCCTCCTCCCACGCGAAGGGAAGCGCGCAGGCTGGACCGGCGGGACTGTATCCTGACGGTTGCGGAGCGCTATTTCCTGGAACATGGCTATGCCGGAACGACCATGTCGGGCATCGCGGCGGATTTGGGCGGGTCGAAGGGGACGCTCTGGAATCATTTTCCGTCGAAGGAAGAGTTATTTTCCGCCGTCGTCGATCGGGTCGTGACGGCCTATCGGATGCAACTCTCGCAAATCCTTGATCCCTGCGGCCTGCTGGAACCGACGCTGCTGCGCGCCTGCCGCAGTCTGCTCGACAAGGTCTGCTCCCCCCAAGCCATCGCCCTGCACCGCCTCATTTATTCCGAAGGTGGGCGATTTCCCGAACTCAGCCGGATTTTCTTCGAGCTTGCCCCCCGCCATACCCGCGCGCTCCTCGCCGACTTTCTGGAAGGCGCCATGAATCGCGGCCAGATAAGACGGGCCGATCCAACCGACGCCGCACGCATGCTGATGGCCATGACCATGGGGGGCAGTCATCAGCAATTGCTGATGGGGCAGATGCGCGAGCCACGACCGGAAGCCTTGCAGGCGGATGTCGCCCTGGCGGTCAACCTGTTCATGCGCGCCTATGCCCCTGAAAGCACGGTCGCCACCACCGGGCAGAGCGCATAGCCTTTCCCCTTGATCGTCCGCAGCAACGGCCAGTCAAAGTCCCGGTCGATCTTGGCGCGCAGACGCGACATATGCACTTCCACGCTGTTGGTGCCGGGGTCGAACTCCAGCCCCCATATCGCCCGCAACAGCGCCTCCCGACTGATCGCCTCCCCCGGCCGTCGTGCCAGGTGGAGCAGCAGCGCATATTCGCGGGCCAGCAACGGGATGGCCCGGCCCGCCCGCTCCACCTGCCGGTCGACCAGATGGATCAGCAGGTCGCCCACGCGCAGCCGGGGCTGCTCATCACGGGCAAGCCGGATGATCCGCGCCACCGCTTCGTCTTCATGCATCCAGGGGCCAACCACATCCTGTACGCCGCTCTCCAGCGCACGGGCGCGCGCGGCGGGATCGTCCACGCCCTGCCACAATATCGTCGTGTCGCTGATGCTGACGCGCGGCGGCTCACTGCCCGAACCCAACATCGCCAGGTCGAAGCCGCGCGCGCTCAGCGCCCGTGCCAGCGGGGCGAAATCACTGCCCAATCCGTGACAATCGACCCGCCTGCCCACCTGTCATCCACCCATTGCTGACCAGCCGCATCCGACCGCCGACGCAGTCCGAAAACAAGCCAATCCCTATCCATTTTGGACCATTCGGAGCGCAGCCTCGCTCGCATGCCGGATCAGCGGGCTGCTCCCCCGCGCGCCCGATTCCCAATGGTCGATCCGGGCCGCGCCGTTCATCCCGGCGCCGATCGCGTCCCAGGCGGTCCGCCGCATCGCGTCGACCGGGTGGCGGGCCGCAAAATCCCGCGCCAGGTCGATCGCATTGTCCGTGCCGCATCCGACCGCCAGTTCCAGCAGCAATTGCGCGCTGGCCACGGTCATGCATTCGGCGATCGTGCTGCGGGCGGTATCGAACCGATATTGCCGTCGCCAGCCCTGGTCGGGCGCGCTCGCCAATATATTGAGCGAGACAGAGAGGGAGTCCGGCGGCAATTGCGCATGAATGTCGCGATTGGCGCGATAGAGCAGCATCCGCCCCTGCGACAAATGGCTGCGCTCGACAAAGCGCAGCGCCACAGCCTCCCCTGCCGCGCCCGCGACATCGCCGTCATAGACATAATAGTCCGATCCATAGCCCGGCCCCAGATAGCCGATGGTCAGGAAATCAAAGCCATGATCGTGCGGCACATGGTACAGGAAGGGGGCCGGGCCACTCATCCGCATCACATGGTCGCGCTGGGCGGGCCAGAAGGCGGCGCGCAGTACATATTTGCCCCTGGGCGGGCGCAGCAGCATGACCTGCGCCGAATAGGGATTGGCCTGCCGCTGCCCCGCGCAGCGCGTCTTGAGTTCGGCGATCGCAAAATCGGCCAGGAAATGCCGGTTCCGCCCCAGCGCCCGCAGCATGGGCGCGGCAGCCGCCAGCCCGTCCTCGTCGGCGGGATCGAAGGCCGGACTTTCGCACCAGTCGATCAGGGCATCCAGGTCGATCATCCGCTCGTCTGGCGCTGGATCGATCAGGCGGGGCACGCCATGTCCCCGATCTGCGTCAGCGTCCGCGCGGCCAGCGCCCGCACTGCAACGTCGCTTTCCCGCTGCGCCATGGCGCGCAAGGCAGGCAGGGCGCTTGCCGTATCCAGCGCCAGATATTCGCGCATCACCGCCCAGCGTTGCGCGGCAAGCGGCGTATCCAGCGCCTCGCCAAATTGCGCCGCCGCGTCGGCCCGCCCCTGCGCCCGCAACAGCGACAGCAGCATCAGCGCGCGGGCATGGCCCTCATCCGCCTCCGCCCGCGCCACCAGCACCCCGGTCGCAAAATCGCATATGCGCGAACGGACCGGCCCTTGCGGCGCGACCTGTGCCCGCAACAGCATCAGCGGCGCTCCGTCCGGCAGAATGCGCAGCGTTTCGCGCCGCTCGTCCACTTCCAATATCTCGCCCATGGCGCAATGCCGCTGCCCGGTCGGCACGGCCCGGTCCGCCTCCAGCCGAAACCCCTCGGCCCGCAGCGCGCGGTTGAGCGGGCGGCACAGCATGTGACGACCGGAAAAATGCACCCGCGATCCTGTTTGCGGCACCGGGTCGATCACCGTCGCCGACAGCCATATCCGCTCCGTCCGCGCCAGCACCATATGCCGGGCCGCACCGTTGCGGCTCGCGCGAAAGCCGGGCAAATGCAGCGGATCGTCGGCCAACGCCGCGCAGCCCTGCGCCAACAGGTCGGTGAACCAGCCTATGTCATGCAGGAACGGCCGGATCAGCGCCAGCGCACGGCCAGGCGGCGCATCCTGCGCCTCGGCCACTGCCCGCCCCAGCGCCGCCCCCAACGCTGCTGGCGTCACGGCTGGTCGATGATCGCAATCACAATATCCATCAGGCTGATGTCCAGCACATCGCCATCCTGCAATCCGAACAGGCTGACCTCGCCAGGCAGGTCGGCAATATCGTCAATCGCCAGTTGAGGCACGGTCTGTGGCATCGGCATCCTCCTTCTGCGGGTCGCAGGGGCGACGCTATGGCGCGCGGGAAGGGGGGACCAATTAAATGTAATTAATCGTGGCTACCGCTCATTAACCAATTCTTTGCGCGGCCATCCTATCATGGGGATTGTAGCAAAAGGGTGGAGCCATGCCGATCTTCAAACGCGTTCGCAGCCGTCGGCCCGGCGATCAGGACATGAGCGAGACTGCCCGACCGCAACGCCGCCTTCGCATATTGCTGATCGACGAAAATCCTACCGCGCGCGCCGTCGTCGCCCGCCGTCTGTCGCACCTGAACTATGACGTGGCGCTGGCGGAAAATGGCTTTGTCGCGGTCAACCTGCTCGTCACACGCCCGGCCGACATCATCCTGATAGACATGGGGCTGACCATGTTGCCCGCCATCGCGACGATGAAGAAAATCCGCGCGGCGAACCTTTCCGCCTCCGCTTGCTTCGTCATGCTGACCGGGCGGCTCGACAGCCAGTCGACGGTGGAGGCGCTGGAGGCCGGGGCCGACGATCATGTCGTCAAACCCTTTGATTTCGACGTGCTCGATGCGCGGCTGCGTCATCTGTGCCTGCGCGCCGAAACGCTCGGCACGCTCACCCGTCACAATGCCGAACTGGACGCCCGCATCGCGCGGCGCGCCGTCGAACTGGGCGAAACGCGCGAAACCTTGCGCGAACTTCAGGCCGACCGCGCCCGCCTCGTATCATCCATCCAGGCGCTGCATGACGAAGTCGAACGGTTGAGCGCGCAACAGGGCTGAGCCACGCATCGCGGTTCGTTTCGAGCGGACGAGATTTAGGCTATCCCCTCGCCCAACGTCACCCACAGCGACAAGCCTTCACCCGGATGATCAGGCGGCCCGTCCGCCACGATCCGCGCCGCATCCGCCCGCGCCCGGTCGAGGATCAAGGCAGGCACTGACGGGGGATGGTAGATCCTGTCCGCTTCCCCCAGCAACCGCGCGGCGCGCAGCGTCAGTTCATCCGGATCGTCCGACGATAGACGGATGGATACCAGCCGCGCTGCTACCGCCTGCCCCTCCGCCGCCAGCCACGCGCCAAGTGCATCCGCCGCGTCGGCCCGTAGCGGGTCGATCATCCCACCCGGCGCAAGGCCCGCGTCTATGGCCCGCCGCCGCGCGCCGGCATCTGCCCAGCGCGCCTTGATCGCCCCGCGCGCGGCCAGCAAGCCATCCGCCAATTTGCCCAACCGCGCGGGCAGCATCGCCTCCAGCCTCTGCCGCAGCGCCTTGGCCAGCCCCGCCGACGCCCCGCCCGTGCCGATCGCGATCAGCACCGGATCGCGGTCGACGATCGCGGGCAGGGTGAAATCGCACAGGTCTGGATTGTCGGTCGCATTGACCAGCACGCCGCGCGCCCGCAGCCGCTCCGCCGTCGCCGCGTCGCCATCCGACACGATGGCGATCCGCGCAGCGCTGTCCTCCTCACCCACGATTTGCGCGCCCGCCCGCTCCAGCAGGCGGCGCTTGGCGTCGGCCGCCTCGCCCGCTCCGGTCAGGATCACCGGCCTGCCCGTCAGGCGCAGAAAGACGGGCAGGCTGTGCATCAGTCGGCCAGCCAGTCCGGAATGCTATCGCCAGCGATCAGCGCCTCGATCGGCGGGCGCGCACGCACCACCGCCCATTTGTCGCCCGATACCAGCACTTCAGGGGTCAGCGGGCGGCTGTTATAGGTGCCCGCCATCGTCGCGCCATAAGCGCCCGCCGTCATGAACGCGACCAGATCGCCCGCGGCCACCACGTCCATGTCGCGGCCCATGGCGAAAGTATCGCCCGTCTCGCACACCGGCCCCACCACATTGGCGGCGGCGCGCTGCCCCGCCGGGGTCACCGCGCGAATATCATGCCAGGCGTCATACAGGCTGGGCCGCAACAGGTCGTTCATCGCCGCGTCGACGATGACGAAAGGCGCCTTCGCGCCCTGCTTCACCCGCACAACCCGCGATAGCAAGGCTCCTGCATTGCCCACGATCACCCGGCCCGGTTCGAACATCAGCCGCACCGGCCAGTCCTGCGTTACCCGGCACACCATGTCGCCATAGGCCGCCGGGCTGGGCGGCTCCGGCTGGGCGGGGTCATAGGGAACGCCCAGGCCGCCACCCAGATCGGCGGTGCGAATGTCATGGCCCGCATCGCGCAGCGCCGCGATCAGCGCGCCAACCTTGGTAAAGGCCGCCTCCAGCGGGGCGAGGTCGGTCAGCTGGCTGCCGATATGGACGGCAACGCCCTGCACATCCAGCCCCGGCAGATCGCGCGCGGCGGCATAGCTTTCCAGCGCCCTGGCATAGGGGATGCCGAACTTGTTTTCCGACTTGCCGGTCGAAATCTTGGCGTGGGTACCCGCATCCACATCCGGGTTGATCCGATAGGCCACCGGCGCGCGCTTGCCCATCGACAGCGCGACTTGCGACAGCATTTCCGCTTCCGGTTCGCTTTCCAGATTGAACTGGAAAATGCCATGGTCCAGCGCCAGCCGCATTTCCTCAGCCGTCTTGCCCACGCCCGAAAAGACGATGCGGTCTGCCGGAATGCCCGCCGCGATCGCGCGCAGCAATTCCCCGCCCGACACCACGTCCGCGCCCAGGCCCAGTTTCGCCAGCGTCGCCAGCACCGCCGCATTGGGGTTCGCCTTGACCGCAAAGGCGATCAGCGGATTGTGAAGGCTGCCCAGTGCGTCGCGGAACACGCCGACATGGCGCGTCAGGGTCGCGGTCGAATAGACATAGACCGGCGTGCCGACCGCATCGGCGATCGCCGCCATCGGCACCTGCTCCACCTGCATGGCGCCGTCCACATAGTCGAAATGGTCCAAATTCCGGTCCTCAGTCTCTTATTGGGGCTGCTTTTCGGGCGGCAGGTCAAATTCGTCCGCCTGTCGCTTTTGCGACTGGGTCAGCAATTCCACATTGCGTTGCGGCCGCGCCTGGGTCGATGGCGTCATCAACTGCGCGGCGGTCGGCGAAGTCGCCGCGCCCACCGGCACCGCTGGCAGCTCCTGGCCCGCAACGGGCTTCAACGGTTGCCGCCCGCCGCAGGAAACCAGCGCCAGCGCGGTAAAGGCCAGTCCCACGATCGTCCGAATCGTCATGATCCCAATTCCTCCTGCGCCTGCGCGATCCGCGCCCGCACCTGCATGGGCGCCGTGCCGCCATGGCTCATCCGGCTGGCGACCGACGCATCGACCGTCAGCACCGCATAGACGCGATCGTCGATCCGCGCGTCGATGCCCTGCAATGTGGCGATCGGCAGCTGGTCGAGCGGCACGCCCGCCGCTTCCGCCGCCGCCACGGCACGTCCGGTGATATGGTGCGCCTCGCGGAAAGGAATACCCCCTTCGCGCACCAGCCAGTCGGCCAGGTCCGTCGCTGTGGCAAAGCCGCTTTCGGCCAGGCCGCGCATCCGGTCGGTGCGGAACGTCACCGTTTCGATCATCCCGGTCATCGCCGCGATCGACAGGGCCAGCAGGTCGTGCGCCTCGAAAACGGGCGGCTTGTCGTCCTGCATATCCTTGGAATAGGCGAGCGGCAGCCCCTTCATCGTCACGCACAGCGCGTTCATGCAGCCCATGATCCGCCCGGCATGGCCGCGCACCAGTTCGGCGGCGTCGGGATTGCGCTTTTGCGGCATGATCGAACTGCCGGTCGAATAGGCGTCGGGCAGCTTGACGAAGCCGAAGGGCTGGCTGGCCCAGATGATGAACTCCTCCGCCAGCCGCGACAGGTGCAGCGATGCCTGCGTTGCCGCCATCAGATAATCGAGCGCGAAGTCGCGGTCGCTCACGCTGTCCAGGCTGTTGTCGGTCGGCTTGGCAAAGCCCAGGGCGGCCGCCGTCGCGTGCCGGTCGATCGGAAAGCCCGTGCCGGCCAGCGCCGCCGCGCCCAGCGGGCATTCGTCCGCCCGCGCCCGCGCATCGGCAAAGCGGCTGCGGTCGCGGCGCACCATTTCATAATAGGCCATCAAATGATGGCCCAGCGTCACCGGCTGCGCCGACTGCAAATGGGTAAAGCCCGGCATCACCGCATCGGCATTCTCGTCTGCCCGCGCCAGCAGCGCGCGTTGCAGGCCGGTCAGCCCCGCCTGCACCTCGTCGATCGCATCGCGCACCCACAGGCGGAAATCGGTCGCCACCTGATCGTTGCGGCTGCGCGCGGTGTGCAGCCGCCCGGCGGTCGGGCCGATCAGCTGCGCCAGCCGCGATTCGGTGACCATGTGGATGTCCTCAAGGTCCAGGTCCACGGGCACGCCATCGGCTTCATATTCCGCCGCGATCCGGTTCAGCCCCTCAGTAATCGCCTGCGCATCCTCGCCATCGACGATGCCCTGCTTGGCCAGCATTGCGACATGCGCCTTCGATCCTGCGATGTCCTGCTTCCACAATCGCTTGTCGAATGGGATGGAGGCATTTATCTCGCGCATGATCGAAGCGGGGCCGGCCGCGAACCGGCCACCCCACATGCTGTTGGAGCCTTCTCCCTTGGAACCCCCATTGTCCCGATCTGCTTCACGCGCGCTGATGATACTGCTCCTGACTGCCGGATTGGCGGCCTGCGATAGGCAATCGCCGCCCGCTGGGCAAGCCAATGCAAGCATGAGCGGTGAGGTTCCCGCGTCAGGCAATGCCTCGCAGGGAGACGGCGAGTTCAGCTATCGGCTGGACCGCAGCAAGGCGGGCACCCCCGCTCCCACCTTCGCCTTCCAGAATCCCGACGGGGGCGAGGCTACCTTGCAGGATTTCGCCGGACGCCCGATGCTGGTCAATCTGTGGGCGACATGGTGCACCCCCTGCGTCGCGGAAATGCCTACGCTCGACCGGATCGCGCAAAGCTATGGCCCCAAGGGGCTGGCCGTCCTCACCATTTCGCAGGACACGCAGGGAGCAAAGGCCGTCAAGCCCTTCTTCGCCAAGCATCCCCTGCCCCATCTCAAGGGCTGGGCTGACCCGGACAATCATTTCGGCTTCGACTATGCCACCGGCCTGCTCCCCACGACCGTCCTTTATGACGCAAAGGGCAAGGAAATGGTCCGCGTGATCGGCGCGATGGATTGGGAAGGGGCGGAAGCCAAGGCGCTGATAGAGGCCGCCATGGCGTCCTGACCACACGGCTCTTTGGCGCAGCCGCAAAATCGGCTTACGCGGCTGCGCCTGCCCAATAACGCCTCGTTTCCGACATAGAAACGAAGCAGAAACAATCCATAAATCTGTAATTTTTGTGCAGCGCAATAGAGGATCGGCGCTGCCCCTTCGTCATTCCCCCTGTCATCGATAAAGCTGAACAGGGGGCATGAATGACACGGTTATCGGCGCTTAAACTCTCACTGATCCTCGCATCGTCCTGGTCCGCCTGCGCCATCGCGCAAGACGCGCCGCAGGAACCACAGGTTGACGAAGGTACAGCGATCATCGTCACCGGCACGCGCGCCGTCGGCATGCAGGCCGCAGACAGCGCCGCACCGATCCAGGTGCTCAGCCAGGACGCCATCGCCCATGTCGGCCAGCCGAACCTCAACCAGGTGCTGACCCAGATCGTACCAAGCTTCACGGCTCAGACGCAGGGTACCGACCTTTCCAGCTTCTCGCTGTCGGCCCGTCTGCGCGGTCTCAGCCCCAACCACACGCTGGTACTGGTCAACGGCAAGCGCCGCCACGGCAATGGCATCCTTCAGGTGCTCGGTGCCTTCTCCGGCTCGGCCGCGCCCAGCATTGATCTTATTCCGCCAGACTCGGTCGAACGCGTCGAAGTGCTGCAGGAAGGCGCCGCCGCCGTATATGGCACGGACGCCATTGCAGGCGTCATCAACTTCATTCTGAAGGATGATCCAGAGGGCGGCTCGATCAAGCTGACCGGCGGTCAGCATTATGACAGCGAAGGCGAACTTTTCTCCGTTTCCGGCAATTATGGCGTCCGGCTTGGCGAGGACGGCTATATCAACCTGTCCCTGTTCCATCGCCGTCAGGACTATACCACGCTCGGCGAAGGCCAGGTGCAGGTGACGAAGCTGGATGGCACGCTCCAGCCCAATGCCCCTGCCCAATGGTCCAACCTTACCGGCGACGCGCTGGCCGGGATCAATGGCGGCCAGCCCAAGACCGAACTCAACCTGCTCTTCTACAATGCCGGTTATGATTTCGGCGGCGTGGAAGTCTATAGCTTCGGCAGCCTCGCCCGCCGCGAAGGCTGGGCCAAGCAGGGCTACCGCCATCCCAAGCGCATCTGCTACGAATCCGGCAATCTGGGTGGCGGCGTCACGCCCGCGGCCTACAATCCCAATATCTGCTACAGCAATACCGGCACTGTGGGCATGGTCCCGCTCCAGCATGTGATCGAGGATGAATATAGCTTCACCGTCGGCGCGCGGGGCGAAACCGCAGGCTGGAACTATGACCTGAGCACCACCTACGGCAATCAGAAGAACGACATCTGGACCGAGAGGTCCGCCCATCGCGAAGTGTGGCAGGAAAGCTATGCCGCGTCGCTATTGGGCGTCGGCGTTCCCAACACGCCTGACAAGGCCTATGACGGCGGCTTCCGCCTCAGCCAGACCACAGTGACCGCCGACATCCGCAAGGAATTCGACATAGGCATGGCCACTCCGCTGACCTTCGCGTTCGGCGGCGAATATCGCAAGGACACCTATGAAATCGTCCAGGGCGATTTCTATTCGACCTACAAGACGGGGGTTCAGTCCTTCCCCGGCTACAAGTCGACCGACGCCGGGCGTTTCAAGCGCAGTTCGCGCGCGGGCTACCTGAACTTCATCGCCAACCCGGTCGAAGGCTGGAGCGTCGATCTGGCGGGCCGTTACGAAGATTATACCGATTTCGGCGATACGCTGATCGGCAAGATCACGACCCGCTATGATCTGTCCGATGCCTTTGCGGTCCGCGCCACGGCCAGCACCGGCTTCCGCGCACCGACACTGGCCGAACAGAAATATTCGACCATCAACGTGGGGCCGACCAGCGCCGTCGCCCAGCTTCCCGCTGGCACGCCCGCTGCCGCCCTGCTCGGCTTCGATTCGCTTGGCCCGGAAAAATCGAAGAACTTCTCGGCGGGCATCGTTCTGCGCCCCGTGCCCCGGCTGGCGATCACCGTCGATGCCTATCTTATCAAGATCAAGGACCGCATCGCCGCTACCGCATCGCGCAACGCCGTCCAGGGCGGCGTGATCCAGCCCGGCGCAGCAGCGATCTTCGACGCGCTGGCGGCCGCCGGCATCGTTCTCGATACCGCGCTCCAGACCGTTGGCGTGCAAAGCTTCACCAACGGCATCAACACGGAGACCAAGGGCATCGACTTCTCCGCCAGCTATCCGGTCGCGCTTGGTTTCGGCACGCTCAACCTGTCGCTGAACGGCAATTACAACAAGACCAAGATCACCAAGAACAAGGTCGGCTATCCGCTGTTCAACGCCGCGTCGGAAAGCAATATCGAAGATACGACGCCCAAATATAAGGTCGGCTTCGGTGCCCTGCTGAAGGCTGACAAGCTGACCGTCAACCTGCGCGAAACCCTCTATGCCAAGCAGAGCGTGCTGGTCCGTCCGGGCGTTGGCAGCGGCGTGATCCCCGATGGCGGCTTCCTGATCGCCGACGGCGCGCTGATCAACGGCGTCAATGCGAACCAGCTCTATTTCAACGGCGTGGTGAAACGGGCAATCATCACCGACCTGGAAGTCGGCTATGATTTCACCGACAATGTCACCTTCTCGATCGGTGCGAACAATCTGTTCGACAAGATTCCAGAAGTGCCCAAGCTGGTGACCGGCACCGGGGTGGTCGTCAATCCCGGCGTGTCGCCCTACATCAACGGCTCCGGCTCCTATAACAGCCCCTATAACCACGGCGCCTATGGCACGTCGGGCGGCTATTATTACGCCCGCATCGACTTCAAATTCTGATAGACCGTTAAATCATGTCATAAAGGAAGGGCCGGTTCGGAAACGCACCGGCCCTTTTCCGTCCGACAGGGGTCCGTCCATGCAGCCATTCGCCCTCCTCGCCGCGCTCAGCCTGACCATCGCAGCACCCGCCATGGCGCAGCAGGCGATGCCCGCGGCTCTGCCCTTCTCCCCCGCCGTCCGCGTCGGCGACACGCTCTATCTGTCCGGCCAGATCGGGCAGGTGCCGCCGGGCATGGACCCGCACGGGCAAGGGTTTGATGCTGCGGTCAGGGCGGCGATGGATTCGGTCGCCAGGATATTGGCCGACAACGGCCTCGACTTTGGCCATGTCGTCAAATGCACGGTGATGCTGGATGACATGGCCGACTGGCCCCGCTTCAACGCGGCCTATCTCCCCTATTTCAAGGGCAAGCGCCTGCCCGCGCGCAGCGCCTTTGGCGCCGATGGCCTGGCGCTGGGCGCGCCGCTGGAAGTGGAATGTATCGCCGCTTACCCGTAACCACCTCCGTATTCGGCTCAGATCGCCACCGCCTCCCGCAGCAGCAGCACCGGCACGCCATCGCGCACCGGATAGGCCAGCCCCGTCGCGTCGGAGACCAGCGCCCCGCGCGCATCGTCCCAGCGCAGCGGCGTGCGCGTCACCGGGCAGACCAGCTTGGCCATCAGCCACGGGTCGACCGGCGCGCCAGCACCTGAACCGCTCATTGCCCCGGTCATTGCCCCATTCATTGCATCGTCGCGCCGCCATCGCGCTCGATCCGGCCGAAAATCTGCATCAGCTGGATGATCCGTTCCGACCGTTCGCCCAGCGTGTCCGCCTCCAGCAGCGTCTGCTTGGCCGCCGCGTCGAATGGCGCGATCTGGGCGATGCCATTGACCAGCGCCATATCATCGAGCCGCGACACCGCCGTCCAGTCGACGACATAGCCCAGCGCATCGGCAAAGCGGCGAGATTCCTGCTCCAGCGCCGCCCGCTCTACCGCATGCAGCACCTCATCCTCCTGCGGCGCCTGCATCACATCGGCCTCGATCTGGCGGAACTGCGTCGTTACCGGCAATTCGCGCACCACCTTGAACCGCGCCAGCCCGGTCAGGATGATGTTGAACCGCCCATCGTCCAGCGCCTCGATATGGCTGACATGGCCCAGGCACCCCATGTCGAACAGGGGCGGCACCGGCCCGTCGCCACGCGGCTGGATCATGCCGATCCGCCGGTCCCGCGCCATCGTGTCCTGAATCAGCGCGCGGTATCGCGGCTCGAAAATATGCAGCGGCAAATCCATACCGGGCAGCAGCAGCGCGCCGGACAGCGGGAATATCGAGACGCGGGCGAGAGGCACCGGCCGGGCCGTCAGGCGAACAATATCTGCGACAGCTTGCGACGCTGCGCCGATACCCAGGGATCTTCCAGCCCGACCGCCTCGAACAGGGTCAGCAATTGCGTCCGCGCCGCGCTGTCATTCCACGCCCGGTCGCGCCGCACGATCTCCAGCAGCGCCTCCGCCGCGCCGTCCCGGTCGCCATTGGCCATCAGCCCGCCCGCCAGTTCGAACCGCGCGGCATGATCGTCCGGGTCGGCTGCGACCTTCGCCTCCAGCCCCGACAGGTCGGCCACCGGCTTGGCGTCACGCGCCAGGGCAATCGCCGCGCGCGCGCGATCTACCGCCTGATCCTTCGCCGCATCGGCGGGCAGCGCGTCCAGCACCGCGTCCGCCTCGTCCAGCTGCCCCATCGCCACCAGCGCCCGCGCCTGGCCCGACGCCACATCGGCATGGCCGGGCACCATGTCGGCAATCTGGGCAAAGATCGACAGAGCACGCTCGGCATCGCCCGCCGCCAGCGTTTCCTCGGCCATGGCGATCAATGGGGCGATTTCCAGTTCCTGCGCCTTTTCCTCCGATTCGATCGGCAACTGGCCCAGCAACTGGTCGAGATATTGTTTGAGCTGCCCTTCAGTCCGCGCCTGGGACAGGTCGGCGACCGGCTGCCCCTGGAACACGGCATAGACGGTCGGGATCGACTGGACCCGGAACTGGCTGGCGATAAAGCCATTTTCGTCGACATTCACCTTGACCAGCTTGACGCCCTTGGCCGCATAGTCGGCGCACACCTTCTCGATGATCGGCGTCAGCTGCTTGCACGGACCGCACCATTCGGCCCAGAAATCCACGATCACCAACTGCGTGCGCGAAGGCTCCACCACGTCGCGGCGAAACGCCTCCACGGCCAGCTTGTCGGCCTCGCTCATTCCCAGGGTCGCCACGCTTTCATCTCCTGCCACTGCGGTACGTCGCCGCCTCCATAGCCCGCAATATGGGTAGCGTCACCCTCCCCGCAAGGCAGGAGATACGCGCGCTGCAACAAACTCGCCCGCTCCCCTGCCCGGATGCCCTACGCCAGTATTCTATGGGTGGCCGGGTGGGGGAGCGGGCCGGTGCGGCAGCACAAATGCGCTCTTTCGCGCATTTTTAAAAAAACTTCTCAGAAAGTATAGCCAACCCCGAGCGCGGCGAGAAACTGGTTCTTCGACCCGGCAATCGCCACCACGGGCGAATCGGCATAGCGGCCCAGCATCCGCGAATAGCCAATCGCGCCGACGATCACCCAGCCCTTGCGGATGTCGCCGGACAGGGAATAGCCCCCCGTCAGATTGGCGTTGACGCGCCGGAACCCGGAACTGCTGCCGCCGCGCGTATAGACCGGCAGGCCGCTTGCCAGCGCGCCCGCTGCATCGACATCGAAATAATAGCGGCCAAACTTCTTGCCGACATAATCGGCCGACAGGCCGATGCCCGCAAAGCTGCGGATCGACAGCGGCGTAAAATATTCGATCGCGGGGGTGACGATATAGCTTTCATGCGCGCCCGCGACATCCTTGGTCACCGCGACCCGCGCGCTCAGATTGTCATAGGCGCTGGTGATGATCCCGGTCTTGCCGATGCCGACATAGCCGCCGACCTCGACTGCGGTATCGCGCTTGCCCAGCGCTTCGACCGCGCTGTCCTTGATCTGCTTGCGGCTGGTCCGGTCCAGCCGGACGCCCACGGCCGGCCCCGCCTGAAAGTCGATGCCGCTATCATCCCGGTTGGGAATGGCATCGAAAAACAGCATGGGGCCACGGGTGAAGAAGGCATGATCCTTCACCTTGCCGCGCAATTGCGGGCCAACGATCAATCGGGAATCGTCGGACCCTTCATAGCTGGGGACGGAAGCGACGCCCACGCCAATGGTCAGGCTGCTGTGATCCTCCGCCTCCTGCGCCAGCGCGGGCGCGGCGGCCATGAAAGGAAGGGTAAGGAGGAGGATGCGGGTAAGCTGGTTCATAAGGCCCCTGTTCAGCCAATGGCGGTCGGCCAGAGAATGTTTCACGCCGGTTACAGGTTCCGCCGGATATGCCTACAGGAAATATTTGACCCGGATATCCTGTTCCACCGGCGCGCCTGCGACCGCAAAACTGGCCGATCGGAAACTGGGCGCGCCAAAGCGCAGCACCGGATTGCGGGAAAAGCCGACCCCCTCGCGCGGGATGCCCGCGAACGTATCCAGCTTGCCATTGCCATTTTCGTCATGGACGATCGCGATGGCGTAATCGCCCGGCGTCACATTGCCGATCGTCACCGCGCCACCCCTGGCCGCTACCGCAAAATGCCGCTTGTCGGGATCGTCGCTGCAATCCGGGAAATAGCGCGGCACCCGCGTCACGCACACCAATATCTGTCCCTTGGTCGATCGCAGCCCCTCCAGCGCCATGATGAGCGGCTGCGGCTGCCCCAGCGGCGCCGCGCCCAGCAACAGCGGAACCAGCAACGTCAACCCACCGGCCCGCCCCTTCACGCGCGCGCCTTTGCCGTAAAATCGCCCAGCCCCCGGTCCGTGCCGCACAATCGGTCCCAGACCCGGAAATAGAGGCCGTAATTGCAGGCATAGAGGTCATGATGCCGCTGATGATGGGTGGCGGTGATCAGCCAGCCGCCCAGCGGCCCGCGCACCATCCAGCGCGGAAACATCTCCCACCCCATATGATTGCTGACCCCCATGATCGTCATGATCGTCAGCACCGCCGCCAGCGCGCCGACATGGATCGGGATGATGAACACCAGCGCCGGTATCACCACCGCCCCGGTCAGCGCTTCCCAGGGGTGAAAACTCATCGCCGCCCAGGCCGTCGGCGGGCGGCTGGCATGATGCACCGCATGGGCGATGCGAAAGGGCTTGGGCCGGTGCATCCAGCGATGCGTCCAGTAAAACCATGTGTCATGTGCGGCCAGGTAAAGCAGTACCGACACGGGGAGGTACCAGATCGGGAAGGCTGCGACATCGGTATAGATGCGCGTCCATCCGCGCGCCTGCCATCCCCATGCGACGATCCCGGCGGGGATGCCGTAAATCAGCGCGGACAGCAGCGACCAGCCGATCTCCCGACGCATCTGCCGCTCCAGCCCGCGATACAGGCCCGGCTGCCGCACTCGCGTCGCCAGCGCAAAACCGCCGCTCGCCAGCAGATAGCGAACGCCGACAATGGCGCTCATCGCCAAAGCGGACCAGAAAATAGCTGCGACCATCCAGCGCCTATAGCCCAAACAAATCCCGGCATCCCAACGAAAGCTGCAATCCCGTCTTTTTCTTCGCACAACTGTGACATCCTCCCCTTGCAGGGGAGGTGGCAGCACGACGTGCTGACGGAGGGGTGTTACCCTATCGAGACGGCGACACCCCTCCGTCTGGCCTGCGGCCCGACACCTGCCCTTGAAGGGAGGATGATCGGTTGCGCGCGCCTAAGTCCGTGGCCGCGCCTGCCGATAACTGCCCAGCATCCGCACCCATTTGGTGTGGAATTCCAGTTCCGCCAGCGCCCGGTCGACCGCCGGGTCGCCCGGCATGCCTTCAATATCGCAGAAAAACTCCGTCGCGGCGAAACTCGCGCCGCGTTGATAGCTTTCCAGCTTGGTCATGTTGACGCCGTTGGTCGCAAAGCCGCCCATCGCCTTGTAGAGCGCGGCGGGGACATTCTTCACCTCGAACAGGAAAGTCGTCATGACCGGCCCGACATTGGCGACCGGCATCCGCGGCGCGCGCGCCAGCACCAGGAAGCGCGTCACATTATCGTCGCTATCCTCGATATTCTCCGCAATCAGCCGCAGGCCGTAAATCTCCGCCGCCAGATAGGGCGCGATCGCCCCTTCGCCGGGCAGGCGCGTTTCCGCCACCAGCGCCGCTGCGCCCGCCGTATCGGCATAGGCGACCGGCTGGATGCCCCGTTCGCGCAGATAATGGCGGCATTGGCCCAGCGCCTGGGGATGGCTGATCGCGCTTTTGACCGGGCTGTTGTCCGGCGCCATCAGGCAATGGCGCACGCGCAGGAAATATTCGTCCACGATGGACAGGCCCGATTCGGGCAGCAGGAAATGCATGTCCGCCACCCGCCCGTGCAGGCTGTTTTCGATCGGGATGATCGCCCGTTCCGCCTGTCCGTTGCGCACGGCATCGATCGCATCCTCGAATGCGAAACAGGGCAAAGGCACGCAATCGGGCGCATAGCCAAGCGCCGCCAGATGCGAATTGGCCCCCGGCGCGCCCTGATAGGCAACGGCGCGGGCCGGGTCGGCGGCGGCTTTTTCAGCCAGTTGCGCGACAATCGCGCGCGCGGGGGCGGGATAGTTTTCCATGGATGGCTGCGCGCTTAGGCAGTTGCGCGGGGCCGCGCAAGCGTCGGCGGCGCAAGCGCGACGCTCCCCTGCGCATTTGTGGTGTCAAGCCGGGTTGCACGTTCGCGTGTCCGCCATTATGGCAACGGCCAAGAGGGGGCGCCAAGACAGCCGCCCGAACAGAAATGCAAGGGAAATCGAGCGAAATGGGCGATCGTTTCAATACCGTAGCGGGCTGGGCGCTGTTCGCTGGCATTATCGCGCTCGGCGGCGCGATCGTCAGTTCCAAATATTTCCATGACGAACGGCCCGAACCGATGGGCTATGCGATCGAAGGCGTCGAGGCTGAAGGCGAAGGCGCGGCTTCCGGCCCCGGCCTCAACACCCTGCTGGCCAGCGCGGACGTCGCAGCGGGCGAGAAGGTGTTTGCCAAGTGCGCCGCCTGCCACACCATCACGTCGGGCGGCGCCAACGGCATCGGTCCCAACCTGTATGCGACGGTCGGCGAGGAAATCGGCAAGGGCAAGGGCGGTTTCGCCTTCTCGGCGGCGCTGTCCGGCAAGGGCGGCAGCTGGACCTTCGAAAATCTCGATCACTGGCTTAAGAGCCCGCGTGAATTTGCGCCTGGCACCAAGATGACCTTTGCGGGCCTTGGCAATCCGGTCGATCGCGCCAACCTGATCGCCTGGATGAACACGCAGGGTTCCAACCTGCCGCTGCCAGCTGCCGACGCTGCGCCGGCCGCCGAAGGCGCGAACGCCGCCGAAGCCGAAGCGGGCAACGCTGCCAATGCGAGCGAAGCTCCGGCAGCGAACGCTGCCGAGTAAAGCCCGATCGGTACGCCGGTCGACATATGCGAATTGACGGGCGCGGCACTGGTTGCCGCGCTCGATTCGTTGGCGGACCTGCGCATCGCGGTGTTCAGGGACTTCCCCTATCTCTATGACGGGGACCGCGCCTATGAGCGCGATTATCTGGCCGCTTATGCCGACAGCCCCGGCGCGCTGGTCGTCGGCGCCTTTGCCAGGACCGATCAGGGCGACAGGCTGGTCGGCGCCGCCACCGCCGCGCCGATGGCCGATCATGCCGCCGCCTTCGCCGCCCCCTTCCGCGCGCGCGGCATGGATATTGGCCATGTCTATTATTTCGGCGAATCGGTCCTGCTGCCCGAATGGCGCGGCCATGGCATCGGCCACGCCTTTTTCGACCGGCGCGAAGCCAGGGCGCGCGACCTTGGCTTTTCCATCGCCGCCTTCTGCGCCGTCATCCGCCCGGCCGATCACCCTGCCCGCCCCGCCGGCTACAGCCCGCTCGACCCCTTCTGGCACAAGCGCGGCTTTGCGCCGGTCGATGGGCTGATCGGCCAGTTTGGCTGGAAGGACAGGGGCGACGCCGTCGAAAGCGACCACCCGATGCAATTCTGGGTGAAAAGGCTGGACTGATCGTCGCTCAGCGCTCCGGCACCCAGACCGCGCCCTTGATATGGCGGATCAGTCCGTCCGCATCGAGCAGGTAGAGGATCAGAAACTCCACATCTGCGCTGCCACCACGATTGACCGGCGTCATGCCCGGATAACCCTTTTCCGCCAGCACGGCCGGGGTCAGATCCTTCAGCCCTTCAAAGCGGATGACGACATGGGCGACGAAGCCGTCCTGGCCCGGATAAAAGCCGCGGAACAACACGGTTTCACGGATATAGTCATGGAAAAACGCATAGAATTCGCGGAACGCCGCCTTTCCCTGGACCTTGAACCCCGCATTTTCCAACGCGAAATCGTCGGCAAAAAACGTCTCCAGCGTCTTGTAGTCGCGCGCGTTGAACGCAGCGACATAGGCCAGATAATCCTGTTCGGTAAATCGCATGATCCTCTCCTTTGGGGAAGATCATAACGAATGTTAGTATTTCGGCAACCGATTGTCCCGCGCGCCTCAGCGCTCTGCGACCAGCACTTTGTCGATCTTGCGCCCGTCCATATCGACAATCTCGAAACGGAAACCCTGATCGTCGACGAAATCGCCGACTTCCGGCAGGCGCTTGAGCAGCCACAGCGCATGGCCCGCCACGGTCGCATAATCGCGGTCCTCCGACAGGCCGATGCCGATCCGCTCGGCCAGCTGGTCGATCGGCATCTGCCCGGATACCAGCAGGCTGCCATCCTCCCGTTCCACCACGTCAGGCTCGTCATAGGCGTCGCGATCGGACGCGAAATGGCCCGCAATCGCCGACAACAGGTCGGCCGGGGTCACGATCCCCTCGAAATGGCCATATTCGTCATGGACCATCACCATCGGCACGTCCGACCGGCGCAGCACTTCCAGCGCGTCCATCGCATCGACCTGGTCAGGCACCACCTCCGCCTTGCGCATCAGCGCGCCGACATTCAGCGTCTCGCCCCGGAACAGCGCGCTCATAATGTCGCGCGCCTGGACGATGCCGACAATATCCTCCACCGATCCGCGGCCCACCGGCAACCGGGTATGGGGCGTTTCCAGCAATCGCGCGCGAATCGTCGCGTCATCCGCCGCAATGTCGATCCAGTCGACGTCCATGCGCTGCGTCATCACCTCGCGCACCGGTCGGTCGGCCAGCCGCACCACGCCTGAAATGATCGCCCGTTCGCTTTCCTCGATCACGCCCGACCGGCTGGCTTCGGCAACGATCAGATGCAGCTCCTCGGCGGTCACATGCTGTTCCGATTCGCGGTTCATCCGCAACAGCTTGAAGATCAGCGCGCTCGACCCGTCGAGCACCCACACGACCGGCGCGGTCGCCTTGGACAGCCACAGCATTGGCCCGGCCATGATCACCGCAATCGGTTCGGGCGCGCGCAGCGCAAATTGCTTGGGCACCAGTTCGCCAATGATCAGCGATGCATAGGTGGTAAAACCGATGACCAGCGCAAAGCCCAGATTTTCCGCGGCATTGAACGACAGGCCTATGCCCAGATTCTGGCCCAGCGCATAGAGCCGTTCGCCGACCGGGCCGCCCAGGCTCGCGCCCGAATAGGCGCCAGCGACAATGCCGATCAGGGTGATGCCGATCTGCACGGTGGACAGGAATTTGCCCGGATCGCTCGCCAGCCGCAACGCCGTCGCCGCGCCCTTGCGCCCGGCCTTCTCCAGCCCCTGCAAGCGCGGCTTGCGCGCCGATACGATGGCAAGCTCCGACATCGCGAAAATACCGTTCAACGCCACCAGGGCGAGAATGATGAAAAGATCGGCCCAGGGAAAGGGCGTCGGATTGGGAAGGGGGATCGTGGCCATGGCGGTCAGCGACCTCCTATAACCGTTATTCTTTCAATTGCACAACATCCCCATCATCGCCCGTTCAGTTCGCTTGTGGAACAAACACATAGCTCGGTGATTTTGGGGTTATTCGGCTCATACGGGCGCCAAAACGAGATTCAGGAAAGACAAGGGATCAGGATCATGAAGATTTCTCACCGCATCATCGGCGCGGCAGGCCTGGCCGCGATGCTGGCCACCACCGCCTGCACGACCGATCCCAACACCGGTCAGCGCACCATTTCCAAGGCCGCGATCGGCGGCATCGGCGGCGCGCTGGGCGGCTATCTGCTGGGCGATCTGGTCGGCGGGCGCAATGACCGGACCGAAAAGATTCTGGGCGCTGGCATTGGCGCCATCGCGGGCGCGGGCGTCGGCGCTTATATGGACGCCCAGGAACGCAAGCTGCGCGAAGAAACCGCCGGCACGGGCGTCGACGTGATTCGCGACGGCGACAATCTGCTGCTGCGCATGCCCTCCGGCATCACCTTCGGCTATGACCGCGCCGATGTGCAGCCCCAGTTCCAGCCAACGCTCAACGACGTCGCGAGCGTGCTGGCGCAATATCCCAAAACCTATATCGACGTGCTCGGCCATACCGACAGCGACGGGTCGGACGCCTATAACCAGACCCTGTCGGAACGGCGCGCCCGCTCCGTCGCCGACTATCTGATCGGTCGCGGCGTCCAGTCCGCCCGCATCGGCACGCGCGGCTATGGCGAAACCCAGCCGATCGCGTCCAACGCGACCGAAGAGGGCAAGGCCGCCAACCGCCGCGTGGAAATCAAGATCGCCCCCGTCACCGAAGCCGACGTGCGGGGTTAAGTCCCAATAAACCCCTCCCTTTCAGGGGAGGATAGGGGGTGGGGGCGTGCCCCACCCCCTATCCTCAAAAACTCGCCTTCAACCCGTCGATCACGAACTGCGCCGCCAGCGCGGCCAGCAGCACGCCCAGCAGCCGGGTGATCACCGCCTCTATCCTGTGACCCAGCAGCGCCATCAGCGGCCCCGCCGCCAGCAACGCGCCCAGCATCAGCATCAGCGTCACGACGACAGCGCCCAGCACCACCATCCGTTCGCCCATGCCATCGGCGCGCGACATCAGCAGCATGACGGTAGCGATCGATCCCGGCCCGGCGATCATCGGCATTGCCATCGGGAATACCGACACATCCTCGACATGCCGCTCTTCGGCGCTGATCTTCTGCGCCCGGTCCTCGCGCCGCTGGGTGCGCTTTTCGAACACCATGTCCATCGCGATCATGAACAGCATGATGCCGCCAGCGATACGGAAACTGTCGAGCGCAATCCCCAGCACGCCCAGCAACTGCTTGCCCCATAGCGCGAACACCAGCAGGATCGCGGCGGCAATGCCGACCGCGCGGATCGCCATCGCCTTGCGCTGCGCCACCGTCGCGCCGCCGGTCAGGCTGGCATAGATGGGCGCGCAGCCGGGCGGGTCGATCACCACGAACAGGGTGACGAAGGCGGAAATGAACAATTCGGTCATGATGCCGCCCCTACCCTGTCGTCGATCACAATATCATAGTCGCTGCCATTCCACATCCGCACCGTGACGCGGCGGCCGCCATCGGGCGCAACCTGCGCCGACCAGAGCAGGCTCTCGTCGGGCGGGGGCAGCGGCGCGTCCTTTCCTGCGGCTGGCGGGCCATCCTGCGGCGGGCCTTCGCCGCGCGCGGGCCGCTTGCATGTCGCCACCTTGCCGCTCAGAAATTCCGGCGCCTCGCGCGCCTTGGCCAGCGTGTCGCCATGATCGGCGATCCACTTCCAGGCGCCCTTCTTGTCGCGCCGCCAGATGGTCGTGAAATAACCGACCGCGCCATCGGGCCGGGTCCAGTTGCCGGTGCTGGCGGCCAGATTGCCGTTGCAGGAGACATAGACGACGGATGGCGACCATTTGACCGACGCGGGCGGATCGGCCCGTCCCTTCAGCCACGCCTTCGCCGACACCTGCTGCGGCACGAACATCACTGCATCATCGTCGGCCGTGGCGCGAAAGGCGGTCCACTGCCCCTTCTCCTGCGCCAGCCGGCTAAAGGCGATTTCGGCGGCGATCACGGAACTGGGATCGGGCTGAAAGCGCATCGGCGGTTTCGCCGCGACCAGCACCGCCGCGCCCAAAACCAGCAGCGGTGCCAGCAGCGTCGGGCGCACCCTCACAGGCCGTCGGGCTTCGCCAGCCCGGCGCGGGCATGGGCCGCGACCAGCGTATTGCGCAGCAGCACCGCGATCGTCATCGGCCCGACGCCGCCCGGCACCGGCGTAATCGCGCGGACATGGGCCAGCGCCTCGGCCGTCGCGACATCGCCCACGATCCGGCTCTTGCCATCCTCGGTATCGGCCACCCGGTTGATGCCCACGTCGATCACCGTCGCGCCGGGCTTGATCCATTCGCCCTTGACCATTTCGGCCCGCCCCACGGCAGCGACGACAATGTCGGCGCGATGGACGATGCTCGCAATGTCGCGGGTGCGGCTATGGGCGATTGTCACGGTGCAGCTTTCCGCCAGCAGCAATTGCGCCATCGGCTTGCCGACAATGTTCGACCGGCCCACCACGACGGCTTCAAGGCCGCTCAGGTCGCCCAGTTCGTCCTTCAGCAGCATGATGCAGCCCAGCGGCGTGCAGGGGACCAGCGCCTCCTGCCCCGTCGCCAGCTTGCCGGCATTGACGACATGGAACCCGTCGACATCCTTGGCCGGGGCGATCGCGGCCAGAACGGCGCTCTCGTCGATATGATCGGGCAGCGGCAACTGGACCAATATGCCATCGACCCGCTCGTCATGGTTCAGCTCCTCGATCAGGTCGAGCAGATCGTCCGCGCCGATGCTCGCCGGGCGCTTGAACTCATAGCTTTCCATGCCGGTGGCGACCGTCATCTTGCCCTTGTTGCGCACATAGACTGCGCTGGCCGGGTCTTCGCCCACCAGCACCACGGCCAGGCCCGGCTTGCGCCCCGCCTGCGCGGCGAAAGCGCTCACGCCCTCCGCCACCTTGTCGCGCAGCCCCGCCGCAAAAGCCTTGCCGTCGATGATCTTGCCGATGGTCATGTCACGTCAACCTGTTCTTCTATGATGGCGATCAGGCGCGGCTGTGCGCCGCCCCGGATACGCAGCCGCTTTAGCCGGTTGCTGTCCCCCGATTCCAGCGAAATCGCCCCCTTGGTCCAGTCGAGATATTTGCTGAGCAGGGCGACAAGCGCGTCGTTGGCCCGCCCTTTTTCCGGCACGGCGGTCACGCGGGCGGACAGCCATTGCGCGCCCTTTTCATCCGTCCATATGCCGCCGATCGCGGCCTTCGATGCGCCGGGGGTCAGCCGGACGGCCAGGATCAGGTCGTCGCCCGTCTGGCTCCAGACCGTCACACCAGCCCGAACAGCGGCGGCAACACCGCCTGGCGGATGATCAGGATCGCCAGCAGCACGACCATCGGCGAAAGGTCCAGAGCGCCCAGATCGGGCATGACCTTGCGAATGGGATTGTAGATGGGCGCGGTCATCCGGTCGAGCGCGGTCATGACGGTCCGGACGAAATCACTGCCCATATTCACGATGTTGAACGCGATCAGCCAGCTCATGACGGCCTGAATGATGATGATCCACCACAGCACGTCGAGCAGGATGACGATGATCTGATAAAGCGCGTAGGCCATGAGGTCTCCGAAAAATATTGCCTCTCTCTACCCCGTCCGATGGCCGGGGGACAAGCATCGCCGCACGCTTTCCGAAAGCTTTTTCCTGGCTGGCATGGGCATCACAGGCACATAGGGTATCGGGCCGAACCGGCGCATGATCGCATCGGCGCAATGCTGACCGGGCGTGCGCCGCGCCGGGACATGCCGCGATCAGGCGGTCGGCATCGTTCCCGGCCGCAAATGGGGCAGCATGTGCGCGACATAGTCCGCCTTGCCCAGTTCCACCCCATTGGCCCGCAGGATCGCATAGGCCGTCATCAGGTGAAAATAAAATTGGGGCAGCGCCCAGTCGCGCGCATATTGCTCGGCGGACAGATCGAAAATCATGCCGTTGGGCAGCGCATGGGCAATCATCGTCCCGACTGCGGCATCCAGCGCGTCGGGCGCGAGCCCCTCCAGCAAGGTCAGGGTCTGCGCGATCCGGCCCTTGGCATCCGCGATCGAACCGGGATGCTCCGCCCCATTGCGCCCCTCATCGCGCAACGCGCCCAGCGAATCCGGAAAATCCTCTCCCTTCAGTCGACACATCGCTTCCTGCGCCTGCACGCAGGCGAAGCGGATCTGCGTCGACAGGGGGAACATGTCGGGCGCCAGACGCGCGGACAGCAGTGCATCGCCGGTGGAACCATCCGCCTTCTCCAGCCAGGTGGACAGACGATTGAGCATCTGCACGAAGGTCGGGACTAAAAGATTGGTCAGCGACATGGATCGGCTCTCCGGACAGGGTGCAGGCGACGGCTTATTTGCGGATCAGCGTGCCCGCGCCGCGCTTGGTGAAGATTTCCAGCAGCATGGCATGCGGCACCCGCCCGTCCAGAATGACCGCGGCGTCCACCCCGCCCTCGACCGCCTTGACGCAGGTTTCCAGCTTCGGGATCATGCCGCCGCTGATCGTGCCATCCTGTTGCAGCACCTCGATCGCGGCGGGATCAAGATCGGTCAGCAGATTCTTGTTCTTGTCCAGCACGCCCGCCACGTCGGTCAGCAGGAAGAAGCGCGACGCGCCCAGTTCCGCCGCGATCGCGCCCGCCATCGTGTCGGCGTTGACATTATAGGTATGGCCATCCGCGCCGATGCCAACCGGCGCGACGACGGGAATGATGCCGTCCTGCGTCAGCGTATCCAGGATACGCCGGTCGACCTTCACAGGATCGCCGACAAAGCCAAGGTCCACATTGCGCTCGATCCCCGAATTGGGGTCCGCCTCGCGCTTGCCCAGCACCTTTTCGCAGACGACCAGCCCGCCATCCTTGCCGGAAATGCCGACCGCCCGGCCACCAGCGCCCGCGATCCAGCCGACGATTTCCTTGTTGATGGAACCGGCCAGCACCATTTCGGCGATCTTGGCGGTTTCCGCGTCCGTTACGCGCAGCCCGCCGATAAATTCCGATTCGACGCCCAGCTTCTTGAGCATCGCGCCGATCTGCGGCCCACCGCCATGGACGACGACGACATTGATGCCGACCGCCTTCATCAGCACGACATCCTCGGCGAAATCGCGCGCCGCTTCCGGGTCGCCCATCGCATGGCCGCCATATTTCACGACGAAGGTCTTGCCCGCATAGCGCTGCATATAGGGCAGCGCCTCGACGAGGGTTTCAGCCTTGGCGAGCAGCGCCGGGACGGGATCATGCGAACTGGTCATGCGCGGGCGCATAGGGGCAAAGCGGGCGAGGAGCAAGAAGCGACGCGCGCCCGCTCGCTTCGCGCGCCAACCGGCATCATCCGACGCCGTCGAAGCTATCGAAGCCAAGCCTCCCAACACCGCGCAACGCCGCATTACAATTCGATTAGTTAGCTAACTAATTCATTTCCGCCATTATCGTGCATATGTTCGGCTTACTGTCGCACATTGTCGGGGCCGACTGCCGCCGCCCTCAGCGGTCCAGCCGCCGCCCCAGCGCCACCAGCAGATAAATGACCGGCGGCACCAGTAATGCGGACAGCACGACCTTGGCCAGCATCTGGCCCAGCAGCAGTTCGCCGATCGGAAAGACGCCATAAAAGGCGATGGTCACGAACAGCAGCGTGTCGGCGATCTGCGACAGGATGCTCGCCACCGCCGCGCGCAGCCACAGCAGGCGACCGCCCTCCCGCCCCTTGAGCATCGCGAACAGGGTCACGTTCAATGTCTGCGACACGCCATAGGCGATGATGCCGCCCGCCCAGATGCGCGGCGTGCCGCCCATCATCATGGCAAAGGCTTGGGCGCGGGCCGGGTCCATATCTCCCGCAGCGGGAGCCGCCAGGACTAGGACCGACAGCAGGATAGAGGCAATCAGCGGCAGGAAGCCGATCTGCACCAGCCGGTTGGCCACCGCGCGGCCATGAAGCTCGGCCACCGCGCTGGAAATCGTCACCAGCAGCAGGAAGGCGAAAATCCCCGCCTCCACCGCCAGCGGACCCAGCCCCAATGCTGGCCCGATCGCCGATACCGGCCCCAGCGTCACCTGCTTGTTGCCCAGCACGCCCGCAATGCAGACCATGCCGCCATAAAAGATCGAAAAGCCAAAGAGCGATCGGCTGAGCGGCGCGGGAGAAGATGTCATCGCCGGGGCTTAGCCAAGATTACGCGGCAGGGGAAGGTGGGCAGTGCGGGCATGTTGCTCGGTCCGTCATCCCCGCGTCCACTGGCATGACGAACCTGTTGAAGTCCCTACCCGTCACCCCGCACCAGCCGATATTTCACGCCCAGCGTCTGTGCCAGATGCCGCAACCGCCGTTCCACCACTTCGCCACCCAGCGCCACATCGTCGCTGTCCAGTTCCAGCAGCAACAGCCCGTCCCGCAACGTCAGCCGCGTATGGGTCAGCGGCCGCTCAACCCCGCCGGACAGGCGCTGCGCGAGTCGGATCGCCAGCCCCCACAGCATTGCGCGGCGCAGCGCCTCGGCACTGGCGAGCCGTTCCAGCCCCGGCGCGATCGCCGTGCCACCGCCAAAATGGCTGAACAGCGCCTGCCCCAGCATCGCCCGCTCCGCCGCGGTGATACCCACCCAATTGCTGTGCAGCGCAATCTCCATGCCCCGTTCGGCGCGGAAATCGGGATTGGCGCGCCAGCCGACATCGGCCAGCAGGCAGGCAGCGCGGCGGATACGGCGGGCGGCGGGCGCATCATCGGCGAACAGGGGCGCGATCCAGCGCTCGATCCGGTCGCCATGGCCGCGAAACCGCGATTGCGCCTCCCCCTCCGCTTCGGCTGCGACCAGCAGCGGATCATGCGCCCGAATTTCGGGCGGCAACCCTTCGAACAGCAATCCCTCGCGCAGGCCATAGGCGGACACGACCAGACGGCTCGACCGCAACTGGCGCACGACCACCGACAGCAAGGCCGCCGCATCGCCCAGCGTCGGCACGCGCGACCCGCTCATGCCCGGAATTTCCTTCAACCGCGCGCGATCGACATGGGACACGATACGGATCAGCTGCTCGGCGCGGGTCGCGGGCATTTCATATTGATGCACCACCGGCAGCGGAAACTGGGTCAGTTGCATGTCGAACCGCGCCAGCGCCCGCCACGACCCGCCGACCAGGTAGAATGGCAGGTCAGGCGCCTGATGCCACCCGGCATCGGCCAGCATCTTGGCCACCTGCCGTTCCAGCAACCTTGGCCCCTTGGCGCGGATTTGCGGCAGGCGCAGCACACCCAGCGGCAGGGATATGGTGTCATGCACCTGCCCATCCCTGATCCGCGCCAGTTCCAGACTGCCACCGCCCAGATCGCCGACGATGCCGTCCGCGTGCGGAATGCCCGACAGCACGCCCATCGCCGCGCCGACCGCTTCCTGCCGGCCCGACAGCAATTCCACCGTCAGCCCCATGGCGGCAGCGCGGGCGATGAATTCCGGCCCGTTGGTCGCGTCCCGCACCGCCGCGGTCGCCACGCAGCGAATATCGGCAACCTTCATCTGTCGGCACAGATGGGCAAAGCGTTCGGCCGCGCGCAGCCCGCGCTCCATCGGTTCCGGCTCGATCTGTCCGGTCCGCGCCAGCGCCGCGCCCAGCCCTGCCATCACCTTTTCGTTGAACAGGATGAACGGGATGCGGCGCGGCCCGTCATACACCACCAGACGCACACTGTTGGAACCAATGTCGATGATCGCGGTGCGACCCGTCGTCGGTTGCGCCGACATCGTCATCGTATGCGCCGCTTCGCGGACCCGGCTGAGCATGGAATTCATCAGGCTCAGGTCCGCCCGCGCAGGCGCAATGTCGGCACCGCTTCATTGTCCAGCGCCGCGCCGCGCCCCGACAGGGACGGGTTCGTCATGAAATAGCGGTGCAGGTTGAACGGCTTGTCGCCCGGATCGAGCCTGGTGTAATGCCCCGTGCTGTCGAGCGTCCAGCTTTGTTCGCTGTCGATCAGATTGGCGACCATCACCTGGTCCAAAATCTGGTCATGCACGGTCGGATTTTCGATCGGGGCCAGGAATTCGACGCGCCGGTCGAAGTTGCGCGGCATCCAGTCGGCCGAACTGATATAGACTTTGGCGCCGTTATTGGGCAGCGCCTTGCCATTGCCGAACACCGCAATGCGGCTATGCTCCAGAAAACGGCCGACCACCGACTTGACCCGGATATGCTCCGACATGCCCGGCACGCCGGGGCGCAGGCAACAGATGCCCCGCACGATCAGGTCGATCTGCACCCCGGCATTGCTGGCGGCATAGAGTTTTTCGATCAGCGCCGGGTCGACCAGGCTGTTCATCTTGGCCCAGATGGTGCCGGGGCGACCGGCGCGGACATGGTCGATCTCGGCATCCACCATCGCGCACAGATGATCGCGCAGGCTGCGCGGCGACATGACCAGCTTTTCCAGCCCCTGCGGCTCAACATAGCCGGTGATATAGTTGAACAACGCGGCGGCATCCCGGCTGAAGGCCGGATCGGCGGTGAAGAAGCTCAGATCGGTATAGATGCGGGCCGTGACCGGATGATAATTGCCGGTGCCAAAATGGCAGTAGCTGCGAAACTGGTCCCCCTCGCGCCGGATCACCATCGACACTTTGGCGTGGGTTTTCCAGTCGATGAAGCCGTAGACGACCTGCACGCCGGCCCGCTCCAGCGCGTCGGCCCACATCAGGTTCTGCTCTTCGTCGAACCGCGCCTTCAATTCGACCACGGCGGTCACGGACTTGCCCGCCTCCGCCGCGTCGATCAGCGCGCGGATGATCGCGGACTGTTTGCCCGCGCGATAGAGCGTCTGCTTGATCGCCACCACATCGGGATCGACCGCCGCCTGCTTCAGAAACGCGACGACGACGTCGAACGCCTCATAGGGATGGTGGACGACAATATCCTTCGCCCGGATCGCGGCGAAACAATCGCCGCCATATTCGCGGATGCGTTCGGGAAAGCGCGGCGCATAGGGTTCGAATTTCAGGTCGGGCCGATCCTCCTCGACGACGCCGGACAGGTCGCCGATGCCGATGAACCCCTCCACCTCGACCACTACGGCCTCATGGCCCTGAAGCATGTCCTGCAACATCTCCTCGACCGGTTCGGGGATGCGCTCTTCTATCTCCATGCGGATGACGCGGCCCCGGCGGCGGCGCTTGATCGCGCTGCGATAGTGGCGGACCAGATCCTCGGCCTCTTCCTCGATCTCGATGTCGCTGTCGCGGATGATGCGGAACACGCCGCTGTTGCGCACCATATATCCGGGGAACAGATCCACCGAAAAACGCCGCACCACCGCCTCCAGCGCCATGTAACGCGCCGGTTCGCCGGGAATGCGGACAAAGCGTGCAAGCGAGGCGGGGATCATCACCAGCTCGCGGATCGGCTGCTTGTCCGACAGGCGTTGCAGGTCGAAGACGATCGACAAGCCCTGATTGGGGATGAAGGGAAAGGGATGGGCCGGGTCCAGCGCCTGCGGCGTCAGGATCGGGAAAATCTGGTTCAGGAAATGGTCCCGCAGCCAGGCTTCGCTCAGCGGATCGATCGGACTGGTCGGGCCGACCACTTCGATCCCCACCTGCGCCAGCTCACTATGGACGACGCCCCACACCTTCTGCTGCGCCTGCATCAGGCGGTCGGTTTCCGCCGCAATGGCCGTCAATTGCTGCCCCGCGGTCAGCCCGTCGGCCGAACACATGTCCACGTCCTGCAACTGCTGGCCCTTGAGGCCCGCGACCCGGACGGAGAAGAATTCGTCCAGATTGGCGCCGGAAATCGACAGGAAGCGCAACCGCTCCAGCAGCGGATGGGCGCGGTTCATCGCCTCCTCCAGCACGCGCTGGTTGAACGCCAGCCAGGACAGCTCGCGGTTGAAATAGCGACCCATCGGCTGGGTCAGGCTGGTCGCGGGATCGGCTTCGGCCACTGGGATCACTCGCATGGATCGAGGGAAGGGTCAGGCGCTACTATAGGCAGATAGCCAGCGCCTTGCAGGCAGTCTTTTGCCATTGAGATGGAAATCTTACGGCCAGATGACAAAGCCGCCTGGTCGAGCAGCCGCGTAACCGCCGCGATTGCGCCATAGCTGCGCTCGATCCGGCGCAACAGCCAGTCGGGCAGGTCGGCGGCGAAGCGTGCCCCCGCCGCGCCCAACTGGCGCTCGATCAGCGCGCGCGCCAGCGCCTCGTCCGGTTCGGCGATCGCGACATGGGGCGCAGCGGCCAGCCGCGATCGCAGGTCGGGCAGCGCCACGGTCCAGCTGGCGGGGGGCGCATGGCCGATCATCAGCAATGGCTGGCGGCTCGTCTGCGCCTCGTTCCAGGCATGGAACAGCGCATGTTCGTCCTTTCCCTGCGCGTCGTCGATCACGCTGCCACCGCTCATCTGCGCGAAATGGCGCGCCAGCGTCGATCGGCCCGACAGGGGCGGCCCGGTCAGCACGCTCACCGACAGCGGCCAGTCGCGCCAGCGTTCCAGATGGGCGACCGCCTGGGCATTGGCGTCGCTGACCAGAAAATCTCCGCCGCTGGCCGCGCCTTGCCAGTCGAAAGGCAGGCTGATCTGGCTCATTGCTGTGATGGAGGCGTCGGCTGCGGCGCCTGCCTGCGCACGATGCGCAGGGTGGTGCCTGATACGCTGACGGTGTAGCCGCGCGCCTGCAACCCGTTGCGCAGCATATCCACCGTGCCGTCAAAGCTGACCTGCATGACCGACGTGCCGCCCAGCGCCAGGCTGCTGGTCGATGCCGACCGCACGCCGGGGATCGCCCGCACCGCCGATTCGCCCGCGCTGATCGACCCGACATCGGGCGTGTCGAACTGGATCGCGAAACTGCTGGTGCCGCTCGTGCTGGCCGCCGTCGGCAGATCGTCCGTCTCGATCACCGTATCCGTCGCATTCTCGATCGCCAGCGCGTCAGGATCGACCGGCTCCTCGATGATCAGCGACGGGTCGGGCCGCAGGCGGCCATCATTAAGCGCGCGGATATACATTTCGTCGATCCGCCGCGCGCCCTCGTCCAGCATCTGCGCGACGCCGCTGGCATTGGACGCGCGCAGCGTCACGCTGCCGATCAGGCTGTTGTCCGGGCCATAGCGCGCGGTGAAGGTGCCGGTCACCGGGCCGCCGGGATAGGCGCGGTCCAGCCGCGCGATCGGGATCACCACGTCGGCCGCGCCATATTGGTCGAGCAGCACCCGCCACCACAGGCGTCCGCGCCGCCCGGTCTGTCCGGCCGTCAGCAATATCGGGTCCGCGACCGACCCGGCCACGCGCACATAGTCGATCGCGCTGTCGCCGGTGCGATACCGCGCCCAGGCCTTCTGCCATTCGTTGGTCCGTTCATAGGACACCGCAGATCCGCCATCCCACAGAACCGGTATCACCAGCAGCGGCGGCGACCGCATGACATTGCCCGACACGCCCAGCAATTGCCCGGTACGCGCCCGGTCGAACAATATGCCCAATGTCGCGACATAACGGGTCGGTCCGGCCTGCTCGAAATCAATCTCTATGCCCGAAACCATCGCCTCGATCTGCGAATCGGACAGGGCCGGCGCGCCGCCGCCGCCATGGGTGCGCGTCCACAGCATCCGCCACGCCTGCCGCTGCGCCATCCGCCACCCGGCATAGCGGGCGCTGTCGGCATCCTTGGCCACGACATCGACCTTGACCCCGCGCACCTCGAAATCGCCGCCACTGGCGATCGGCGGGACGCCCCGCTCCCCCTCCATCTGCGCAAACAGCGCTGCGGCAATCAGGCCGATGGCGATGGCGAGGAGGATCTGGACCGGGCGCGACACGGCGCGCAGCAGCGCGCCGGGCTGGAACGGCAGGCGGTTAAGGGTCTGGCTCAGGCTCACGAGCGCCTTTTGGCGGGATTTGCCCAGGATGCCAAGCGCCAACCTTCAAGACCCCTCACCCCTACCGTTCGGGCTGAGCGAAGTCGAAGCCCTCTGCTGAACGCAGTGAAGCACCTCACTACGCTCGGTGGAACGCTTCGACGTCGCTCAGGGCGAACGGATGTGCAATGATGCCGCCAAGATCGAAGGTTCCGTTTTGCCCGCCTTTGCTCTAGGGCGCTCCCCATGAGTGAGAACGAATCCTACAGCTACGCCAAGGCTGGCGTCGACATCGCCGCGGGCAACGCCCTCGTCCGCGCCATCGCGCCGCTGGCCAAGGCGACCCGCCGCCCTGGCGCAGACGCCGAACTTGGCGGATTTGGCGGCTTTTTCGACCTGAAGGCCGCAGGTTATGACGATCCGCTGCTGGTCGCGGCCAATGACGGCGTCGGCACCAAATTGAAGCTTGCGATCGACCATAATCGCCATGATGGCGTGGGCATCGACCTGGTCGCCATGTGCGCCAACGACCTGATCGTCCAGGGGGCCGAGCCGCTTTTCTTCCTCGACTATTATGCCACCGGCAAGCTGGAGAGCGGCGTCGCCGAACGTGTCATCGCCGGGATAGCCGAGGGGTGCCGGATCGCCGGTTGCGCGCTGATTGGCGGCGAAACCGCCGAAATGCCCGGCATGTACGGGCCGGGCGACTATGATCTGGCGGGCTTCTGCGTCGGCGCGGTCGAACGGCAGAAGGCGCTGACCGGCAATCGGGTCAAGGTCGGCGACGTGCTGTTGGGCCTGGCATCCTCCGGCGTCCATTCCAACGGTTTCTCGCTGGTCCGCCGCCTTGCCGCCGACAAGGGCTGGAAGCTCGACCGCCCCGCCATTTTCGATCAGGATATTTTGCTGATCGACGCGCTGATGGCGCCCACCAAAATCTATGTGAAAAGCCTGCTGCCCCTGGTCCGCGCCGGGATGATCAATGCGCTGGCCCACATCACCGGCGGCGGACTGCTGGAAAATATCCCGCGCGTCCTGCCCGACGGCTGCCATGCGATGGTCGATGCCGACGCATGGGACCAGCCGCGCCTGATGGCCTTCCTCCAGGCGCAGGGTCATATCGAACCGGGCGAAATGGCGCGGACCTTCAACTGCGGCATCGGCATGGTGCTGAGCGTCGAAGAAGGCCATGTCGCAGGCGTCACCACCGCGCTCGAAGCCGCGGGCGAGACCGTCCATCGCATCGGCGAAGTGCAGGCGGGCGAGAAGGGCTGCACCGTCCGCGGCTCGGTCGAGACATGGAGCGGCAAGGCCGACTGGCGCGCCACGCATCTAGGCTAAAATCACCCCCTCCGTTCGTTTCGAGCGAAGTCGAGAAACGGTCGCGCCAGGGTTCTCGACTTCGCTCGAACCGAACGGATGTTGTTATGCAAAAGGCAAAAGTCGGCGTCCTGATCTCCGGTCGCGGGTCCAACATGGCGGCGCTGCTCTATGCGGCCAAGGCGGAAAGCTGCCCCTATGAGATCGTACTGGTCGCCGCCAACGATCCCGATGCCGCTGGCCTGACGCTGGCCGCTGCGGAGGGCATCCCCACCTTCGGCCAGAGCCATAAAGGCCATAAGCGCGCCGAATTCGACCGGATCATCGACGCAAAGCTGCGCGCGGCGGGCGCGCAATATGTTGCGCTGGCAGGCTATATGCGCCTGTTGTCGCCCGAATTCGTGTCGGGTTGGGAAGGCCGGATGCTCAACATCCACCCCAGCCTGCTGCCCAAATATAAGGGGCTGGACACCCACCAGCGCGCCATCGACGCGGGCGACAGCCATGCCGGTTGCTCGGTCCATATCGTCACCGCCGAACTGGACGATGGCCCGGTGCTGGGCCAGACCGCCGTGGCGATCCTGCCCGGCGACACCGCCGACAGCCTGGCCGCCCGCATCCTCATCGCCGAACATCAGCTCTATTCCCGCACGCTGGCCGATTTCGTCACCCGCGAGCGCCAGCCCGACTGGCTGCTCAACAAGGTCCGTGAAAGCGCGCTGGCCCTGCCGCAGGCGGACGAGATTGTTTCGCACGGCATGCCCTGCTTCGGCATCGTCAAGGGCAAGAAATTCGCCTATTTCACCCGCGACCATCATGGCGACGGCATCATTGCCCTGCTGGTCAAAACCACCGCGCCCGAAGAACAGGCCAGCCTGATCGAAGCCGATCCGGCCCGCTATTACCGCCCCGCCTATTTCGGCAATGAATGGGTCGGCATCCGGCTGGACCTGGGCGACACGGACTGGGACCATGTGGCGCAACGGCTGCGCGAAAGCTGGCGTCAGGTCGCCCCGCGCAAGTTGCTTGGCCTCATGGACATTGCGGACGAATTCTGACCCCTTCCCTTTGCCCGGCCGGATCACCATAGAGTGGAGCCATGACCGACACGCCCGCATCCGCCCCAGAGGCCGCCATCGAGATCCGCAATCTCACCAAAATCTACAAGGGCGGCAAGCGCGCGCTCGACGGCATGAACCTGTCGATCCCGCGCGGCCAGATTTACGGTCTGCTCGGCCCCAATGGCGCGGGCAAATCGACGACGATCAATATCCTGGCGGGCATGGTCAACAAGACGTCGGGCACCGCGCGCATCTGGGGCTTCGACACGGACGTCAATCCGCGCAACGCGAAAAACTCCATCGGCATCGTGCCGCAGGAAATCGTGTTCGACCCCTTCTTCACGCCCTTCGAGACGCTGGAAAATCAGGCCGGCTATTATGGCGTGCCCAAGGGTCAGCGCCGATCGATGGAATTGCTGCGTGCCGTTCATCTGGAGGACAAGGCGCACGCCTATGCCCGCACATTGTCGGGCGGCATGAAGCGTCGCCTGCTGGTGGCCAAGGCGATGGTCCATTCCCCCCCGATCCTGGTGCTCGATGAGCCGACCGCGGGCGTCGACGTGCAATTGCGCCAGCAACTCTGGGCCTATGTGCGCGAACTCAATGCGCTGGGCGTCACCATCGTCTTGACGACCCATTATCTGGAAGAGGCCGAGGAGCTGTGCGACCGCATCGGCATCATCAACCATGGCCGCCTGATCGCCGACAAGCCGACCCGTGAACTGGTCGACATGGCGCAGGAAAAGGTGGTGCAGGTGACCGTGGACCGCGACATTACAACCCCGCCCGACGCTCCCTGTTTCGAGAAGGTCGAACGATCGGGCGACCGCACGCTGACCATCACCTACCTCAAGGACCGCGCCAATGCGGGCCAGGTGCTCAGCGCCGTGCAGGCCAGCGGCCTGGCGATTGTCGACGTCGTGACGCGCGACCCGGATCTGGAGGATGTGTTCCTCAATCTGACGGCGGCGGCGTGAACGACGAAGCCCATCTTGTCCCCCCTCCCGCAAGCGGGAGGGGGCTAGGGGGTGGGCAAACACGACCTTTCAAGCACCGCGCCACCCTTCGCGCCAAGGCATTGCGCCATAGCGCCACCACCCCGGAGCAATTGCTTTGGCAATGCTTGAAAGGACGAAAACTTGGCCACAAATTCAGTCGCCAAATGCCGATCGGGCCTTATTTCGCTGATTTTCTCTGTCGAGAATTGAAATTCGTCATCGAACTTGACGGCACCAGTCACGATCAAAGCGTCAATCATGACATTCGGCGTGATGCTTATTGCCATTCCCTCGGTTTCCAAATCTTGCGCATTTCTAATCGCGATGTGATGACAAACCTCGAAGGCGTGGTGTCGCATATCAAAACGACCCTTGCGCAGGCCCACCCCCACCCCCTCCCGCCTGCGGGAGGGGAGTAAATAAGAAGCAGCAAGACCATATAATGCCCACAACCACCCACGACGTCATCATCATCGGCTCCGGCGCTGCGGGGCTGACGGCCGCCATCAACCTCGCGCAGGATCGCAAGGTGCTGGTGCTGGCCAAGGGCGCGCTGGACGGCGGGTCGACCAACTGGGCGCAGGGCGGCATTGCCGCCGTACTCGACGCCGGTGACAGTTTCGAGGCGCATGTCGAAGATACGATGGTCGCGGGCGCTGGCCTCAATGATCGCGCCACGGTCGAGTTCGTCGTGTCCGAAGCGCCTGCCGCGATCGAGCGCCTTGCCAAACTCGGCGTTCCGTTCAACGCAGGTGAGGATTTCGGCGATCGCTGGCACCTGACACGCGAGGGCGGGCACAGCCATCGCCGCATCGTCCATGTCGATGATGCCACCGGCCATGCGGTGCAGGTCGCCCTGCTGAAGGCCGCCCGCGCCAATCCCAACATCACCCTGATCGACGATCTGATCGCGATCGACCTCATCACCTCCCGGCATGGCGAGCGCTATTCGGGCGATGGCCATGTCTGGGGCGTCTATGCCTTCAACAAGAAGACCAAGCATGTCGATGCGCTGCTGGGCAAGGCGACGATCCTGTGCACCGGGGGCGCGGGCCGCACTTATCTTTTCTCCACTGCCCCGCGCGGCGCAACCGGCGACGGCATCGCCATGGCCTGGCGTGCGGGTTGCCGCGTGTCGAACATGGAAATGAACCAGTTCCACCCGACCTGCCTCTATAATCTGGAGGTCAAGAATTTCCTGATCACCGAAGCGGTGCGCGGCGAAGGCGGGCATCTGAAACTGCCGCCCGGCGTACCCGGCGGCGGCGAGCGCTTCATGCCGCGATTCGACCCGCGCGAGGAACTGGCCCCGCGTGACGTGGTGGCCCGCGCCATTGACCATGAAATCAAGCGGCTGGGCCTCGATTATGTCCATCTCGACATCAGCCACAAGCCGCCGGAGTTTGTGCGGCAGCATTTCCCGACCATCTATGCCCGGCTGCTGGACCTGGACATCGACATTACCAAGGAGCCGATTCCGGTCGTCCCCGCGCAACATTATACCTGCGGCGGCGTGGTGATCGACCTGGATGGCCGCACCGACCTGCCGGGTCTCTATGCCGCCGGCGAAGTGACCGAAAGCGGCCTCCATGGCGCCAATCGCCTCGCGTCCAACTCGCTGCTCGAATGTTTCGTGTTCGGCGAAGCCGCCGCCAAACATATCCGCCATCACTGGGACGAATTGCCCGCCCCCCCGCCCATCCGGCCATGGGACGAAAGCCGCGTGACCAACAGTGACGAAGAAGTCATCGTCCAGCATAACTGGAAAGAGATACGTCGTTTCATGTGGGATTATGTCGGCATCGTCCGCACCACCAAGCGGCTGGAACGCGCCCAGCACCGCGTCGCCCTGCTGGCGCAGGAGGTCGATGATTATTACGGCAATTTCCGCGTCACCCCGGACCTGATCGAATTACGCAATCTGCTGGAAGTCGCCCGGCTGGTCGTGCGCTCCGCACTTCATCGCAAGGAAAGCCGGGGATTGCATTATACCCTCGATTATCCCGACATGCTGGAAAAGGCGGTCGACACGGTGCTGACGCCGTAAAAAAAATGGCGCGGTCGCCGGGTCGGCGCCGCGCCTCAAGGTGGAGGAGGGAGACGCTGGAAGCGCATCCGATTTCCGCCCTAGCCCTGTCGCTCGCACCACGCTTTGACGCCTATCAAATATCCTTGAGGAAAGCACCGAGTGCCGCCTGAAAGCGTGCAGGCTGATCCGCCATCACCATATGACCGCTGGGGCCAATGGCGCGCAGCACGGCATCTTTCTTGGGGGCATAGGCGCTGCGGAACCGGCTGGTGATGACCGCTGCCTGCTCCCGGTCCGCGCCGACCGCATAGACTATCTCAAGCGGGATAGAGAGGCGCGCGAGTTGCGGGCCAAGATCGATATTCGCCAGATCGCGCAAGGCGTTGGCGATGACTTCGGGATCGCTGCCTCTGGCGCCGGGCGCGTGGCCCACAATCTGCGCCAGATAGCGTCGCCCCGCGACTGTCCCGGTCAGGTAGCCGCCAAGCTGGTCCGCCAGAAAGCCAAGGCCGCTGGCAGTGCCGCCGACCATCGCCGCCCCGGCTGGCAGCATGTCGACCACCATTGCCCGGCCAGCCACGCCCTTCAGCCCCACCATCATCGCCAGCGTGCCGCCCATCGAATGACCCACGATCGCCGGGCGCTTCAGGCCAGAGACCGTGATGTAGCGGGCAATTTCGTCGGCCAGCGGCTGAACCAGCGGGCCGCTGGCATTGGCATCCGCCGCCAACCCTGCAAAGCCGCGCACCTGAACCAGATGGAAGCGATAGCCCGGCATCGCGCCCAGCACCCCGTTCCAGATGCCCGGACCACTGGCAAGGCCGGGGATCAGCAGCACGTCCCGCCCCGCCCCCCGTACCGTCACCGCGATCCGGCGCGAGGTAAAGGGCGCAGCTTGCGCCGTACCGCCCCACATCAGGCCGCTCGCCGCGAGCATCCCGCCGAGCAGCGCCCGCCTGTCCATGCCATTGTCCATCATGCCGCCCTATTGCCGCTGCGCCGCTTAACCGCAACTGAGCGGAAGCGGTTTCGTACCGGTTCCCCGTTAAGCCTCCTTACATCGCATTTGTGGAATCATTCGTCGCATCGGCCTTGCCCGCCAACCTGGCGGCTGACCCTAAATGGCACTTGCAGAGTGCGGGGAATGGAATGAGATCGAATGATAGCCGGGGCGGTTCTGCGCGCCTGGTCCTGTTGATGGCGGCGCTGTTCGCTTGCGTAAGCGCCCCCGAACCGCGCCCGGCGCAGGCTGCCGCCGCCGCGCCCAAGGGCGTGCAGCCCACGACCAACACCTGGCCGATCCGCAAGGTCGCCAACCCGCCGCTGCCCTACAGGGACATCGACCAGACCGAAACGCCCTCCCCCGCGCTGGTCAGCGTCGTGCGCAATCTGGGGCAAAGTTTCCGGGGCAAGGTGGGCATCGCCGTTCGCAGGATCGGCGCGGACTGGACCGTGGCATGGAATGGCAATGCGCTGTTTCCGCAACAGAGCGTGTCCAAACTTTGGGTCGCGATGACGTTCCTGGACGCTGTCGACCGGGGCAAGCTGCGCCTGGCGGACACAACGACCATCACCCGCAACGACCTGACCCTGTTTCACCAGCCGACCGCCGCGATGGTCGGGACCAAAGGCTGGACCACCAGCTATTCCGACCTGATGCGCCGGGCCATGACGCAAAGCGACAACACCGCCAACGACACGCTGCTGCGCGCGGTCGGCGGGCCGGATGCGGTGCGCGGCTTTCTGGCGCGGCGGATGATCAAGGACATCCGCTTTGGTCCGGGCGAAAGGCTGCTGCAATCGGCGACGGCGGGGCTCGACTGGCGGCAGGATTATGCGATCGGCCGCAACTTCTACACTGCCCGCGCGCGGGTACCGATGGCGGCGCGGGTGAAGGCGCTGGACAATTACCTCGCCAGCCCGCCCGATGGGGCGGCGCCCGCCGCGATCGTCCAGGCGCTGGCAAGGCTGAAACAGGGCGATATGCTATCGTCCGCATCCTCCCGCCTGCTGCTGTCGATCATGTCGGAAGCCAAGACCGGGCCGCAGCGGATCAAGGGCGGGGTGCCGCCGGGCTGGTCCTATCTGCACAAGACCGGAACCGGCCAGGATCTGCCGCCACGCTCCACCGGATATAATGATGTCGGCATCATGACTGCGCCTGATGGCACCAGCTACGCGGTCGCCGTGATGATCGGCAGCACCACCGTCTCCATCCCGGAACGCTGGGCGCTGATGCAGGCTGTGGCAAAGGCCGTCGCGGCGAACCACGAGCCGAAATGAGATAAGGGCGCGCGCCGGTGACGCGCGGTTCGATCGATCGGGTCCGGTCGCCGAGCTTTCTGTCGACCTGACGACTGGAGGGAGGATGCGTAACCCGCTATCCCCCTTCCCCATGACCCAGAATCACCTCTATCTCGTCGATGGCAGCGGCTATATTTTTCGCGCCTATCACCAGCTCCCGCCGCTCACCAACCAGCATGGCCAGCCGGTCGGCGCTGTCTATGGCTATACGACGATGCTGTGGAAACTGGCGGAGGAACTGGGCAAGGCGGAAGGACCAACGCATATGGCGGTGATCTTGGACAAGGGGTCGCACACCTTCCGCAACGATATGTACGACCAGTATAAGGCGAACCGCCCGCCCGCGCCCGAAGATCTGGTCCCGCAATTCCCGATGATTCGGGACGCGACCCGCGCCTTCTCCCTCCCCTGTATCGAGGAGGCGGGATATGAAGCGGACGACCTGATCGCCAGCTATACCAGGGCGGCGATTGCGGCGGGATGGCATGTCACCATCGTGAGTTCGGACAAGGATCTGATGCAGCTGATCCAGCCGGGCGTCGACATGTATGATACGATGAAGAATGAACGGCGCGGGGCCGATTATGTCGTCGGCAAATTCGGCGTACAGCCAGAGCAACTTGGCGACGTGCTCGCGCTGATGGGCGACAGCGTGGACAATGTGCCGGGTGTGCCGGGCATCGGCCCCAAGACGGCGGCCAAGCTGATCGTCGAATATGGCGGGCTGGAAGCGGCGCTGGAGGCAGCGCCGGCGATGAAGAAGTCCAAAATGCAGGAAAATCTGATCGCCCATGCCGACATGGCGCGCCTGTCGCGGCGGCTGGTGGCGCTGCACGACAGTATGGATCTGCCCGAACCGTTGGAGGATCTGGCGCTCAAGGGTATTCCCAAGGAGCCGTTGCAGGATTTCCTGACGCATCACGGCTTCAAGACGCTGCTCAACCGGCTGGGCGCCGCAGCCGCCGCCGTCGCGGTGGCCGCGGTTGCCTCCGGCGTGCCGGAACCCGTCGCCACCCCGGTCGCGCCGCAGGAAACGGCGATCGACCGCAGCCTGTATGAAACCGTCGTCAGCGAAGAAGCGCTCGACCGCTGGATCGCACAGGCGACGGCGGAAGGGATCGTCGCGGTCGATACCGAAACCGACATGCTCGATTGCGTGTCCTGCCAGTTGGTTGGCGTGAGCCTGGCGACCGGCCCCAACAAGGCCTGCTATATCCCGATCGGCCATGGGGGGCGCGACATGTTTGCCGAAAAGCCGGAGCAATTGCCGCTGGCGACCGTGCTGGCGAAGCTCAAACCGCTGCTGGAGGATGATGCAGTCCTGAAAGTGGGGCAAAATCTGAAATATGACATGACCGTGCTGCGGCGGCACGACATCGCCGTCACGCCGTTCGACGACACGATCGTCATGAGCTTCGACCTGGATGCCGGTCAAAGCCTGTCGGGCCACGGCATGGATGAGGCAGCACGCACGCACCTCAATCATGAGTGTATCAGCTTCAAGGAGGTGGTCGGCACCGGCAAGAGCCAGATCAGCTTTGCAGAAGTGCCGCTGGACAAGGCGACCGCCTATGCCGCCGAGGATGCGGACGTGACGCTGCGCCTGTGGAAGCTGTTCAAGACGCGGGTAGCCAATGAAGGCGCAAACCGCGTCTATGAACTGGTCGACCGTCCGCTGGTGCCGGTGATCGCGCGGATGGAGCATCGCGGGATCAAGGTGGACCGCGAGCATCTGGCGCGGCTGTCGGGCGAATTTACCGCTGGCATCGCCGCGCTGGAGACGGAGATTCACGAACTGGCCGGGCAACCCTTCGCGATCGGATCGACCCAGCAACTGGGCGCGATCCTGTTCGACAAGATGGGCTATAAGGGCGGCAAGAAGGGCAAGTCGGGTGCCTATTCCACCGACGTCACCATCCTTGAGCAACTGGCCGCGCAAGGCGCGCCGATCGCCAGCAAAATATTGGAATGGCGTCAGCTTTCCAAACTGAAATCCACCTATACCGACGCGCTGCAAGCCCAGATCAACAAGGATACAGGCCGGGTCCACACCAGTTACTCGCTGACCGGGGCGCAGACCGGACGGCTTTCCTCGACCGATCCCAACCTGCAAAATATCCCGATCCGCACCGAAGTCGGGCGGCAGATCCGCCACGCCTTTGTCGCGGAACCAAGCAATGTCATATTGGCGGCGGACTATAGCCAGATCGAATTGCGGCTGGCCGCGCATATGGCCGACGTGCCTGCGCTGAAAGAGGCGTTCGCGGCGGGCGAGGATATTCACGCGGCGACCGCCAAGGAGCTGTTTGGCGAGGTCAACCGCGACACGCGCGGGCGGGCTAAGACGATCAACTTCGCGATCCTCTACGGCATTTCCCGCTGGGGACTGGCCGGACGGCTGGAGATCAGCGCGGACGAGGCGCAGGAGATGATCGCCAAATATTATGAGCGCTTCCCCGGCATCAGCATCTATATCAACGAAACGATCGAGAAGGCGCGGGAGCGCGGCTATACCGAGACTTTATTCGGGCGAAAAACCTGGTTCCCGCGCATCCGCGCATCGATCCAGCACGAACGGCAGGGCGCCGAACGCGCCGCGATCAACGCACCGATCCAGGGGACCAGCGCCGACATCATCAAACGGGCGATGGCGCGCATGGAACCGGCGCTGGAGGCAGCGGGGCTGCCGGGCGTCAGGATGCTGCTGCAAGTGCATGACGAACTGGTGTTCGAACTGCCGGAGGACGATGTGGACGCCGCCAGCGCGGTGATCCGCCGCGTCATGGAAAGCGCCGCCGAGCCGATCGTAAAACTGAGCGTGCCGTTGGGCGTGGAAATCGGCACGGGGCCAAGTTGGGGCGCCGCGCATTGAGGTCGGGTTTCAAAGAGTAAGTGACATTCCAGCCTTCATTGGCATGACGATCATGATTTTGTCCGTCATGCCAGCGCAGGCTGGCATCTCCCTGCCTTTTGAAGCAACTTGACTTCCATGAGGGGCGGCTGGGTATACGTCATGACAAACCGTGCATACGGCGTGCTGTATGTCGGCGTTACCTCCAGCCTGCCGCACCGTGCTATGCAGCACCGCGAAGGCATCGGGTCGGATTTCTGCAGACGCTATCGGCTCGACCGGCTGGTCTATGCTGAGCGGCACGAGACAATCATGGACGCAATCGCACGGGAAAAAGCGATGAAGGCTTGGAAGAGAGAGTGGAAAGTCGAATTGATCGAGAGCATCAATCCCAAATGGGTCGATTTGTTCGATACGTTGCATCTGGACTGACGGGCAGCGAAAAGAAGTGGGATGCCAGCGTTCGCTGGCATGACGGTGGAAGAACTAGAAAAAGGCCGGCCCAGCAGGACCGGCCTTTCCATCAATCGAACAGCTCTTCCAGAAAGCTCTTCTTGCGCTTTTTCGGGTAGCCCCGCCCGTCGTCGCGATAATCGCGGTCCGGGCGGTAGCTGGGTTGCGCGAAGGGCGCTGGCCGGGCCGACGCAGCCGTGTCGGACATGGCCCGGTCGATAATCTTGTCCAGTTCACCCCGGTCCAGCCACACGCCCCGGCATTGCGGGCAATAGTCGATTTCGACCCCCTGCCGATCCGTCATCGCCAATCCGACGTGACAGACCGGGCAGAGCATGGCCGATACGGCCGCTTGGTCCCGCATCCGCTTACTCCCGCTCGCCGGTGAGGCTGAGGAGCATCTGGAACAGGTTGACGAAGTTCAGGTACAGCGACAGCGCGCCCATGACCTGCATCTTCGCCGCGATTTCATGGCCGGCATAGGCGAAATATTCCGACTTGATCCGCTGCGTATCCCAGGCGGTCAGGCCCGTGAAGATCACCACGCCCAGGATCGAGATAACCATCGCCATCGCCGACGATCCGATGAAAAGATTGATCAGGCTGGCGACGATGATGCCAATGAGGCCCATGATCAAAAAGCTGCCCATCTTCGTCAGGTCACGCTGCGTGGTATATCCCCACAGCGACATGGCCAGGAACATGACGGCGGCCGAGAAAAAGGCCTGCGCGATGCTGCCGCCGGTAAACACCAGAAAAACGCTGGCCAGCGACACGCCCATCACGGCGGAAAAGGCCCAGAAGGCCATGCGTGCGCCTGCGGTCGTCATCTTTTCGATGCGGAAGCTGAAGAAAAACACAAAGGCCAGCGGCGCGAAGATCGCCACCCATTTGAGCGGCGTACCGAAGATGGCAGCGGCCAGCACCGGCGTATTGCCGATGAACGCCGCGACCAGCCCGGTGATCACCAGACCCAGGCCCATATTGCGGAAAACGCCCAGCATATGCGCGCGCAGCCCGGCGTCGGTCTGCGCCGTGCGGCTCGCACCATAGCCCGGCATACGAACGGGATTATTCACGTAAGGTCACTCCATCCATCAAGATATGGTTCGAGTGGCCCGGTGCGGTCTCCTGCGGCATATGAGGGGGGAATTGCCGCAAAACCTGCACCGGGCGCACCCGATGCGGTCCGACATCACGGCTGGACCAGGGGGGAGAAGTCCAGCGCGTCAGAGGGGCCCGGCCCGCACCAACCATATTGGCGGAGGAACGCGCCGGTACAAGAGCCAGAGGCCGGCGCAACATTTTATTACAAATTCTCGGTTCTTCCCCCGCGCGGCGAGGATTTCTTCTTATTGACCCATGCGCCGCTTCGCGTCATCGCTCTGCGCCATGTCCGACGACCAGCATATCGCAGCGCCCTTGCGCCTGTTCAACAGCCTGACCCGCACGATCGAGCCGTTCGCGCCGATCGAGGACAATCATGCGCGCGTCTATAGCTGCGGACCGACCGTCTATAATTATGCGCATCTGGGCAATTTGCGCGCCTATGTCTTTACCGACACTTTGCGGCGGACGCTGCTGTGGAAGGGGCTGTCGGTCACCCACATCATCAACATCACCGATGTCGGCCATCTGACCAGCGACGCGGATGCGGGCGATGACAAGATGGAGGCGGCGGCCCGCGCCAGCGCCAAGAGCATCTGGGACATTGCCGCCCACTATACGCAGGCTTTCAAGCAGAATATCGCCGACCTCAACATCATCGCGCCCAGCGAATGGACGGTCGCGACCGACTATGTGCCGCAGATGATCGCATTTGCCGAGCGGATCGCGCCAGCACATTGCTATGAACTGGACAGCGGCCTCTATTTCGACAGCGCGACCGTGCCTGATTATGGCGCGCTGGCTGGCGGGCGGGACGATGCCGCCCATGCCCGGATCGATCCGGTCGCGGGCAAGCGCAACCCGTCCGACTTTGCGATCTGGCGCAAGTCGCCGTCCGGCGAACAGCGGCAGATGGAATGGGACAGTCCGTGGGGCAAGGGCGCGCCGGGTTGGCATCTGGAATGTTCGGTGATGAGCCAGGCGCGCCTTGGCCATCCGTTCGACATCCATACCGGCGGCATCGACCATCGCGAAATCCATCATCCCAATGAAATTGCCCAGAATCAGGCCTTCCACGCCTGCTGCGGCCCGGATGTCGGCGCGGCGGAAGCGGGCTTCACCGGCGCGCGCTGGTGGATGCACAATAATTTCCTGGTCGATCGCAGCGGCAAGATGAGCAAGTCGAAGGGCGGTTTCACCACGCTCTTTTCGCTGATCGACGCAGGCGTGCATCCGCTGGCCTATCGGTTGCTGTGCCTGGGCGCGCATTATCGCAGCGAACTGGAATTCAGCGCAGAGGGTGTCGGCGCGGCACTCACCCGTCTGAAGAGGCTGGTCATGGGCGTCGAGGGTCTGAAAGCCCGCGCCGAAGGGGTGACGTGGCAATCGCCCCGGCTCGACTATCTGCGCGCCAACATGCACCCCAAACTCGCGCCCCTGCTGGAGCAGTTTGACGCGGCGATCAGCGATGACCTGATGACGCCGCGCGCGCTGCCTTTGCTGGAAGAGGCTATTGCGCTCAAGAAAGTGCCGGTGGATGAGAAACTCTGCCTGATCGCGGCCTTCGACGCGGCGCTGGGTCTTAACCTCATGACCCTGACCCGCGCGGACCTGCGCCTCCAGCCCAAGGATGCGCAGATCGCGCCGGAAGAGATTGAGGCGGAACTGGAACGCCGTGCCGCCGCGCGCGCCGACAAGGATTTCGCCCTGTCGGACGAGATACGCGACGCCCTGATCGCGCGCGGGGTCGATGTCATGGATGGCGATCCGCTGCGCTGGGACTGGCGCCTGACCCTGGCATGATCGTCCGGCCCGAACGCTTGTAACTTGACGCCAAAGCCCCCGCGCCCGCAAAGGATGCCGTAGGGGCAGAGTCAGGGGACAGGCGATGGGGCTTTTGGCAGGCAGGATAGCCGTGATGCTGGCGCTGGCGACGATGCCGGTGCTGCCGGGCGTTGCCCAGACCGTGCCGGGCTTTCGCGTCGACGATCCGCGCCACGCCCAATTGCGCGCGCTCGATGAAAAAGCGACGACCCTGTTCGAAAATGACGATTTCGCCCAGTCGATGTCGCAAAAGACGCGCGACGCCTGGGCCGCGTTGCACGACAAGGCGATGAAGGTGCGCGTGGGCAACCACCCTCATCCGCTGGCGGGCGTCGGCCTGATCAAGCTGGGGTCCATGGACCAGATCGAGGGCAAGAATCCCTCCGCCCTCGCCCATGTGGACAAGGGGCTGGCGCTGATCGCGCCGTTCCGCGACGCCTATCCCATCCCCTGGCTGGAAGGCATGTCGGTCAAGGGCTATGTCCAGTCGATCATCGGCGACGTCACCGCCGGGGCAGAGACGCTGGCGCAGGCCAGCGCCTATGCCGACGGCTATTTCGCGCGCGTCGGGCCAAAGGCGCTTTCCGAAGCGGACTATATGCTCAAGTCCAACATCGCCTTTTCCCACGCGCAGGCGCTATCGCGACTGGGGCGTTATGGCGAAGCCGTCGACGCCCAGCGCGCCAGCCTGGACGCGCGCACGACCAGCCTTGGCCCCAATCATCCCGATACGGTGGCCGCGACCTACACCTATGCGCAGATGCTCTATCGCGCGGCGCGGCTGGTTGAGGCGGAACAATATGCGCGGCTGGCGGTCAATATCGCGACCGACCATGTCGATCGCAAACATCCCAGCTATCATCGGTCGCTGGAAATGCTGGGACTGCTGCTGGCGCGCACGGGGCGACGCGCGGAGAGCCTGGATTATATGGAGCGCTCCATCGCCATCAAGCGCGAGACGGTGGGGACGAAGAGCCTCTTCTATCATTTCGGCCTCTATAACATGGCTGGCGTGCTGTTGCCGATGGAACGCTATAGTGATGCCGAGCCACTGTTTCTGGAGGCGGAGCGCGGCTTTCGGGCGATCGAGGGGACAATAGCCCGCAAGGCGCGCGCGCGCTGGCCTTTGCCGCCGTTGCCAGTGCCGCGTCGGGACGGCCGAAGGAGGTGATCGAGCGTACGCGCACGGCGATGGACCGCGTCCGCACCCCAACCGCCAGCGATCGGGACATGGGGCAGCGTGTCTATCCGCTGCTCGTCCCCGCGCTGATCGCCACCAGCCAGCAGGACGCCGCGCGGGCCGCCGCCGCCGATTATCTGCGTGAAACCCGGCAGATCGATGATGCGCCTGCCTTCGCGCTGGCCAATGCCGCCATGATGGCCGCCTGGGCACAGGGCGACGGCGCTGTCGCGGCGGCGCGGCAAATGGCCGGGCTGCTGCGCGAAAGCCAGTCGCTCGACGATGATGGTGATCTGAATGAGGAACAGCGCGCCGCGCTCGACACTATCCTCAAGATCGCGGTGCAGGCGAACGACCCGGCGCTGGCGCTGGACGCCATGGCGATTCTGGCCGGATCGCGCATTGCCCAGGCCAACAGGCTGGTGGCAGAGCGGCTGGTGGCCGATCCAGCGCTCGCCGCGCGGGTCCGCACCTTGCAGGACAAGCTGAAGGCGCTGGCCAAGGCGGACAGCGCGTTGCTCAAGGCGCTGGCAACCGACAAGGATGTCGACGCCGCGCGCGCCGCCCGTTCCGCCGTGGAGGCCATTGCCGAGGCCGAACGGGCCGCCATCGCCCGCGACTATCCCCGCTGGATCGAAGCGCGCGGCGGCATCCGGCCCGACCTTGCGACATTGCGCGCGGGATTGGCGCAGGACGAAGCCTTGCTGGCGGTGATGCCCGCCTTTGACGGGGTGTATCTGCTGGCGGTCGATGCCGACGGCGCGACCGTGGAGCGCACGGGGTTGGGCCGCGCCGCCATGGTCGCGCTGGTCGACCGGCTGCGCGGCACGATGACACCCGGCGGGTTCGACCGGACCGCTGCGCATGATCTCTATGCCCAGATCTTCACGCCCACCATCCTCGCCCGGCTGGGCAAGGCAAAGGCGTTGCGGATCGTGCCCACCGGCGCTTTCGCCTCGCTGCCCTTCGCGATGCTGCCGCAACGGCCTGTCGTTACGATCGATCGGGATACGCCTTGGCTGATCCGCCGCTTCGCGATAGAGGTACAGCCCGGCTTTGCCACCGGCCCGGCGGCGCCACAGCGGATCGCCATGCGTAACCAGAGCTTTCTGGGCGTCGGCGCGCCTGCCCCCTTTGCCGCCGGGGCGAGGCCAGCGGCACCTGCGCTGCTCGCGGCGAACCATTATTTTCGCGGCGGCACGGCCGATGCGGCTGCCTTGTCCGAACTGCCGTCCCTGCCCGGATCGCTCGCCGAATTGCGCGCCGTGGCGGATCGCTTCGGCACGGATCGCGCCACCCTGCTGGTCGGGGCGCAGGCAAGCGAAGCGGCGCTGCGCGCGCAGGATCTCGCGCCCTATTCCGTCATCCTGTTTGCGACCCACGGACTGGTCAGCGGCCAGATGGAGGGCGTGACCGAACCGGCGCTGGTCCTGTCTCCGCCCTCCCCCGGCACCGGCGATGACGGACTGCTGACCGCTTCGGAGGTCGCGGCAATGCGGATCGGCGCGGACTGGGTGATCCTGTCGGCCTGCAACACGGCGGCGGGCGACAGCGCGCAGGCACCGGCCTATTCGGGACTGGCGCAGGCGTTCCGCTATGCAGGGGCGGGATCGCTGCTGGTATCGCACTGGCCGGTGCGCGACGATGCCAGCGCTTTCGTGACGCTCGAAACAGTGAAAGCCGCCAACCGGGGGACGCCCCGTGCCGTGGCGCTCCAGAAGGCGATGCGCAAGCTGATGCGGTCAGGGCGGGCCGATGCGGCACAGCCCTATATCTGGGCGCCGTTCATCCTGATCGGGCGCTGAAGGGGTTTCAGCCCGCTTCCAGCGCCGCGCCTGCTTCCATCCAGACTTCCTCCGCTGCTTCCAGCTTCTTTTCCACCGCGGCGCGCTTCACCATCAGTTCGCTGGTCGTCATCTTCGCTTCCGCCCCGGTGGCGGCCTTGGGATCGAACAGCACGGCGTCGATCCGCTTGCGCTCGGCGATCAGCGCCGCCATTTCCTTTTCGGCGCGGGAGACGGCGTTTTTGAGCGCCTTCTGCTTTTCGCGCCATTCGGCAGCCGCCTTCTTGTCGGCCTTGCGATCGACCTTGGGCGCGTCGCCGCTGCTGTTGCCATCGGCCTTGCGCAGGACGATGTCGGTATAATCCTCCAGACTGCCATCGAACGGCTGGGCCGTCCCGCCATCGACCAGCACCAGCCGGTCGGCCACCAGTTCGATCATGTGCCGGTCATGGCTGACGATCACCACCGCGCCATTATAATCGTTGAGCGCCTGCACCAGCGCCTCGCGGCTGTCGACGTCCAGATGGTTGGTCGGTTCGTCGAGGATCAGCAAATGCGGCGCATCACGGGTGATGAGCGCCAGCGCCAGCCGCGCCCGCTCGCCACCGGACATGCTCCCGACCTTCTGGATTGCGCGTTCGCCCGAAAAGCCGAACCGCCCCAGTTGCGCGCGCACCGCGCCGGGGGTCGCACCCTTCATCACGCGGGTCATATGTTCCAGCGGCGTGTCGGTGACGTCCAGTTCCTCCACCTGATATTGGGTGAAATAGCCAACCTGCATCTTGGACGAGCTTTGCATCTGCCCTTCCATCGGCGCGAGTTGCGCCGCGATCAGGCGGGCCAGCGTCGTCTTGCCGTTGCCGTTGCGGCCCAGCAGCGCCAGCCGGTCGTCCGGGTCGATGCGCAGATTGACCCGGCGCAGGATCGGCGTGTCGCCATAGCCGACCGCCGCCATGTCCATGGTGATCAGCGGCGGGCGCAGTTCGGGCGGGCTGGGGAAGCTGAACGCCAGCGTGGGGTCTTCGATCGCCGCCGCAATCGGCTGCATCCGCGCCAGTGCCTTGGCGCGCGACTGGGCCTGCTTCGCGGTCGATGCGCGCGCGGAGTTGCGGGCGACATAATCCTGCAATTTCTCCCGCTCGGCCTGCTGCTTGACCCGCGCCGATTCAAGCTGGGCCAGGCGTTCGGCCCGTTGTCGCTCGAATGCGTCATAGCCACCGGGATAGAGGGTGACCTTGCCGCCCTCCAGATGGAGGATATAATCGACGACATTGTTGAGCAGGTCACGCTCATGACTGATGACGACCACCGTGCCCCGATAGGCTTTCAGGAAATTTTCCAGCCACATCGTTGCTTCAAGGTCGAGATGGTTCGACGGCTCGTCGAGCAGCAGCAGGTCGGGATTGGAGAAGAGCAGCGAGGCGAGCGCCACCCGCATTTTCCAGCCGCCCGAATAGCTGTCGAGCGGACGCCCCTGCATTTCCTCGTCAAAGCCAAGGCCCACCAATATGCGCGCGGCGCGGGCGGGCGCGGTATAGGCGTCGATGCTGGTCAGCCGCTCATAGATATGGCCCAGGCGATCGGGGTCTTCGGTATGCTCGGCCTCCGCCATCAATGCGGCGCGCTCCTTGTCCGCCTCCAGCACCGTCTCGAACGGGGTCGCCGTGCCGCTGGGGGCTTCCTGCGCAATATAGCCAAGGCGTGTGTCGCGCGGCATGTCGCAACTGCCATCGTCGGGATCGAGTTGGCCGATCATGACCTTCATCAGCGTCGACTTGCCCGCGCCATTGCGACCGATCAGGCCGACCCGGCTGCGTGGGGGAAGCGCCGCGCTGGCGCGGTCGAGGATGGTGCGGCCACCAAGGCGCACGGTGATACCGTTAAGATTGAGCATGGGGGCGCTTTAGCAGGAAGCCACGCACAGGGAAGGGGCTTGCGCCCCTGTCTCCATTCTCCGCCCGCAAGCGACGCTGCTTTTGTCGGGGCCAGGTCTGCGAAAGCCGGTGCGGGTCGCCGCGCGTCAGCCATAGCCGGGATAAGCCGACAGCGAACCGAACATAGGTGGCGGAAAAATGTCCCGAACAGCCTTTGGCGCGTGCAGTTCGCCTATGGCTGTTCGGGATCGCAACGTTGTACGTCTTGGAGAAGGAATGACAACGCTGTCCAGGTGCTTTAAGCAGATTTCGGCACCCAGTTCAATCGCCTTTTATCGACCCATATGTCGATCGAACGTCAGCCAGCAAATAGATGGGTCGGCAAGCCACGCCCGCCGCAATCGACTTCGAACAAGCCGCCGTCATAGGGCGTCGCGTCCAGGCCGATCGCGGCTGAACTGACGAACATGCGATCCAGGTCGGGTCCGGCGAAGCAGATGTTGGTCACCTGCCGCGCGGGCAAGGCGATGGCGCGGTCTAGCCTGCCATCGGGCGTGAACCGGCTGATCCGCCCGCCGCCCCAATGGGCGACCCAGATATGGCCGTCGGCATCCACGGTCATGCCGTCGGGATAACCGTCCGCATCCGTGAAGGAAATGAAGGGTTGCCGATCGGCAATTCCCTCTGCCGTCCGGGCGAAGCGATACATGATCCGGCGGGCCGTATCGCTATGATAGAGCCATTTGCCGCAGGGCGAAAAGGCCGGGCCGTTGGGGACGCGATAGCCGGCATCCATCTGTTGCCAGACAAGATCGGGGGTCAGGCGATAGAGCGATCCGCTGTCGCTTTCCTCCGCCATGTCCATCGTGCCGCACCAGATCTGGCCCTGCGCATCGGCCTTGCCATCATTCATGCGATTGCCCGGCAGATCAGGTTCCGGGTCACCGATCGGCGTGATGGTCAGCGGGTCGAGGCTGATCTCCGCAAAACCGCTCTTGAACCCGCCGATAAAGCCGCCGCCCGCCCGCTCGGCCACCCAGCCCAGCGGTTCGGGCACTGCCCAGCGTTCGAAGGCGCCGTCCTTCAGGGACAGTCGGTTGAGCGCGGGAGCAAGGATGTCGACCCAATAGACCGCATCATCCCGCGCCGACCATATAGTCCCTTCGCCCAGCATGTCGGCGCCATCGCGCGCGATCATCCGCCACTGCGCCATGGTTCACCGCTTGACCGAGAGGCGATAGACCATCGCGTGATGATAGGGTTTGCCGGGATCGACCCGCGCCGACACGAAATTGGGCTTGTTGGGCGCATCGGGGAATTTCTGCGGCTCCAGCGCGATGCCGTCACCCATGCGATAGAGGTGACCGCCCTTGCCCACCAGCGTACCGTCGAGAAAATTGCCCGCGTAAAATTGTACGCCCGGCTCGGTCGTCAGCACCTCAACCACCCGGCCCGATACCGGATCTTCCAGCCGGGCGGCCAGTTCGGGGGTCTTGGTCAGCCCCTTGTCCAGCGCCCAATTATGGTCATAGCCACGCCCGAACACGATCTGCGGATCGCGGCCGTCGCGAATGCCGTCGGCCACGCGGCGGGGCTGGCGGAAATCGAACACGCTGCCATCCACCGGCTTGCGTTCACCAGTCGGGATCAGCGCTTCATCGACCGGGGTATAGGCTTTGGCCGGAATGGTCAGCAGATGGCCCAGCGCCCCGTCCGGCGATCCTTCGCCGCCCAGGTTGAAAATGGCATGGTTGGTCATGTTGACGATGGTGGGCTTGTCCGTCTTGGCATCGAATAGGATACCCAGATTGCCCGCCTCATCCAGCGTGTAGGTGACGCTGCTGTCCAGCTTGCCCGGATAACCCGAATCGCCATCCGCACTGGTCAATGTCAGTACCAGCGTTGCGACCGGCCCGCTCTTGACGGAGGCGACTTTCCAGACCTGCTTGTCGAAACCCTTGCCGCCGCCATGCAGGCTGTTGGTCTTGTCGTTGAGCGGCAACTGATAGGCCTTGCCGTCGATCGAGAAGGCGCCGCCCGCGATGCGATTGGCATAGCGGCCCACGGTCACGCCGAAATAATTGGGATGGTCGACATAGTCTTTGAGGTCATCATAGCCGAGCAGCACGTCCGCAGCCTTGCCATGCTTGTCCGGCATCGACAGCGACTGGAGCGTCGCGCCATAGGTCAGTATCCGGGCCGATATGCCCTGCTTGTTGGTCAGGCTGATCACCTCGACCGCGGTTCCGTCCGCCAGGGTTCCGGCGGGCGCGCGGCTGGCTTCGGCGGCGAGCGCCGCCCCGCTTGTCAGCGCCAGCGCGACTGCGTATGACAGCGTTGTTTTGATAATAGCGACGTTGCGCATGAGGCTTCCTCTTATGACCATGACCCATTGACGGGCGGTTTCGGGGAATATACTCAGACAAAATAAGCGGATGCAACCCCTCATAGCGGCTGTGCCGCATTGGAATTTACGGAGACGGATGAATGGCAGGACCAGTTTCCTCGACCGCCGCGCCATCGATGGCGCATAATCCCGGCGTTCGCTACGGCCCGGCGCTAGGGCTGCTGGCCAGCCTGTTTTTCATGTGGGGCTTCATCACGGTCATCAACAACACGCTGCTGCCGCATCTGCGCAGCGTGTTCGACCTGAGCTACACCCAGACGACGCTGATCGAATCGGTCTGGTTCATCGCCTATTTCTTCGCCTCCATTCCATCGGCCAAGCTGATCGAACGGGTCGGCTATCAGAAGTCGATGGTCATCGGGCTGCTGATCATGGCGGCGGGCGCAGCGGGCATGACGCTGGCGGCGTCCATCCCCTCCTATGGCGTGACGCTGGTCATGCTGTTCGTCATCGCCAGCGGCATCACGCTGTTGCAGGTCGCGGCCAACCCCTATGTCGCGGTCGTCGGCAAGCCGGAAACCGCCTCCTCGCGCCTCAATCTGGTGCAGGCGATGAACTCGGCGGGCACGATGCTTGCCCCCCTGTTTGGCGCCTATCTGATCCTAGGCCGGTCAAAGGGCGGCACGTCGCAGGGCGATGTCGTCCTGACCCAGGCCGAACGGCTGGCCGACGCGCAGTCGGTGATCCTGCCCTATATCATCGTCGCGGTCATATTGGTGGTTCTGGCGGTCATCATCGCCCGCTTCCCCCTGCCCGCCATGGGCAATGCGACATCGCGTCACAGCAAGGAAGAGCGCAAGAAGCACTCGCTCTGGGTGCATCGCAATCTGGTGTTCGGCATCCCGGCCATCTTCATCTATCTGATCGCGGAAATCGGCGTCGCCAACCTGTTCGTCAATTTCGTCAGCCAGCCCGATATCGCCAACCTGACCCATGAGCAGGCGGGCAATTATCTCAGCCTGCTGTGGGGCGGGATGATGGTCGGTCGCTTCGCCGGCTCCGCGATCATGCAGAAATTCGATGCAGGCCATGTGCTGGCCGCCTTCTCGATCGGGGCGTTCATCGTCATGCTGGTGACGGTATTTACCACCGGCCCGATCGCGATGTGGTCGCTGATCCTGGTCGGCCTGTTTCACTCGATCATGTTCCCCACCATCTTCACGTTGGGGATCAAGGGGCTTGGGCCATTGACCGAGGAAGGCTCCGGCCTGCTGATCATGGCGATCGCCGGTGGTGCGCTGGTCGTGGTGCAGGGCTGGCTGGCGGACGAATATGGCCTGCAATGGTCGTTCCTGCTGACCGCGGCGTGCGAACTCTACATCCTGTTCTACGCGCTATGGGGATCGAAAGTGACCCATGCGCTGCCCGACCAGCCAGTCGCGGAATAAGCCAAAAACAGCCGAGGGTCGCACTTCGGGGCAAAAAAGAGGCCGGAGCAGGACCACCCTGCTCCGGCCTTTTTCATTCCCCGTACCGGGCAGGATCATCCCCCCATCGCGCTTGCAGTATCCTCCAGCGCCAGATCGACCAGCACGCCCATCGCCTCGGCCGCCGCCGCCGCGTCTCCCGCCGCGATCGCGTCGAACACGCGGACATGGTCGGGGATCGGGTTGCGCGGCAGGGCACGGGCGCGCTGCTTATATTGGGTGGTCCAGTTGACCGCCGATCCGATGCTGGCGGACAATACCTGAAGCGCATCGTTGCGGGTCGCGTTGAGGATCGCATTGTGAAAATCGCGGTCGGCCGCGCGCCCCAGCTCGGTCGCCAGCGTATGGCGGCGCATCGCGGCCAGCGCGTCCTTCATGATCTTGATGTCATTCTTGTCGCGCCGCTGCGCCGCCAGCCGGGCGGCGGCCGGTTCGACGATGGCGCGCAGCTCGAACAGGTCGCGCACGAACTGGATGTCGGGTTCCCCAGCAAAGGCCCAGCCCAGCACTTCGGGATCAAGCAGGTTCCAGCGGGTGCGCGGCAACACCCGCGTTCCGGCCTTGGGGCGGCTTTCCACCAATCCCTTGGCGGTCAGCACCTGAATCGCTTCGCGATAGGCGCTGCGCGACACGTCCAGTTCCTCGGCAAAGGCGACCTCACCCGACAGGACATCGCCCGGCGCATATTGGCCAGACAAGATCGCCGTGCCCAGCTTGTGCGCGATCGCCCCGTGCAATCGCCTGCCAGGCCCCCGCGCCACTTTTGCCGAATCCCCGTTTTCCGCGGCATGCGCAGTTGTTGACGGCCTGTCCTTTCCCATCCCGGCTCCTCCCACCTTGCACCTATCAGGCACGGATCGATGTAGAATACAAGCATTGCCATTACCATCTTCCTGTAATATGTCGGAGTAATTGAGAGAGTCATCACGCAAGCGCTGCTGCATATTGCAGCCGCCCAGGCACATGATCGGCCATCATTCAGGATCAGCCAGCGCCGCGAATGGCGTGCGGGAGGAGAGTTTTTTCATGACATTGCGCCTGTTGCAGCATCGTGCCCCCAGCGGCGTCCGCTCCGTCATCGCGGCGCAGGGCGATGCCGCCCATATCGTGCCGGGCTATGCCAGCATCCGCGCCCTGGCGCTCGACGCGATCGCCCGTAACATCAGCCTGAGCGCCGCGGTCGATGCGGCAGGCGCGGGCGATGCGATCGACATTGCCGCGGCCTTTGCAGCGGGCGAATTGCTCGCCCCCATCGACCATGACGATGACGCGCATATCCAGTTGACCGGCACGGGCCTGACCCATCTTGGCTCCGCCGAAGGCCGCGACAAGATGCACCGCGAGGCAGCGGCGGCGGAACGCCAGACCGATTCCATGCGCATGTTCCTGGAAGGGCTGGCGGGCGGCAAGCCCGCGCCGGGCGCCGTCGGCCAGCAGCCCGAATGGTTTTACAAGGGCGACGGGTCGCAACTGGTGGGGCCGGGCGAACCGCTGACCATGCCGGCCTTTGCCAGGGATGGCGGCGAGGAGCCGGAACTGGCGGGCATCTACATCATGGGCGATGACGGCCAGCCCTATCGGCTCGGCCTGGCGCTGGCCAACGAGTTCAGCGACCATGTGACCGAGCGGCACAATTATCTGTGGCTCGCCCATTCCAAGCTGCGGCAGGCCGCGCTTGGCCCGGAATTGCTGGTCGGCCCCCCGCCTGCGCATATCGAGGGTGCCAGCCGCATCCTGCGCGATGGCGTCCCGATCTGGGAAAAACCGTTCCTGTCGGGCGAAGGCAATATGTCGCACAGCTTCGCCAATCTGGAACATCATCATTTCAAATATGACCTGTTCCGCCGTCCCGGCGACGTCCATGTCCATTTCTTCGGCACGGCGACGCTGTCGTTCAGCGATGGCATCGCGACGCAGGAAGGCGATGTGTTCGAAATCGCCGCCGCGCCCTTCACCCTGCCGGTGCGCAATGCGTTGCAACGCGCCGGGCCCGTCGAAGTGGTCGTTCAGGCGCTCTGACCGCCATGGACCCGATCCGCATCGCAATCGTGGGCATGGGCAAGATCGCGCGCGACCAGCATGTCCCCGCCATCCGTGGCAATAGCGCCTTCAGCCTGGCCGCGACGGTCAGCCCGCATGATGCCGGGCTGGACGGGGTGCCGCATCTGGCCAGCCTGGACGCGCTGCTGCATGACGGCCCGGCGGTGGACGCGATAGCGCTCTGCACCCCGCCGCAGGTCCGCTATGATCTGGCGGCGCAGGCGCTGGGGCGCGGCATCCATATGTTTCTGGAAAAGCCGCCCGGCGCGACGCTGGCCGAAGTCGGCGCGTTGCAGGCGCAGGCGGACAAGGTGGGCGTTTCGCTGTTCGCGGCCTGGCACAGCCGCTTTGCCGCGGGCGTCGCTCCGGCGCGCGCCTGGCTGGCGGAGCGGAAGATCCAAAGCGTGTCGATCGTCTGGCGAGAGGATGTGCGCGTCTGGCATCCGGGGCAGGCATGGATCTGGCAACCCGGCGGCCTTGGCGTGTTTGATCCGGGGATCAACGCGCTCTCAATAGCGACCCACATCCTGCCGCGCCCCTTCTTCCTGAAGGATGCAACGCTGATCCTGCCGGACAATCGCGCCGCCCCGATCGCGGCTGATCTGCATTTTCGCGACACGGGCGGCGCGCCGATCCACATGGACCTCGACTGGCGGCAGACCGGCCCGCAAAGCTGGGACATTGCCGTCGAAACCGACGCAGGCACGCTCAAATTGTCGCAAGGGGGCGCGGTGCTGCACCTGCCCGGTTCCACCGACCATGGCGAGGATGTCGAATATCCAGGGCTCTACAGCCGCTTTGCCGCACTGATCCGGGGCGGGCTATCGGACGTCGATACCGATCCGCTGCGGCTGGTCGCCGACGCCTTCCTGCGCGGGCGGCGCGAGACCACCGACGCATTTCACGATTAAGATTACAGGAGTGGACGACATGATCAAAGCCCTGCGCCGCACGACGGCCACGCTGCTACTATGCGCTACGGCGCTTGCCACCAGCGCCCATGCCGACACGGATGGCAAGCCGACGATCGCGACGATCAACGCCGCCAGCCCCGGCCCCGTCTATGACAAGCGCATCTTCACCCAGTTTGCCGAACATCTGGGCAACGGCATTTATGGCGGCCTGTGGGTCGGCAATGACAAGACGATCCCCAATACGAACGGCTTCCGCAACGATGTGATTGCGGCGCTCAGGAACCTGTCCGTGCCTGTCGTACGCTGGCCCGGCGGCTGCTTTGCCGACGAATATCATTGGCGCGAAGGCATTGGCGGCAAATCCAAGCGCCCGGTCAAGATCAACACCCATTGGGGCGGCGTGACCGAGCCGAACACGGTCGGCACCCATGAATTTTTCGAGCTGATCCGCCAGATCGGCGCGGAGGCCTATGTCGCGGGCAATGTCGGCAATGGCACGCCGCAGGAAATGGCCGAATGGGTCGAATATATGACGTCGCCAGCGGGCACGCTGGCCGAAGAACGCGCGAAGAACGGGCACAAGGAACCATGGGCCGTCCCCTATTTCGGCGTCGGCAACGAATTGTGGGGCTGTGGCGGCAATATGCGCGCCGAATATGCCGCCGACGTCACGCGCCGCTACGCCACCTTCATCAAGGCGCCGCGCGGCACGAGGATCATGAAGATCGCGGCAGGCGCCAATTCCGACGATTATAACTGGACCGAGACGATGATGAAGATGGCGAGCGGCCAGCTCGACGCGCTGTCGCTCCATTATTACACCATCCCAGGCGCCTGGCCGCCGCGCGCTTCCTCCACTCAGTTTGACGAGACGGGCTGGGCCAACACATTGGCCGAAGCGCTGCGCATCGACGAATTGATCACCAAGCATAGCGCCATCATGGACAAATATGATCCGGCCAAGAGAATATGGCTGGCGGTCGATGAATGGGGCACCTGGTATGCCGATGACCCAGGCACCCATCCCGGTTTCCTGCGCCAGCAAAATACGCTGCGCGATGCGCTGGTCGCGTCGATCCATCTCGACATTTTTGCGCGCCATGCCGACCGGGTGAAGATGACCGCCATCGCCCAGATGGTGAATGTGTTGCAGGCCATGATTCTGACCGATGGCAGCAAGATGGCGCTGACGCCGACCTATCATGTGTTTGAAATGTACAAGCCCTGGCAGGATGCGACCGTGCTGCCGATCAGCATCGACACACCCTGGTACCATAAGGACAAATGGTCGATGCCCGCCGTCAGCGGATCGGCGGTCCGGGGCAAGGATGGCAAGGTGCATGTCGGCCTGTCCAACCTGGACCCCAACCAGCCCAATAGCGTCACGGTCAAACTGGACGGGCTGAATGCCGCGAACGTCACCGGCCGCATCCTGACCGCATCAGCGATCAACGCCCACAACACGTTCGATGCGCCCGACACCGTCAAGCCGGTCGCCTTTACCGGGGCGCAGGTCAGCGGCGGCACGCTGAGCGTGACCTTGCCGCCCAAGTCGGTCGTGGTGCTGGAGTTGCAGTAAGGCCTGAAGTGTCATGTGCCCCCGCGCAGGCGGGAGCACATGGCTTTAATTGGAGAGGTCCGCATGAGGCGACCGACGTTCATCGCTTGGCTGGCCCTCGCCCTTTTGGCGATCCCCGCCAGCGCGCAGCAGCCGTCCCCGCCGCCGCGCGACACGCTCAACAGCCGCCTGACCGGCGACCTGACGCCCACCCATGATCCGGTCATCATCCGGCAGGGCGACACCTATCACATATTCAGCACCGGCCATGGCCAGCGGCTGATCGAAACCCGCACGTCCCCTGACCTCATCCACTGGACCGCCGGCGCGCCGGTCTTTACCGCCCTGCCCGACTGGGCGAAGGAAGCGATCCCCGGCAGCGATGGCATGTGGGCGCCCGACATCAGCTATGTGAATGGCCGCTACCGCCTCTATTATTCGGTCTCCACCTTCGGGTCGAACCGATCCGCGATCGGCCTGGCGACCAGCCCGACGCTGGACCCTGACGCGCCCGATTATCATTGGCGGGACGAAGGCATGGTCGTCATGTCGGACAAGAGCGACGACTTCAACGCGATCGACCCCAATTTCATCATCGACCGCGAAGGCCGTCACTGGCTGTCGCTTGGAAGCTTCTGGACGGGCCTTAAACTGTTCGAACTGGACCCCAAAAGCGGCAAGCCCAAAAATCCCAAGGCCAGACCCGTCGCCATCGCCCGGCGTCCGGCCCCGGCGGGTGGTCCGGCCCCGGTCGAAGCGCCCTTCATCATCGACCATGGCGGCTATTATTGGCTGATGGCGTCCTACGACTATTGCTGCAAGGGCGCGGCCAGCACCTACTACACCGTCATCGGCCGGTCGAAGGCGATAACCGGCCCCTATCTGGGCAAGGATGGCAGTTCGATGCTGGAAGGGGGCGGCACCATCTTCCTGCGCGCCGACCTGCAGGAACAACAGCGCTTCCGTGGTCCTGGTCATGCGGGCTGGCTGCATGACAGGGATGGCCAGGATTATGTCGTCTACCACGCCTATGACAAGCAATCGAACGGCGCCCCGACCCTGCGGATCGCGCCGGTCCGCTGGGGCGCGGACGGCTGGCCCCAGGCCGATTATTGAATACCGACCGGAGAGAAAGACATGCATTTCACCCTGTCCCGCCGTGGCTTCATCGCCAGCAGCGCCGCCCTGTCCGCCGCGCCGATGATGGCGCGCGCCAAGGTCGCCGAAGCGCCCGTGGCCGCACCGCAAAACCCGCTCGTCCGCCAGCGCGCCGATGCGCAGATATTTCGCCATGACGATGGCCATTATTACATGACCGGGTCAGTCCCCGAATATGACCGGCTGGTGCTGCGCCGGTCAAAGACGATCGCGGGCCTGACCAGCGCAACCGAAGCCGTGCTGTGGCGGCATGAAAAGACCGGCCCCTTGTCCGGCTTCATCTGGGCCCCCGAACTGCACCGGATCGATGGACAGTGGATCATCTATTTCGCCGCCGGGCCCAGCGGCGGGGGCGAGGATGTGTTCCGCATCCGCACGTATGCCCTCGTTTGCGACGGGCCTGACCCGATGACCGGCAAATGGAGCCTGCTGGGGCAGTTTCAGGCGCCGTGGGACAGTTTCAACCTCGATTCGACCAGCTTCGTCCATAAGGGCCAGCGCCATTTCGCCTGGGCGCAGCGTGAGCCGGGGATCGAGACGAACAGTAACCTGTACATAGCCAAGCTGGAATCTCCGCTGAAGCTGGCGGGCAAGGCGACCCGCCTGACCGTGCCGACGCTCGACTGGGAAATTCGCGGCTACAAGGTCGCCGAAGCGCCTGCTGTCCTGCACCGCAATGGCCGTCTGTTCATGACCTATTCGGCCAGCGCGACCGACGCGCGCTACTGCCTGGGGATGCTGACCGCGGATGAAGATGCCGACCTGCTCGACGCGGCCAGCTGGATCAAATCGCCACAGCCGGTTTTCACGACATGCCGGGAAACCAGCGTGTTCGGCCCTGGCCATAACAGTTTCACCGTAGACGAACAGGGACGCGACATATTGGTCTATCATGGCCGGGACTATGAGGCGATCCAGGGCGATCCGCTGTTCAACCCGGACCGCCATACCCGCGTCCAGCGGCTCTATTATACCGCCGATGGCACCCCCGATTTCGGTGTGCCGGTAGGCAACGGACCACTGCCGGAGCGCTTTGCGTCAGCCACCAATGCCAAACTCCTGCTGGCGCATGACGGCCCCCGCCTGATCGCGGCCAACCCCTTGCTGGCCCAGACGCAGTTCCGCCAGACGCCCGGCCGCGCCGGTCAGCAAAGCGTCATGCTGTCGCCCATATTGATGCCCGGCCATTATCTGGTCGCGCGCAAGGACGGGTCGGTCGCGCTGGAGCCTGACAGCAACAGCGCCGATTTCGACCTGCGCAGCCAGTTCGTCCGCCTGGCCGATGCGCGGCGGGGCACCATCCGCTTTGCCGCGATCGCCGCGCCGGGCAAGGCGATCGGCGTGGCAGACGGCCAGATTCGCCTCGTGCGCAGCCGTGACGCTGCGGCACGCTGGCGTGCGGACTGACGCCAACCGATATGCTCCGACAAATAGGCAATGTCGGATCTTGCACATCGGCGGGCCGCCAACCCGTCGCCAGACCCGTTTCCGGCCGGACTATCCTTGAATATCCGGCACTTTTTGATGCAGCAATAATGTCACGCCCCGCCATCATGCGGACCCACCAGAAAATTTCGCTTGCGCTCCATTTGTCTGAGCAATAATTAGTCCGAGTAATTCAGGGCATGGCGAATGGGCCAGCCATAGGGGAGGACTTGAAATGGCACGTCTGCCGATCGCATTATGCTCCGTATCCATGTTCGCGCTGATGCTGGGCGCCACCGCCCACGCGCAAACCAGCCCCGCCCCCCAGATGGCCGCGGAGGATGACACCGCCGACATCGTGGTGACCGGCGTGCGCGCATCGATTGTCGGCGCGCTCAATGTCCGCAAGAATTCGACCCAGATCGTCGATTCGATCGTGTCGGAAGATGTCGGCAAGCTGCCCGACAATAATGTCGTCGAAGCGCTCCAGCGCGTCACCGGCATTCAGGTCACCGACCGCGCCGGGGGTGAAACCGCGGGTATCACCATCCGCGGCCTGACCGATCCGCTGACGACGCTCAACGGCCGCAACATCTTCACCGCCGCTGGCACATCCTTCGCGCTGCAGGATATTTCCGCGAACCTGGTCAGCCGGATCGACGTCTACAAGACCCGCTCGGCCGATCAGCTTGAAACCGGCCTGGCGGGCCAGATCGACGTCCAGACCCGTCGCCCGCTCGACTTTGACGGCTTCACCATTTCCGGCCTGGCGCGTGGCGTCTATTCGGAACTGGCGGACAAATATAATCCCAACGTCGCCCTGCTCGTCAGCGATCGGTGGGAAACCGGCATCGGCGACATCGGCTTGCTGGTCAATGCCAGCTATACCAGGGCGCAATATCGCAACCAGAATCTGCAGGCCGGCGCGATGGTGCCCTTTGCCACCGAAACCCCGCCCGCCGGTTCGGGCCTGACGCCGCTGCAACGCATCTTCCCCGGCGGCAGTAACGAAAATTGGACGCCCGGCCTGGACGCGGGCCTGCCGACCGCCCCCGGATCGACGCTCAACATCAATGGCGTCGCCACCCCCTATTATCTGTCGCGCGACGCCGTCATCGCGTCCGACCTGTACGGCAAGCGTGAACGACCCTCGATCAACGCGGCGCTCCAGTGGGCGCCCAATGACAGTTCGGTCTACACCGCCGAAGTCTTTTACACCGGCTTCCGGGGCGAAACCTTCAACAGCCTGCATTTCAGCTTCGCCGACTGGTGGGGCAATCTGCCCGCGGACGTCGCCAACAGCTTTGAACTCTATGAAGGCACGAACATCATCAAGTCGCGCCGGGTGGGCGCGGTCGCAGGCTTCAACAGCGGCGACATGGCAACCAACCGCACCGACAGCTATGTCTATGCGCTGAACGCCAAATGGGATGTCGGCGCCAACGGCAAGATCGTCGCCGACCTCGCCTATCAGGACAGCAAGAACGAAACCTCCTTCTTCGCCATCCGCACCGATCGCGGCCCGCTCGATCTCGACATCGATTTCAACGCAGGTGGCGGCCTGCCCGCCTACAGCTTCGGCAATCAGGACGTGCTGACCGACGCCAGCAAATGGACCGTGGGCAATCTGTTCGACAGCGGCATGAAAAATACCGGCAGTGCGCTGACCATGATGCTGGACGGCGAATATAAGTGGGACGACGGCTTTCTGCGCCGGATCAAGGCGGGCTGGCGCTATGACAGCCGCAAGGCCGACAGCTATGTGCGCGATCAGGGCGCCGGTGGCCTTGGCGTCACGCTCGACGCCTTTGGCGAGGGCAGCCCCTTCACCAATAGCGGCTTCTTCGACGGGCGCGCCGACATTCCGACCAGCTGGGTGCTGGCAGATCCGCGCAGCATGAACAAGGATGCCGTGCGCCAGTTGTACCGCGCCGTCGCGCCCGGCCTGCTGCTGTCGGACCAGATGACGTTCGGCCATGTCTTTGGCATCAACGAAACGAACCTCGCCGCCTATATATTGGCCGATGGGGAGATCGAAATTTTCGGTCGTCCGCTTCAGTTGCAGGGTGGCGTGCGCTTCGTCGCGATCGACACCGAATATGACTATTTTGATCGCGGCAATGGGTTCGCCCGGACCACCGTATCGACGGGTTCGGAAAAATTCCTGCCGTCCTTCACCGCGCGCTACAATATCACCGACAATCTGCGCATCCGCTTCAACTATGGCGAAACGCTGCGTCGTCCGGCCTTTGGCGATCTCAATCCCAATCTGGCGCTGACGGGCGACCTGTCGCGTGTTGGTTTTGGCACCGGATCGTCGGGCAACCCCAATTTGCGGGCGACCCAGTCAAAGAATATGGACCTGGCGATCGAATGGTATTTCGGACGCAACAGCGCCATCTACGCCACCGCCTTCCAGCGCAAGATCGATGGCCTGGTCGTGCCGCTGACCGTGCGGGAGTTCATTCCGAACAATTATCTGCCCCGCAACGAAACCTATACCGAATTTTTCAACATCACCCGCCCGGCCAACGCATCCAACGGCACGCTCAAGGGGCTGGAACTGGGGCTGACCTATTTCCCCTCCTACCTGCCTTCGGTCCTCGACGGCCTGGGCTTTACCGGCAGCGCGACGATCCTGGATTCGGAACAGACGATCCCGGTCGTCGACAATGCCGGGCAAATCACCGGCACCGCCAAGTCGGCCTTCTTCGGCGTGTCGAAACTGTCCTACAACGCCACGCTGGCCTATGACAAAGGCCCGGTCGGCGCGCGCCTGTCCTATATCTGGCGCAAGGGGTTCCTGAACAACAATGAAGCCCGCGCCTTCGCCAACCCGATCGGCATGTGGCGCGCGCCGGAAAAGAGCCTGGACTTCCAGCTGACGCTGAACCTGAACGAAGACATCGGCATCACCTTCGACGCTGTGAACATCACCAAGGCGAAGCAGCAAAATTATTACAAGTTCGGCGATGTCGGCAACCCGACGGAGTTTAATTCCAGCACCTTGCTGATCGACCGCACCTTCGCCTTGGGCGTCCGCTTCAAATTCGACTAAGCGCCCCGTGCAACGCGGCAGTCATCGCCGCCTTGCATGTTTGGCGGTCGTTCCGGGTTTCCCCTCCAGCCCCGGAACGACCGCCATTTTTGCGATGTGCCTGTGGCGCATCCGATTGTCGGCCGTTTACGCCCGTGCGGGCAAGACCTGCGCGCGGCATTCGCCAAAGCCGATGGGCACGAACCCATCCGCCTGCGCGACCGCTTGCAATATGATTTCGTCGCCATCGGCCAGAAAGGCGCGGGTTTCGCCGGTCGGCAGGCTCACCGGCTCCTTGCCCCCGACGGACAATTCCAGCAGACTGCCAAAACCGTCCCGCGTCGGCGCGGAAATGGTGCCTGTGCCAAGCAGATCGCCGGGCATCATGTTGCAGCCATTGGACGCTTGATGGGTCACGATCTGCTGCACCGTCCAGTAGAGATTGCTGGCCGGACCCTGGCTCAGGCGCATCGGCGCCATGCCCGCATCGCGCATCGCTGCGCTGAGGAGATGGACAGACAGCATCACGCCAAGCGCGCCATGCGCCTGATCATCGGCATCGGCAAGATAGGGCAAGGGCGCCGGATCGCCATCGGGCCGCGCGGGCTGGGCAATGCGGAACGGCGCCATCGCTTCCGCGGTCACGACCCAGGGCGAAATGGTGGAATGAAAGCTTTTGGAGAGGAAGGGGCCGAGCGGCTGATACTCCCACGCCTGCAAATCGCGCGCCGACCAGTCGTTGAGCAGGCAGAAGCCGGCGATGTGATCCGCTGCGTCATGAATGGCAATGGGCGCGCCCTGCTCATTGCCCTGGCCGATCCACACCCCCATTTCCAGCTCATAATCAAGCCGCACGCTGGGACCATAGACGGGCGCGTCGGCATCGGGCGCCTTGCGCTGGCCGCAGGGACGCAGCAGCGGCTGCCCCGACGGGCGGATCGACGAAGCCCGGCCATGATAGCCGATCGGCACATATTTATAATTGGGCAGCAACGGATTGTCGGGCCGGAACTGGCGACCGACATTGGTGGCGTGGTGGATGCCGACATAGAAGTCGCTATAGTCGCCGATCTGCGCAGGCAGATGCAGCGTGCAATCGCATGCGGGGTAAAGATGCAGTTCGACCGCTCCCTGCATCGCCGGGTCGGACAGCAACATGCTGATCGCGCGGCGCAGGCTGCGACGTGCGTCGACCGGTATCGCCATCAGCGCGTTAAGCGTCGGGAGCAGCAGCCTGTCGCCCCCCTCCCCGATCAGTCCCGCGTCCGCGCAGGCCGCCAGGTCCAATATCATGTCGCCGATCGCCGTGCCGATCCGCGCCTTCCCCCCGGCTGGCGAAAAGACGCCATAGGGCAGGTTCTGGATCGGGAAATCGGCATGACCCTGTGCGCTCGCAACCCAGCTGGTCCGGGCCGGATCATGCGTTTCGTCGGTGGTCCACCAGCCGGTCATGGCAGCCGCGCCTTTGGAAAGCCCTGCCAGCAGGCGTCATAATCAGCCTGCAACAAAGGGGTTTCCATTGCCCAGCGGGTGGGGCGAAACGCCATTCTGCTCTCGATCATGAACGCCATGCTTTCCTCTATCTTGTGGGGCGAAAGGACGGCATCCACCGCCTTGCGCCAACTGTCGACGTCCGGGCCATGGCCCGACATATTATTGTGCAGGCTGCCCCCGCCGGGTGCGAAGCCACCTGCCTTGGCATCATATTGGCCGTGGATCAGCCCCATATATTCGCTCATCACATTGCGATGGAACCAGGGCGGGCGAAACGTATCCTCCGCCACCATCCAGCGCGGCGGGAAGATCACGAAATCGACATTGGCCGTGCCTAGCGTATCGCTGGGGCTGGTCGGCACCGTGAAGATCGACGGATCGGGATGGTCGTAGCTGACCGTGCCGATCGTGTTGAAGCGCGTGAGATCATAGCGACAGGGCGTCAGATTGCCGTGCCAGGCGACCACGTCGAACGGGCTATGGTCAAGCTCGCTCTCCCACAGCGTGCCGCCATATTTCTGCACGATCCGGGTTGACCGTTCGACATCCTCGAACGCTGCGACCGGCGCCTCGAAATCGCGGGCATTGGCAAGGCCGTTGGAACCGATCGGTCCCAGGTCCGGCAGCCGGAACAGCGCGCCGTGATTTTCGCAGACATAGCCGCGCGCCGCGCCATCGGGCAGTTCGACCCGAAAGCGCACCCCGCGCGGGATCAGCGCGACCTGCAACGGCGCAACCTCCAGCACGCCCATTTCGGTCACGATGCGCAGCCGCCCCTGCTGCGGCAGGATCAGCATTTCGCCATCGGCGCTGAAAAAGGCGCGATCCACCATGGACGCGCTGGCCGCATAGAGATGCACCGCGCAGCCGGTCCCCGCGCCAATATCGCCATTGGACGCGATCGTGACGAGGCCATCGACGAAATCCACCCCCGCCCCGGCGGCGGGCAGCGGATTCCAGCGCAGCCGGTTGGGCGTATCGACCTGCCCCGCTACGATCAGCGTATCGCGCCCATAGGGCCGGAACGGCGGATGCCCCGCGCTTGGCCGCATCCGATAGAGCCAACTGCGCCGGTTGTCATGGCGCGGCGCGGTGAAGGCGGTGCCGGACAATTGTTCCGCATAGAGTCCGAACGGCACAAGCTGGGGCGAATTGCGCCCCACCGGCAACGCTCCGGCCACCGCCTCGCTCGCATGATGATTGCCCCAGCCGGGGAGATAATGCATGTCGATCCTCTCCTCCCAAGCCTTGCGTCAGGCGTCGACGCTCACCACCCCGCGCCGTATCTGGTCCAATTCGATGCTTTCGAACAAGGCCTGGAAATTGCCGTTGCCAAAGCCTTCATTGCCCTTGCGCTGAATGATCTCGAAAAAGATCGGCCCGAACATCGGCTCGGTAAAGATCTGAAGCAACAGCCCCTCGGTTTCAACATCGCCATCGATCAGAATGCGGTTGCGGCGCAACCGTTCCAGATCCTCCCCATGGCCGGGGACGCGCTTGTCGACCAGTTCGTAATAGGTCTCGATCGTGTCCTGCAACCGCACGCCGCGCGCACGCAGCTTTTCGACCGTGCCGTAAATATCGTCGGTGGTCAGCGCCAGATGCTGGATACCCTCGCCATGATATTCGCGGATGAACTCCTCGATCTGGCTCTTGTCGTCCTGGCTTTCGTTCAGGGGAATGCGGATCGCCTTGTCCGGGGCGATCATCGCCTGGCTGGTGAGGCCGGTCGCCTTGCCCTTGATGTCGAAGAATTTCTGTTCCTCGAACCCGAACAGGGTGCGGTAGAATTCGCTCCACACCCGCATCTGCCCGCGCCGGACATTGTGGGTCAGATGGTCGAGCAGGTCGAGCCCGACATTGTTGCGCGCCTCCGCTTCGCGCCAGCCGGGAAATTCGGCCCAGTTGGCATAGGGATCGCCATGGTCGGGCATGAAATAGAGATAGGCGCCGCCAATCCCCATGATGACCGTGTCATCCTCCTCGGTCGGCTGCGCGCCATTGGCCAGCGCCCATTGCAGCGCGCCCTGCGGGTCGGCGACGCGAAAAGCCATGGCGCTGGCAGAGGGGCCGTGCATCCCGCGAAACGCCGCCACCCGGCCCGCATCGTCGCGGTTGAGCATCAGGTTGATCCGCCCCTGCTTGAAGCGGGTGATATTCTTGGTCGGGTGCCGGTGGGTCGCGGTAAAGCCCAGCGCCTCGAACTGCGCGGCCATCGCTTCGGGGTCGGGCGACGTGAATTCGACAAATTCAAAACCGTTAAGGCCCAGGGGGTTATCGGCGCTGGTGGTCATTTCGGCTCCTCTTGCATTTTCTTATGGGCATAGGCCTGCGTCCCGCGGGTAAAGACCCGGTCGTCTGGCAGGATGGTGTCGGTATCGAGATCGCTTTGCTGCGCCAGCGCGGCATAGAGCGGCGCGAAATCGGTCTCGACGGTCTGGCGCAACAGCTGATCGAAACTGTCGATGACGAAATAGCTCTGCTGGAAATCGTCGATTTTATAACGGGTCCGCATCAGCCGCTGAAGATCGAAGCCCAGCCGGTTGGGGGAGGCATCCTCCAGCGCGAAATGCGATTCGGCATTGGACGACACGATCCCCGCGCCATAGAGGCGCAGACCCTCGTCCGTGTCGATCAGCCCGAATTCGACGGTGTACCAGTAAAGCCGCGCCAGCTTCTCGATCGCGCCCAACCCGTCGGCGCGCAACCCGCCCTGGCCATAGGCCTGCATATAATCGGCGAACACCGGATTGGCGAGCAGGGGAACATGGCCGAACACGTCGTGAAACACGTCCGGCTCCTCCAGATAATCCTCCTGGCTTGGCGTGCGGATGAAGCGCCCGGCGGGAAAGCGGCGATTGGCCAGATGATCGAAAAACAGCCGGTCGGGCACCAGCCCCGGCACTGCCACCACCTGCCACCCGGTCGCCTGCATCAATCGGTCGGACAGCGCGTCGAAACGCGGGATGCCCGGCTGGTCCATCCGCAATATGTCCAGCCCCGCCATGAATTCCGGCACCACCCGCCCCGGCAACATGCGCGCCTGCCGCTCGAACAGCCGGTCCCACATCGCATGGTCGGCCGCGCTGTAGCGATCCCAGTCCTGCGGAACGGTCCAGTCCTCCGCGGCGTGCGCGGGACGGTCGAGCGGGGTTTCGGCGTGCGGGGTTTCAGCCATGGCCCCAGCATCGCAAATCGGGCGCGAAATTGCTTTTCAAAATGGCCGATAATCAGGGTATAACTGCAATTTCAATTCACATATCGGTGATTTCATGACGAAATTTGTTGAACTCGATGCTTTGGATCGCCGCATCGTTGCAGAGTTGCAGCGTGACGCCGCGCTCAGCAATGCCGATCTGGCCGAACGGGTCGGCAGCACCGGCCCATCCTGCTGGCGCAGGGTCAAGGCGCTGGAGGAAGCAGGCGTGCTGCGCGGCGCGGTCCGCCTGGCCGATCCACACCTGTTGGGGCAGGATGTGACCATATTCTGCCATGTGCGGATGAAGGAATTTTCGGGCGATTCGATCGCCGCGTTCGAAGCGTTCGTGCGCGACCATGATCAGGTGATGGAATGCTATTCGATGTCGGGCGAATGGGATTATCTGATGCGCGTCGTCGCCTCCAATGTCGCTGATTATGAGCATTTCCTGATGCGTACCCTGCTCAAGCACCCCTCGGTCGCGGGCGCATCATCGCAATTTGCGCTGTCGGTCACCAAATATCAGACCGCTTTGCCGGTGCGCGGCTAGGCGCGCCCGCGCCTCATCACGCCATTTTCCCCCTTGCCCCGGCGGCAATCCCATGCACAAAGAATGCCAACTGCCCCGCGGGCGGACCAATTTTTACTGGCGGTCAATCCATTGGCTGCAAGAATGGACGAACCATGCACGACGTCACCACCCAGGATCGGCCAGCCCAGGCCCACCACCCCCTTGCCCCGCAGGAACTGGGTGATGGCCTGTCGGTCATCTCGATCGCCAAAAGCTATGACAAGCGCGTCGTCCTGTCCGACGTGTCGCTGACCGTGGGCAAGGGCGAAGTGGTCGGCCTGCTTGGCCCCAATGGCGCGGGCAAGACGACCTGTTTCTATTCGGTGATGGGGCTGGTCCGCCCCGACCGCGGCCGCATCGTGCTGGATGGGCAGGATATTACCGGCCTGCCCATGTATCGCCGCGCCATATTGGGGCTGGGCTATCTGCCGCAGGAAACGTCGATCTTTCGTGGCCTGACCGTCGCGCAGAATATCAGCGCCGTACTGGAACTGGCCGAGCCGGACCGTGATGCGCGCGACGCCCGGCTGGAACAGCTGCTCGACGAATTCGGCCTGACCCGTTTGCGCGATTCGGCGGCAATGGCGCTGTCGGGGGGCGAACGCCGCCGCTGCGAAATCGCCCGCGCGCTGGCCGCCAATCCCTCGATCGTGCTGCTGGACGAACCTTTTGCGGGCATCGACCCGCTCTCCATCGCCGACATCCGCGACCTGGTCAAAGATCTGAAGAACCGGGGCATCGGCGTCCTCATCACCGACCATAATGTGCGCGAAACGCTGGAAATCGTCGATCGCGCCTGCATCATCTATGGCGGCCAGATGCTCTTTGCCGGCAGCCCGACCGAACTGGTCGCCAATGCCGACGTACGCCGCCTCTATCTGGGCGAGAATTTCTCGCTTTGACATGATGGCGGCGCGCACTCCCATTCATGACGCAGTTATGGTCTGATGGCGCTCGGTCCACGCCTCGACATCCGGCAAAGCCAGTCGCTGGTGATGACGCCGCAGCTCCAGCAGGCGATCAAGCTGCTGGCGCTTTCCAATCTGGAGATTGATGCGTTCGTCGCGGTTGAGCTGGAGAAAAATCCGCTGCTCGACAGCGGCAGCGCGCCCGACGACCTGCCCGCGCCCGATGGCATAGACCGGGATGTGGAACGCCCTGCGCTTGCCGCCGAAACCGGGTCGAGCGACGATCTGATCGGCCAGGGACTGGGCGCCAGCGATTCCCCGCTCGACGTCGATTATGGCGCCGAAACCTTTATCGACGATGGCCCCGGCGATCGCATGGCCAGCGCCCATGGCACGAGTAGCGGTTCTGGCAGCGGCATGGACGCGCTGACGGGCGGCAGCGGCGAAGCGGTAGATTTCGACAGTTTCGCCAATCCCGAACCCAGCCTTCAGGAACATCTGATGGATCAGGCCCGCGCCGCTTTGTCGGGCATGGACCTGATCGTCGCTGGCCAACTGATCGGCCAGATCGACCCGGCGGGCTATCTGGAGGCCAATCTTCTGGAAACCGCCCATGCGCTCGGCCTGCCGCTGTGCGACGTGGAACGGGTGCTGGGCGTCATCCATGGCTTCGACCCCACCGGGGTTGGCGCGCGGTCATTGTCCGAATGTCTGGCGCTGCAAGCCAAGGAGGCCGACCGTCACGATCCCTGCATGGCGCGACTGCTCGCCAATCTGGATCTGCTGGCGCGCGGCGCGCTGCCCCAGTTGCGCCGTATCTGCGGCGTGGATGAAGAGGATATGGCGGACATGATCCGCGAACTGCGCAGCTATGACCCAAAGCCCGGCCTGCGCTTTTCCAGCGATCGCGCCGCGCCCGTCACGCCGGACCTGTTCGTGCGGCCCACCGCGGACGGCTGGGCGATCGAGATTAACAGCGCGACGCTGCCCCGCGTCCTCATCAACCGTAATTATTATGTCGAACTGGCGTCGGGCAAACAGGACAAGAGCGCCAAGGCATGGCTCGCCGATTGCCTGGCCAGCGCCAACTGGCTGGTGAAGGCGCTGGACCAGCGCCAGAAAACGATCATCAAGGTCGCCAGCGAAATCGTCCGTTGTCAGGAGGATTTTTTCCGCAAGGGCGTCGCGCACCTCAAACCGCTGACGCTGCGCACCGTCGCGGATGCCATCGCGATGCACGAATCCACCGTCAGCCGGGTGACGTCGAACAAATATCTGTCCTGTCCGCGCGGCCAGTTCGAGCTCAAATATTTCTTCACCAGCGGCGTCGCCAATGCCGAAGGCGACGGTGCCGTCTCGGCTGAGGCAGTCAAAAGCCATATCAAGGCGCTGATCGCCGCCGAAGAACCCCATGCCATCCTGTCCGACGACACGCTGGTCGACCTGCTGCGCGCCAAGGGCATGGACATAGCGCGGCGCACCGTGGCGAAATATCGTGAGGCGATGGGCATAGGCTCATCGGTGCAACGGCGGCGGCAGAAGGCGTTGCAGGGCAAGGCGGCTTAATTCACCCCAACAACTCCTCCACCAGCGAAGGCCGCTTGGCGATCATCGCCAGCAGCACTTGCGCCGGGCCGGTGGGGCGGCGACGGCCCTGTTCCCAGTTGAGCAATGTGCCACGCGCGACGCCGATGCTGCGCGCGAACGCCCCTTGCGACAGGCCGGTGCTGGCCCGGATCGCCGCAACATCGACATCGCGCACCGCCACCTGATGCACCCGCGCGTCCACATCCTGTCCCTGCGCAAAGGCCAGTGCTTCGTCCAATCCCTGACGGATCGTTTCATAGGCGCTCATTGCCTGTCTCCATAAAAAGCCAGCAGAGCCTTGCCCAGCGCGACCAGTTCCGCCTGCTCGGCACGGCTCAAATTATCCTTTTCATTCTTGGCGAACAGCGTGATCAGAAAGATCGGCACATGCCCGCCGCCGAATAGATGGATAGTCCGGTATCCACCACTTTTGCCGCCGCCTGCACGGGCGACGCGAACCTTGCGCAACCCGCCGCCTAGAGAGACGCCTGCTTCCGGGTTGGCCGCGATATAGTTCACCAGCGCGGCGCGCTCCTCATCGGACAGGATCGCTTTGGCCCGTCGCAGAAATTCAGGCAATTCTACGACGGTTTGCAAACGGCTCATGGTAGCAATATATGCGCCATTGGCGCATGCGTCAATGACGCATAAAATCGGTCCGCTGTCCTACACAACCCGCCCCTGATATATTTAGACCCGGCTCCTTTACATCGTCCACCCCACCCCCTTGCCCGCACCGGCGGACGACCGACTTTGCGTCAATTTCCCATGCGCGATATGGGCGAATTTAGCGAAGTTCCGCGCCCGCCCTTCCCGCCGCAACAGCGTGATATGCGACGCCAAGCCGCTTGACCCTGCCCGCCCGACCGGCAAAAGCAGGGGCTTCATCGCCTAAGGAAATGCCCCGCTTCATGTCGATCGCCTATCTCAACGGTGCCCTTCTACCGCTTGCAGACGCGCGGATCTCACCGCTGGACCGCGGCTTCCTGTTTGCCGATGGCATTTATGAGGTCGCGGCGGTCATCGATGGCAAGCTGATCGACAGCGCCAACCATCTCGCCCGACTGCAACGTTCCGCCGCCGCGCTTGGCATCGCCCTGCCCATGAGCCTTGCCGAAATTGAGGCGGTGCAAAAGCAACTCGTCGCCTGCAACGCGCTGAATGAAGGTCTCGTCTATCTTCAGCTGACCCGTGGCGCGGACGCGACGCGCGACTTCCTGCCGTCGCCCGATACTGCGCCGACCCTGTTCCTGTTCGTGCAGGACAAACCCATTCTCCATGTCCCTGCCGTCACGACCGGCATCGCGGTTGCCACGATGCCCGACCTGCGCTGGAAACGGCGCGACATCAAAAGCACCGGCTTGCTGGCGCAGGCGATGGCCAAACAGGCCGCGCGCGACGCGAGCGCACAGGAAGCCTGGCTGGTCGAGGACGGCTTCGTGACCGAAGGCGCGTCCTCCACCGCCTTCATCGTCACCGACGAAGGCATCGTCACCCGCCCCTACAGCCAGGCGGTGCTGGCAGGCTGCACCGGCGACGCGCTGACCACGCTGGCCGTCGAAAGCGGCCTGGCCGTCATCCGCCGCCCTTTCAGCGTCGCAGAAGCGCTGGCCGCGAAAGAAGCGTTCATCACCAGCGCCTCGACCCTGTGCCAGTCGGTCGTCACCATCGATGGCCAGACCATCGGCACCGGCACCCCCGGCCCGGTCGCGATGCGACTGCGGGCACTCTACATCGCCTTCGCCCGCGCCACGGCGGTGTAATAACTGATTCCATTTTGGAGCAATCCTAACCCTTTCCTGAGGCGATAGGATATTTCCTTCATCCTCCCGCCAGATTGGCTGCAAACTGGACGGGACGAACCACCTGTCGTTCTTTTCCGATGGCCAAATGACGGCATTGCTCCAGACCCTCTCCAAAATGGCGAATATGTGGGGCTGAATTGATCTGTTCTTGCTTTAGTCTCAGGAACGAAGGTAGAACAGGATTCGGACCATGATGGAAGATTTTTCCTACGCCTCGCCTTTGACGAGCCATAGCGCACCGCTAGCGCCGCATGATGAGCGCGCGAGCCTGTTGGTCATCGCGGATCAGACGGATGCGTTAACGCTGGAGCCAGTGGTGGCGGCTGCCGGCTTCCGCCTGCTTGGGCTGACCACGCTGGACAACGCTCCGATGCGGCTCGATCTTCAGGTTCAGTGTGACGCGGTACTGGTCTTTTGCCAGTCCATGACCCCGCTTCTGGAGCGGCTGCTGGTGCAACTGGAAACCCAGGCGATCCAGACTGGCATGGCCGTGATCCTCGTTGCTGGATGGGAAACAGTGGAACTTGCTTTCGCCTGCCTGCGCAGCCCGTATACGCAATTGCTGTGTGATCCGGACCGGGTCGAACTGGCGTCTGCGCTGATCGCCGCAGGAGAGCGTCGGCCCGCGGCGGGTCAGGTCCATGAAATGGACCGCGAAAGCACCCGCCTGCAGCAATTGAGCGAAGAGGTCGGACGCCTCGCCCGCACGATCGAGGCTATGACCCAGCGCCCGCGCGGCGTCGCCGCGCCCAGTTTCGATCTTGGTCCGCGCATCGCGGACCGGGCGAGCGATTATATCGGTATGCCTGCGATCGCGCCGATCGGCAGCGAAGTCGCCAGCCCGGACGCTCCGCCGATCAGCGCCACCCAGGTCCGCGACCTGCTGCGCGCACGCCGCATTCGCGCCGATTTCCTGCCCGGCGACCTGTTTGCCGATCCGGCCTGGGACATGCTGCTCGACCTGCTGGCCGCCAGGCTGGAACATGAGCGCGTCTCCGTTTCCAGCCTGTGCATCGCCGCCGCCGTGCCGCCGACAACCGCATTACGCTGGATTCGCACGCTGACCGACAAGGGGCTGGTCGAACGGCAGGCCGATCCCCATGATGGTCGGCGCATCTTCATCGCACTGGCCAATGAGGCCGCCGAAGCGCTGACCCGCTGGTTCGGCGCCAGCCGCCGTCTGCTCACCGCCTGACTCCCGGCTTGACGCCCCGGCATTTTTCCCTAGATAGACGCTTCTCCGCAGGAGCGGGCGATTAGCTCAGTTGGTAGAGCGTCTCGTTTACACCGAGAATGTCGGCGGTTCGAGCCCGTCATCGCCCACCAGTTTTGCCCTACTGGTTTCGCGCAAGCGAGGGCACAATCAATCAAACCGCCTGCGTATCGTTCATCCTGTAGCAAGTATCGCTGCGGCACCATCGCGCCATGCCTTTCGCAGCCCTTATTGGCGGCACCATCGCGCCTGCCCTGCTGATGCTGTCCCCCTTTGCGGTGATGGTGGCGAGCGATTGCGCCGACTGGAGGCCCGCTGCCAAGGCCGTGCAGGATAGCCAAGGTCAGCCCTGCAAAAGACCCCGCCTGCCGCTGATGTAAGCGCTCACCACATATTGCAGCGCAGCGCCGCCGCTGCTAGGTCCGGGATCATGATCCAGCCGCCTGAAATCATCCGAGTCTCCAAATCCCGCGTCTCCTGCGACGGTTCAGGCGACATTCCCGCAGCGCTCGGCCATCCGCGCGTCTTTCTCGAAATCGACGAACATGGCTATGTCGATTGCGGCTATTGCGATCGGCGCTTCGTACTAATCGGCAGCATCGCTGACACTGGCGACATCGGCAGCAAGCCCGATATCGCTTCGGGCGCCAGCCTCTAACTTTTCCTTTGGGCCTGGATGCTGTCGCCCCTATATCGGGGACATGACCGATCCGACCGCCCAATTTACCGACGCCCGTGGCCTTCTCTATCGCCCCGGCCTGCTTGATCCCGATGGCGCGCGCCGCCTGACCGCCGATGCGCTCAAAAGCTGCGACGATGGCGAACTTTACCTGCAATATCGCGCGAGCGAGAGTTTCGGCTTTGACGATGGGCGGCTGAAAACCGCCGATTATTCGACCGATGCCGGGTTCGGCCTGCGCGGCGTATCGGGCGAAATGACGGGCTTTGCCCATGCCAATGACATCAGCGAAGCCGCTATCCGCAAAGCGGCCCAGACGCTGACCCTGCTCGATCCCGCAACCGCTCCTCCCGCGCCGCCGCCCCAGCGCACCAACCGCCATCTCTATACCGACGCCAATCCGCTGGAGATCGTCCCCTTTGCCGAGAAGGTGACGCTATGCGCCGCGATCGACGCGGCTGCCCGCGCGCGCGACCCGCGCGTCGCGCAGGTGTCGGTCAGTCTGGCCGGAAGCTGGTCGGTGATCGAGATCGTCCGCGCTGACGGTTTCACCGCCACCGACATCCGCCCGCTGGTGCGGCTTAACGTCTCGCTGATTCTGGAAGAGGATGGTCGCCGCGAAACCGGCAGCTTCGGCATTGGCGGGCGCTATCTCTATGATCAGGTGATGGAACCTGCCGTCTGGAATCGCGCCATCGACGAAGCTCTGGCGCAGGCGCAGGTCAATCTCCGCTCCGTCGCTGCGCCCGCTGGCGAGATGACCGTGCTGCTCGGTCCCGGCTGGCCGGGTGTCCTGGTGCATGAAGCGATCGGCCACGGGCTGGAAGGCGACTTCAACCGCAAGGGGACCAGCGCCTTTTCCGGTCGCATTGGCCAGCGCGTCGCCGCGCCCGGCGTCACCGTCGTCGATGACGGCGCGATTGCCAGCCGCCGCGGTTCGCTATCCATCGATGACGAAGGCACCCCGACGCGCGAGAATATCCTGATCGAGGATGGCATATTGCGCGGTTACATGCAGGACCGGCTCAACGCCCGATTGATGGGGGTTGAACCCACCGGCAACGGTCGCCGCGAAAGCTATGCCCATGGCCCTATGCCGCGCATGACCAACACCTTCATCAAGGGCGGCAATGACGACCCGGAAGAATTGCTGTCGCGCATGAAGTCCGGCATCTTCGCCAAAAGCTTTGGCGGCGGTCAGGTCGACATCGTGTCGGGCAAGTTCGTTTTTTCCTGCACCGAGGCGTACCGGGTCGAGAATGGCAAGCTGGGCGATCCGATCAAGGGCGCAACGCTGATCGGCGATGGCCCGACCGCGCTGACCAAGGTGGTCGGCATCGGCAACGACTGGGCGCTGGACGAAGGCATCGGCATGTGCGGCAAGGGCGGGCAGAGCGTGCCTGCCGGGGTTGGTCAGCCAACCTTGCTGTTGGAGGGGCTGACGGTCGGCGGCACGGCGACCTGACGCTTTGCCGCTACGGAAGGCGGAACCGGTCGGGAGGGTCGTGAGTATAGGCCCTATGAACATGCTGACCGACAGCCACGAAGCGGTTACTGCCGATTGGGCGGCGGCCTTGCTCGACTTCTGGTTCAACCAGGTCGGGGAAACAGGCTGGTACAGCCATGATCCTGCGCTTGATCATCAGTGCCAGGCGCGATTTCAGCCTTTATGGGCCGAAAAAAAGGCGCTGCCTGCCGACGCCTTCCTCGACCGCGCCGACGATGCGCTGGCCGCCGTGATCCTGTTCGATCAGTTGCCGCGCAACATGTTCCGCGGATCGGCGGAGGCATTTGCCACCGACGCGCTGGCGCGGGACGTGGCGCGGGGGGCGATTGCCCATGGCTATGACATCCAGATCGGCGGGGCCGGACGGCTCTTCTTCTACATGCCGTTTCAGCACAGCGAGGCGCTGGAAGATCAGGAACTGTCGTTGAGCCTGTTCGAAGGTACAGGTGACGAGCGATCGATGGATTTTGCCCGCCAGCATCATGCAATCATCGCCCGCTTCCGCCGTTTCCCCCATCGCAATGCCGCACTAGGCCGGGAAACGCGGCCGGAAGAAGCCGATGCCGCTACGGAAGGCGCGCAATGGTAGGCTGATGCTGCCTATTTTTTAAGCATCAATAGATGGCTGCCCATTTTTTTGGCGCTGCCCTTCGCATCATCGCGCCATAAGCCCGCATTAACGCGTGTTTAACAAATTGGCACGCCTCTTGCTGAGTAGTCCCCTGCACACCAGTAACAGGGGGCGACATGAAACTTGTCATGGCTATCATCAAGCCGTTCAAGCTTGACGATGTCCGCGAGGCACTCTCCTCGCTCGGCATCGCAGGTATGACGGTCAGCGAAGTAAAGGGCTTCGGCCGCCAGAAGGGGCAGACCGAAATCTATCGCGGCGCCGAATATTCCACCAACATGGTCCCGAAGATCAAGATCGAGGTCGTCTGCGACGACGACCTTGCGCCGCGCGTCGTGGAAGCGACCCAGGCGGCCGCCAATTCGGGCGCCATCGGCGATGGCAAGATCTTCGTCCTCGATGTCGGTCAGGCCGTGCGCATCCGCACCGGCGAGACCGGCGAAACCGCGCTGTAAGAAGGGGGAAATAATGACCTTTTCCAAGAAACTTTGCGGGGTTGCGGGGGCAGCCGGGCTGTCGCTCTTCACCGCTCTGCCCGCTTGGGCACAGGATGCGGCGGTACCCGCCGCGACCGTCGACAAGGGCGATACGGCCTGGATGATGATGTCGACCGTATTGGTTCTGGCGATGATCCTGCCGGGCCTGGCGCTGTTCTACGGCGGCCTCGTTCGCACGAAGAACATGCTGTCGGTCATGACGCAGATCGGCGCGGCGGCCTGCCTCGCGATGCTGATCTGGGTAATGTACGGCTATTCCATGGCATTCGGGCCGGACTATACCAGCGGCCTGTCCAACTTCATTTCGACCTTTGACAAGGCGTTCCTGAAGGGAATCACCCCGGCGTCGCAGGCCGCGACGTTCACGGCGGGTGTCGAAATCCCCGAATATGTGTTCGTCTGTTTCCAGATGACCTTTGCCGCGATCACCGTGGCGCTGGTGTTGGGTTCGGTGGTCGAGCGCATCAAATTCTCGGCCGTGATGGTCTTTGCCGCTGTCTGGCTGACGATCGTATATTTCCCGATCGCGCACATGGTCTGGGCAGCGAGCGGCTATTTTTTCAAGCTCGGCGCGCTCGACTTTGCGGGCGGCACCGTCGTCCACATCAATGCGGGCGTTTCGGCTCTGGTAGCCTGCATTATCCTCGGCAAGCGTATCGGCTTTCCCAAGGAGCCGATGGCTCCCCACTCGCTGACGCTGACTGGCGTTGGCACTGGCTTGCTGTGGGTTGGCTGGTTCGGCTTCAACGCCGGTTCGGCTCTCGAAGCCAATGGTTCGGCGGCTCTGGCCATGATCAACACCTTCGTCGCCACGGCGTCGGCTGGCCTCTTCTGGATGCTTGCTGAAAAGCTGAACGGCCACAAGGGTTCGGCTCTGGGCTTCTGTTCGGGCATCATCGCCGGCCTGGTCGCCGTTACGCCAGCCGCTGGCAACTCCGGCCCGTTCGGTGCCATCATCTTGGGCGCTGTCGCTTCGATCATCTGCTTCTATGCCGTGACCGTCATCAAGCCCAAGCTTGGCTATGACGACTCGCTGGATGCATTCGGCATCCACGGCGTTGGCGGCATGATCGGCGCCATCGGCACCGCGATCGTCTACTCGCCTGCCTTTGGTGGCCCCGGCGCGGAAGATTATGTGATCTTCGACAAGCTGCTGGTCCAGCTTTATGCGGTCGGTGTGACGATTGTCTGGGCCGCCATCGGCACCGTGGTCGCCATCTTCATCGCCAAGGCAGTCACCGGCCTGCGTGTCAGCCAGGAAGTCGAACTGGAAGGTCTCGACCTCGGCGAGCACGGCGAGCGCGCCTACAATATGTAAGACTTGGCAGGGCGGGCCGCCCGAACGCGACAAGGCCCGCCCGCCCCACACTGTTCCTCCTGCGAACATGCCTCGGGCCGATGCGAAAGCATCGGTCCTTTTTTTGGCTCGTGAGGGGCAGCGTCAGGCGGTGGGGCGGGTCCACAGGCCGGCCGGGCGCGGCGTTGTTGCGGGCCAGCGGCGCGCGCGGCCAATCACCTGCCAGCCGGACCGGGCTACCCACAGCAGCTTGTCGGATTTGGGCGTGACGACGCGATGGTCCCATGCCTGCTCGCCCCGTCTGGCGACCTCCCGCGCAATGTCGCCATAAATGCCCGCTGCTGCCAGCACAGCCCATGCCGCGCGCGGCGGCAATGCGCCGGTGCCGTGGCGCGCGCTTTGTTCATAGGCGGCGGCCATGTCGGCCATGCGCTTGCCCAACAGGGCAAGGCGCGGGCGGACCCATGGCTTCATATGCTCGCCGGGCGGAATATCCATTTCCGCGAGCCACTCCTGCGGCAGGTAGCAGCGGTCGGCGGCTTCATCCTCGCTAATGTCGCGGGCGATGTTCGCCAGTTGAAACGCCAGTCCCAGATCGCAGGCGCGGTCCAGCGTCGCCTGATCGGCCGGATCGACCCCCATCAACACCGCCATCATGCAACCGACAGCGCCCGCGACATGATAGCAGTAGCGCAGCATATCGTCCTGACTGCGCGGCCTCCAGTCACGCGCGTCGAGCGCGAACCCCTCTATCAGGTCATGGGCATAGCGGGCCGGAATGGCGCATTCGCGCATCACCACGCCAAAGCCGTCAAAGGCCGGATCGCCGGTCGCCTCACCGCGCAGCGCCATGTCGGTCATGACGCGGATGGTCGACAATCGCGCCTGCCCGTCGCTTACGCCGGTGAGCGTGCCGCCATGGTCCTGTCCGTCGGCAATGTCGTCGCACTTGCGGCACCAGGCGTAGAGCAGCCAGGCCCGTTCACGGGTTACCCGGTCGAACAGGGTAGAGGCCATGGCGAAGGATTTCGAGCCACGCGCGATGCTCGCCTGCGCATGGGCGACGAGGGCGGGACGGTCGAGATGTGGCGAACCCGTCAGAGCCGCGCCGCCTTCATCGCGAAGATCGTTTCGTGGGGCTGATAGGCGGCCATGGTATCGAGCAGGGCGTCTATGCTGTCGGCATGCAGCAGGATGCCCGCATGCTGGGCACGGATGAAGCCTGCCGCCACCATCTGCCGGTTGAAGCCGATCAGCTGGTCGTAAAAGCCGCCGACATTGAGCAGGCCGACCGGCTTTTGATGATAGCCCAGCTGCGACCAGCTGATCGCCTCCCACAATTCATCCATCGTCCCCACCCCGCCGGGCAGGGTGACGAAGCCGTCAGACAGGTCGGTGAAGAGCTGTTTGCGCTGGTGCATCGTCTGGACGACGTGCAGCTGCGTGCAGCCGCGATGGGCGACTTCCGCGCCGACAAGGGCGTCGGGAATCACGCCGATCACCTCGCCACCAGCCTCCAGCGCCGCGTCAGCCACGGCGCCCATCAGGCCGAGACGCCCACCGCCATAGACGACGCCGATTCCACGGGCGGCGAGGGTGCGTCCGACATGGCGGGCGGCTTCGATGAAGATCGGATCGGCAGGGGTGGCTGATCCGCAATATACGGCCAATCTATTCATACTCTTCCCATATTCACCATATGGCATCGTGGTAATATCGATATAATTCAGATGCTTAGCCTAAAGCAGCCAGATCCTCTATCATCAGTGCCGCTGTCGCCTTCGCGCTGCCGACGACGCCGGGGATGCCAGCGCCCGGATGCGTGCCTGCCCCTACCAGATACAGGTTGGGAATCACATCGTCGCGATTATGCGCGCGGAACCAGGCGCTCTGGGTCAGCAAGGGTTCCAGGCTGAAGGCGCTGCCCAGATGGGCGTTCAGATCGCGGCCGAAATCGGACGGCGCATAATGGAACTGGGTGACGATGCGCGACCGGATGTCGGGGATCAGGCGATGCTGGATTTCGTCCAATATCCGGTCGGCATAGGCGGGGGCGAACTGATCCCAGTCGATCGGCAGCTTGCCCATGTGCGGCACCGGGGCGAGCGCATAGAAGGTCGAATGACCGTCGGGCGCCATCGACGGATCGGTCACGGTCGGATGGTGCAGATAGAGCGAGAAATCTTCCGGCAGCACGCCATGATCGTAGATGTCCGTCAGCAATCCCTTATAGCGCGGCCCGAACAGGATCATATGATGCGGGATACCGGGCCAGCTGCCCTTGATCCCGAAATGCAGCACGAACAGGCTGGGCGACCAGCGCTTTTGCGCCAGCTTTTCCCCCTGCTTTGCACCGCGCGGATGGTGGGCCAGCAGATCGCGATAGCTGTGCATCAGGTCGGCGTTGCTGGCGACAGCGTCCGCCTCCCCGCGCCAGCCCGATGCTGTATGCACAGCGGTGATCCTGTCGCCCTGGGTTTCGATCCGGGTCACCTTGTCACCCAGCCGCAACGTGCCGCCCAGCCGCTCGAAATGGGTCGCCATGGCCTGCACCAGACGATTGGTCCCGCCCTTTGCGAACCAGACGCCGCCATCCTTTTCCAGCTTGTGGATCAGCGCATAGATGGCGCTGGTGTTCATCGGATTGCCGCCGACCAGCAGCGTATGGAAGGACAGCGCCTCGCGCAGCTTTTCATTCTTCACATAGGAAGAAACGATCGAATAGACCGACCGCCAGGCCTGATATTTGGCGAGCGCGGGTGCGGCCTTGATCATCGAGGCGAAGTCGAGAAAGGCGACCGAGCCGAGCTTGCGATACCCCTCCTCATACACCCCGGCGGCATAATCGAGGAAGCGTTCATAACCCGCGACGTCGGCGGGATCGAGCTTGGCGATCTCCGTGCGCAGCGACGCTTCGTCATTGCTGTAATCGAAATTCGTGCCGTCGCGCCAGTTGAGGCGGTAGAAGGGGCTGACCGGCATCAGCGTCACGTCCTGCGCCATGTCATGCCCCGACAGGCGCCACAGTTCCGACAGGCAATCGGGATCGGTGATGACGGTCGGCCCGGCGTCGAAGGTGAAGCCGTCCTTTTCCCACATATAGGCGCGGCCACCGGGACGGTCGCGCGCCTCCACCAAAATGGTGTCCATGCCGGCGGATTGCAGGCGGATGGCGAGCGCCAGGCCGCCAAAGCCTGCGCCGATGACGATCGCTTTTCTGGCCATCAGGCGGGCGGATTCAACAATGTTCGCATGGCATCCCTTATGGGCACGGGGGGGCGTCCGCACAAGATGCGGATGCGGTCGGTCAGGGTGGAGCGCCCGGCGTAGAAACGCTGGATCAGCGGCGCGGACAGGCGGTAGAAGCGGGCGAAGATGCGCCAGCGCTGGTCGGGCCGGGCCGCGCCGAACAGCATCTTGCCGAGCAGGCGATAATAGCCGCCAGCGCGCCAATGGGCGGCGGCGCGGGCGCGGGTGACCATGGCCAGACGATCGAGCGGCTGATCCACGAGCCAGGTCGCGAAACGGACGGCATCAGGCAGCGAATAGCCGGTCATGGGCTGAAACAGCCCCGCCCGCACACCGGCGCGGGCGACCGGATCATGCGCTGGCCAATAGCTGTAGAAATCGCCGCCATGGACAACCGGCAACACACCCTGTTCGCGATGGACGACCGTGCCGTGCCAGCCCTTTGCCTGCGCATAGGCCGCGATCCGCGTGCCGATGCTGGCGACATCCAGCGCCGGGCTGTTGCTGTAATAGGTGTCTTCGATGAAGATGGTGCGGGCGTCCCAGGGCAGCAGATAGACGAAGCGATACCCGTCAATCTGCTCCACACTCGCATCCATGATGACGGGCCGGTCGATCCCGTGCGGCGCATCGAGCCGCAGCGTATGGCCCACAAACTTCTGCCAGCCGCAGCGCAGCGCCGACAGGTCGCCCGCCCCGCGCGCATCGATCACCGCCCCTGCGGTAATTTCCAACCCGTCGGCCAGCATGACCGCATCGGGCGTCACCGACACCACATCTGCCCCGGTCAGCACGGCGTCACCCAGCACGGCGCGGATATGCGCGTCGAGCCGGGGCGAGGCGATGCTGTTATAGGGGGTGTCGAGTTGCCGATGGTGGCCGGGAAAGCGGACATCATGCCCCTGCGGCCAGCGATGGCTGATCAAGGGATCGACCAGCCAGCGGTCGCCGGGCATCACATCGCCATCGAAAAAGGACCAGATATGGTTGCCGCCAATCCCGGCGTCGCGCTCCACCAGCGCCAGCCGCACATCGGGCCGCCGGGCGGCGAAGGCAAGCGCGATCAGGCTGCCCGCCAGGCCGCCGCCAAGGATCGCCAGATCGCATTCCACCCGGTTGGTCATGCGATCCTGTTAGGGGAGGCTGTGCGGCAAGGCCATGACCCAAATGGCGCGGCGGTATGGTTTTTGGGGAAGCGGCGGGAGACGGCGGACCTGTTCAGCACAGCATGACCATAGCTTGATCCGTTGGTTTCGAGCGCAGTCGAGAAACCTGCGCGGCGTTTCTCGACTTCGCTCGAAACGAACGGGGGTTTGTGCAGGAGGCTCTGGTAAACACCCGCAAAATAGTATAGGGGGGTACCCTATGCATATCATCGCCGATCGGGACAAGTTGCTGGCGCGGGTGCGCCGTATCGCGGGACAGATTGCTGCCGTGGACCGCCAGTTGACGGGGGACGCCGACTGTTCCGAAACGCTGCAACTGGTGGCTTCGGTGCGTGGCGCGGTCGGCAGCCTGATGGAGGAACTGATCGAGCAGCATATGCGCGAGCATGTCGCCCGACCGGGCCTGACCGATGCCGAGCGCAGCGCCGCCAGCGAGGAAATGCTGGCGCTGATCCGCCGCTACGGGAAATGACGATGCACGACGGCCATGATCACCGGCATGACGATCACAGTCATGATCCCGCCCCTGCCCCAACGCTCGACGCGGCGTCCATGGAGGGCGAGGACAGCCATTATTTCGACCATATCTATCTGTCCGCCGGGCATGACGAGAATGCGAAGCGCACCCTGTGGGTCGTATGGCTGACCGCCGCGACCATGGTGGTGGAGATTGTCGCGGGATGGACCACCGGATCGATGGCGCTGCTGGCCGACGGCTTTCATATGGCGACGCATGCGGGCGCTCTGGCCGTGGCGGCGGCGGCCTATGCTTATGCCCGGCGACACGCGCGCAACCCGCGCTACACGTTCGGGACGGGCAAGGTGGGCGATCTGTCCGGCTTTGCCTCTGCCCTGCTGCTGGGCGTCATGGCGCTGTTCATCGCGATCGAATCGGGGATGCGGTTCTTCCAGCCGGTCGAGGTCGCCTTTGGCGAGGCGACGCTGGTGGCCGTCGTCGGGCTGGTCATCAACATCATCAGCGCGTTTCTGCTGGGGCATGACCATAGCCATGATCATGGCCATGGCGATCATGGGCATGATCATGCCCATGGCGCCAAACACAGCCATGCCGACAATAATCTGCGCGCCGCCTATGTGCATGTGCTGACCGATGCGCTGACGTCGGTACTGGCGATCGCGGCGCTGCTGGCCGGGCGCTATCTGGGCTGGCGGTGGATGGACCCCGCGGTCGGCCTGCTGGGCGCAGTGGTGATAGCGCGCTGGGCCTGGGGGCTGATGAAGGATACCGCCGCGATCCTGCTGGATACGGCGGAACCGGCGCTGATGGCGAGAGTGCGGACGCTGGTGGAGGCCGAGGGCGCGACCATCTGTGACCTGCATGTCTGGCGCATCGGCCCGCACGCCCATGCGTCGATCATCAGCCTGGCGCCGGGCGCGGACGTTGCGCGAGTCCGGGCGCGGGTGAAGTCGCTACCGCGGATGGAGCATGTGACGGTGGAAGGCTAATATTTCCATGCTGTAGGGGGATTGCCCTGCGCACCGGCTTTGTCCGATGATGCGCCATGGATTTCATGAAATGGATCAACTCGCTCGACGAGCTTCTCTACGAAGTCATGAGCTGGCTGCTCTTCTTTCCGCTGACGCTATGGCGTTCGATCATCCATCCCTTTGCGATGATGGACTATGCCGACGATCAGCTGGCTCTGCCCGACGACCAGCAATATGGTGCAGCGCTCAGCCCGCCGCTATTCCTGGCGATTGCGCTGCTGATGGCCCATGTGGTTTCGCTGACGCTGGGGCAGGTTGATGCGATCGTTGCCGACCAGCACGGGCTGGGCGCGCTGGTCAATGACGATGCCAGCGCGCTGGTGCTGCGGCTGGTCGTCTTTGCGTCCTTTTCCCTGTTCACCGCCACAAGGATGGTGCGCCGGCGTGGCCTGCCGATTGACCGCAATACGCTAAGGGCGCCCTTTTACGCGCAATGCTATCCCACCGGCGTATTCGCGCTGGGGCTGGGCACCGGCGTCGCCCTGGTCCGCACGGCATGGCCCGCCACCCATATAGGCGGCATCGGGCTGGTCGTCGCGAGCATCCTCTATTATGTCATCATCGAGACACGCTGGTTCGCCATGAAGCTGGGCACCGGCTATATCTCCGCGATCGGTGCGGTCGCCATCACCCTGTTTGAAGCATTTACCCTGTTCCTTATCGTCGGATTTCTGTTCACGCGCTAATGTTTGCATCTGCGCCCCTTCAGGAGGATTGGTCCATGCGTTTCCTGCCTGTGATAGCCGTCCTGCTGGCGGCATCCGCGACCCCCGCCATCGCCCAGACGCCGCCCGATGTCGCCGACCTGGTCGGTGCCAGGGCCGCCGGGGGCGAAACCCAGCTGGAGGCGCGGGGCTATCGCTTCGTCACCACCAATGTGGTGCGGGACACGAAATGGTCCTTCTGGTGGAGCGAGCGGCAGCGGCAGTGCATTTCGGTGGCGACGGCCGAGGGCCGCTACAACGCGATCGGCACGGTTCCGGCGGCCAATTGCAATGCCGGCGGCGGCGGCGCGACGTCCCGGCCGACACAGCCCTTTGAGAGGATTTCGCTGGTCTGTATCGGCACGGGCAGCGGACCTGCGGCGCAAAGCTCGTCCGGCTATCGCTACAATCGCAAGTCGCGCAAATTCGAGCCGGAATTTGGCACGACCATGGGGCGGGAAGCCTTTTCGTCCGATCTGGAGATCGAGATTGCCGATGGTGTCGGCCGGGTGCATCCGTCCGGCAAGCTGGTGTCGCCGATCCATTCGGGCGGGAATGATGGCTGGTGGCCGATCGCCGACCTGCTGGTGACGCCGGACCGGATTACGGGCAGCTATCGCATGAACGGGCTGAACAAGCCGCGCATCGACTATGATCGCCGCACGCGCATCGTCCGTGTGCGCGCAGCGACCGAATTTACCGGGCGGTGCGAGGAGCAGTGATCACTCCGCCTTCAGCGCATCCATGATCTGGCGCACCGGGGCGATGTCATAGCCTGCCGCCGCCGCCTGCGCCGCCAGCACGTCGCCATTGTCGCCTGCCCGCGCGCGGGTGAGCGCCCAGAGCAAGGTGCTGCGCGTGCCTGAGCGGCAATAGGCCAGCGTCTTGCCGGTGCCGGCCTGCTCCAGCGCTGCGGCCATGCCATCGAGTTGCCAGGGGGCAAAGCCGCCATGGGCGACCGGCACGGCGACATAGGCGATGCCCGCCGCCTTGGCCGCCGCTTCGATCTCCGCGCCGTTGACCTGACCCGGCTCCTCATTGTCGGGGCGGTTGTTGACGATCATCGTCACGCCCTGCGCTTTCGCCTCTGCCACCTGATCGATCGTGATCTGGGGGGAAACGAGGATATGGTCGGTCAGCTTGCGGAACATCTGTGGGTCTCCTTTCCCCAACCCATGCGCCGGGACAGCGCCGGTTTCAAGGATGTCGCGTTACAGAAAAGGCCGGATCGCGGCCAGGAACGCGTCGCCCCAGGCATCGAGCTTCTTTTGACCCACGCCGCTGATCATGCCCAGATCGCGCAGGCTGGTGGGGCGCTGTTCGGCCATTTCGCGCAGGGTCGAATCGTGGAAGATGACATAGGGCGGCACGCCCGCCTCCTGCGCCAGTTCGCGGCGGCAGGTGCGCAGCGCGTCGAACAGCGGATCGCCGACCGGATTGGCATCCGCGCCGTTGCGGGCGTTGCGCTTGCGCCGTTCGCGCCTGGGGGGCACGAGGATGCGCACCTCCTCCTCCCCGCGCAGGATGGGCCGGGCGTTGGGGCCGAGCATCAAGCCGCCATGTTCGGTCGTTTCCAGCGCATCGCGCACCAGCAGCGCGCGCGACACCGGGCGCAATAACGCGGTCTCATCGCCCGACACGATGCCATAGACCGAAATCCTGTCATGGCCGCGTTCGCGCAATTTGTCGGTGACGCCGCCGGTCAGCACCGCCTCTATGTGGCCGGAGCCGAAGCTTTGCCCGGTGCGATAGACGGCGGAGAGATATTTGCGCGCGGTTTCGGTAGCGTCGACGCTGGCCGGAGGGGACAGGCAATTGTCGCAATTGCCGCAGGTCGCCGGCGGGTTTTCGCCGAAATGGCGCAACAGGATGGCGCGACGGCAGGTGGCGGTCTCCACCAGCGCGCCGAGCGCGGCGATGCGGGTGCGCTCGCCCTGCTGGCGGGATGGGTCGAGTTCCATAATGCGCTGACGGGCGCGGGCGAAATCTTCCGCACCCCAGAAAAGATGCGCGACCGCCGGTTCGCCATCGCGCCCTGCACGGCCCGATTCCTGATAATAGCCCTCGATCGATTTGGGCAGTCCTGCGTGCGCCACAAAGCGGACGTCGGGCTTGTCGATGCCCATGCCGAAGGCGACGGTGGCAACCATCACCATATCTTCGCTGGCGATGAAGGCGGCCTGGTTGCGGGCGCGGACGGCGGGGTCGAGCCCGGCATGATAGGCGCGCACGGGGCGGCCACCACGGCCCAGCGTCTCGGCCATTTTCTCGGTCGCGGCGCGGGTCTGGGCATAGACGATGCCGGGGCCGGGATGGGTGGCGACCAGATCTGCGAGTTGGCTCGAAACACCGTCGCGCGGATGGACGGCGTAGCGGATATTGGGCCGGTCGAAGCCGGAGATGATGAGGCCATCGCGCGGGATGCCGAGCTGGACGAGAATATCATCGCGGGTATGCGCGTCCGCCGTGGCAGTGAGCGCCAGGCGCGGGACGTCGGGAAATTCGTCGAGCAGCGGGCGCAACAGGCGATAGTCGGGGCGGAAATCATGGCCCCATTCGGACACGCAATGGGCTTCGTCGATCGCGAACAGCGCAACCCTGGCAGAGCGGAGCAGCGAACGAAACCCCTCCTGACTGGCGCGTTCGGGGGCGACATAGAGCAGGTCGAGATCGCCATTGCGCAGGCGATCCTGCGTCTCCCGCCAGTCGGCGTCCACGCTGGTCAGGCTGGCGGCGCGCAGGCCGACCGCATTGGCCGCGCGCAACTGGTCGTGCATCAGCGCGATCAGTGGCGATACGACGACGCAGCAGCCATCAAGCGCGGCCGACGGCAACTGGTAACAGAGCGACTTGCCCGCCCCGGTCGGCATGATCGCCAGCGTCGGCAACCCCGCCATGACCCGCCCGACCACCTGTTCCTGTACCCCGCGAAAGGCGGAAAAGCCGAATATATCGTGGAGAAGGGTGGGAATGTCGCGCCGCATCGCATGGCCTGTAGCGGCTGAGGCGCAGGGGGGCCAGTGGGTGTTGCGTTATGAGGGGGGTGTTGGGCGAGGATGGGTGGGGAGCGGAATGAATTTCACCGTCACCCCAGCGAAGGCTGGGGTCTCAGGCGCAGATGCGCTACAGTTGGATATGGCGCGAGGCGGCTACACCTATGTGATGACCAATAAGCCAAGGGGCGTCCTCTATATTGGCGTCACAGCCGACATCGCTACGCGCGCCCAACACCATCGAAACGGCACCGGCTCCGCCTTTTGCAAGAAATATGGGTTGACCCGCCTTGTTCTGGTCGAGCCACATGATGATATTAGGATCGCCATCGCCCGCGAAAAGGCGCTCAAAGCCTGGAAACGCGAATGGAAAATCCGCCTTGTGGAAGAAGCCAATCCAGATTGGCGCGATATGTCAGACGTTATCTTCTGACGCCTGAGACCCCAGCCTTCGCTGGGGTGACGATGAAGGAAATGGCCGATTCCAAGTCTTGGCGCAGTGTATTCCAGAGGCAATTTCTTGGTCGCTTCCAGTCATTCCCGCCCTCCCCTTCAGGGGAGGGGTCGGGGGTGGGGCTTCGCCGCAAGACCTGACCTGAGAGGCACCGCCCCACCCCAACCCCTCCCCTGAAGGGGAGGGGCTTAAAGTCGCTTCTGATCACTGCCGGACTGTCAAAAAACGTCCGCTTCAGTCCACCGGGTCGAGCAGGCAGCCCCAGCCGGGGCGGAAGCGGGCGGTGCGGGTGGCCATGAGGGGGACGCTGGCGTCCACGGCCTTGTCGTCCGGGCGGTCGGTCAGCCGGACCAGCGCCATGCCCGGTTCCTTGTCATCGGTGCAGCTGTCCATGGCGCGCCCTTCGACATAGCGGCAGGAACAGGTCAGCCGCGCGCCGTAGGCGGCGCCCAGCCGGGCCTGATCGCGCAAGGCATTCCAGTGCCAGCCCAGCGTAACGAGCAGCGCCAGGCAGAGCGCAAGGGCAAGATAAATGATCGTCCGACGACCCGGCATATTCCCGACTCGGTTGGGGATGGCTAAGGCCGCGGCTTATGAAGAGGGAATGGAACAGCGTAAAGCGGCTTGGTCTGGGTGTCGCCGTGGCTGCGCTGGTCGGCGCGGGCGGGATGTTGAGCGTGCGCGCAGCCGATCCGCAACCGCTCTATCGCGTATCATCTGACGCCGTCGTGAGCGAAACCGCGCTGCGCGCCGCGATCGACCCGCTGTTCGATGAAGCCGATATGGGCGACACGCGCGCCTTGCTGGTGATGCGCGACGGGCAGGTCATCGCGGAACGTTATGCGCCCGGCTTTGGCCCGGACACGAAATTATTGTCCTGGTCGATCGCCAAGAGCGTCACGGCGGTACTGGTCGGGCTGATGGTGTCGGACGGGCGGCTGGCGCTGGACTCGCCGGTGCCGGTCGATGCGTGGCGCCAGCCGGGCGACCCGCGCGGGCGGATTACGCTGCGCCAGTTGCTGACGATGACGTCGGGGCTGGACCATGTGGAGGATGGCGACCCGCTGCCCGCTGGCGACACGGTGCGGATGCTGTTTACCGATGGCGCGCAGGATATGAGCGGCTTTGCCGAGGCCAAGCCGCTGGCCCATGCGCCCGGATCGACCTTTTCCTACTCGACCGGCAGCACCATGATCCTGACCGACCTGATGACGCGGATGCTGACCAATAGCGACGATCCCGATGCGCGGCGGCGGGCGATGCAGATGTTCATCGACGGCAGGCTGAAAGCGCCGGGACGCCTGCCCAGCCTGACCCCGGAATATGACGCGGCGGGCACGATGATCGGCGGCAGCATCGTGCATATGACCGCGCGCGATTATGGCCGCTTTGGCGAATTGCTGCGTCGCCATGGCCGCAGCCCGACCGGCCACCAGATCTTGCCGGAAAAATGGATCGACATCATGACCACGCCATCGGCCCGCAACCCGGCCTATGGCGCGCATCTGTGGCTGAACCGGGAAAGCAGCGAAAGCGCGCTGATGCCGGGGCAGGCCCCCGCCAGCCTGTTCGGCTGCGTCGGCCATAATGGGCAATATATCCTCGTTTCCCCGTCACAGCGGTTGACCATCGTGCGGATCGGCATGTCGCCGCACAAGGAACAGCGGGTGGCGGTCAAGACGGCGCTGGCGCGGCTGATCGGGCTGTTTCCGGGCTAGAGCAGGAAGCGCCCCTCTATCACGGTGCGGCACCCGCCGGTCAGGACGACCCGGTCGCCCGCCAGCGTGCAGCCCAGGCGCCCGCCCCGCGCCGATGCCTGAAAGGCGCTGATGTCGGTCTTGCCCAGCCGCGCCGCCCAATAGGGGGTGAGCAGGCCATGGGCCGATCCGGTGACGGGATCTTCATCCACGCCGCCGCCGGGCACGAACACCCGGCTGATAATGTCGCTGTCATCGCCCGGCGCAGTCGCCATCAGCAGCAGGTCGCCCGCCGGGCGCAGCGCCGCGAAATCGGGCGTCAGCGCGCGGATCGCGGCGGCATCGCGATAGACGAAGAGCGCATAGCCGCCGTCCCGCCAGCGCGTTTCCAGCACATCGCCGCCCATGCCCGCCGCCAGATCAGGCAATGGCCTGACCTCCGTATCCCATGCGGGAAGCGACAGCGCATAGCCCGCCCCGGCCCGCGCGACCGTCAGCACGCCGGCATGGCGGGTGCGGAAACGGATGGCGTCCCGATCGCCGATCAGCACATGGCCGCTGGCCAGCGTCGCATGGCCGCACAGCTTGACCTCCACCGTCGGGGTGAACCAGCGCAGCGCATAATCCGCATCCGGATCGTCGGGGGCCGGAATCGTGAACGCGGTTTCGGACAGGTTGTTTTCCGCAGCGATCGCCTGAAGCGTCACATCGTCGAGCCACTGGTCGAGCGGCATGACGGCGGCCGGATTGCCGCTGAAGGGCGCGTCGGCAAAGGCGTCGACCTGGGTGAAGGGCAGGCTGGGCATGGCGGCTCCTCGTTGGACAGGGCGTTCTGATGCCGGGCGGGCCGGGGCGTGAACAGGGCCGCCCGCATGGCATTGGCCGCCTATCCCAGCACCACCAGCGCGCCGCACACCGCCAGCCCGACGACGATGTTGATCGGCACGCCGATCCGCACGAAATCGGCAAAGCGATAGTCGCCCGCGGCATAGACCAGCGCGTTGGTCTGATAACCGATCGGCGTTGCGAAACAGGCCGATGCGCCGATCATCAGGGCGATGATCAGCGGGCGCGGATCGACCCCCAATTGCTGCGCCAGCGCGATGGTGATCGGCGTCAGCAGCGCCGCCACCGCATTGTTGCTGAGCAGTTCGGACAATACGAGCGCGAAGAAATAGATGACGAACACCAGGGACCAGACCGGCACGATTTTCAACAGCGGCGTGATCCAGCCGACCATCAGCGCCACGCTGCCCGCCTGTTCGAGCGCCAGGCCGACGGCCAGCATCGCGAAGATCAGGATGAGGACGTCGCCGTCAATCGCCGCCCAGGCTTCTTCGGGGTCGATGCAGCGGGTGACGAGGATGATGCCGACCGCAATGAAGGCGGCCATGCCGATGCCGATTATGTTGAGCGCCGACAGCAGCACGACCGCCGACATGGCGACGATGGCGATCCACGCCTTGTTACGGCGAAAGGCGCGGGTGCGGCTGATGTCGACGCCGATCAGATGGGGATTGTCCTTGAGCGATCGGATCGCGTCGTCGCTGCCCGCGATCAGCAGCCGGTCCGCGCCGCGCACCCGCGCTTCCGCCAGCGCTGGACCGGGCAGATGGCGCGAACGGTGAATGCCGATGATGCGGACGCGCAGGGCGTGGAGGAAGGGAATGTCCAGCAGCCGTTCACCGATGGAGGGATGGCTGGGCGCGACCATCGCCTCTATCACCTTGCCTTCGCGCGCTGACGTAGCGGAATCGGCGGCAACGCCCAGATCAAATCCGCCCGATTCACGCAGCGTCATGATGGCGGTGCCGTCCGCCCGCACGATCAGCCGATCGCCCGACCGCAACTCCTCGTCCAGAATCTCGCGCCGCCTGATCTCGCTTCCGCGCTTGAGGCCGAGCAGCACGACGGAGGGGCCGAACAGGCCCAGCGAGCCAATCTCACGCCCGATCAACTCGCTATCGTGCGGCACCACCAGTTCGGTCAGATAGTCCTGCACCGTCCCGCCTGTTTCCCCGCTGATGGAGGGCGGATCGCTGGGCAACAGGAAGGACAGGCACAAAAGGGCGACGATCCCCGCCGCCGCGCCTGCCAGCGCGTAGGGCGTGATCTCGAAAATGCCAAATGACGCCATGCCCTGATCAGCGGCGATGCCCGCGACGATCAGGTTGGTCGATGTGCCGATCAGCGTCAGGCAACCGCCCAGCACCGCGATCGTGTTCATCGGGATCAGCAGCTTCTTGACCGGATAGCCGGTCGCCTGCGCCAGTTTGAACATGATCGGGATCAGCAACACGACCACGGGCGTATTGTTGAGGAAGGCCGACAGCACAGCCGCGCCAAGCGCCACTTCGGCAAGGGCCAGCCGGGGATGTATTTTCGCGCGCGCCATGATGAGGTCGGCCACGCGATTGATCACGCCGGTGCGAATCAGCGACCCGGACAGCACGAACATCGCCCCGACGGTCAGCGGTGCGCTGTTGGAAAAAACCGAAAAGAGCGATTTTTCGTTGAGCAGGCCCAACAGTGCGAATGCGCAGGCCCCCACGACCGCGATCACCGTGGGCGAATAGCGTTCGCGCACGAAGGACACGAACATCAGCGCCAGGATGAGCAGGCCGATTTCCGCGCGATACACGCCCATCAGCGCGATAATGAAATGCATTTGGCCCTACCCCCCGACGGCACAAGCGCCCCCGCTCGCACAACGAGGGAAACCGGACATCGTTGCACGCAAAGCTGGCGGACGGGTCCGCCGGGGGCAAGCGCGCATCCTATAATGATTGAACGAATTCACAACATCATAACCAATATGCGTCAATGTTAGCGCAATCATTAGGGACCACCAGCCTTTCCGGGATGCATATGCCGTCATCTTCTTTCATGGAATCCAAGCGATTCCGGCTGCTGCAGGATCAGCGCGGTACCGCAATCATTGAATTTGCAATCGTTGCCGCGCCCTTTATCGCCCTGCTGCTGGCGGTCATGCAGACCACGCTCACCATGTTCACGCAGCAGGTTCTCGAAACCGCGGTCGAAAAAAATGGCCGGACCATTCGCGTGGGGCAGGTTCAGGCGGACGGGATCAGCCAGTCCGCGTTCAAGACCCAATTGTGCAAGACATTGCCCAAATATGTCGACTGCGCCGACGTGATGATCGACATACGCACGGCAAACAGCATGGCGGATGTCGACAGCAGCACGCTGGCATTGACATATGACGGTTCGAACAATGTCACCAACAGCTGGAAATATCTGACCGGCGGGCCTGGTGACATCGTCATCATGCGCCTGATGTATCAGATGCCCGCGATCGGCGGACCGCTGGGCTTCACGCTCGCCAACATGAAAAATGGCCGGCGCCTGCTTGTCGCGACATCAGTATTCAAGAATGAGTCCTACTGAAATGCGCCGCCTCTTCTCATGGTGGCGCCGGTACGCCAGCGACTGCCGGGCGATCGCGGTGACGGAGTTCGCCCTGCTCGCCCCGTTCATGATCCTGCTCTATCTTGGCTGCTTCCAGCTTGCCGACGCCATTTCCGCGTCGCGCAAGGTGACCGTGACGACACGCACCCTTGCCGATCTGACATCCCAATATCGTTCGGTCACGCAAGTCACCACCGACAGCATATTGCACGCCGCCAGCCAGGTCATGGCCCCCTACAACGCAAAGGCCGGCGTCTACACGATCACGCATTTGTCGACCAATCCGTCCGACAAGCCGCGCGTGGACTGGAGCCGCCGCTTTGACGGATCGACCGTGAGCGAGGGGTACAGGCGGAACGAGAAAATCGATCTGCCGGACAGCGTTTCCGAGGAAGGGTCCAGCGTGCTGATGGCCGAGATCACCTACGAATATCAGCCGGTCGTGGCGTCCGCCATGCTGGGAAAGATCACCATGACCGACACCATCTACATGCTGCCGCGCCGGTCCGACTCCATTCCGATGAATTGAGATGATGATGCGCCAATCCCCTGTGCTTTCGATGATCCGCATCGTCCGGCGCCTGCTAAGGCAGGAGCGCGGCAATGTGATCATGATCTTCGCCTTTTCGCTCATCCCGCTGGTGTTTGGCGCTGGCATGGTCATCGACTATGCGCGGGCGGCGCGTTTGCAGACCAAGATGAACGCGATCACCGACGCGACGGCCCTCTACGCCGTCAGCGCGCCGATGCTCAAGAATGACCTGGATGAAACAAAAAAGCGCGCCAATGCCTTTTTCGACGATCAGGTCGTGGGATTGAACGGGCTGATCTATGGCAAGGACGTCAAGATCAACATCACTGAAACGCTGTCCCCCACCCTGCAACGCAATGTGACGGTGAGCTATGCCGCAGCGTCAGACAATATTTTCGGGGCCATCCTGTCCAGCGCCAGCATAGCGATTGGCGGTTCCGCCAGCGCCAAGAGCGTTACCGCGCCCAATATCGATTTTTACATGGTGCTCGACACGTCGCCGTCCATGGCCCTGCCGGCGACAAAGGCCGGGCTGACGGCGCTGACCGCTGCTACCGGCGGCTGTGCCTTTGCCTGCCATCAAACCAACACTTCATCGACCAATCCGGGCAGAACCCGCATGGTGAACGGTCAATATGTCGATTATTATTATATCGCCAAGACCGATCTCAAACTGGCGTTGCGAAGCGACCTGGTGACGTCGGCGGTCGAAAATCTGGTGGATGTGGCCAAGGAAACGGCCCAGGCCAACGGCGCGACCTACCGCATGGCGCTGGGGCATTTCGACTGGACCTATCATTCCATCGCGGACAAGCCGGTCGATCTGGATACGGCCAAGGGGCTGGTATCCCAGGCGCAGTTGCTGACCGTTTGCCAGAATAACCAGCGTGTGTGCGGCATCAACGACAGCGACATGCTGACCAACTTCACCACGAGCCTGACCAGCATCAATGCGATCATGCCCGTGCCGGGAGCGGGGACCAAGAAGGGCAGCGATTCGCCCCAGGGCGTCATGTTCCTGATCACCGACGGCATGCGGGACGAAAATGCAGGCGGTCGCAAGCTGGGCCCGATGCCGACCGCCATGTGCGATACGATCAAGGCCAAGGGAATCCGGATTGCGGTGCTCTACACGGAATATCTGTGGGAATCGGCGTCCGACGGCTGGTCGATCAGCAATGTACGCACGCCATTTCTCAATCCGCCGGAAAAGATCAGTCCGCCACTGGAAAGCTGCGCATCGCCGGGGCTCTATTACAAGGTGACGACCGACAGCGATATGTCGGCTGCGTTGGCCAGCCTGTTCCAGAAAGCCGTGCAGGCCGCACATCTGACCAAATAGCGAGCACATGAAAAGGGCCAGCCATGGTTGCATGGCTGGCCCGTATCGCGGCGGTATGGGGACATTTTGTCGTCATGTCCGCGCCATGCGTGGTGACGTTCCCCAGGCTTACGCTCTGCCGCTGGCCCTGTGGCGGGCTTGGGTCAGAGCCTATCCTAAATTTGCCGAGTCGTCTCGCCTTTTCGGCGCAGGATCGCTTCGCTTTGGCGCGTCAGTCGGTTTCAGGACGTTCGCCGCATTGGGCGCGGTGGAGCAATTTCTGGTCGGCCAGCACCAGCGCCATCATCGCTTCGACCACGGGCACGCCACGAATGCCGACGCAGGGGTCATGCCGCCCCTTGGTGATGATGTCCGATGCAGCACCATCGCGCGTGACCGTTTCGACCGGGATCAGGATGGAACTGGTGGGCTTGAACGCCACGCGCAGCTTGATCGGCTGACCGGTCGAGATACCGCCCGCAATGCCGCCTGCATGATTGGCGAGGAATATGGGTCCATCTTCGCCCGGCCGCATCGGATCGGCATTTTGTTCGCCGCGCAGGCTGGCGGCGGCAAAACCATCGCCAATCTCGACGCCCTTGACCGCATTGATGCTCATCATCGCACTCGCCAGTTCGCTGTCGAGCTTGGCATAAAGCGGCGCGCCCCAGCCGGCCGGCACGCCAGAGGCGACGCATTCGACCACGGCACCCAGCGAGGAGCCATCGAGGCGCGCCGCATCGACCAGCTTTTCCCACCGCACAGCGGCCTGCGCGTCCGGGCAGAAGAAGGGGTTTTGCCCGATCAGCGCCGGATCGAAATGCGCATAGTCTATCGCGTCGCCGCCAATGGCGCTGACATAGGCGAAAATATCCACTTCGGGGATGACCGCGCGCGCCACCGCGCCCGCCGCCACCCGGCTTGCGGTTTCCCGCGCCGACGAACGCCCGCCGCCGCGATAGTCGCGAAATCCATATTTGGCGTCATAGGCATAGTCGGCATGGCCGGGACGATAGGCCTTGGCGACGTCCGAATAATCTTTCGATCGCTGGTCGGTATTTTCGATCATCAGGCTGATCGGCGTGCCGGTCGTCCGCCCTTCAAACACGCCCGACAGGATGCGGACCTCGTCCGCCTCGCGCCGCTGGGTGGTGAATTTGGACGTGCCGGGCTTGCGCAGGTCGAGCCAGGGCTGGATGTCGGCCTCGCTCAGGTCCAGCCCCGGAGGACAGCCATCGACGACCGCGCCGATGGCAGGACCATGGCTCTCGCCCCAGGTGGTGAAGCGGAATACGCGACCGAAACTGTTGAAACTCATTCTGCGGCTTCACTATCCCAATCGGAGCCGAAACGCTGCGCCATATAGCGCGCGCTGCCGAAACGACCGGCGAGCAATCCTTCGACGGTCAGGTCGGCATCCAGTTCTTCCCAATGCAGGCCGAAACCTGCCCCGGCAATCTCAATCTTTCCGAGTTGTTCGGCGCTCGCCTGTTCCAGCCCCTGCGCCAAGGTGGCGGGGAAGGAAAAAGTGGCGCCGCTGACCAGATCGATCACGACATGGCCGCTATCCCGATCGTAGCGCGCGGCGCGGGCGCGTGGCTTGATCGCCAGATCATGCTCACCGCGCCTGACGGCTTCCTGAAACTGCGCCTGGGTCAATTCACCCATGAATATCGTTCCACTTTTCGATCAGATAATCGCGCTTTTCTCGCACGATTTGCAGGGCGCGTCGACTCTCGCGCAAATCAGCGCCGACAATCCGCACGACCTGCGCTTGTTCGCCCTGCCCCATCAACGCAATCTTTGTTTCGCCAGCGCCGAACACATGAACATGGGGCGGCGCGTGATCGTCTGTATAGATCATGATACGCAGATTGGCTTCGCGCCAGACCGTTGGCACCGCTCACCTGTCCAGCGCGATGTCCGGGGCGTCCTCCGCCTTCATGCCGATGACGTTATAGCCGGCATCGACATGGTGGATTTCGCCCGTCACGCCACTGGCCAGATCCGACAACAGATAGAGGCCCGCGCCGCCGACATCCTCGATCGTCACGTTGCGGCGCAGGGGCGAATTCAGTTCGTTCCACTTCAGAATGTAGCGGAAGTCGCCGATGCCGCTGGCGGCCAGCGTCTTGATGGGACCAGCCGAGATGGCGTTGACGCGGATATTTTCCGGCCCCAGGTCCATCGCCAGATATTTGACCGACGTTTCCAGCGCGGCCTTCGCCACGCCCATCACGTTATAATGGGGGATGACCTTTTCCGCGCCATAATAGCTCAAGGTCAGGATGCTGCCGCCATTGGGCATCAGCGCGCGGGCACGGCGGGTGACTGCCACAAAACTGTAAGCAGACACGTTCATGGTCAGCAGGAAATTGTCCAGGCTGGTGTCGACATAGAGGCCGCGCAGCTCATTCTTGTCGGAAAAGCCGATCGCATGCACCACGAAGTCCAGCCCGCCCCAGCGTGTCTCTATCTCCGCAAAGGCGGCGTCCAGCTTGTCCATGTCCGTGACGTCGCAGTCGATCAGAAAATCTGATCCGACCTGCTCCGCCAGGGGCCGCACCCGCTTGGCCAGCGCGTCGCCCTGATAGGAGAAAGCCAGTTCCGCACCCTGTTCATGCAACGCTTTTGCGATGCCCCAGGCCAGCGACTTGTCATTGGCCAGGCCCATGATGAGGCCACGCTTTCCTGCCATCAAGCCGTTCATATCGTTGTTCCATTCCCTCAGATGTCCGCCGCCGGGGCATCTTCCTCTTCGGGAAATTCCGCCAGCGCCGCATTCAGTTCCGCGCCAATTACCACGCCAAGCCCGACGAGAAAGAAAAAAATGAGCGTGATCATGACACCCGCCAGACTGCCATAGGTACGGTCATAACCGCCCAGCAGCGACAGGGTCGGCGGCAGCAGCAGGGTCGTGGCGTACCACCATAGGGCGGTGGCGACCGCACCGGGCCATTTGGGAAAGCGGCGATCCTTGTAAGCGGTCGGCGTCAGCGTGACGAACAATGACCAGAGCGCGACGCCCACAATCCCCATCGGCACCAGTTTGGCCGACGCGACCAGCGCGATCGCATCATCGGCCCAGGGCAATATCTGTTGCAGAAACTGGTCGATGCCGGTGATCACGACCTGAAGCGAGAAGGCGAACATCACCGCGACGACGCTGACCAGCGTGATGCCGACCGCGCCCAGACGGTAGCGCCAGAAGGGCTTGGTGCTTTTCGTGCCATAGGCGCGGCGCAGAATGTCGCGAATCGTTTCGATAAGGCTGCCGACGGTCCACAGGCCGACCAGCGCGCCCAGCCACAGCAAGGGGCCGGACCGGGCGGCCAGCACATCGTTGATCGGCTGGCGCACGACATCCGCCACCCCGCTGGGCACGGTGGTCAGGAAGGCGTTGACCGCCTGTACCCCGTCCTGCGTCCGGCCAAAGATGCTGGCCACTGCTGCCGCGACGATGAAGAAGGGGAACAGCGTCATCAGCGAGAGATAGGCGAGATTCCCGGCATGGATGAACCCGTCGCTATAGGTACCGACCGCGACCCGCTTGACAATTTCGAACGGGTGCGATCCGGGGCGGACGCGATTGATCTGGCGGTGGATATGCCCCGCCATACGGTGGCGACGGGATTCGGGCGACAGGGGCGAAGGCATCGGCATTCCCCCGATAACGCCCTAGACGCCCAGATGGGCGCGCACCGCCCGCCGGTCCTGCCATTTTTCCACCAGCGCCTGGATCGCGGGATCATCGGCGGGGACGTCCACCATCAGGGTGACCAGTTGGTCGCCGCGCGTGCCATCCTTGCCGGTAAAGCCCTTGCCCCGCAGCCGCAGCGTCTTGCCCGACGTGGTGCCGGCAGGCACGCCCAGCATCACCGGGCCATCGACGGTCGGCACCTTGACCTTGCCGCCCTTGACCGCTTCGTCCAGCGTGACGGGCAGGTCGAGCCGCACATTGTCGCCATCGCGGGTGAAGAAGGGGTGCGGCCGCACTTCGATCGTGACGATCGCGTCGCCCGCGCCGCCCGGCCCCTGCTGTCCCTTGCCCGACAGGCGCATCTGCGTGCCGCTTTCAACGCCAGCGGGCAGTTTCAGGTCGATCGTCTTGCCGTCCTGCAATGTGATGCGCTGCGGCGCCAATATGGCCGCGTCGGCAAATTGCACCGCCAGCCGATAGGCGACGTTGGCGCCCCTGGGTTGCGGTGCCTGACGGCCAAAGCCGCCGCCCGCGCGACGCCCCGCGCCGCCGAACAGCCCTTCGAAAATATCGCCGAAATCGGCGCCGCCGGTTTCAAAACCGCCCGGTTGGCCGCGAAAGCCGCCGCCGCCCCCGCCGCCAAAGCCGAAGGGCGCGGTCGGATTGCCATCCGCGTCAATTTCGCCCCGGTCGAAGCGGGCGCGCTTATCCTTGTCGGACAGCAGGTCATAGGCGTTGGTCGCAGCGGAAAATTTCTCGGCCGCCTTGGGATTGTCCCGATTCTTGTCGGGGTGCAGTTCCTTGGCCAGCTTGCGATAGGCGGATTTGATCTCCGCGTCGGTCGCGCCGCGCGCGACGCCCAATGTGGAATAGGGATCGGCCATCATCTTACCTGTTGCGAAAAAGCATCACTTGGCGACTATGTGGCGGAGGATGGCGCGACATTCAAGCAATGGATGCGCAACACCCCCGTCATACCCCGCTTGGGGTATGCGCCGCGCAACGCCAATTGCTAGCCGCCGCCTGTCTCGCGTGGGGAATGCGAGTGTTTTGGGGGTTACACCATGATCAAGAAATTTGCCTGGGGCGCCGTGGCGACCCTTTCGATGCTCGGCCCGATCACGACCAGCGCGCAGGCGCAGGTTGGCCCGCCACCGCCAACACCTCAGCAACTCGACCAGTTGCAGAGCCTGTTCCGCATTGGCGTGACGCTGGGCCTGCCGGGTGGCATCACCCGGACCGACAGCTATGGCCTGGACATTGCCAATGACGGTCAGGATTTCATGAATCCGCAGCGTTTGCGCGAACGCTATGGCGCGCAATATAATGACCTGTTCCCGGTCAGCGGCGTCATCGATTTTCGCGGCCTGCCCATCTATGGCTTTTATGACGCCAACAGCCCGGTTTTCCGCATCTCCATCCCCGCGCTCGATGCAGAAGGCGAAACCTACCAGAACCGCTTTAACGGGGTGACGCGCCAGGCGTCCTACGACCTGTTCAACGAATATCTGGACGAAGTCGACAGCGCGGAAGCCGAACGGCTGGTCCGCCTGTTGCTGAAGTCGCTGGCGCGCTATTCGCCGGTCGATCCGCTCGCGGGCAATCCCAATTCGGTGCAGAGCGGGCTGGTCCGCTCGAGCCTGGACCTGTCGTCGGGCGATTCGGCGATCGAACAGGCGGCCAATGGCGGCACCAACACGGCGGGCGATCCGTGGATCGTTGGCGCCAATTACAGCGGCGGTTCGTCAAATGGCGGGCGCTATGACTTCATGCGCGTCGATGGCCGGATCGCACGCAGCTTCCGCCTGACCGAAGGTGGCCGCGCCCTGCTGAAATTCGACCTGCCGATCAGCTATTCCGAAGTGAACGGCGCGCGTGCCGCGACCGCGCAATTCGGCGTCGGCGTCGAATTTCCGCTGATCGCGCAGCGCTGGTCGCTCGAACCGCGCATCGGCTATGGCATCACCGGGTCGGATCAGCTCGGCTCGCTCGGCCATATGATTTCGACGACGATCGCCAGCCGCTATGTGCTGAACGGTCTGGGCCGGGGTCGGCTGATCATCGGTAACATGGTCGGCTATACATCGACGATGAGCACCGGCTTCACCGGCTACAACGTCAATCCGGGCCTGAAGAACTGGGCGTTCCGTAACGGGGTGGCCTATGACCTGCCGCTCAAGTTCCGCGGGTTCGGGCGCAATACATCGGTGCGGGCCAGCTATGCGCTGACCAACTATACCGGCGACAAGCTCTATTATGACACGTTCCATGAAATGACCCTGTCACTGGGCATCCGGGGCCGCGAAGAATCGGCGCGCAACGCCCGCGACCTCATCCGCCTGAACTTCAACCTGATCAAGGCCAGCGATTATACCAGCTGGTCGGCGGGTCTGGGCTTCCGCTTCTGACGATAGGGGGGGGGCCTGATCGGCACCCCCTCACCTTTCGGCTCCGTTCCTTCGGCAAGCCCGTATCGACAGCGTCGCGTCCCGCCCGTAAAGACCGGGCATGACTGATCCCTTTGCCCTGTTCGACGACTGGTACGCCCAGGCGCGCGAGACCGAAATCAACGACAGCAATGCCATGGCGCTCGCCACAGCCGATGCGCGCGGTCATCCGTCGGTACGGATGGTGCTGCTGAAAGGGCATGGCCCGGACGGCTTTGTCTTTTACACCAATTTTGAGGGGCGCAAGGCGGGCGAACTGCTGGCCAATCCCCATGCCGCATTGCTGTTCCACTGGAAATCGGCGCGACGGCAGATCAGGGTGGAAGGCCCGGTCGGCCCGGTCGATGACGCCACCGCCGACGCCTATTTCGCAACCCGCAGCCGCGACAGCCAGTTGGGCGCATGGGCATCCGACCAGTCCCGCCCCCTGCCCGACCGTCAGACCTTCATGGACAGGTATGAGGCGGAACGGGCGCGGTTCGAGGGTGGCCCGGTGCCGCGCCCGCCGCACTGGTCGGGCTTTTGCGTCAGGCCGGAACGGATCGAATTCTGGCAGGATCGCGAGCATCGCCTGCATGAGCGGCGAGTCTTCACCCGCGCGGGCGCGGGCTGGAGCGAAGGGCTGCTTTACCCCTAAAGGCTTCTGATGCCGCCATTCCGGACGAAGCGAGGCGCGGAAACCGCCCGCTGGTTCGTCTATGAAGATGCGCCCCGACGCGCGCCGATTGCCGCTGGCCCATGGGCCTGTTAGGTGTCGGCCTGACACATGTAAAAGAAGTGCGGAGCCGGTGGCTCCAGCGGCCTAGAGGGACACGGATGCGTAACAGACTGACCGCCTTCATTCTCACCGGCATGGTTTTGGGGGTGATTGTCGGCTTCGCGGCCAATCTGTGGGTTGGCAGCGACAAGACGCTGGCCAAGGATGTGGCCGGCTATTTCCACCTGCTGGCCGACATATTTCTGCATTTGATCAAGATGATCATTGCGCCGCTGGTATTTTCCACGCTGGTCGCGGGCATCGCCCATATGGGCGACAGCGCGGCGCTGGGGCGGATCGGCGGGCGGGCGCTCGCCTGGTTCGTGATCGCCAGCCTGATTTCGCTGACCCTGGGGCTGATGTTCGTCAACTTCTTCGCACCGGGCGAAGGGCTGAACCTTGTCCGGTCGGGCGTGGATTCGGGCGTGAATACCGAAGCGCTCAATTTTCGCGATTTCATCCTGCACGTCTTTCCGACCTCCATGGTCGGCGCGATGGCGGAAAATTCGATCCTTCAGATCGTCGTATTCTCGCTGTTCGTCGGCGTCGCGCTGACCGCGATCGGGGAGAAGGGCAAGCCGGTCGTCACCGTCATCGAATCGATGGTCGAACTGATGTTGCAGGTGACAGGCTATGTCATGCGCGTCGCGCCCTTCGCGGTGTTCGGGGCGCTCGCGTCGGTCGTGACGACCGAGGGGCTGGGCGTGCTCGTCACCTTTGGCGAGCTGATCGGCGAATTCTATATCGCCCTGGGCGCGCTGTGGCTTCTGCTGTTCGCGGCGGGATCGATCTTCCTGGGCAAGCGGATGTTCAAGCTGATCCGCTATGTCCGCGAACCGATATTGATCGCTTTCTCCACCGCATCGTCCGAAGCCGCCTATCCCAAGATGCTGGAGCAACTGGATCGCTTCGGCGTGCCGCGCCGCATCTACAGCTTCGTGCTGCCGCTGGGCTATAGCTTCAACCTTGACGGGTCGATGATGTATTCGACCTTCGCGACCATCTTCATCGCGCAGGCCTATGGCATCGATTTGCCGATCGCGACCCAGATCACGATCCTGCTGGTGTTGATGGTGACCAGCAAGGGCATCGCCGCCGTGCCGCGCGCCAGCCTTGTGGTGGTCGCGGCCACGCTGGGCCAGTTCGACCTGCCGGTCGAGGGCGTCGCCTTCATCCTGGCGGTCGATCATTTCATGGACATGGGCCGTACCGCGACCAACGTGCTGGGCAATGCCATCGCGACGTCGGTGATCACCAAATGGGAAGGGATGCTGGAGGTCGAGGAACCGATCGACGTGCCTCACCCCAAGGCGCCGGCGCATACCGCCGCGCATGGCCGCGCCGGGCTGGAACTGGCCCCGGACATGCTGGAGGAAGAGCGTAAGGGGTAACCGACGCTATAGTGTTCCCGCGCAGGCGGGAACCCAGTCCAAACGTCGGAACTGGGTTCCCGCCTGCGCGGGAACACGGGCGCCTCTACCACAACACCCCGCGCACAGGCTTTAGCGGTTCGGGCGCGGGATCGCCGATCGACTGGAGCAGGTCGATCTCGATCGTGCGGCACATGGCGTTGAGCGGCACGTCATGGACCGTGTTGGCGAAGGGATCGACCAGATCGTCGCCGATCCGCAGCACCGCCAGGAACATGAGACCCGCGACCGTGGAGCCGAGCGGCGTCGCCAGCCCCAGCGTTTCGACCAGCCCCAGCGGCAGGAAGAGACAGAAGAGATGGGTGAAGATGGTCGGCAGATAGCGATATTGCACCGGCAGCGGGGTATTTTTGAGCCGCTCCATCCCGCCCTGCGCGTTGGCGATGTCCACCAGCACCGCCTCCATCTGCGTCTGCTGGATTGTGTCGATCCAGCCCGTGCGCCGGGCGATGTCGATGCGCCGCCCGGTGCTGTCGAGCAGTCCGTTGGCGACATTCACGCGGGCGAGCGCCAGCCCCTGATCCTTTTCCTCCAGAAAGCGGGTGACATCGTCATCAATCGGCAGTCGCCGCAACTGGCAGCGCAGCGCATTTACATAGGCGATCTGGCGCTTGACGATCTCCCGCTTCAATTCGCGCCCGTCCGGATCAGGCAGGAAGTTGCGGGTCGCGCGCGCCAGACTGCGCGATGCGTTGATCATCGCGCCCCACAGCGTGCGCCCTTCCCACCAGCGCTGATAGGCGGAATTGGACCGGAACCCCAGGAACAGCGCCAGTCCGGTGCCGAAGATGGTCAGCGGCAGTCCGGGCGCCTTGAACGGCAGCACATAGTAGGTGATCGTGACGACGCAGTCCCACACGAACAACAGGGTCAGCGGCTTCCACACCTCGGCGGCCATCCGATGCAGGCTGGGGACGGGGTCGACGATCATGCAATTCTCCAAAGGACAGGACCGCGCCAACGCAAGAGGCGCATGAAAGCTCCCTTGATGCTATAGCGAAATGACCTGTGCGTTAGAGTGCAACTCGCAGCCGGGCCGGACCGTTGGGCAGGTGCGGCAACAGGAGGACAGGCCATTGACCGGCACGAGCCAGGAACCAAGCGCTGAAACCGGCACAAGGACGGCGGCCCTGTCGCTCCAATGGCAGATGCTGGCGGGATTCGTCATAGGACTGGTGGTCGGCCTGGCCGTCTATATGGCCGCGCCCGACGCGCGCTGGGTCGATCATGTCACGACCTATGTGACCGGGCCGATCGGCCAGATCTTCCTGCGCCTGCTATTCATGCTGGTCATTCCGTTGCTGGTGTCGGCGCTGATCGTGGGGATCGCCGAAATGGGCGAGATTCGCGCGCTGCGCCGCGTGGGGCTGCGCACATTGGTCTACACGCTGATCGTGTCGGCCATTGCGGTGGCGGTCAGCCTGCTGGTGGTCGACCTGCTCCGGCCCGGTGCGGGCATCGACCCGGCCATGGCGCGGGCGATGCTGAACGACGCGGCACCGGGCGCGAAGGCGATATTGAGCCGGGGCGATGACGCGCCGCAGGGCATGGCCGCCTTCATCGCGATGATCCCCGACAATATCGTCGCAGCCATGGCGGGCAACGACATATTGGCGGTGATGGTCTTTGCCCTGTTCTTCGGCATCGGACTGATGCTGGTGCGGACGCCGCAGACGCAATTGCTGCTGAGCGCGATGGAGGGCCTGCTGGCGGTGACGATGCGGCTGATGGGGCTGGTCATCCGCCTGGCGCCGATTGCCATCGCCTGTTTCATGTTCAACCTGGCCGCCCATTTCGGCTGGGACTTGCTGATCCGCCTGTCCGCCTATGTCGGCGTGGTGCTGCTGGCGCTGGCGATCCAGATGTTCGGCATCTATTCGCTGCTGATCACCTTCATAGCCAAACGATCACCGCTTCGCTTCTTCGCCGCCGTGCAGGAGGCGACGGTGATGGCCTTTGCCACCGCCTCTTCCAACGCGACCCTGCCGACCGCCCTGCGCGTGGCCGAAGAGGAATTGCGCCTGCCCCGCCGCATCAGCCGTTTCGTCCTGACCATCGGCGCGACCGCCAACCAGAATGGCACGGCAATGTTCGAGGGGATTACGGTCATCTTCCTCGCCCAGTTTTTCAGCATCGAACTCAGCATCGCCCAGCAGATCATGGTGATGATGATGTGCATATTGGGCGGCATCGGGACAGCGGGCGTACCGGCCGGATCGCTGCCGGTGGTGGCGATGATATTGGGCATGGTCGGCATTCCGCCCGAAGGGATCGGGCTGGTGCTGGGGGTCGACCGGCTGCTCGACATGTGCCGCACCGCGCTGAACGTAACCGGCGATCTGGTCGCGGCGACGGTGATCGCGGCGGGTGAGGAGGACCAGCCATGACGGCAAGGATCGCGGCGGCGATCGTGGCGCTTGTCGCACTGGCCGGGCTGGTCGTGCAATTCGCGGCGACGCTGGACCAGACCGGGTCGGTAGCAGGCACGCTCTGGACATTGCTGCGCTACTTCACGGTGCTGACCAATCTGCTTGTCGCGCTGGCCTTTGGCTGGGTTGCGATCGGTGGCCAGCCGCATCCGCGCAGACTGGCAGGCGTCATGCTGGCGATCCTGCTGGTCGGGATTATCTATGGCCTGCTGCTGCGCGGACTGTTGACGTTGAGCGGCGGCGCGCTGCTCGCCGATACGCTTCTGCACAAGGTGACGCCGGTACTGGTCCCCTTGTGGTGGATCGCCTTTGCGGTGCGAGGCCAGTTGCGATGGCGCGATCCATGGGGATGGACGCTGTTTCCCGCGCTCTATTTGCCCTATGCCTTGCTGCGCGGCATGGCGGAGGGGCGCTATGCCTATCCGTTCATCGACGTCGCGAAGATCGGCATCGGCACGGTGCTGGTCAATGCAGTGCTGATCGCCATGGGCTTCGTCGCGGCTGGCCATGCGCTGGTCTGGATCGACCGGCGCATGGCCCGGAGCGGCTAACGCAGCTTGGCGATATTCAGCCCGTCTTCCTTGGCGCGGGCCTTGGTCGATTCCTCGGTCCGGGTCAGCGCCTTGGCAATGGCCTTGAGGCCCATGCCCTTTTTCGCCAGCAGGTGCAGCTTCTGGATCTCGTCCTGGGTCCAGGGCTGCCGGTGCCGTTCGAATTTCTCGGCCATGTGTCGTCCTTCGGAAAGATCGCAGGCTGTGCCCGCCCCCCTATACCCTTAATCCGCGAACGGATCGCGCACCAGGATGGTATCCTCGCGTTCCGGGCTGGTGGATACGAGCGTGACCGGGCAGCCGATCAGTTCCTCGATCCGGCGGATATATTTGATCGCCTGCGCCGGAAGGTCCGCCCAGCTGCGCGCGCCGGCGGTCGTGTTGTGCCAGCCTTCGATCGCTTCGTAGATCGGCTGGGCCTTGGCCTGATCCTGCGCATGGGCGGGCAGATAATCGTATGTCTGATCGCCAATCTTGTAGCCGACGCAGATGTTGAGCGTGTCGAACCCGTCCAGCACGTCAAGCTTGGTCAGCGCGATGCCGGTGACGCCCGACACGGCGATCGACTGGCGCACCAGCACCGCGTCGAACCAGCCGCAGCGGCGCTTGCGGCCGGTGACAGTGCCAAATTCATGGCCACGCTCGCCCAGCCGCTGGCCAGTGGCGTCCTCCAGCTCGGTCGGGAACGGGCCGGAGCCGACGCGGGTGGTATAGGCCTTGACGATGCCCAGCACGAAGCCCGCCGCATTGGGACCAAGGCCGGTGCCGCTGGCCGCCGTGCCCGCGACCGTGTTGGACGAGGTGACGAAGGGATAGGTGCCATGGTCGATGTCGAGCAGCGTGCCCTGCGCGCCCTCGAACAGGATGCGCTTGCCCGCCGCCTTGGCGCGGTTGAGCGTCAGCCAGACGGGCTTGACGAAGGGCAGGATGAAATCGGCAATCTCGGTCAGTTCCGCCATCAGCGCGGCACGATCGATCGGCGGTTCGCCAAAACCGGCGCGCAGCGCGTCATGATGGGCGGTCAGCCGGTCCAGCTGCGGGCCAAGATCGTCGAGATGAGCAAGGTCGCACACGCGGATGGCGCGGCGGCCGACCTTGTCCTCATAGGCCGGGCCGATGCCGCGCCGGGTGGTGCCGATCTTGCCCGCGCCGCTCGCATCCTCGCGCAGGCCATCAAGGTCGCGGTGGAAGGGCAGGATCAGCGGGCAGGTTTCGGCGATCTGAAGATTGTCGGGCGTGATCGACACGCCCTGCGCGGTCAGCTTGGCGACTTCATCGCGGAAGTGCCAGGGATCGAGCACCACGCCATTGCCGATCACCGACAGCGTGCCGCGCACGATGCCCGACGGCAGCAGCGAGAGTTTATAGACTTTCTCGCCCACCACCAGCGTGTGGCCGGCATTATGGCCACCCTGGAAACGGGCGACGACATCGGCGCGCTCCGACAGCCAGTCGACGATCTTGCCCTTGCCCTCGTCACCCCATTGGGCGCCGATCACGGTTACATTTGCCATGGATACAGATCTCCGCCCGCCGCGCGGACCGGCCATGCCCTTCGACGGGACTCGACATGCCGGTAGGATCGATTGGGCGCCCGACAGAATATGGGGCACCCGGTGCGGGCGCGGGTTAGCGGCGCGGGGCTGGCGCGTCAAGGCGGAGGGACGATTACACTTTGATACAGCGCAACGGCTTTACGTGGTGAAGCAGGCGCGCGATCCTGATTATCCGTCGTTCGTGGAGATACGCCGTGCGGATAGCCTTGATCCTTGTCCTGTGCCTGTCGCTTCTGTCCCCCGCGCATGGAGCGCCGCGGCGCGCCCCGCCCGGCGAACAAGTGGTGGCCTATGGCGGCGATCCGGCGCAGACGCTGGATTTCTGGCCGGGCCAAACCGACAGCAAGCCGAACATAGCGCGGCCATTGGTGATCTTCGTCCATGGCGGGGGATGGAAGCGCGGTAGCAAGGACAATGCCACCGGACGCCATAAATCCGTTCATTATCAACAGCTTGGATATGCTTTCGCGTCCATCGACTATCGTCTGGTGCCCGGCGCCACGGTCGAGCAGCAGGCGCAGGACGTGGCCGATGCCGTTGCCTTCCTGCGCCGCCGCGCGGCGACATTGGGGGTCGATCCGGGCCGGATCGTGCTGATGGGCCATAGCGCGGGCGCGCATCTGGTCGCGCTGGTGGGGACGGACATGCGCTATTTCGCCAAAGCAGGGCTGTCGCCCGACGCCGTGCGCGGCATCATCCCGCTGGATGGGGCGGCCTATGACGTGGCGGCGCAGATGGCGCAATCGGGCCGGTTGATGAAGGGCACCTATGAACAGGCGTTCGGCACCGATCCCGCGCGGCAACAGGCGCTGTCGCCGACTCGCCATGCCGCCCGGCCCAACGCCCCGGCCTTCCTGATCCTGCATGTCGACCGGGACGATGGCACGGCGCAGTCGCAGGCGCTGGCCGCAGCCTTGAAGCGCGCGGGTACGCCCGTGGAGATACGGGCGCTGGAAGGGCGCGGGCTGCGCGGCCATATGCAGATCAACCGGCAGATGGGCGATCCGGCCTATCCGGGCACGGCAGTGGTCGACGACTGGCTGGCGCGAGTCGTCCGTTAGAAGGCGCGCAGTTCCGCGCCATCGAGCCAATGCGAGCAGCGCAATGTCGCGCCATCCTCATCGCCGACCAGCGCGGCGACGGTGTGCCAGCCCTCGGCCCGCAATTCGGCGGCGCGGGCCGCGTCTGCGCCCAGCGGCAGGAACAGGCGTTTGGGCGCCTTGTCGCCAAAGCCAGCGTCGATCAGCGGATCGGGATAAAGGGAAAAGCCAATGGCTGGCTCCTCCTCTCCATCGGCGCGCAGGATGGCATAGCTGCCGCCCCGGCCGATTTCGCCGATAAAGCCTTCGGCAAAGATCGAGAAGCCAAACCAGTTCTGATATTCAAAACCGTGCCGTTCGGTCGGATCGAGCGTCAGCGTGATGTCCCAGCCGATCGGCTTGGCGATGGCGCGCAGGCCCGCGATGCGGCTGTCGATCGCGCCGCCAAGGCTCGCATTGAAGGCTTCGAGCCGCTCCATCGCGGCGTGGAACGGACCCGTCGCCTCGATCAACGGCAGATAGGCCGCGGCCTGCGGCCCCAGCGCAACGAGAGCACCTGCATCCTTGGCGTCCAGTTCGGTGCGGACCGCTTCCAGTTCACCCGCCGCCAGCGGCAACGGACCGGCGGCCAGCATGTCGATCAGGTCGGGCAGGGTGAAATCGATGGTAAGGCCGCCGACGCCCGCCGCCTGCAACGCCTCGATCGCGACATTGACGATCTCGACGACGGCTGTGACGCTGTCCGACCCGATCAGTTCGGCCCCGACCTGCAACTTCTCCCGCTCCGGGCGCAGCTGATTGGCTTTGAGACGGATCACCGGCCCGGCATAGGAAAGGCGCAGCGGGCGCGGCGCGGTGGCCAGGCGAGTCGCGGCGATGCGGCCGACCTGCGCCGTCATGTCCGGGCGCAGCGCCAGGCTGCGCTGCGACACGGGATCGACGGCGCGAACCAGATCCTGCGCGCGCATGGATTTGAGGCGCTGGGTCAGCGTATCCTCAAACTCCGCGAGCGGCGGCATGACCCGTTCATAGCCGTGAGTCGCAACCGTATCCAGAACGCGGCGGGCAAGCCGGGCGGAGGCTTCGGCCTGCGGCGGCAGGCGGTCGGACAGACCCTCTGGAAGGAGGCTGGGCGGGATCATGGTCATGGCTTGCGCCTTTAGCGGAAAATTGGCGCTAGGCCATCCCCATCCACCGTTCGGGCTGAGCCTGTCGAAGCCCTGTCCTTTTAAGAAGAACAGTCCTTCGACAGGCTCAGGACGAACGGGTGAGGGGGCAGCTTAGGCGAAGCGCAGCACCTTCACCTGCTTCACGCCGGTCAGGTTGCAGATTTCCCAGCGCAGCGGTTCGGTGACGGTGCCGTCGACCGACAGCAGCAGCACCGCTTCGCCGCCCTGGTTGCGACGGCCCAGGTGGAAGGTGCCGATATTGACGTCGGCTGCGCCCAGCGTCGACCCCAGGCGGCCGATGAAACCGGGCGCGTCCTGGTTGACGATGTAGAGCATGGTGCCGTCGAGATCGGCCTCCACCTTGATGCCGAACAGTTCGACCAGGCGCGGGCTGGCATGGCCGAACAAGGTGCCCGCGACCGAACGCTCGCCGCTTTCGGTGGTGACGGTGACGCGCACCAGCGTCTGATAATCGCCTTCGCGGTCATGGCGCACTTCGCGCACGTCAAGGCCGCGTTCCTTGGCCAGGAAGGGCGCGTTGACCATGTTCACCGTGTCCGAATAGACGCGCATCAGGCCCGCCAGCACGGCGGCGGTGATGGGCTTCTGGTTCAGTTCAGCGGCATGGCCTTCCACCTCTACCGCAACGCCGGTGATCTGGTCGCCTTCGAGCTGGCCGACCAGGCTGCCCAGCTTCTCGGCGATCGCCATATAGGGCTTGAGCTTGGGCGCTTCCTCCGCCGACAGGCTGGGCACGTTAAGCGCATTGGTGATGCCGCCGTCGAGCAGATAGTCGGACAGCTGTTCGGCGACCTGCAACGCCACATTGACCTGCGCTTCATCGGTCGACGCACCCAGATGCGGGGTGCAGATGAAGTTGGGCGTGCCGAACAGGGGCGATTCCTTGGCCGGTTCGGTCTGGAACACGTCCAGCGCGGCGCCCGCGACATGGCCCGAATCGAGCGCGTCCTTGAGCGCGGCTTCGTCGATCAGCCCGCCGCGCGCGCAGTTGACGATACGCACGCCCTGCTTGGTCTTGGCCAGATTTTCGCGGCTCAATATGTTGCGGGTCTGGTCGGTCAGCGGCGTGTGCAGCGTAATAAAATCGGCCTTCGCCAGCAGCGTGTCGAGATCGGCCTTTTCCACGCCCATTTCGATGGCGCGTTCCGGCGTCAGGAACGGATCGAAGGCGACGACCTTCATTTTCAGGCCCAGCGCGCGGCTGGCGACGATCGAGCCGATATTGCCCGCGCCGATCAGGCCCAGCGTCTTGCCGGTGACTTCCACGCCCATGAAGCCGTTTTTCGGCCACAGGCCCTGCTGGGTCTGGGTGTTGGCTTCGGGAATCTGGCGCGCCAGCGCGAAGATCAGCGCGATGGCATGTTCAGCGGTGGTGATCGAGTTGCCGAACGGCGTGTTCATGACGATCACGCCCTTGGCCGAGGCATAGGGGATGTCGACATTGTCGACGCCGATGCCCGCGCGGCCAATGACCTTGAGGTTGGTGGCGGCGTCGAGAATGTCCTTGGTCACCTTGGTCGAGGACCGGATGGCGAGGCCGTCATACTGGCCGATCATGGCCTTCAACTCTTCGGGGGTCTTGCCGGTGATGACGTCGACCTCGACGCCGCGCTCACGGAAAATGGCGGCGGCGCGGGGGTCCATCTGGTCGCTGATAAGTACCTTGGGCATCTGTATTTCCTTTGGAAAATAGTCCCGTCATCCCCGCGAAGGCGGGGATCCATCTCCGACCGTTGCACCTGTCGATAGGGTGGGAGATGGGTTCCCGCCTTCGCGGGAATGACGGCTTTGTTTTAGATTAAGCAGCCTTTACGGTCGCATAGGCCCAGTCGAGCCAGGGACCGAGCGCCTCGATGTCGGCAGTATCGACGGTCGCGCCACACCAGATGCGGAGCCCGGCGGGGGCATCGCGATAGCCCGCTACGTCGAACGCGGCGCCTTCCTTTTCGAGCAATGCGGCGAAGGCCTTGATAAAGGCTTCGTCGGCACCCGCGACGGTCAGGCAGACGCTGGTTTTCGAGCGCGAGGCTTCATCGACCGCGAGATGGCCGAGCCAGTCGCGCTCCGCCACGATTTTGTCCAGAGCCGCCGCATTGGCGTCGCTGCGGGCGATCAGGCCAGCGGCGCCGCCGATCGACTTGCCCCATTCCAGCGCGAAGATCGCATCCTCGACCGCCAGCATGGACGGGGTGTTGATCGTTTCGCCCTTGAACACGCCTTCGGCCAGCTTGCCCTTCGACACCAGCCGGAACACCTTGGGCAGCGGCCAGGCGGGGGTGTAGGTTTCGAGGCGCTCAACGGCGCGGGGACCAAGGATCAGCACGCCATGGCCGCCCTCGCCGCCCAGTACCTTCTGCCAGGAGAAGGTGGCGACGTCGATCTTCGCCCAGTCGATGTCATAGGCGAACACCGCGCTGGTCGCGTCGGCGAAGGTCAGCCCTTCGCGATCCGCCGGGATGAAATCGGCATTGGGGACGCGGACGCCCGACGTGGTGCCGTTCCAGGTGAACAGCACGTCGGTGCTGAAATCGACCGCCGACAGATCAGGCAGCTGGCCATAGTCGGCGCGAATGACGGTGGGGTCGAGCTTCAACTGCTTGGCGGCATCGGTCACCCAGCCTTCGCCGAAGCTTTCCCAGGCGATGGTCGTGACCGGGCGCGCGCCCAGCATCGTCCACATCGCCATTTCAAAGGCGCCGGTGTCGGAGCCGGGGACGATGCCGATGCGGTGGGTGTCGGGCAGGTTCAGCAATTCGCGCATCAGGTCGATGCAGTAAGCGAGGCGGTTCTTGCCGATCTTGCTACGGTGCGAGCGGCCCAGCGAGTCGGTGGCGAGCGCAGCGGCGCTCCAGCCCGGAGGCTTGGCACAGGGACCGGAAGAGAAAAAGGGGCGAGCCGGCAGAGTCGTCGGCTTGGCGGCAGGCGCAATACGGGCGCCGGCTTCGGTAACTTCAGTCATGTAGCTTCTCCTTACAGAGAGCAGCGCGGCGTTGGGACCGCGTGGCCCGTCGGCCGCCCTAGAGATTTCGGCGGACCTGTCAAGCCGGTTGCGAAAATGACCCAGTGCTAAAAACGGGACGAGCCGTGCCCGCCGTTAACCATCAGCAAGATTTGTCCTGCTACCATGGGTGGCTCCTGATAGAGCGGGCGATGACGATGACGATGTTTCGCGGCGCGGCGCTGGCCGTGACGATGGCGATGATGCTGAGCGCGTGCGGCGGCGATCTGGTGCCGCGCGGCCGTGTGGCGCGCGTCTCCAAGCCCGCGCGTCCGGCAGCGCCGCAGCCGATGGCGTTTCGCCAGTGTCTGGCGAAACTCAATGCGCAGGCGATCGCCTATACCCCCCTGCCCGATCGGACGTTCGGCGGCGGGTGCAGCGCGCTGAGCAGCGTCAAGCTGATCGACTTTGGCGTGCCCGCGACCAATTTGGGCGCGATGACTTGCCAGCTGGCCGCCAATTTCGCCGCCTGGGCGCGCTATGGCGTGCAGCCCGCCGCGCGCGCCATATTGGGGACGGAGATCGTGCGGATCGAAACGTTCGGCACCTATAATTGTCGGCCCATCGCAGGCCTTGGTAAATTGTCCGAACATGCCCATAGCAACGCGATCGACGTCGCCGCCTTCGTGATGGCCGACGGGCGCAAGATCAGTGTCGAACAGGGATGGAACGGCGATCGGGAGACGCGCCAGTTCCTCAAGGTCATCCACGCCAGCGCCTGTAAGCGGTTCAATACCGTCCTCAGCCCCGATTATAACGCGGCCCATCGCGACCATTTTCATTTCGACATGGGCGGCAAGGGCGGGTTTTGCCGGTAATCCGCCTTGGCAATGTCATCTGCGCCCCTTAAGTCGTGGGGATGACAAAAAAAGACATTGAAGAACGCAAATTCCGCCCCGCCAGTCAGGAGGCGGCCGACGCCCGCAAGGCGATCGATACGCCCCAGACCAGCAGCAGCGCCTACAGGCTGGCCTTTCAGGACACCGAATTTCTGCTGCGCGAGGATCTGCGCCCGGTCCGGTTCCAGCTGGAATTGCTGAAGCCGCAATTGTTGATGGACGAAGCGCGAATCGAATCGACCTTCGTTTTCTATGGTTCCGCCCGCATTCCCGAACCCGACCAGGTGCAGGCCCGGATCGACGCTGCGACCACGCCGGAACAGAAGCGCATTGCCGAAAATCTGGGCAAGAAGGCGCATTATTATGATGAAGCCCGCAAGCTGGCGAGCATCGCAGCGCAATATCCGGTGAACGCGGCGGGATGTCGCCACTTCGTCGTCTGTTCAGGCGGCGGCCCTTCCATCATGGAAGCGGCCAATCGCGGCGCGGCCGATGTCGGCCAGACCACGATCGGCATGAACATCGTCCTGCCCCACGAACAGGCGCCCAATCGCTTCGTCACGCCGGAACTGAGTTTCCAGTTCCACTATTTCGCGCTGCGCAAGATGCATTTCCTGTTGCGGGCGCGGGCGCTGGCGGTGTTCCCCGGCGGCTTTGGCACGTTCGACGAGATGTTCGAACTGCTGACCCTCATTCAGACCGGCAAGATGAAGCCCATTCCCATCCTGCTGTTCGGCAAGGAATTCTGGAACCGGGTGGTCGATTTCGAGGCGCTGGCCGACGAAGGCGTGATTGCGCCGGCTGACCTTAACCTCATCACCTGGGTCGAAAGCGCCGACGAAGCGTGGCAGGCGGTGCAGGCCTTTTATGAGGATAGCGAACCGCTGGGATGTTGAACACTCCTCTCCCCATGGGGGAGAGGGCAGCGAGAGTTGGCGGCTTTGCCGCCTGGTCGCAGCCGGAGAGGGGGTGCGTCGCACGCCATGCCCATCCCCCTCTTCCAACTTCTCCCCCACGGGGAGAAGGGTTAGTGGCTTGCCCTTCCCGGCGCACGGGACTAGGGCGCGGCCATGCTTGGCGATCTGGCCCATGTCGACACCTGGATCTTCGATCTGGACAACACGCTCTATCCGGCGAAGGCGGACCTGTTTGCGCTGATCGACGTGAAGATGGGCGAATTCATCCAGGGGTTGCTTGGCTGCGACCCGGTCATCGCGCGGCAGACGCAGAAGCGCTATTTCATGGAGCATGGCACGACCCTGTCGGGGCTGATGCACCATCATGGCATCGAGCCGCGCGACTTTCTCGACTATGTCCATGACATATCGATGGACCGGCTGGAGGTCGATGCGGAGCTGAATGCCCATATCGCCGCGCTGCCGGGCCGCCGCCTGATCTTCACCAATGGCGATGCGGACTATGCCGGCCGCGTGCTCGACAAGCTGGGCCTGTCCGGCCTGTTCGAGCAGATCCACGACATTCATGCCTGCCAATATGTGCCCAAGCCCGATCCGTCGGGCTATGCCGAATTGTGCCGCGTCCATGATGTCGACCCGACCCGCGCCGCCTTTTTCGAGGATATGGCGCGCAATTTGCGGCCCGCCAAGGCGATCGGCATGGTGACCATCTGGGTCAATAATGGCTCCGAAGCGGGCAATCATGACCATCATCCCGATTTTATCGATTTCGAGACTGATCATCTGAGGCCGTTTCTGGCCGGCATTTTTGGGGAAAGCGCATGACCGACCTGCAAAGCATAATCGACGCCGCCTGGGAGGACCGGGCCAATGTGAGCCTGACCACCACAGGGGCGGTGCGCGATGCCGTGAACGCGGCGCTTGCCCTGCTGGACAGCGGCAAGGCGCGCGTCGCCGAGCCGACCGCCGATGGCTGGCAGGTCAACCAGTGGCTCAAGAAAGCCGTGCTGCTTTCCTTCCGCCTGAATGACAATGTGTTGATCGAAAACGGTCCCGGTGGCGGTTTCTGGTGGGACAAGGTGCCGAGCAAATTTGCAGGCTGGGGCGAGGCGGAGTTCCGCGCCGCCGGTTTCCGCGCAGTGCCGGGCGCACTTGCCCGCGCGGGCGCACATATCGCCAAGAACGCGATCCTGATGCCCAGCTTCGTCAATATCGGCGCGTTCGTGGATGAAGGCACGATGGTCGACGCCTGGGTGACGGTGGGCAGCTGCGCGCAGATCGGCAAGAATGTCCATCTGTCCGGCGGCGTCGGCATTGGCGGCGTGCTGGAACCGTTGCAGGCCGACCCGGTCATCATCGAGGATGACTGCTTCATCGGCGCGCGGTCCGAAGTGGTCGAAGGCGTGCGCATCGGCAAGGGATCGGTCCTGTCGATGGGCGTGTTCATCGGCCAGTCGACCAAGATCATCGACCGCGCGACCGGCGAAGTGTTCATGGGCGAAGTGCCGCCCTATTCGGTGATCGTGCCAGGATCGCTGCCCGGCAAGCCGCTGCCCGACGGCACGCCCGGCCCCAGCCTCTATTGCGCCGTGATCGTCAAGCGGGTGGATGCGCAGACCCGGTCCAAAACCGGGATCAACGACCTGCTGCGGGATTGATCCAAATTCACCCGCCCCGTGCCGGGGAGGGTCGTTCCAGCGCCAGCAGCGCGAACGTCGCCAGCCAATGTTCCCCCATATAGTCGCCAGCGACATGGGGCAGGCTGGCGGCGATATGCCGTTCCGCCGCATCCAGCGCCGATACCGCGACCGGATCGCCCGGTCCCAGCGCAGCGGCAATCGCGCGCCAGCACCAGCCTCGGCTGAGGTTCAGGCCATCGAGATGGGCGATCTTGCCATCGCTGCGGTCCGACACGGTCGCGGGGGTGAATAAGGTCGCTGGTTCACCCTGCGCCAGTTGCGGCAGGAAGGCGTGGAACCAGTCGGCGAAATCGGCCCGCGCCAGCAGGCGGCTCATCAACAGCGCCTCACACAGAGCGGGCGAGAGAAATTCGTCGCCGCCCGGCTCCCATGCCTGGCAGGCGCGATCATCGCCGAACCAGTGCAGCGCCCGATCGCGGATCAGCGCCACCAGCGCGGGATCGCGCCCTTCGGCCCATTCCAGCGCCAGCGTCAGGGCAAAGGCGATGTTGAAATGGGTGCCGACGCGCAGCGGATAGGTAAGCTTTGGCAGGAAGTCGTGGAAGCGCGCGGCAAAGGCGAGCGCCAATGGTTCCAACGCCGCCGCCCAGGGCGCTTCATGCCGCGCCAGTTCGCCATGCAGGGCCAGCGCCCAGGCCCAGCCATAGGGCCGTTCAAAACCCGTGGCGGTGGGCCGCGCGAGGAAGGCGAGTTCACCCGCGACCTTTTGGGGGATCAGCATTGCGTCTGCCTGCGCCCGGATCGCGCTGGCCTGCGGCATGTCCGGGTAGAGGCGCAGCAGCCGCATCACCTGCCACCAGCCATGGACGCAGCTATGCCAGTCGAAACTGCCGTGGAAGATCGGATGATGGTCAGCCGGTTCGCGCGCATCCTGCGGCCCGGCCAGCACCAGATCCATCTTGTAAGGGTAGCGCCGTCCCAGATGGGACAGGGTCAGCGTGGCAAAGCCATTGGCCATGTCGGGGGTCAGGTGCGTCATGGGAAAGCCAGACAATAAATGAGCGCGATGTTGACGGCCAGCAGCGGCAAAGCCGTGCCGACCTGTTGCCTGATGACGCCATGCTTGTCTTTAAGTTCCAGCAGGGCGGCAGGGACGAGGTTGAAATTGGCCGCCATCGGCGTCAGCAGCGTTCCGCAGAAACCCGCCAGCATCCCGATGGCGCAGACGATCGCAGGATCGCCGTGATAGGTGCGGATCAGCAGGGGTATGCCGATGGTGGCGGTCATCACCGGGAAAGCGGCAAAGGCGTTGCCCATGACGATGGTGAAGAGCGCCATGCCAAGGCCATAGGCGATCACCGCGCCGAGCAAACTGCCCTGCGGAATCGCCTGGCTCACAAGCCCGCCGACCGCGTCACCGACCCCGGCCAGCGCAAATACCGCGCCCAGGCTGGCAAGCATCTGCGGCAGGATCGCGGCCCAGCCGACCTGATCCATCAGCCGCCGCCCCTGCTGCATCGGGACGATCGGCCCGGCGCGCAGCCACAGGCAGCCAGCGATCAGGGCGATCACCACGCCCAGCGCCAGCGCAATAAGCGTCGCCTGCTTGCCATCGACCCAGGTTGGCACGCCCTTGAAGAGCAAGGTGCCGACCAAAGCGGTGGCCGGTATGACCAGCGCAATGGCGAACAGCCCGTTGCCAAAACGCCCTGCCCGTTCCTGCCGCACCCTGTCCGGCACCATGCCGCCGCCCCGGCCCAGCCCGGACGCCGCCAGCGCCACCAGCCCCAGCACCAGCACGCCATTGCCCAGATCGCCCAGCGAATCCCCGGCCCACATCGACAGCGCCAGCAGCGCCCAGAAAGCGGCCGTCCGGCGGGCGCGCGGATTGCTGGTGTCGTTGACGCCCAGCAGCGCAAAGGCGGCAAAGATCGCGCCTGCCAGCGCATAGACCCAGTGCAGCGTGATCATGGCCGTTCCGCCCGGTTCAGGCGACGGTCGAGCCGCCACAGCCTGAACCCGTGGATTAGGAAGGCGGCGATCGCGGTCGGGATGGCCCAGACCGACAGCTGGAGCGGCTCAAGGCTGATGCCATATTGTTCCAGCAGCCCCTTGATCAGCAGGATCGACCCGATCGCCAGAAATATATCCTCGCCAAAGAACAGCCCGACATTGTCGGTCGCCGCCGCCATCGCCTTGACCTGCTCCCGCTCCGCATCGTCCAGATCGCCCGACTGGCGTTCTGCGGCGGCCTCCGCGATCGGCGCGACCAGCGGGCGCACGGTCTGCGCATGGCCCGCCACCGATGTCAGCCCCACCGCCGCCAACCCCTGCCGCGCCAGCAGATAGAAGGTCAGGAAACGCCCGACCGTCGCCCCGCGCATCCGCCCGATCAATCCGCGCGCGCGTTCCTGCAACCCATGCGCCTCCAGCAGCCCGACCACCGGCAGCACGATCCAGATGATGCTGACATAGCGCGCTTCGTTGAACGCCTTGCCAAAGGCGGCGAGGATGGCGAGCGGATCGAGCCCGGCCGCGATCCCCGTCACGACCGCCGACGCCAGGATGACGAGCAGCGGGTTGAAGCGCAGCACGAAACCCGCAACGATCACCGCGATGCCGAGCAGCACCCACATCACGGGCGCCCTAATAGCCAGCCTCTATCGCCAGCCTGATCCCTTCCGCTCCGGTCCTGACGCCCAGCGCCTTGAGCATCGCGGCGCGGTGCATCTTCACCGTGCGTTCGGTCAGGCCCAGATCCCAGGCGATCTGCTTGTTGAGCTTGCCCGCCGCCATCGCGATCAGCACGTCACGCTGGCGCGACGTCAATGCAGCGATCCGCTCACGCGCGCCCGACGATCGTTCCGCGCCCGTCGCGTCCGGGCTTTCCACCGCCATTTGCGAGCCCAGAAAATAGTCCAGTTCGCCATCGACGCCAAAAATGGGCGCGACCATCACCGCGTTGCGGAACGGCGTGCCGTCCTTGCGGTAATTCAATATCTCCACCAGCACCGGCCGCCGTTCGCGCACGCCAGCGCGGATCGTCTCGCTGAGCCAGGGTTCGGTATCCGGCCCGGACAGGAAGCGGCAATTGCGCCCGACAATTTCATCCCGCGTATAGCCGGTCAGCGCAATGAAGGCTTCATTGCATTCGACAATCGGATTGTCGGGCAGGCGGGGGTTGCTGATCACGGCGGCGATCGCGCTGTTGGCGATCATTTCAGACAGAGACATGGGCACTCACAGACTGGCGGGCGATCGGCGGATGCGGTGCCCCTTTGGGCATGTTGCCCCAAATGCCCCGCCTGCCGCAAGCAGGCTGCACCAGGCCCCTGATGAACGAAAGGGAAAGGCCATGAATTTTATCCCCACTGGCCTTGGCGGCTATGCTTTCGACGATGATGGCCGCCCGATCGTGCCTGAAGCCGTGCAGGACGCGGTGCGAACGCTGATTCGCTGGGCCGGGGACGATCCGGACCGCGAAGGTTTGCGCGATACGCCGGCACGGGTCGGGCGGGCATGGCGCGATTATTGCACCGGCTATGAGGAAGATCCCGGCCGCCATTTGGCCCGCACGTTCGAGGAAGTCGGCGGCTATGACGAGATCGTCCTGCTGAAGGACATTCCGTTCCAGTCGCATTGCGAACATCATATGGCGCCGATCACCGGCAAGGCTTCGATCGCCTATCTGCCGCGCAACCGGGTGGTGGGCATATCGAAGCTTGCCCGCGTGCTGCACGGCTTTGCCCGGCGGTTACAGGTGCAGGAACGGCTGACCGCCGAAGTGGCGCAAAGCATTCAGGATCATCTCCAGCCCCATGGCGTCGCGGTGGTGATAGAGGCGCAGCATGGCTGCATGACGGGCCGGGGCGTGCGTACGCCCGGCGTCGCGATGGTCACCAGCCGCCTGCTCGGCTGCTTCCTCGACGATCGCGCCAGCCGCCGCGAACTGCTTGCGCTGATGGGCTATTGACGGTGGGCTATTGAAACAGGACATCACAGGGTGACGCTGGCAATCATAGGCGCAGGCATGGCCGGGCTGGCCTGCGCCGACCGGCTGGCGGAGGATGGCATCGCCGTGCGCCTGTTCGACAAGGGGCGCGGGCCGGGCGGCCGCATGTCGACCCGCCGGGTGGAAACCGCGATCGGCACCGCCAGTTTCGATCATGGCGCCCAATATTTTACCGTGCGCGACCCGCTGTTCCGCCTTCAGGTCGATGGCTGGGCCGCAGCCGGGGTCGCTGTTCCCTGGCCTGAAGCCGGGGCCGACGCCTGGATCGGCAACCCGGCGATGAACGCGCCGATCCGCCATATGGCGGCCGCCCATCGGGTGGATTTCCTGCATCATGTCCATGGCCTGCAACGCGACGCGGCCGGTTGGTGGGTGCGGCTGGACGCGGGCATGGAGGGACCGTTTGACGCGGCCATCGTCGCGCTGCCTTCCGAACAGGCCGCCACCATATTGGGTCTGCACGATCTGGCGATGGCGCGGGTGGCGATGACGGCGCGATCGCAACCCTGCTGGACCGCGATGATCGCCTTTACCGGACCCGTCGACCTGCCGGTCGATCATCTGACCGGCGGCGGCATCCTGTCATGGGCGGCGCGCAACAGCGCCAAGCCGGGACGCGACGGGCCGGAAGCCTGGGTCGTGCAGGCCAATGGCGCCTGGTCGGCCACCCATCTGGAGGAAAGCCCCGACACCATCGCCCCCCTGTTGCTCGATGCGCTGGGGCAGATGACCGGCGGGGCCGCGTTGCCGCCTGTGGCGTACCTTACCGCGCACCGCTGGCGCTTCGCCATGACGCGCGGCACCGACAATGGCGCGCTGTGGAACGACCATATCCGGCTGGGCGCGTGCGGCGACTGGCTACTGGGGCCGCGCGTCGAACTGGCCTGGCTGTCTGGCCGGATGCTCGGCGCGCGGGTTGCGCAGGATTTGACGCTGCCGGTTGCCCGGTCGGGCTGACGCCTTAATCCACGAAATTTCCCGGTCGGGCGAACGTCGCGATATCCTTGCGGTCGCTTGGCACCTCGCGCGCTTGCAAGGCTTCGGGCAGGGCCGACTTGTCGCCCATCCGCCCGATCGCCACCGCAGCCTCGATACGGAAACGGTCCGGCACCGCCAGTTCGGCGCGGGCGGCATCGAAATCCACGCCGCTCATCGCATGGGTGTGATAACCCAGCCGCGTCGCCTGCAGCGCCAGCAAGGCCCAGGCTGCGCCCGCATCGAAACTGTGGCTGTGCGACGGCTTTAAATCGTCCGATCCCGGCGCGGCAGTCAGCGTGTCGGACAGGATATAGACCAGCGCGCCGGCATGCTGCACCCAGCTTTGGTTGAAGGGCAACAAAAGGCCAAGGAACCGGCTCCAGTCGGCGCTGTCGCGATGGGCATAGAGAAAACGCCATGGCTGGTAATTGAACGCCGACGGCGCCCAGCGGGCCGCATCGAACAGCGTATCAAGATCCCCCTGCGGGACGGGCGACCTGTCAAAGGCGCGGGGCGACCAGCGTTCCACAAATAACGGATCGACCGCGCGGGTCACGGTACGGGGACTGGTGGCCATGGAGGTTCCTTGCGTGCAGGTGAAAGACCGCCTCCATATAGGGTGGATATTGCAGTTGCGAAGGGGTCAGCGGATCGCTTCGCAGGGCTGGCCAGGCCGATTGCCCTGATCATGCGCCCGCATGAAGGTATCGGCATCCCGCTCCAGCAAAATCACCGTGGGTTCGCGCAAGAGCGCCCGCGCCAAACGCGCCCGCAATCGGGCAAAGCGCCCGTCCTGCCCATATCGTTCGATCATGCATCCCCCTGCCGACTCACGCAGCTTATCTATCGATCCTATAGACAAAAATCGCGCAAGCAATGCTGGGCAGCGAGACAGAAATGCTTTGGGGTGGGCGGCGGCGTGGCGCGCCGGGTTCGGCACGGCAGCCGGAATCGGGTCAGGCCGGTCTGGCAGGACCGGCCACCCTGAAGATTGGGGGGCACCCTGACGCGGGTGCCTGCAACAGTGTCAGCGCTGGGCCAGCTGGACGCTCGACTTGCGGCTGATGGTCAGGCCGTTGCGGGCCCATTCGCCCTTCGACTGGCACTGGGTGACGGGGATCAGCGAACCGGTCACGGTTTCGCGGAAGCAATAGCGGTCGGTCTTGGCGTCATAGGTCACCTTGGCTTTTCCAAAGCTGCCCCGTGCCTCGGCAAAAGCGGGGGTGCTGGCGGCCGAAACGGCGAGCGTGGCGGCAACAACGGCGGCGGCGAAAGCGATGGTCTTCATGATGAATGTCTCCCTGAATGATGGTTGGCGATCCGTATTGGATCATGCCGACAACGTTGCAGGAGGCGTGCCAGTTTGAAAAAATCGCGGAAAACCGTGAATTTTTAACTCAGCTTCTGAACATGGCGTGAATTTTTTGCCATTGGTTGGCAATATTTCCGAACTGTCCGCCATTTTTTCGCGATCGATTCAGATAATAGTTTCCTTGGCCGCTACAGGCGGAAAAATCACCGGCGCGTCACCCTCGCGCCAGGGCGGGACGCGCAGCATCGCGGCGGCAAACAGGGGACTATGCAAATGGATGTCGAGCCAGCGACGCAGATGGGGCAGCGGCTGCGCTTCGAACCAGGCCGGGTCGATTGCCGCGAACTGGCGGACGAAGGGGAAGATCGCCATGTCGGCCAATCCGCGCGCCGCGCCGCATAGCTGCGCGCTTATGTGCAATCGACGGTCGAGCACATGCAGCCAGTCCAGCGCCGCGCCGCGGTGGACCGCCGGATCGCTGCCATGGCGATCGGGATATTTGGTCCGGTCCAGATGCATCTTGAACGGGCCGTCATTGGCGGCGATCAGGCCAGCATCGTCCCGCATCAGCCATCCTTCCGGATCGGCCCGCCCCAGCGCCCAACGCATGATGTCGATACTCTGGTCGATCACCTGCCCATCGGGCAGCACCAGCACCGGCACGGTCGCCTTGGCCGATGCCTGCCGCAACGCATCCGGCTTGTCGCGCAACACCACTTCGCGCAGCGCAACCGCCTGCCCGCTCACCAGCAAAGCCAGCCGGGCGCGCATCGCATAAGGGCAGCGGCGGAAGCTGTAGAGAATGGGAAGCGACGACATGGGAAACACCGCCCTTATCGCGCAAAAGCACCACGACAGCAATGGATCGACAGAAAACTGGCGGAGAGGCAGGGATTCGAACCCTGGGTACCGTCACCGGCACGCCGCATTTCGAGTGCGGTGCATTCGACCACTCTGCCACCTCTCCGCAGAAGGCCGGGACATGCGGCTTTTCGCACAGGAAAAGCCCGTCCCAACCGGGTCGAGCGCGGCCATTAGCGAATGAATCCCGCCTTGCCAAGCAGGCTTGTCGGTATTTTTCTTGTGTGGCGGGCGAAGGCTCCTAAATTGGACATATGAGAAACACGATTCAGATTTTCGGCACGGGCGTCAGCGCGCCGCCGATTGTCCATGCCAGCTTCAGCATTGGCGACGTCGTCAAGCATCGCATGTTTGGCTTTCGCGGCGTCGTGTTCGACATTGACCCGGTGTTCGCCAATAGCGAGGAATGGTATGACGCCATCCCTGAACATGCGCGGCCAGACAAGCAGCAGCCATTCTACCATCTGCTCGCCGAAAATGGCGAATCCAGCTATGTGGCCTATGTCAGCCAGCAGAATCTGATCGCCGACGACAGTGACGAGCCGGTCGATCACCCTGCCATTACAGGTATGTTCGGTGCCTATGCGGACGGCAAATATCGCCTGCGCCACCTCCATCGCCACTAGGGCGACCGCCGCGCTGCTGCTGGCGCTCGCCGTGCCCGGCGCGGCTGGCGCGCAGGCGCAGGATCGGCCGCCCAATCCCGACCCCGCCTTTCCGTTCGCGCGGGAGATCGAGGCTTTTGCCAAGGCCAATGCCAAAAGCCCTCCGGTCGATGGCGCGACCCTGTTCCTGGGCAGTTCCAGCATCCGACTGTGGGACATAGCGGCAAGCTTTACCGACATTCCGACCGTCAATCGCGGCTTTGGCGGGGCCAGCACCCCCGACGTGTTGCGCTATTATCGTCGCCTTCTCCCGCCGATCGAACCGCGCACGATCGTCGTCTATGTCGGCGAGAATGACCTGGCTGCGGGCGCCAGCCCCGACCGGGTCACCACCGACATATTGACCCTGCTCAAGCGGCTGCGCAGCGACTATCCGCGCGCGGCGATCGCCTTCCTTTCCCTGAAACCCAGCCCGATCCGCTGGACCTTATGGTCCAAAATGGCGGCGGTGAATCAGGCGATCGCCCATCGCGCCGCGAAGGAGCGCTTCACCTTCCTAGACGTCGGCAGCCTGTTGTTGGCGCGTGACGGTCTGCCCGACGCCTCGCTCTTTCGCCCGGACGGACTGCATATGAATCCGCGCGGCTACCAGCGCTGGACGCGACTGGTCGACAATTGGCTCGATCACGCCACCCAGACGCCAAATGCGACAAGAAAGGCCTCCTGAGCCACCCGATTGCACTTTCCGATTGATCCATAGCCAAGCAACATTATTACAAGTCCGGGCGACAAGCGCCGAGCCAAGGGGATAAAGGGTGACAATGGAGAAGGCACAGGCCAGCGCGATGGCCGAACTGACGCTGCGCGGGGTGATCCTCGGCGCGCTCATCACGCTCATCTTCACTGCCGCCAACGTCTATCTTGGGCTCAAGATCGGGCTGACCTTCGCCACATCGATCCCCGCCGCCGTCATCTCGATGGCGGTGCTGCGCCTGTTCGCAACCGGCACGATCCTGGAAAATAATATCGTCCAGACCATCGCGTCGGCCGCAGGCACCTTGTCCGCGATCATCTTCGTGCTGCCGGGGCTGGTCATCATCGGCTGGTGGCAGGGCTTTCCCTACTGGCTTTCAGCCTGCACCATCGCCCTGGGCGGCATATTGGGCGTCATGTATTCCGTGCCGCTGCGCCGCGCGCTCGTCACCGGATCGCCCCTCCCCTATCCCGAAGGCGTCGCCGCCGCCGAAGTGCTGAAGGTCGGCGCCGGATCGCGGCTGGGCGAGGAAGAAAACAAGCGCGGCCTGTCCGCGATCCTGCTGAGCGCGCTGGCCGCCGCTGCCTTTTCCATCGTCGCCAAGACCCGGCTGCTGGCTGAGGAAGCCGCAACCTTCTTCAAATTCGGTGCAGGTGCGACATCCATGTCGACCAGCTTTTCCATGGCGCTGATCGGCGTTGGGCATCTGGTCGGCCTGTCGGTCGGCGTTGCCATGTTCGTGGGCCTGCTGATCAGCTGGGTCGGCATCGTCCCCTACCTGACAGCGCCCTTGCCCGCCGGCGCGGACCTGGCTGATCTGGTCGGCACCACCTTCCGCATGAAGGCGCGCTTCATCGGCGCAGGGACGATCGGCGTCGCCGCGATCTGGACCCTGCTCAAAATCCTTGGCCCCATCGTCAGCGGCATCCGGTCCGCCATGGTCGCCAACGCCACGCGCAAGGCGGGCAATGCCGGCCTGCTGGAACTGACCGAGCGCGACCTGCCGATCGGCATTGTCGGCGGCACCATCATTGCGTCAATGCTGCCCATCGGCGTGCTGCTGTGGATTTTTGCCCAGGGCGGGCCGATCGCGGCCAATCCCATTCCGGTGATCGCGCTGACTTTGGCCTATGTGCTGGTCGCGGGCATCGTCATCGCATCGGTCTGCGGCTATATGGCCGGCCTGATCGGCGCGTCCAACAGCCCGATTTCGGGCGTCGGCATCCTGGCCGTGCTGGGCGCGTCGCTGATGCTGGCAGCGATCTACGGCTCCGGCGGCGATCCCGATCGCGCGCAGGCGCTGGTCGCCTATGCGCTGTTCACCACCGCGATCGTGTTCGGCATCGCTACCATTTCCAACGACAATCTGCAGGATTTGAAAACCGGCCAGCTGGTCGGCGCGACCCCGTGGAAGCAGCAGATCGCGCTGATCCTGGGCGTGCTGTTCGGCGCGCTCGTCATCCCGCCGGTGCTCGACCTGCTCAACAGCGCCTTCGGTTTCGCCGGGGCGCCGGGGGCCGGACCCAATGCCCTGCCCGCCCCGCAGGCCGCGCTCATTTCGGCCCTGGCCAAGGGCGTGCTCGGCGGCGATCTCGACTGGGGATTGATCGGCATCGGCGCGGGGATCGGTGCGGTCGTCGTGCTGGTGGATGAATTGCTGGGCAAGGCAGGCAAGCTGCGCCTGCCTCCGCTGGCGGTGGGCATGGGCATCTATCTGCCGATGGCGCTCACCCTGCTGATCCCGGTCGGCGCGGTGATCGGCCATCTCTACAATCGCTGGGCGCTGCGCCAGTCGCACCCGGAATTTGCCGAGCGGATGGGCGTGCTGATGGCCACGGGTTTCATCGTGGGCGAAAGCCTGTTCGGCGTCGCCTTCGCCGGGATCGTCGCGGCGACGGACAGCGATACGCCCCTCGCGCTGGTCGGCGAAAGCCACTTGGCCATTCCCCTGTCGATCCTGATCTTCGCATCGGTGATCGGCGGCCTGTACGCCAAGTTGAGGCGCTGGGCTTCCGCGCCCCTGGCCTGACGACATCCGTCAAGCCCTGTCCTAAAGGGAAGCGGAAACGGATCGCTATTTGTGCATTGCTGATACTTTGGGAAGACTCACTAGACGGGCGCAGCGATGATCAACGACCATAACCAGGCAGGGCCGCCGGACGTAAACCAGGTCAGTCTGGATGATGCCGAGGCGGTCGACTATTGGACCCGCCGTTTCGGCGTATCGCGCGAGGAACTGGAGGAAGCGGTCGATACAGTGGGCGAAAGCGTCGACGCCGTCGCAGCCTATCTGAACGTCGCGCCCTGACGTGGGCCGGGATTAACCGCCTCTCGCACGAAATGGGCTGCCCCAGTCGGCTTGCGCGCGCCGTAACGTCATAAATGCAGCCTTCACGAATTTGTCACGGTTCTGGAATGACCCTGTAACATCAATCTCCCAATGCGCGCCCCAACGACAGGCGGGCGGACCAATACCGCATTGCCGCGCACAACAGGGAGTCCTAACGATGAACCACCGCCTTCGCGGCGTGAGCCGCTTTGCCATCATGCTTGCGCTCGCCAGCCCCGCTGCAGCAATTGCCGGCACAATCACGGGCACCGTGTCCGACGGCACCGGCACCCGCGCCCTGCAATCGACCCAATTGCGCATTGTCGAAACCGGCCACATTGCTGAAGCCGGACGCGACGGCAGCTACCGCTTCCCCGACATGGCGCCCGGCACCTATACCATCGAAGCGCGCTATACCGGTGCCGATCCGGTCCGCACCACGGTAGTCGTGCCTGCCAGCGGCGATGTCGATGCCGACATTCGCATCGGGTCGGACATCGATTCATCCATCATCGTTGTGGGTCAGCTGGCCAACCAGGCGTCCGCCCTATCGCGCCAACGTGCAGCCGACGGCGTCGAAAGCGTCCTGACCCGCGACGCCATCGGCCAGTTTCCTGACCAGAATGTCGCTGAATCGCTGCGCCGCCTGCCTGGCGTCAACATCCTGAACGACCAGGGCGAAGGCCGCTTCGTATCGGTCCGTGGCCTTGACCCCGAACTCAACGCCGCATCGGTCAATGGCGCCCGCCTGCCCGCGCCCGAAAGCGACGTTCGATCGGTCGCGCTGGATGTCGTCCCATCCGAACTGATCGAATCGATCGAGGTCAAGAAGTCGCTGACGCCCGATATGGACGCCGACACGATAGGCGCGTCGATCGAAATCAACACCACCAGCGCCTTCGACCGGAAGAAGGATCTCTATTCTGCAAAGGTGGAGGGCAGTTACAACGATTATGCCAACACCGTCACGCCAAAGGGCAGCGTCGACTTTTCGACCCGACTGACCGATCGGTTCGGCATTTCAGGTGGCCTGAGCTATTATAAGCGCCGGTTTGAAACCGATAATATCGAGGCGGCCGACTGGACCAGCAGCGACGATGGCATCGACTATGCCGAAACGCTGGAATATCGCGACTATGACGTGGCCCGCAAGCGGATCGGCGCCACGCTCAACATGGACTGGATGCCCAGCGACACCACGAAATTGTACGCGCGCGGTATCTACAATCAGTTTGACGACCATGAATATCGCCGCCGCCTGACCTTCGTTCTGGACGAGCAGCCTGCATCAGGTGGTGCCGACAGCGCAAACTTCACCGATGAGGACGGTCGCATCGAAGTGCGCCGGGATCTTAAAGACCGGTTCGAACGGCAACGCATCAAGTCGCTGGTTTTGGGCGGCACCACGGAAACCGGGCCATGGAAGCTGATCTATTCGGGCAGCTGGTCGGAATCGAGCGAAAAGGAAGCCGGATCGATCGATCCGATCCGCTGGCGCGCCCGTTTCGACGGAGATGGCGTGGACGTGAATTTCAACTATGCCGACCCGCGCATCCCGACATTCGACGTAACCAGCGGCGCTGATCTGTTCAACGACCCGTCGGAATATGCATTCAACCGCGTCGAGCAGACAATCCTGTCCGATTCTCGCGACCGCGAATATGCGATCAAGGGCGATATTGCCCGCGCCTTCGCAACGGATAGCGGCACCTTCACCGTCCAGGCAGGCATGAAGGCGCGCTGGCGCAAGAAAAGCTATGACTTCAACATGAACTATTATGACAAATCCGATCTCGATCTGGCGGATGTATTGGGTGACCAGACCTATCGTCTGGCCAATATCGGTCCGGTCCCGGCCAAGGGCGCAGCCACCGATTATTTCTATGCTAATCAGAGCGCGTTCCGGCTGGACCCCGTCGCCAGCGAATATGAGTCCGCCGCTGCCGACTATGACGCGAAGGAAGATGTGCTGGCCACATATCTGATGGGGCGTTGGGACAGTGAGACGCTGCGTCTGATCGGCGGCGTACGCATGGAACAGACCCGCAATGTCCTGCGTGGGAATCTGGTCGATACCGATGGCGATGAAAACAGCATAACGCCCAACATCTTCACCAAACATTATACCGACTGGCTGCCCAGCCTGACTGCGCGCCTGGAACCGTCGCAGGGGCTGGTTTTCCGTGCCGCGGGCTATAAGAGCCTGGTCCGTCCGAAGCTGTCGCAACTCGCGCCGCGTTTCCTGCGGGACGAGGATGGCGCGGCCGAATTCGGCAACCCGGATCTCAAGCCATTCCGCGCTTGGAACCTGGATGCGTCGGCTGAATGGTATTTCAGCCGCAATGGTGCGCTGACCGCTGGCCTGTTCTGGAAATCGATCAAAAACTATACCGCGCAGATCCGCGACTTTGACAATGGCAGCTATAACGGCGTTGCCTATAGCGAAGCGTCCTACTTCGTGAATGGCGACACCGCCAAGGTGAAGGGCGTCGAACTGTCCTTCAGCCAGGTGTTGAACTTTCTGCCTTCGCCGCTTGACGGACTGCTGGTGAACCTCAATTACAGCTATACCGACGCCAAGGCGAAGATCACCAGCTATGATGGTGACGATAATGCCTATCTGCGCACCATCGGCCTGCCCAACGCATCGAAGCACACCGCCAACGCCGTGCTGGGCTATGAAAAGGGTCCCCTCTCGCTGCGCGCAGCCGGCACCTATCGCAGCAAATATCTGGACGAGGTCGGCGACGCGCCCGACACGGACCGGATCGTCGACAATCATTTCCAGCTCGACCTGTCAGCCAAATATAAGGTTCTGCCGGGCGTGCGCCTGCTCGCAGACTGGGTGAACGTCAACAACGCCAAATATTTCGCCTATCAAAACTTCAACGGCAACAAGCGTCTGCTGCAATTTGAAGAATATAACTGGACCGTGAAGTTCGGCATGGCGGTGAATTTCTGATGAAAGCGATCGTCTCCGCCCTGCCCTTGCTCGCCCTCGCCGCCTGCGCGACGACGGGCGAACGGGAAGTCCCGGTGTCGGTTCGCATCGCCAATGCCACGCCCGCCGTCTCCGTGACTGCGCGCGGCGAGACTGCGCCGGTCGGCACGACCAATGCGGACGCGGCGGACGATCCCGCGATCTGGCGCAATGCTGCTGATCCTGCCGCCAGCCTGATCGTGGGCACGGACAAGAAGGCGGGCCTTTATGTCTATGGTCTGGACGGCAAGGTGCGCGACTTTCTGGACGCGGGCCGGGTCAATAATGTCGATCTGAAGGATGGGGTGACGATCAACGGCGAGCGCGGCATTCTGGTCGCCGCCAGCGACCGCAGCGCTGTTGCTGATGCCAAGATCGCGCTCTTCCGACTCGATCCCGCCACCGCCAAGCTGACCGCGTTGGGCAAGGTCGATGGCGGCGCTGGCGAAGCCTATGGCATCTGTATGGGGTCCGACGCTGACGGGCTTTACGCCTTCATCGTGCTGAAGGACGGGACGATCAATCAGGTCGCGCTCGACATGTCCGGCGCAGCGCCCATGGGTCGCATCGTCCGCACGCTCAAACTGGGTACGCAATCGGAAGGCTGCGCCGTCGATGACCGCACGGCACGCCTTTATGTCGCGGAGGAAGATGTCGGCCTGTGGCGTTTCGATGCGCGCGCGACCGGCCCGGCCACGCCAGTGCTGATCGCGGCGGCGGACGGCAAGAATCTGGTCATGGATGCCGAAGGCGTCGCCATCGCGCCCATGGGTGAGAAGGACGGCTATGTCCTCGTTTCCAGCCAGGGCGACAATGCCTATGTCGCCTATCGCCTGTCCGACGACGCCTATGTCGGCCGTTTCCGCGTGGTCGATGGCGCGATTGGCGGATCGGAAGAAACCGACGGCATCGAGCTGATGCTGGGCGATTTCGGCCCGCAATTCCCCGGCGGGCTGTTCGTGGCGCAGGACGGCCACAACGCGGCGGCGGCGCAGAATTTCAAGCTCGTGGCGTGGGACGATATCGTGAAGGCGCTGGGGCTGTAATGCCCCTCCCTTCAGGGAGGGGTTAGGGGAGGGGCTGTACACGCCCTCCCCCGACCCCTCCCGCAAGCGGGAGGGGAGCGATCAACTTTTACTTTTGTCCGGCGAACCAGGCCGCCAGCGGCGCCTTCAGCCGATTGCGCGTTTCGATCCGCGTCTTGATCGCGGCGATGGACCGATCCACCACCTTGCGCGATTCGGGCGTCAGATATTGGGTCGCATAGGCGTCCAGCTTGGTCGCCATCGCCGGGTCCGCCGATCCGCCGCCGAGCCGTGCGAGGGCCTGGCTGCGCGCCGACACGTCGATCAGCGCCTCATATTGCGCCCGGTGCGCCAGCACATAATCGACCGCCAGCATCGGATGTTCAGCGCCGACCTGCGCGATGATCGCCGCGCTGGTCGTCTTGCCCGGCTCGTCGGTCAGCGCCAGATCGAGCGCCTGCTGACCCAGCTTCTCATCCTTCGCCGCACCCAGCAGCGCGAACAGGCTGCTCTTTTCCAGATCGGTCTTGGCACCCTTGGCCATTGCGCGCAGCTTGTCCCAGGTTGCCTGGTCCGCATTCTTCGCGATGATCGCCAGCCACACATTGCGCAGCGGCCCGTCGAGCGCGGCGGGATCGCTCGCCAGCGCGGCAAAGCGACGGTTGGCTTCGGCGACCACCGCCTTGTCACCCATATCGCCCAGCGTGGATACTAGTGCCGATCGCAGCACCGGCACCTGCGCGCCTTCGCCCGCCTTCGCATCATAGCCGATGGCCGTGAGCGCCGGGGTCAGCTTGGCCGACGTATAGGCCGCGACCCGACCCTGCGCCGCCTTGTCGCTTTCCAGCATGGCATAGGCACTGTCGAGATAGCCCGGCACCTCCGCCAGCACGGCGGGGCTGGCGGCCATCGGCACTGCGTCGATCAGGTCCAGCGCCAGCCCGATCGGCTGATAACCGGCCAGCCCCAGCTGGAAATTATCCGCCAGCAATCCGGTCTGGTCGATCGAGGCCAGCTTGGTGAAATCCTTGGCCAGCGCCTGCACATTGGCGGCGGGATAGAGCGAGCGATAATAGCCCGTCTGCCCCGCATTGACGACATAGGCGCCGCAACCGGGCAGCGTCATCTGTCCCTTGCCCTGCAAAATCAACCGCTGCGGCGCGCCGCCGATCGTCTGCGCCATCACCGGCACATTCCATTTCAGCGGCGCCTTGCCCTTGGCATCGCGGCTATATTCGCCCTGGCTCAGGCTCAGCACCGTCTGCCCGCCCTGGCATTGCGCGCTTTCGACCGTCACCAGCGGGATGCCCGGCTGGCTGGTGAAATCATGGGCGATCGCGACCAGACCCTTGGCGCCCGCACCTTCGACTGCCTTCCACAGGTCATCGGTCACGGTGTTGCCATAGGCGTGTGCCTTCATATAGCTGCGGATGCCATTCTTCCACACATCCTCGCCGGCAAAGCCCTCCAGCATGGTGATGACCGCCTCACCCTTCTGGTAGGTGATGGCGTCGAACGCCTGATTGACCTGATCGACCGTGGTGATTTTCTGCACAACCGGATGGGTGGTCGCGAGCGAATCGAGGCTCATCGCCGCCTCGCGCCCGTCCACGCGGGTCAGCAGCATTTCCCAGTCGGGTTGCAGCTTGTCGGTCACCTTGGTCGCCATCCAGCTGGCGAAACCCTCGTTCAGCCAGAGATCGTCCCACCAGGCCATGGTGACCAGATCGCCGAACCATTGATGCGCCATTTCATGCGCGACGGTTTCGTAGATGCGCCGCTTGGTCGCTTCGGATGTGAAGCGCGGATCGACCAGCAGCGCGCGTTCAAAGGTGAAGATGGCGCCCCAATTTTCCATCGCGCTGAAAAACTGGCTCTGGCCCGGCCCGGCAACATTGTCGAGCTTGGGCAGCGGATAGGGCACGCCGAAATAATCGTTGAAATAGGGCAGGATATTGACTGACGCGTCCAGTGCCAGCGTCGCCTTGCCACTGTTGCCCTTGCCCGTGATCACGCCCACTTCGGTCGCGCCCGACATCTTGGTCGCGCGCTCCAGTTCGCCAAGGCCGAAGAAGAGCAGGTAGGAGGACATTTTGGGGCTGGTGCCGAACGTCACCTGGGTCTTGCCGCCGCCCAGATCCTTGGTGGTTTTCACCGGCATGTTGCCGACCGCCAGTTCGCCGGTCGGAATGATCGCGCTCAGATCGAACGTCGCTTTATAGCTTGGCTCGTCCCAGCTCGGCACGAAGCGGCGGGCATCGGGCGCCTCGAACTGGGTGAACAGCGCGCGCTTCGCCTGGCCTTCATTATTGGTATAGTCGAGCGCGAACAGCCCGTTCGCCTGCGTGTTGATGACACCGGCATAGGCGATCGCCAGCTTATACTGGCCCGGCGTCAGCGGCTTGCCGAAATCCAGCGTCACGGTCTGCGCCTCGGCATCCACCTTGGCGCTGCCCTTCATCGCCTTGCCCTTTGCCGGGGTCAGCATGACGTCGCCAATGCTGAGGTCAGCGGCGTTCAGCACCAGGGTGGGCATCGCCTTGCTGACTGTGACGTCGATCATCACCTTGCCGGTGAAGGAGAGGTTCGCCTCATCGGGCGTCACTTCAATGGCATAATGGGTCGGCGCAGCGCCACGCGGCAATTGGGTGGTGATTCCGGCAGCGGGACCGGCGGCGGTACCGGCCGAAGAACCAGATTGCGCCAGCGCGGGCGTGGCAAGGGCGATGGGTGCGGCCGCGATCAGCAGCGGCAGGATTTTGGCAAGCGACATAGGATTTCAGACTCCGACACGTCAGACAGGCTTGGGTCCGATCGGACCGGCACCGTGATGAAACGCGGGATAGCCCGTTTCGCTGCATCGGTCACGCGATGACATGGCGTCGCGATGTCGCTGGTCGAACATTGTTGTGCGTTCGTCAAACAGTGGGAGGCGCATAGCGCCGCCCTCCGTTCGCCCTGAGCCTGTCGAAGGGCCGCAGAGCGACGAGGCTTCGACAGGTTCAGCCCGAACGGATTTGGTTCTTCATCCCCGCCCGCGATAGCCGGGCACATCCTGCGCGGGCAGCCATAAATCCTGCGGCGGCGCGCCCGATTGCCAGAACACATCGATGGGGATGCCCCCGCGCGGATACCAATATCCGCCGATACGCAGCCAGACCGGCTTCATCTCCGTAAACAGCCGTTCGCCGATGCCCACCGTGCAATCCTCGTGAAAGGCGGCATGATTGCGGAATGAGCCCAGAAACAGCTTGAGCGATTTGGATTCGACGATCGTGTCGCCGGGCGCATAATCGATCACCAGATGCGCGAAATCGGGCTGGCCCGTCACCGGGCAGAGCGATGTGAATTCCGGCGCGGCAAAGCGGACCAGATAATTGCGGCCGGGGCGCGGATTGGGGACATAATCCAGCACCGCCTCTTCCGGGCGGGCGGGAAGGGCGCTGGTCTGGCCCAGATGGAGCGGGGTCAAGGCAGGGTCGGTCATGGCGCTGCCCTACGCGATTGCACGGCTGGTGTCATCGGCTTCTCATTGTTCACTTGCGGTTCAGCCGCGCTTGTGCCTTGGCTCGGCCCATGGGGTATCATCGTTCGTTCCTGTTCGCCGCGCCGTTGCTGCTTGCGCTGCCTGTTCATGCCCAGCAGGCGGAGGACGCCGCGCCGGTCTTTACCCTGCCCCCCACCAGCGCGCCGCAACCGGCCAATCCCAACCGGCAGGGGCCGGAACTCGACGTGTTCCGCGCGCCCGCGACAACAGCGGCCCCGCCGCCGGTCATAGCGCCGACGATCACGCCGACGCCCGCGCCCGCCCAGCCCGCGCCACAAGTCCCCGCTCAACGGGCCGCGCCACCGCCTGCCCGCCCGTCGCGCGCTACCCCGGAACAGACGGCGCCCCGTGCGGCAGCGGAACGCGCAACGCCCGAAGCTGAAAGCAGCCCAGCCCCTACTCCAGCGCCGGAGCGAACCAAAGACCCAGCGCCGGCATCAACGCCCGCGCCACAGCCTGCCCCGACGCCCGCCGCCAGTGCGCCAGAAGAAGCACCGCCGCCACCCGCGAACGCGAACACCACGCCCTGGCCGTGGATCATCGGCGGTGCGCTCTTGCTGCTGGCGCTCGCCGCCATCCTCCTGCTGCGCCGCCGTCGCCCGATCGCACCGGATGCGGCAGAGGTGGAGATCGCGCCGCCCGCGCCTGTTCCGGCTCCCGCCCCGCCCAAAGCCGCGGCTGCGCCAAAGCCCGCGCCGACGCCCGAACCCGCACCCGAACCTACATCCGTCGCCGCGACACCCGACGCGCCCGATCGCCCATGGCTGGACATGGCGCTGGACCTCAGCCTCGCGCGCTATTCGCTGGTCGGCATGACCGTGGGCTATACGCTATTGCTTCACAATCGGGGCGATACGCCCGCGCAGGACGTGCTGGTGCGCGGCATCATCGGCAACGCAGGGGCGCAGCAACAGGCGCTGCTCCAGTCCTTCTTCGCCCAGCAAAGCGGCCTGCCGCTCCATTCCGCCATGGCGATCATGCCGGGCGAAACCCGGCGGCTGACCGGCGAGTTGCGGCTGATGCCCGACGAGATCGTGCCGGTGACGATGGGCCAGCGCAGCCTGCTGATCCCGCTCGCCGCCTTCGACGCCAGCTATCACTGGGGACCGGATGGGGGCGAGCCGCAAGGGCATGGCCGCACCGCCCGCGCCTTCATATTGGGCCAGGAGCAGGAGCCGCCCGCCGACCGGCTTGCCCCGTTCCGCCTTGATCAGGGACCACGGCAATATCGCCGCCCCGCCACCCGCGCCGCAGGGGAACTGGTCCCGTCCTGATCCCTCTTTCCAGCCCTGCCTGCGCGCCCTACTAATAGGGTGTAGCGCCACGAAATCAGGCCAAAGGGCATTGCATGGACATTCTCGTTTCGACCGACTGGCTTGCCGCAGAACTGGGCAAGCCGGACCTTTGCATCCTCGACGCCAGCCTGTTCCTGCCCGGCACGCCGCGCGACCCGCGCGCCGAGTTCGAGGCCGCCCATATCCCCGGCGCGGCCTTCATGGACCTGCCGACCCTCAACGACCCCGACGATCCGACCCCCGGCATGCTGCCGCCAGACACGCTGATGACGCAGCGCGCGCAGGCGCTGGGCATCAACACCGACAGCCGCGTCATCGTCTATGACAATAGCCCCACCCACAGCGCGGCGCGCGGCTGGTGGATGGTGCGGCTCTATGGCCTGGGCGCATCGGCCGCGATTCTGGACGGCGGCCTGCCCAAATGGGTGGCGGAGGGCCGCGCGACACAGAGCGGCCCCGTCACCCCCGCAACCGGCAACGCCATCGCCCGCCGCGCCCCCGGTCAGGTCCGCACCAAGGCCGACCTGATCGCCAATCTGGCAAGCCATGACGCGCAAGTGCTGGACGCGCGCGGCGCGGGTCGCTTCACGGGGGAAGAGGCCGAACCGCGCCCCGGCATGGCGTCTGGCCATATCCCCGGATCGCGCAACCTGCCCTCCGCCGCCTTGTTCAATCCCGACAACAGCATGAAGACGGGGGACGATCTGCGCCAGTTGTTGCACGACGCGGGAATCGACCTTGACCGCCCGGTCATCACCACCTGCGGCAGCGGCGTGACCGCGGCGATCCTGCTGGCGGGCCTTGAAATGCTGGGGAATCGCGACGTTACCCTTTATGACGGCAGCTGGTCCGAATGGGGCTATGATCCCGCCACGCCCAAGGCGACCGGCCCGGCATGAGCAAGGGGGGATCGGACAAGGACGCGCGCAAGCCGCTGACCAAGCTGGCGCAGGCGGGGCGCAAGCCCGAATGGACCGGCATGCCCGGCCAGCCCGGCGCGATCGTCAGCCCGCCGGTCTGGCGCGCATCGACCGTCCTTTATGATGATGTCGCCCATCTGCGCCGCGCGGCAGGCAGCAGCACGCATGAGCGGCTGTTCTACGGGCGAAAGGGGACGCCGACGGCCTGGAGCCTCGCCGACGCGCTCACCGAAATGGAACCGGGCGCGGCCGGCACGATGCTGTTTCCGTCGGGCGTCGCGGCGATTGCCTGCGCGCTGATGGCGGTGCTCAAGCCCGGCGACCGGCTGTTGATGGTTGACAGCGCCTATGACCCGACCCGCAACTTCTGCACGCAAATGCTTGATGGTTACGGTATCGAAACGATATTTTACGATCCGCTCGATCATGTTCAGCTTAGTGTCGCCTTAGCCGATGAGAGGGTCCGCGCCCTCTTCCTGGAAAGCCCCGGCAGCCTGACCTTCGAGGTGCAGGACGTGCCCGCCATCACCGCGCTCGCGCGCCAGCATGGCGTCACGACCCTGGCCGACAATACTTGGGCGACGCCGCTCTATTTCCCCGCCCTGTCCCATGGCGTCGACATCTCGATCCTGGCCTGCACCAAATATATTGTCGGCCACAGCGATGTCATGATGGGCAGCATCACCGCTAACGACCAATGGTTCGCCAAAGTCCGGCAGACCGCCTATCTGCTGGGACAGATGGTCAGCCCCGACGACGCCTGGCTCGCGTCGCGCGGGCTGCGGACGCTCGGCGTGCGCCTCAAACAGCATCAGGACAGCGCGCTTGCCGTTGCCCGCTGGCTGAAGGATCAGCCGGAGGTCGCCCGCGTCCTTCACCCCGCCCTGCCCGACTGCCCCGGTCACGCCCTGTGGCAGCGCGATTTCAGCGGATCGACCGGCCTGTTCAGCTTCATCCTGAACGGCGGCGACGATGCGGCCCGCGCCGCCCTGATCGACGGCCTGGCCCATTTCGGGATCGGCTATAGCTGGGGCGGCTTTGAAAGCCTGGCCCTGCCGATCGATCCCGCCCGCTACCGCAGCGCGACCGTCTGGCAGGCACAGGGACCGGCCATCCGCCTTCATATCGGCCTGGAAGATTCAGCCGACCTGATCGCCGACCTCGCCGCCGGCCTTGCCCGTTTCCGCGCCGTCCGCGACGGGGCGTAGGGCGATGCTATCGGGCATAGACTGGCTGTTGGCCCATGTCCCCGACGACAGCGGCATCATCCATCCGCTGATCGCATTGGCGTTCGCGCTGCTGCTCCACCTGGCCGCCGCCGGGTGCGCCCGCTTCATCGGCCCTCGCCTCCAGCCGCGCGCCCAGGTCATGGGACCAGCCTTCGCCCTGCGGCTCCGGGCGATGCTGCGCTACGCCATTTCCGCTTTGATGATCGGCATCGCCGCCGCCTTCTGGCCCCATGATTCGGTCGGCCACCTGGTCCTGGGCATCGGCCTTGGCCTCTCGGTCGCGCTGCTCGCCGTCTATGCGCTGCGGACCCTGGCCATTCCCCGCTGGGCGGTATTGCCGCTGGCGCTCCTGCTGTTCCTCAGCATCGTGTCGGGCACCAGTGGCGGCCTTGCCCCGGTTGGCGCGATGCTCGACACGGTCGGCATCAGCCTTGGCAAGCGGCGCATCACCCTGCTGGGGCTGCTTTCCATCGCCGCCACCTGCGTCGCGCTCTTCGCGCTCGTCCGCCTCGCCAACCGGCTGATCGGGCGATCGATCGACCATACGCAGGGCTTCGACCCGACCCAGAAGCTGCTGGCGCAAAAACTCGCGGCGATCGCGGTCATCGTCGCCGCCTTCTTCATCGGCGTCGACCTGCTGGGCATAGACCTCACGGCCTTTGCCGTCTTTTCCGGCGCGCTGGGCCTGGCCGTGGGCTTTGGCCTGCAAAAGACGTTCGGCAACCTGATCGCGGGGATCATCCTGTTGATGGATCGCTCGATCAAGCCGGGCGACGTCATCGTTGTCGGCGACAGTTTCGGCTGGGTGAACAAGATCGGCGTCCGCGCCGTCAGCGTCATCACCCGCGACGGCAAGGAACATCTGATCCCCAACGAAAATCTGATGACGCAGGAGGTAGAGAACTGGTCCTATTCCAACCGGAATGTGCGCGTCCGCATTCCCGTGGGGATCAGCTATGATTGCGATCTTGCGCTGGCGCAAAGCCTGATGCGGCAGGCCGCGCTCGATTGCCGGCGCGTGCTGCGCGAACCCGAACCCAATGTCTGGCTGATCGGCTTTGGCGACAGTCGCGTCGATCATGAGATTCTGGTGTGGATCAGCGACCCGGAAGGTGGCGTCAGCAATGTGAAGTCGGACGTCCTCAACCGGCTGTGGCACCTGTTCAAGGATAATGGCATCATCATCCCCTACCCCCAGCGCGTGATCCACGCCGCCCCGGTGCGCCCGGCCTCGCCCGGCCCCGACCTTTCGTCCACCTCGTAGCTTTACGGGTCGCGCCAGCGCGCCCGCCCGCCTATATGGATGCCATGTCGATCCTGCTGCCAGCCCTCGTCTTTCTAGCGACCGTTATTGCGATGGAGGGCTTTGCCTATGTCATGCACCGCTGGGTGATGCACGGGCCGGGCTGGTTCCTGCATGCCAGCCACCATCGCCCGCGTTTGGGAATGTGGGAGGCCAATGATCTCTATTTCGTGATCTTCGCCCTGCCCTCCATCATCCTGCTGCTGGGCGGGGTGCAATGGGGCTGGGGCAATCTGGCCACCGCCTGCGGTGCCGGGATCGCGGCCTATGGCGCGATTTACCTGGGCTTCCACGACATCATCGTCCACCAGCGGGTGAAGAACCGTTATGTCGCCCGTTCTCCCTATATGAAGCGCATCGTGCAGGCGCACCGGCTGCATCATGTGGTCGAGACCAAGGAAGGCACGGTCAGCTTCGGGTTTCTCGTAGCCCCGCGCCCGGAGGATCTGAAACGCGAACTTGCCAGCCGCAATCGGGCGGGCGTGCGGACAGCGAGTGGCGCGGCGAAAGGCGGCTAACACAACATCCGTTCGTTTCGAGCGTAGTAGAGAAACTTGCGCTGAACGTTTCTCGACTACGCTCGAAACGAACGGAACAATGTCTATTTACTCCGCCGCGTCCGGCAACGCCCGCAGCGCCTCGGCCGAAGCTGGATCACGCACCAGCGCATCGACCGGCGCCAGTTCCTCCAATTCCTTGCCGCCCGTCTCGATATTGAGGTCGCGCAGCTTGCGCCCGGTCACCAGCACCCGGCTTTCGAAGCTGCCGACAAAGGCGTTATAGTCGCCCACCGCGCCGTGCAGCCGGTTGCCGAGCTTCTTGAGCGATGCCGCCGCCGCCGCCAGCCGCTCATATAATTCCTTGCCCAACTGGCCGACCTGTCGCGCCTGATCCTGCAACTTGGCCTGCCGCCAATGCCCCGCCAGCGTCCGCGCGAGCGGCAGGAAGGTCGCAGGGCCGCAGATGATGACCCGGTTTTTCGCCGCCCGTTCCCACAGGTCCATGTCCGCCTCCAGCGCGGCGGTGACGAAATTATCGCCCGGCACATACATGATGACGAAATCGGGCGCCTTGTCGAACTGCTCCCAATAGGCCTTGCGTCCCAGCGCGTCGGCATGGGTCCGCATAGCACGGGCATGGTCGGCCATATGCGCGTCGCGAAGCGCGGGATCGACCTGATCGACGGCATTGAGATAGGCGACGAGCGAACATTTGACATCGACCACCATCTGCTGGTCGCCGGGCAGGCGGATGATGAAGTCGGGGCGCAAACGGCCATCCTCGACCGTCACCGAAACTTCCTCGCTGAAATCGACGAAGGGAGACAGGCCCGCCGTTTCGATCAGATTCTTGAACTGCTGTTCGCCCCAGCGACCCCGCGTCTTGGGCGCGGCGCGCAGCGCATTGACGAGCTTGGCGGTTTCTTCGCGGACCTGCCCCTGTCCCAGCTGCACCTGGTTTACCGCCTCGCGCAGTTCGGCATAGCTGCCGACGCGATCCTTCTCGACCCGCTGGAGGCCTTCCTCGTAGCGTTTGAGCGTCGTTTCGACCGGGGACAATAGCGTCTTGAGCTGCGCCTCGCTCTTCTCGTTCGCCTGGGCAAACCGCTGGTCGGCCCGATCGAGGAAGGTCTTTTGCGCTTCCCCCAGCAGCTTGCCGCCAATTTCGCTGAACTGGGCCGACAATTGCTCTTTGGCGTCGCGAAGCGCCACGATCTGCGCTTCGAAGGCTTCCGCCCGCGCCTGCGTATCCGACTGGAGCGCCGCCAGGTCGCGCAAGGCCGCCTCGCGCTCGGCCTGCGCGGTGTCGAGCCGCTGGGCAAGCGCGGTCTGCGCCGCTTCCAGCCGCTGCGCCGATGCCGCCGCCTGCGCCACCCGCTCCTTCTCCACCGCCAGTTCGCTGATCGCCGCGTTGCGCTGACTGACCGCCATCTCCAGTCGGCCTGCAAGGTCGGTTTTCTCCGCCATCAGCGGGCCAAGCGCCTTCCCGCGCAGCAGCCAGCCAACCGCCAACCCGATGAGCAATGCAACGACAATCAACAGGATCGGCAGGATTTCCATGAGCAGCCCTTTTGGAACGAAAAGGGAACTTAGCGCCCTTCGCCAGACCCTGCAACCACCCGTCGGCGAAAGTCGGCCAGTCGCGCAACCGCCTCATCCAGCACAGCGTCCGCCTTGGAAAAGCACAGACGGACCAGATGGGTGACGGGTTCATCGGGATAGAAGGCGGAGATCGGGATCGCCGCGACCCCGGCGTCGCGCACGATGCGCTCGCAAAATTCGCGATCGTCCATGGCGATGCCGCTGGCGGGCAGATCGACGCAGACGAACCATGTCGCCTGGCTGGGCAACAGGACGAACCCCGCCGCCCGCAGTCCCGTTACCAGCCGGTCACGCGACGCCTGATAGTCTGCGCGAATCGCGCCGAACCATTCGACCGGCTTGGCCAGCCCCTTGGCAACCGCCCATTGCAGGTTCGGCGGCGTGGTGAAGGTGAGGAATTGGTGCGCCCGCGCCAGCAGCGTGACAATCGGCGGCGCGGCGCACATCCATCCGACTTTCCAGCCGGTCAGGGAGAAAATCTTGCCCGCCGATCCGATCTTCACCGTCCGCTCGCCCATGCCCGGCTGCGCCATCAGCGGGCGGTGGCGCAAGCCGTCAAAGGTCAGATGCTCCCACACCTCGTCGCATATGGCGATCAGGTCGCGATCGACGCAGAAGCGCGCCAGCAGCGCCAACTCGCCGTCGCGCAGGACGATGCCGGTCGGATTGACCGGATTGTTCATCAACAGGAAGCGGGTGCGGGGTGACGCCGCCGCCAGCGCCGCTTGCGTGATCCGCCACTCCGGCGGGGTAAGCCGCACGACCTTCGCCACACCCCCAGCCCGCTCGATCAGGGGCAGATAGGCGTCATAAAGCGGGGCCAGCACCAGCACCTCGTCGCCCGGCTGCACCAGCGCCAGCAAGGTCGCGGCAATCGCCTCGGTCGCACCGGACGTCACGATGACGTCCTGCGGGGTCAGCGCCAGACCTTGATGCGCCGCATAATGGCTCGCCACCGCAGCGCGCAGTTCCGGCAGACCAGCCATGGGCGGATATTGGTTGGACCGGCTGAGCAGCGCGTCGGCCGCGACGTTCAGAATATCCGCCGGTCCCGGCGTGTCGGGAAAACCCTGTCCCAGATTGATCGCCCCGGTTTCACGCGCGAGCGCCGACATCTGTTCGAAAATGGTGGTCGGCATGTCCCGATAGACGGGATGGCCAAGAGCGGCGCCGGTCATGTCAGTCTCCACCGCTGCGGCAGCTTGCGCCAACGGGGTAATCGGTGCCGTCCGATTATTCCCACTCGATTGTTCGGGAGCATATCAAGATATTGAATTCATTGTGGAGAATATTTTTCCCCAAATGGTGCCGGCCTGGAGTCCTTGGCAATACTATGCTGTTGATATCGCTGAGTTACTTTCAAAGACATCCGCAAACCATCTATCGGCTACTATCGTCCGGTCCTGATCCATTCCAGCCCTGACGGTTGACCCCCGATTGCGGCGAAAAATATCGCGAGCGTTAGCGGGCGGGTGAAGCGACCCTGATATTTGTTCGCGCTTGATAGCACCATTTTGAGAGCATCTGACTAGCGGTCAGGACCCATTGATATGACTGGCTCGATCTGATTCAGGCTCTGCGAGGAGATTGAAGATGAGCGGCCTGTATTGGCTGACGGACGAGCAGATGGCTCGAATTGAGCCCCACTTTCCCGAAAGCCATGGCAAACTGCGTGTTGACGATCGCCGGGTGTTGAGCGGGATCAATTTCGTCAACCGGAATGGGTTGCGCTGGAGGGATGCACCGAAGGACGACCGGCCGCACAAGACGCTTTGCAATCGCTGGAAGCGGTGGGTTTCCTTCGGATGATGGAAGGTCTGAAAGCGCCTCGGTCTTCCGAACGCAGGACGGTGATGATCAACGCGACCTATCTCAAGCCTGTCCTGAGCATGTCGGGTTCGACATAAATACGAATCAGATACCCGACGAATGGTGGAACGGTCCCGTCATCCGGATTGGGTGGAAAGTTGAGTTGCTTAGGCCTCAAGACAAGTGCGCAGACCTGTCGAACCGGATACAATGCTCATCGAATTATGACATGCTTTGCCCATCAACACGCGACTATACAAAATGGGGTGATCGCTTCGCCAGGAAGGCGGCGACGCCTTCCTGGCCTTCGACTGCGCCGGCGGACTTAGCGATCGAGGCGGCCTCGCGATCCAGTTGGTCGCGCAAACCAGCGTTCGCCGATTCCATCAGCAGGGCGCGGCATCGGGCCAGAGCGCGGACTGGCCCCTTTGCCAGCACCGTTGCGACCGCGGACGCTTCGACATGCAGTGCATCGTCAGGGACCACGCGCGTAACAAGGCCGATGGATGCCGCTTCCTGCGCCCCGATCCTTCGATTGGTGAACAGCATCTCCTGCGCCCGCCGCATGCCGATAAGCTGTGGCAGCCACCATGATGCGCCGCCGTCCGGCGTCAGTCCAACAGCGCTGTAGGCCGAAGTGAAATGGGCAGAATCGGCAGCAAGTGCGATATCCCCCATGATGGCAAGACTTAGCCCCGCGCCGGCTGCAGGCCCATTGATCGCCGTGACCAGAGGCTTTTCCATCGTGGCAAGCCGATAGATGCCGGCGTGGAAACTCCGCGCGAGAGCGCCAACCGCCGCTTCGGCATCGTCGCCAGCTGCAGAGAAGGCGTCAATGTCGCCACCGACGCAAAAAAATTTGCCGCTTCCGGTAAGGACGACACATCGTATCGCAGGGTCTGCCGCGCATCGCTCCGCCAGTTCATGGAGTCGCAATGCGAATGCGGGATCGACCGAATTGCGCTTGTCCGGCCGCGCCAGCGTCAGCCATGCGACGCTGTCCTGGATGTCGAGCGTGATGGCCGGACTGCTCATCGGGCACCTGCTTTTTCCGCCTGCTGCCACGCAAGGCGCATAAGTTCCGGCAGCACCGCAACGCGCTCACGGGCCTGCGCGGAGGAGGCATTGCCGCGGATCACCCTGCCCTTGATGCCATGGAAAATCGCCGCGAGCCGAAAGAAATTGAACGCAATGTAAAAGTCGTACCCCGGCATGTCCGCTAGTCCCCTGCGCCGACAATAGGCGGCGAGATAGGCCTCTTCATCGGCGATGCCGAGCGAGGCCGGGTCGCGCCCGCCAAGCCCGGCGACGATATGGGGCGGCATGCGATACATCATCGCATGATAGGCAAAGTCGGCGCCCGGATGCCCCAGCGTCGAAAGCTCCCAGTCGAGCACCGCCAGCACGCGCGGCTGCGTTGGGTGGAAGATCAGATTATCGATGCGAAAGTCGCCATGGACGATGCTCGTTTCTTCACCCGACGGGATATGGAGGGGGAGCCATTCCACAAGCCGGTCCATATAGGGATCACGGCCTGCCTCTGCATCTTCGGCATATTGGCGGGACCAGCGCGCGATCTGCCGTTCGAAATAGTTGCCGGGCCGGCCATAGTCCGCCAGCCCGGCTGCGACATGGTCGACACTATGAAGATCTGCGATCGTCGCGTTCATCGCATCGAACAGGGCGGATCGTTCAGCGGTTGATACGCCCGGAACTGCTGCGTCCCAGAAGATGCGCCCTTCCACCATGTCCATGACATAGAATATGGTGCCGATAATGGCTGGATCGCTGCACAGGCCATGGACGGCGGCGACCGGGAAACCGGCGTGCGCAAGGCCGGTCAGCACGCGTGCTTCCCGATCGAGCGCATGGGCGCCCTTGAGCAAGGGGCCGGGCGGCTGCTTGCGCAAGACATAGGTCTTGCCGGGCGTGATCAGCTTGTAGGTCGGATTGGACTGGCCACCCTTGAACTGCTCTATGCCGAGCGGTCCCGCATAATCGGCAACATTGGCGCGCATCCACAGGTCCAGCGCGCCCAGGTCCAGTTCATAACCAGGGCGAACGGCGGCGGTGCCGCTATTGGCATCGACCAAAGCGCTCATCGCCCGCCCTGCTCCTGCGCAATGGCCGGCGGCAACCAATGGCCGTTGAGCATTTCCGGTTTTGGTCCATAGGCGCGAATGACGACGAAAAACGGCCCGGCCGGAGCGGGAAGCCAGTTCCCGCCGGCCGGGGCTTTGTGCTGAATCCGGATGTCGATCGATCCATCCTTCTGCACCTTCAACCCCTTGGTCCGATCGCTTACCAAATAGCGGTTCAAAGGATTGGGATAGAGAGCGAATGTCTTTGCGTCGTATAGCGTGACGGACCAGAAGCTGTTGACGGGTGGCGGTGTTTGCAGCCGGAGCGTGTAGCGGGACGACGCGCCATCCAGCACTGCGCCCTTACCATCGACAAAGGTCGTGTAGGAGGCATTTTCTTCGCGCACATTCGCGCCCAGCCCCGCGATATTGATGACCGACCGGCGGACATAGTTGAAACCATAGACGCCCTTGTTGACCTTCATCCAACCAGTACCGGTGGGTTCGCCCAATTGCGACTTGGCACGGGTAAGCATGGCCAGCGCCTCTGTATAACCGCTTTCAATCGCCGCCCGCGCCGAAGGGCTCAGCGCGTCGGGATCAAACCCCTTGTCACCCAATATGCCGATCGGCCGGAAGCGCGATACCAGCGCGTCCTCACCCGGCTGCCAGCCATCGGCCCGAAGAACATAGTCGAGGACGCGAAGATAGCCGATGGCCCCCGGCGCAGGCGGCGGCGGGGTTGGAATGCCGGATTCGTTCGCCATTCCAACGCCCTGCGGAACAATAATCCTGACCGCGTCCTGAAAGGCCCGCGCCTTCTGCACATCGCCGTCGGAGTGGGCGAAGGCGCGCATGAGTATCCAGAGCTGGGGCGTGGCCGCCCGATATATGCGCACGCCTTCGGGCGGGGTTCCACTCCAGTCACGCGGGACCAGCAGAAAACGACCGCCTTCAAATCCGATCGTCCGGTTGCTCAAATTGCTGGGATTACCGAAGATGTCGAAGATGTTGAGCGTGAAATATTTGAGCTGCGTCGCCGGAATATCGATTTCGACCGGCCCCTTGCTGAGGTCGATCCATGCGGTCGAATAGAGCGTATCGGTGTTGGGAACCTTGAACGTGGCATAGTCAGGCCCGGCAAGGTTGCGATCATGGGCGAAGCGGTTGAAGCCGGTATAGTTGTCCGAACCGCGATCGAACACCTGCCGATAAAGCTGCTCATAATGCAGATAAGCCGACATGCCATAGACGGTCGCATCGAACGCGATGGTATGAAGCAGGGCGGCGCGGTCCTTCTCGTCCCTTGGCAGCAGATCCTCGCCATAGCCGGATTGCGTGTCGGGGGCTTCGGGTGCGGCAAAATTCCCAGCCTGACCATGTAGCGACGTCGATGCCAGGAGTGGCAGGAGCAACAGCAGCGATTTCGCGGCGCGCGCATATCGTCCGGCAATCATGCCTGCCCCCCCTTCCAGTCCCGCTTTATCTTTTTGGCGAGGCTCCATTTGTGGACCTCGGTTGGACCATCATAGATACGAAAGGCACGGATTTCCCGGAACGCCTGCTCGACAATAGTGTCGCCAGACACGCCTGTTCCGCCCATCACCTGAACGCATCGGTCAGCGACACGGAACAGCGCATCCGACACGGCGACTTTGGCCATCGAGCTTTCGGCGGTGCCGAGCGATCCGGTGTCGAGCACGCCGGCGCACCAGTCGATCATCAGTTCCGCCTGCTTCAGATCAATGAGATTGTCCGCCAACATGAAGCCGACGTCTTCATGATCGACGAGCGGCTTGCCAAAGGCATGGCGACGGCAGGCATAGTCCGTCGCGATTTCGTGCGCGCGCATCGCAAGCCCAAGCCAGCGCATGCAATGAGAAAGCCTGGCGGGGCTGAGGCGGATTTGCGCATAGGCAAAGCCTTCACCGCTCGCGCCCAGCATCTGGTCCGCCGACACGCGAAGGTCGACGATGTCGACTTCCGCATGCCCGCCGGGCATTGAACTGTCGATCGTATCGATCACGCGCACTGTTCGGATGGCAGGGTCGGGCAAGTCGACCAGGAACATGCATGCGCCATCGTCGGATCGGGCCATGACGATGCCCACGCGCGCACCATCCGCGCCGGTGATGAATTTCTTGCGGCCGTTGATCACCCAGTGATTGCCATCCAGACGGCAGGTCGTCTGCATCATCGACGGGTCGGACCCCGCCCCCCCGGATTCGGCAGGCTCCGTCATGAAGAAGGCCGATCGCGCTTCGCCGCTCACCAATGGTTCGAGAAAGCGCGACTTCTGCTCCGCGCTCCCGACCTTACCCAGCAAATACATGTTGCCCTCGTCAGGCGCGGCCGTGTTGCACGCGAGCGGGCCGAGAGGCGACAGCCCCGTCTTTATGACGACGATGGCTGTCTCCCGCTGCGTCAGGTGCGACCCGTCTTCCAGGATGTGCGGCGTGAGGACGCCCGCCATGTGCGCCTTTGCGCGCAACTCCCTGACCAGTGCGTCCTCCGGGCCATGGAAGCCCAGCCGACTGTCCTTTTCATAGGGGATTACTTCATTGCGGACGAAGGCTTCCACCTTCGTCGCGATGGCCATAGCTCGATCGGTCATTGCGCGGTGCTCCCCCCATCGATCACCAGTTCGGCGCCCGTCATGTAACGGGATTCATCGCTTGCCAGGAAAAGGATCCCGTCCGCGATCTCCTCCGCCTGCCCGATCCGGCCAATCGGGACGTCCGCCAGCAGGGTCTTGGCGATCTCCGCATCGGCATAGGCCGGCGCGGTCAGGGGCGTGGCGATGTGGCCGGGATGAATGGAATTGGCGCGTACCCCATTGCCTGCCTCCGCGCATTCAATCGCAGTCGCCTTGGTGAACATACGAACGCCACCCTTCGCGGCGCTGTAGGAACCGGTGCCGGCGCCGGCCACGATACCGCGAATCGAGGACATGTTTACGATCGCGCCATGGCCGGAGGCAGCGAGCAAAGGCAGCATATATTTTGTCCCCAGGAACACGCTGTCCAGATTGACGGCCAGGATCGACCGCCACTGCGCCAAAGTCGTGTCGGCAATGGACGCGAATTTGCCGAACCCGGCGTTGTTCACCAGAATGTCTAGTTTCCCGAACCGTGCGCCGATCCTATCGGCAAGCGCCGCCCATGCCTGCTCGTCGGTTACATCCATCGTCGCCATATCATGCCCGTCACCGCACAGTGATGCGCAAGCAGTCGACAAGGCGTCACCGTTGCGGTCCGCCAACACGACTTTCGCGCCCTCCTCCGCAAAACGCCGGGCCGTAGCGAGCCCGATGCCAGAGGCGGCGCCGGTAATCAGCGCGATCCGCGAGTCCAGCCTGCTCATAATTTTTCCTTATCCAGATCAGCCTTGCCTTCGCTGAGTGAGATCAAACTGTCGAACTGGGGATTTTCCCGGTTCAAAATGGCTTGCGTCCTTTGTGCGATCGCCCCGTCGTACCGCGCTGAGGTGAAGACGTAGAACTGATCCTTGCGGATGCCGTCAAATGCCTCCGCAGCGACCTGTTCCGGAGACGGCGCGTTTTGGAACAGCTTGTCGGAAATGGACTGAAATTCGGGCGCTTCCACAGGGCGCCCAAGGGCTGATCGCAAATGGGCGGGCCGCGATCGCTCGGCCTCGTAAATGCGTGTCGCGACCAGACCAGGACATAGCATAGTGACACCAATGGGAGCATTGCGCGCACGCAGGCCAGCATAAAGGGCTTCGGTAACGCGCACGGCAGCATGTTTTGACGCGCCATAGACAGCCGAGCCTTCGCCACTCACAAACCCGGCGACGGATGCGGTATTCAAGATATGCCCCGACCGTTCCTCTGCCAGCATCCTGGGCACGAAACTGCGGATGCCGTTGATTACGCCATCCACGTTCACGCCAAAGGCCCAGCGCCAATCCTCCAGCGCATATTCCCAGACGGGCCGGTGACGCCCCCCAGGCACGACGCCGGCATTGTTGCACAGCAAGGATACCTCACCAAAACGGGACCATGCGCTGTCGGCAAGATCCTGAACCGCTTCCGGGTCGGCCACATCGGTCCTTTGGAGCATGATTGCCGAACAGTCGATGGTCGCGGCTACCGCTTCAAGGTCGGCAAGATTGATGTCGGCAAGGACCAGGTTCATGCCCTCTTGCGCGGCGACATGCGCGAGCGCCGCGCCGATGCCGCTGCCCGCGCCGGTAATGACTGCCGTCCGGCCCTTGAAGTCTTTCATCGGGAGCGTACTCCTCTCATGTCGGCCGAATTGGATCGGCCCGTTATAGGGTGCGATGTAGTCGACCGTCCGGTCGGACGTCAACCACCTATGGGACAGTTGACCCCACGCACGAAGCGGCATAGCCATGTTCAACCGACCGGACGGTCTGTATTTTATCGGAGAGACGATGTCTGATCATCTACCCACCCTCGCCAGTCTGGGCCGCCTGCGCCGCGACGCGCCGAAAACGATCGCGGGCTTCCGTCGCTGGCGCTCCATCATTGATAGCGATGGCGCCGTTCCAGCAAAGGTGAAACGATTGTTCGTGGCCTGCGCAGCCACGGTGAAGGGCTATGGGGAGCTTGCAGCGCGGGAGTTGGCGGCAGCCCAGGCGGCCGGGCTGACCGAGGCGGAAGCCGGTGCGGCGATCGCGATCCTGGCAAGCGTGCGGGGTGAGGGCGCGTCGCTGCGCTTCCATACTCTTTTTCGCGAGATATATTCCGGGGCCGCAGACCCCGACTGGCCCGACGACGACATGATCGTGGAAGAGGGCGCAGCAGAGGCCAACTTCCTTCAATATTTCGGCACGATGCCGCCATCCTTGGCCAAGCTGTTGGAGGTCAAGCCGCTGGGTGCCGACGCATATTATCTGATGCGCGAGGGCACGTTATCAGGCACCGCGCTGGGGCCGATTTACGCCGAGTTGCTGCTCGTCACCGTGCTTGTCGCCGACTATAGTTCGTGGGCGTCCGTGCACATGAAAGGCGCGCGCACCGCAGGCGCCAGCGAGGAGGCAGTAGCGGAAGCCGTGATCTGCGCTGTACCGACAGCCGGCCTCTCCGCCTGGGTGATCGGCGCGACTGCCATGGACGCCTGAAAGACGCCCCCGTTCAAAGACCGCTTACAAGATGCCCGCCATCCACGGCGATGACGGAACCTGTCATGTAATGCGACTGATCGGAACATAGCAGCAGCAGCGGCCCATCCAGATCCTGCATCTGACCCAGTCGCTTTTGCGGAATGCGCGAGATGAGTCGCTGGCCCGCTTCGGACGCGAAGAAATCCCGGTTGAGGTCAGTCTCGATATAGCCGGGCGCTAGCGCATTGACCCGGATGTCGAGCGTGGCCCATTCCAGTGCGAGCGCCTTCGTCAGCTGGATAAGGCCGGCCTTGCTGGCGGCATAGGCTGCCAGTCCCTTGGACACGCGCTCCCCAAGGATAGAGGCCACATTGACGATCGTGCCACCCCTGCTCCGCATTGCTCTCGCGGCCTGTTGGGCCACAAGGAAAGCGCCGGTCAGATTGGGCTGAAGCACCTGCGCCCATTCGGTCGCGTCAAGATCGAGCGCCGCACGGGTATGCGCGACGCCCGCATTGTTGACGACGATCGAAAGCGCGCTTGGGATGTCCCGTTCAATCTGCCCAAAGGCTGCCATGACCGCTTCCGGATCAGTCACGTCCATGGCGACAGGGATGCAATCTCCGCCCTCCTGCTCAATTTCATTGGAGAGCGCGCGAAGCGCGTCGATGCGGCGCGCCGCAGCCAAGACGGTTGCCCCCTCCCGCGCCAGCAGGCGAGCGAAATGCCGGCCCAAACCCGAACTAGCGCCGGTGACCAGCGCTGTCTTGCCTTCAAGTTGCATTGTTCGCGTCCTTATGCTTGCAATCCTGTGATCCAGCCGTCATCCCTAGAACGAACCGACCAGACGGTCGACTTACCTTTTGGAGAGGTGGGATGCATCCGCTCGGTCAACTGGGTCATCATCGATTGTGATCCGGCGACCGTTCGGGCTATCCAATGGCCAGAACGAAAGGCGTCGGCCAGGCTGACCGGCGCAGACATAGGGAACAAAGCCGACAATGGCGCGACAAGCAGCAAAGAAACGGCAGACGACTGAAGCGCATGACGAAAAACGCAATGAGATATTGAGGCATTGCGCGGCGCTGTTCGACCGGGTCGGATATCACAAGGCGTCAATGCAGATGCTCGCCGACGAGGTGGGCCTCGGCAAGCCGACCCTTTATCACTATTTCCCAAGCAAGAATGCCATTCTCTTTGCGATGCACGATGCGCACATGAGCGCGCTGCTGGCCGGACTGGATGGCGAGGGAGAATCGGACGATCCGCTCGATCGCCTGCGCGCCGCCTGTATCGACATATTGCGCCAGATAGCCGAGCATCCGGGTTATGTCCGGGCCTTCATGGATCATTATGAAGATCTCGAAGGCAAGATGCGCGACCATATCCGGACGCAACGCAACGCCTATCTTCAGCGGATGCGCGGGATTATCGAACAGGGGATCGCAAATGGCCATTTCCGGCAATGCGATCCCGGCCTTACCACGCTTGGCTTCCTGGGCATGTGCAACTGGGCCTATAAATGGTACCCTCCACTGGCGAAGCGCAGGCCGCCCGAAGATGTCGCCGACGCCATCTGCCAGCCTTTCTTCGAGGGGCTGAGCCTCAAGAACCACTGACCATGTCCGCAACCAACCATTCCTGCACGATGCCGTCCCGCGATTTGATCGACGCGGTCCGCTTTTCGGAACCTGGCGGCATAGCACCGGCGGCAGAGCGGCTGCGCGACGCCGTGACGGAGATTTGTGGGCTAAGCACGGCGGTCACGCACAATGTGGCCTCACGCGAACCGATGCGCGACGGCAATGGGGCTATCCTTGCAAGCGAGATATTCGGCTTTCGTGGCGCCGAATCGCGCTGGTGGGAGGTGCCCCAACTCGCCCTTTCCTCCCCGATCGTTCACGCATGTCGGGTGGAAGCCGAACCCTTCTGGTGTAACGCGCACGGCTTTCGAACCCGCCTGCCCAACCCGCTGCTCGACATCATCGATCTGCACGATTTCCGAATCCGGGCAATGACGGCGGCGGCGATCGTGGTTCCGATCCACCTGCCATTCGGACAGATCGGCGCGGCGAGTTTCCTGTCGCCCGATCCGGAAACCAATGACCTGTCCGATGCCTATGTCCGCGCCGCCGATGCACTTGCTGTGCTGGCCCGCGCGTTCGTGCAAAGCTATGTCAAGGTGACGGCGCGCGCGAGACCGGGTCTGGGGAGCATATCGTTGACCAAGCGCGAAGTTGAATGTCTGCGCTGGGCGGCTGCCGGAAAGACGAACGAGGAAATCGGAATCATCCTGGGCCTGCAACGCACGACGGTGCGGTTCCACATCCGTTCGGCGTCAGTAAAGCTGGACGCCGTTAACCGCGACCAGACGATGTTCAAGGCGGCGCAGCTCGGCTTTCTGGGGATGATCAACTAGCCGCTGTCGCATTGGTCAGAAGCCGACCGAACGGTCGGGCGCTATATCTTCGGAAGGAGATAAGCCGTGCCCGAAACCATGTCCATTCCGATCGCCGATGACCTGATCTGCCCCTATGGCGAGGGCATTGCCCTGCTTGCATCCCGCGATCGTGCGACCGGTCGGCTCAGCTTCCCGGCGCGGCCAGCGAATGACACGCGCTACGCCCAAGTGGTGCTGCCGCGAACCGGCCGGCTTTGGTCGTGGACGGTGCAGCGGTTTCGCCCCAAATCGCCGCCTTATGCTGGCCCGGAAGCGTTTGAGCCTTACGCTGTGGGCTATATCGAACTGGACGATGCCTTGATCGTCGAGGCCCGCCTGGTCGACGTGGCATTTGACGCTCTGGAAATCGGCATGGCAATGCGGGTCGTCCCGCTGCCGTTCATGCTGGCGGACGGTACGCCACGCACCAGCTTTGGCTTCGCTCCCGATAAGGGCGCCCAGGCATGAGCGAGGATGTCTTCATCGTGGGCGTAGGAATCCATCCCTTTGGCCGTACGCCGGGCCTCTCGGGCCTTCAGCAGGGCGTGTTCGCCGTCCGGCAGGCGCTCGACCGTGCGGGGCTCTCATGGCCCGATGTCCAGTTCGCCTTCGGTGGATCGGATGCTGCGGGGAATGCGGACACGATGGTGTCGGAACTGGGGCTGACGGGCATCCCCTTCATCAATGTTGCCAACGGATGCGCGACCGGCGGTTCGGCCATGTTCGGTGCCTACAGCACGATAAAGTCCGGCGAGTTCGACCTTGGGCTGGCCGTGGGTTTCGACAAGCATCCGCGCGGCTCCTTTTCCCCGCTGCCGGCGGATTGGGGATTGCCGGACTGGTATGGTGAGACGGGGCTTATGCTCACCACCCAGTTCTTCGCCATGAAGATCCAGCGCTATATGAGCCTGTATGGCATAACGCCGCCTATGCTGGGCGCGGTCGCCGAAAAGGCGTTTGCCAACGGGGTTCTGGCCGACCATGCCTGGCGGCGCGAAGCTGTCGACATCGACACGATCCTGAATGCGCAAATGGTCAGCGATCCGCTCACCAAATTCATGTTCTGCTCGCCGGGAGAAGGCGCTGTGGCGCTGTTGCTGGCCAGCGGCAGAAAAGCCCGCGAACTTGGCCTTCCGGCCGTGCGGCTACGCGCCGCAGCCGTTCGCACCCGGCCTCCTGGCTCGTTCGAGGTATTCTCGCCGGCGCTTGATCTGGAGCGGGGCGGATCGCCTACCAGCGTGGCGTCCCAGGCGGCCTTTGCCATGGCGGGGGTCGGGCCGGAGGATATCGATATTGCGCAGCTTCAGGACACCGAAGCGGGCGCCGAAATCATGCACATGGCCGAAAACGGCTTTTGCGCGGATGGCGATCAGGCTGCATGGATCGCAGAGGGACGCACGCGGATCGATGGCCGCTTGCCAGTCAATACTGACGGCGGGTGCCTCGCCTGCGGAGAGCCGATCGGCGCATCGGGCCTGCGCCAGGTCTATGAAAATTATGTGCAACTGACCGGACAGGCCGGCGCGCGGCAGGTGCCCGGCAAGATTCGCCTTGGCTACAGCCATGTCTATGGCGCGCCCGGTGTTTCCGCCGTTGCGATCGTGGAACGCTAAAGCGATGGATCTGGCTCTTACCGATCAGCAGTGTGCATTCCGGGACGATGTTCGCGCATTTCTGGCATCTTCCCTCTCGCCGGAGCTGCGACGCGGGGCGGCGCTGACATCGGGCGTGTTCGCTGAACCCGATATAGCGCGTGAATGGCAGGCGATCCTGGAAGCCGAGGGATGGCTCGTCTATCACTGGCCGACGGAGGCGGGCGGGCCGGGATGGACGCCAATCCAGCGCTGGATATTCGAGAAGGAATGCGCAGACGCAGGCGCGCCGGTCTTGCCCGGAATGGGCCTGAAGCTGGGGGGGCCGG